>AR_comb_assmDRAFT_10700854_pt1 | contig 12237 bp, 9 predicted proteins | sample ArasoioldDNA_FD_10543 | JGI IMG/M metagenome (IMG submission 10543) | reverse complement strand
ATAATTCGATTTAGAGGAATAAATGTTTCGGATCTCGACTTTCGGTAACGCAAAAACGCTTATAGAGCGGAGACAGAGAATCCATGATGCAATCATGATGAAATTGCACTAAAATAATTAAGTATGGGAATGGAGCTTTACAGCCAGTAGAGTACCCTGAAAAGCGTCACTAAAACCAGTGCGCCCACAAGCCATACCAGCATGTGAGGCTGAAGCATCTTTAAGAGTTCGAGTACTCGTGCGGGGGTTTTGTCGATTTTCATAGTACTACAAAAATAAAAAAAGAAGCCGTGAATTCATAGCGTGAGATGAATAGATAACAATTAGAAAACAAGCGTTTATAGAATCAAAATGGGAAAAACAAGAGAAAATAAAACTCATTTAATCACAATATTTCATCAGCTCTGATCGGCTTCTCTTGAAGGGTTATACTGTACACAATTGCACATTTGAGAGAGAAAATTGGAAGTAGGAATTTGATGAAATTAGAATAATCAACCAATTGATTTTGGTATCAAGCCAAATGTGACATCTAATTCAAAATTCCTACACTAAATACCCGAATACGTTATCGTTTTTCTGTAGTTCTGTATAGTTAATGTGATGACGATTCATATTTTGTAAGAGCACATCGTAATCTTCTCGACAATTCAATTCAATACCCACAAGAGCAGGTCCCGTTTCCTTATTGTGCTTTTGCATGTATTCAAAGCGAGTGATATCGTCAGTCGGTCCGAGTACATTGTTCACAAATTCCTTCAAAGCTCCAGGACGTTGAGCAAAGCGGATAAGAAAGTAATGTTTCAGTCCTTCATATTGAAGTGAGCGCTCTTTAATTTCCTGCATGCGGTCTATATCGTTATTGCTGCCGCTTATAACGCACACAACATTCTTGCCTTTGATTTCTTCAGCGTAATCATCAAGCGCGGCGATTGACAGTGCTCCTGCCGGTTCAACAACAATTGCGTCTTCATTATATAATTTGAGAATAGTAGAGCACACTTTTCCTTCTGGCACCAGGTGCATCTCGTCGATCACATCTTTACAAATAGAGTAAGTGAGATCTCCCACTCGTTTAACCGCTGCGCCGTCAATAAATTGGTCGATGTTTTCAAGGGTTACCGGATGTCCCGCCTTGAAAGCAGCAAGCATAGATGGAGCACCTTCTGGTTCCAATCCAATGATTTTTGTTTTGGGAGAATAAGTTTTGAAATAGGAACCCACACCAGAGCTCAACCCACCACCTCCAACAGGAACAAACAAATAATCCACTTCCGATTGATCTTCGAGTATCTCCACACCAACTGTTGCCTGCCCTTCAATGATGCGGGGATCATCAAAAGGAGGAATGAATGTCATACCATTTTCTTGCGTGAACTGTTTCGCGGCAACGGCACAATCATCATAGGTGTCACCTACCAAGCGCACCTCAACATTTTTTTCACCGAACATCTTGGTTTGTTTCACCTTTTGATTCGGTGTAATGATGGGCATGAAGATCACGCCATGCACATTCAATTTCTTGCAAGAGTATGCAAAGCCTTGCGCGTGATTACCGGCACTTGCACACACTACCCCCTTTTGTAATTGTTCAATCGGCAAACTACTCATCATGTTGTACGCACCTCTCAACTTATAGGACCGAACAATTTGCAAGTCTTCACGCTTCAACCAAACCATGCATTCATGCTTGCGCGACAAGTTATGGCTTAGTGTAAGCGGCGTTCTATTCACCACCTTTTTCAAACGTTCTGCAGCCTTGAAATAATTCAATGCCACTGTGGTTATAGTGCTCATATATGAACTTTTAAAAGATTCCAACTTGTTACAGATCCGATCTCTCAGAGAGATCGGATCTGTAATCCATATTAAACAGTTGCTGTACTCTTCTTTTCTTTCAAAACCTCAGCAGGCTTTTGGTTTTCCGGTCTTAAACTTCTCACAGTTTTACCAGCCTGCCACAATTCGCTTTCACGCAATTCCTTCAATTCTCCTTCCAGTTTCTCACGATAATCTGCTTTACTATTGCTTTCAATTGAACGGGCAGCTTCCTTACCTGCGGCAACACTTTCATAGAGTTCATTGAACACTGGCAAGGTTGCATCTCTGAACTTCTTCCACCAATCCAATGCACCACGTTGCGCGGTAGTAGAACAGTTTGCATACATCCAATCCATTCCGTTTTCTGCAACCAATGGCATAAGTGATTGTGTGAGCTCTTCAACAGTTTCATTGAATGCTTCAGATGGAGAATGGCCTTTCTTCCGCAATACTTCATACTGCGCAGCAAATATTCCCTGGATAGCGCCCATCAGCGTACCCCGCTCACCGGTAAGATCAGAGTAAACTTCTTTTTTGAAATCTGTTTCGAACAAGTATCCACTTCCAATGGCAATTCCAAGTGCCACCACTCTTTCAAAAGCACGGCCGGTGGCATCCTGGAAAATGGCATAACTGCTATTCAGTCCTCTCCCTTGAAGGAACATCCTGCGAAGTGAGGTGCCCGATCCTTTTGGTGCTACCAGGAATACATCCACATCGGCAGGAGGAACAATTCCAGTCTGATCATTGTAAGTAATTCCGAAACCATGAGAGAAATACAAAGCCTTTCCCTTCGTCAGATGCTTCTTAACTGTTGGCCAAAGTTGGATTTGTGCGGCATCACTCAATAGGTAGCATATGATTGTTCCACGTTGCAACGCTTCCTCAATTTCAAAGAGTGATTCACCAGGAACAAAGCCATCACGGACAGCCTTCTCCCAGCTCTTAGAATTCTTGCGTTGTCCAATGATCACATTAATCCCATTTTCTTTTTGATTAAGTGCTTGTCCAGGACCCTGCACACCATAACCAATCACTGCTACCACCTCATCTTTGAGGACCTCTTGTGCTTTTGCAAGTGGAAATTCTTCACGTGTTACAACGTTTTCTTCTAATCCACCGAAATTTAGTTTTGCCATTTTTGAAAGTTTGATGTTATAGTTATTTGATACTTGTTACTGATCTGGTTACTGGATACTGGTTGCTGGTTACTGATTCCTACTTGGGTCCTATATCGTGTTTGTTGTTTGTTGTTCGTGGTCTGTCGTCTGTCGTCTGTCGTCTGTGGTCTGTCGTCTGTCGTCTGCGGTCTACATAGTGAACACTTCATCCTGTTGGTTCAAAAATTCATTCTCTACCACTATTTCACTCGGTTGTGCCTGTTCGAATTCTTTGATCTTTTCATGGAACCCTTTGCTGTCTTTGATGATAGCCACTCTGCCTGAACGAACAAATTCAATCAATCCATGTGGCTCCAACACTTCAACCAGTCGATCTGTTTCTTCCCGATGGCCAGTTGTTTCGAATATGGTATAATCTTTACGAATCACCACAGCCCTTGCGCCGTATTGACGAAGCAGGCGTTCCACTTTTACCTTTTCCGCGATTTCATCTGTAGATACTTTATATAGCGCTAATTCCTGCCAAACAATTTCTTCGCCGGTATTGAAATATGCCTTTAGCACTTCAACCTGCTTTTCAATTTGCCTGCAAAGTTTTCTGACCACTTCTTCAGTTTCATTGATCACGATGGTGAACCGATGAATGGCATCAACTTCGGAAGGCGAAGTGTTCAAGCTCTCGATATTAATTTTCCTGCGGGAAAAAATAATCGCGATCCTGTTGAGCAAACCAATCTGGTTTTCCGTGTACACCGTGATCGTAAATTCTTGCTTGTTCATAATATTAGTTGACAGTTGACAGTTTTCAGTTTTCAGTTTTCAGTTGACTTGATAGTCGTTTATTTTAGTCTGATTTCCGCAACGCTGCATCCTTGTGGTACCATTGGAAATACATTGTTCTCTTTACCCACCATCACTTCCAACAGATACGCACCATCATGATCCAGCATCGCTTTCAATGCACCCTCCAAATTTGCGCGATCAGAAACGCTTTGTCCGGGTATGCTATATCCCTTCGCTACCTGCACGTAATCCGGGCTCGTGATATCAACAAAAGAATAGCGCTTATCGTGAAACAACTGTTGCCATTGTCTCACCATTCCCAGGAACTGGTTGTTCAATATGAGAATCTTCACGCCAACTTTACTTTGCATGATGGTTCCCAATTCCTGGATGGTCATCTGAAATCCACCATCGCCAATGATAGCCACCACAGTTCTATCTGGTGCGCCGAATTTCGCCCCGATGGCCGCAGGCAATGCAAAACCCATGGTACCTAATCCACCGGACGTGATATTGCTTTTGGAGCTTTTGAATTTCGCGTAGCGACAAGCCACCATTTGATGCTGACCTACATCCGTTACAATCACCGCATCTTCACCAGTGAGTCCATTGAGGATTTTGATCACTTCTCCCATTGTCAATTCCTCGGTCTTTGGATTCAATTCATCCTTGATGCAGGTTTCCACTTCCTCTTTCTGAAAGTCCCTGAATTTCTGCAGCCAATCAATATGTTTCCTGGATTCCACCAGTTCAGTTAAAATTGGAAGTGTTTCTTTACAATCGCCCCACACCGGTACAGTTGCCTTTACGTTCTTATCAATTTCCGCAGGATCAATATCCAAGTGGATCACCTTTGCCTGCTTGGCATATTTATCCAGGCGACCAGTTACCCGATCATCAAACCTCATTCCCACCGCAATCAATACATCGCATTCGTTTGTGAGGACGTTTGGACCATAATTGCCATGCATCCCTAACATACCCACGTTCAATGGATGATCAGTTGGAATGGCGCTTAAACCAAGTATGGTAGAAGCCGCAGGTATTCCACTCTTCTCAATAAATCTTTTAAATTCCGTCTCGGCTCTTCCAAGAATCACACCCTGACCAAAAATCACGAATGGTTTCTCCGCAGCATTGATGAGTTTTGCCGCTTCTTCAACATATTTTTTTCTGACGATTGGTTTTGGCCGATAACTCCGGATATGTTCGCACTTAGTATAACCTATATGTTCAAACTTTTGCAGCTGTGCATTCTTGGTGATATCAATCAATACGGGTCCGGGCCTCCCACTTCCAGCAATATAAAATGCCTTTGCCAATACAGAAGGGATCTCAGTCGCATCAGTTACCTGGTAATTCCATTTGGTCACCGGTGTGGTGATATTAATCACATCTGTTTCCTGGAACGCATCGGTACCCAACAGGTGTGCAAATACTTGTCCTGTGATGCACACAACGGCGGTACTATCAATCATTGCATCCGCAAGTCCGGTAACAAGATTTGTTGCTCCGGGTCCGCTGGTTGCAAATACTACTCCTGTTTTGCCAGAAGTTCTTGCATACCCTTGCGCCGCGTGAATTGCACCTTGCTCATGCCTCACCAGGATATGACGGAGTCTTTCCTGGTAATCATAAAGTGCGTCATAGATAGGCATGATGGCACCACCAGGATAACCAAAAATGGTATCTACTCCTTCCGCTAAGAATGCTTCGAGCACAGCAACTGACCCACTTATGGTGGTAGTTACTTTCCTATCCTCTTGTTCCAGTTTCTTAGCTTTTAATTCCAATGTTTCCATAAAATTATTTTTAGTATCCGTGAACTTTCGCCTTTCAGGTTACAGGTTGCATGTTTCAGGTTGCAGGGTTCAGTTTCATGTTGCTAAAGACTTTTTTTTTTCGAAAGCGCAAATCTTCTGTTATTATCGAATTCACAATTCATCATCAAGATTCATTAGCTCCCCTTGCAACTTGCAACTTGCAACCTGCAACATGTAACTATTCATCAGTAACACAACCCTCCGCTGCATTCTTTACAACCTTTGCATATTTAAACAATACCCCATTCTTTGCTTTTAATGCGGGTTGTTTCCAATTTGCTTTTCTATTTTTTAATTCCTCGTCTTTCACTTTTAATATGATCCTATTACTGGCCGCGTCTATTTCAATCAAGTCATCATCCTTTACCAATGCAATCACTCCACCCTCAAATGCCTCGGGTGTAATATGTCCCACCACAAATCCATGGGTACCACCACTGAATCTTCCATCAGTTATCAAAGCCACACTGTTTCCGAGTCCTGCACCAATGATGGCAGAAGTTGGTTTCAGCATTTCGGGCATGCCAGGAGCGCCTTTCGGCCCAACGTACCTGATCACCACTACATCACCACTCTTCACGCGGCCGCTTTGAATACCGGCGATCAATTCAAATTCACCATCAAAAACTCTTGCGGGACCTTCAAATCTTTCGCCTTCCTTTCCACTGATTTTTGCAACACTTCCAAACTCGGCCAGGTTTCCATACAATATTTGCAAATGGCCGGTTTTCTTTATAGGATGTTCTACCGGGTAAATAATTTTTTGAGTATTGAATTCGAGATCCGGAACTGCAGATAGATTCTCCGCAATTGTTTGACCCGTAACGGTCATGCACTCCCCATGCAAATATTTTTTCTCCAAAAGATATTTCATCACGGCAGGAACGCCTCCATGTTGATGGAGATCCTGCATGAGATACTTCCCACTAGGTTTGAAATCTGCCAATACAGGTACCTTGTTACTGATGGTTTGAAAATCATCTTGCGTAAGTTTCACTCCTACGCTTTTCGCCATTGCAATCATATGCAGCACTGCGTTGGTACTTCCACCAAGCGCCATGATCACCACGATTGCATTTTCAAATGCTTTGCGAGTCATGATGTCCCTTGGCTTAATATCCTTTTCCATCAACACGCGAATAGCGTTACCGGCAGCATAACATTCTTCCTGTTTGTCGGTGCTTAATGCAGGATTAGATGAAGAAAACGGTAAGCTCATTCCCAGCGCTTCGATGGCTGCGGCCATGGTATTAGCTGTGTACATTCCGCCGCAGGCGCCTGCGCCCGGACAAGAAGCTTTCACGATACTGCGAAAATCTTCTTGCGTAATGGTACCAGCAATCCTTTGTCCTAGTGCTTCAAAAGCAGAAATGATATTCAGGTCCTGGCCATTGTAATGACCCGGCGCGATGGTTCCTCCATACACCATGATAGATGGACGATTCAATCTACCCATGGCCATCACTGATCCTGGCATGTTCTTGTCGCAACCCGGGAGTGCAATCAACGCATCATAGAATTGCGCGCCACAAACTGTTTCGATTGAATCGGCAATGATGTCGCGACTAACCAATGAATACCGCATGCCATCAGTTCCATTACTGATGCCATCACTTACGCCTATTGTATTAAATATGAGTCCCACCAAATCATTGTCCCAAACCCCCTGCTTCACCAATTTGGCCAGATCATTCAGATGCATATTGCAGGTGTTGCCATCATATCCCATGCTCACAATTCCCACCTGGGGTTTTTCCAGGTCTTGTTCAGTTAATCCAATACCATACAGCATAGCTTGCGCAGCGGGCTGGGTTGGATCCTGCGTAATTATTTTTGAGTATTTGTTTAGTTCAGCCATTTGTTTATGCGTTCAATAATTCCACTTCTTCCTTCTTTTGAAGAAGGTTCTTCTCTATTACTCTATTCTTATATGCTAATTGAATTGTTCTGCCTATTGATTCATTCCACTGCTTGGGAAACTTAACATCATCAAAGGATTCCCAACCCACCACTTCGGCGGCAGTGCCACAGAAGAAAACCGCGTCTGCCGATTTCAAATCTTCTGGGGTAAATAATTTTTCTTCCAATTCCACATTTAGTTCCTTGCAAATCTCAATTACTGTTGCCCTGGTGATGCCTGGAAGGATATTACCTGGAGGTGGGGTAAACAGTTTACCATCCTTCTCGAAGAAGACATTCGCGCCAGTACCTTCTGCTACATAACCATGTATGTCCGTCAACAAACACTCATCATATCCCTTACTCTTGGCTTCCTGGCTTGCAAGAATCGAATTCACGTAATGACCCGCGGCCTTTGCTTCAATCTTAAAACCCTTTGGATTTGGTCGCTGGAAAGAAGAGGTCATTACTCTTAATAATTTCTCACCAAAAAAGGGCGACATCACCCAAACCGCAATAAACAAGTGGGATTGCTTGGCAGGAGTAAAACTCATATTGGCCGGCACATATATTAACGGGCGGATATAAGCGTCCTGCAAATCATTTTTTGAAAGCAGTTCATAGGTAATTTCAGTCAACTCTTCAACTGAATAGTTGAATGGGATATTTAGAGCCGCGGCAGAATTCTGCAATCGCTCATAATGTTCCCTGGCCTTAAAGATGCGTGTTTCACCATTCTCTGTTTTGTAGGACCTGATGCCTTCAAATACAGAACATCCGTAATGCAGAGACTGACTATACAAGTCAATCTTTGCATCTGCTGCCTTAATGTATTGTCCATCCAGGAATGCGATGGTTTGGTCGTTGTAGTACATAGCGCTTAATTATATTATGTCCGCGATTTCTGTTCTCACCGCGTCTGGGTCCTGCAACCGCCGGCAAGTTTCTGGAAAAAAAAACCCGCCTTTTGCGGAGGCGGGTTGTCAATTCGTTTGTTAATCGTTTATACACAACTTGCACCTCCGAAAATCGCAGGAATAATAATCACCACCACAATAATAATCGCGGTAACCTTGCTGATGATGATATTAAATTTGCGATTCAACATGAGTGAAGTGCGTATACGAATATATGACCGCCTTTTGAAAAAACAAAAACAAAGAACTTTGTAAGGCACAAGCGACAAGGAACATGAAACAAGGAAAAAGGCACAAGGAACAAGGCACAAGTCAAGAACCAAGATCCAAGCACCAAGAACCAAATAATCAAAATCCAAAGAACCAATAGTCGATGCTCAAGGTCGGCGCCAAAAATGGAGGTCAAAAATCAAGACCACTTAACCATCCAACTTTTGTCTCTTTAATCTTCTTTCTTCCTTGTGCCTTCCTTGTACCTTGAACCTTGTGCCTTGTACCTTCAACGTGTTGCCTTTATATAATTGTCGACTTTCTTAATTCAATATTCTCCTTATTCACTCCCGCCGGTACCTTATTGTTGATATAGTCGCTAACCAATTCTCCAATGGTTGAAGTGAAATAGAAATTCAGTGAATCGATATCCTTAGTTACAAAACCATTCGACAAAGTCCATTCAACTGCTTCTCTCACGAGGTGCGCTTCTTCATGAAATTGAAAATGATCCAGCATGAGTGCGGCCGATAATATAGAGCCAAGTGGATTGGCAATATCCTTACCAGCGGCCTGGGGATACGACCCATGAATAGGTTCGAACAAAGCTGAACCGCTACCAACTGATGCAGAAGGCAACAGTCCCAGTGAACCAGTGATCACACTGGCTTCGTCACTAAGAATGTCTCCAAACATGTTCTCAGTGAGAATCACGTCAAACTGCTTTGGGTTCAGAATAATTTGCATGGCGGCATTGTCCACAAAAAGAAAGTCTACACTCACGTCGGCATACTCATTTGCAATTTGTTGTACTATTTTTCTCCAGAGCCTTGAAGTTTCAAGAACATTGGCTTTATCTACCAGTGTAAGTTTCTTCCTTCTTTTTTGTGCCGATTGAAAAGCCAGGTGTGCAATGCGTTCTATTTCCTCTCTTGTGTACACGCATTCGTCGGAAGCGCTGTTACCATTTTCATCCGACTCTTTTTTCCCGAAATAAATTCCGCCGGTTAGTTCGCGAAAGATCACAAAGTCGACACCTTCAATATTTTTAGCCCTTAGAGGGGACAAATAACTCAATGAAGGGTACGTGTTTACAGGACGAATGTTGGCAAACAATTGAAGAGACTTCCTCAATTTGAGCAAACCTTGCTCTGGCCTCACCTTGGCGGTTGGATCGTTGTCGTATTTTGGGTGCCCGATTGCGCCAAATAAAATGGCATCACTATTCAGGCAGGTTTCAATCGTAGCATCGGGCAGCGGATTGCCAGTGCGGTCAATGGCAACAGCCCCCATCAGGGAATAGGTATAATGGAACTGATGATTAAATCGTTCCGCTATTGCGTTGAGTACTTTCACGGCCTGGCGGGTGACCTCTGGTCCAATTCCATCGCCTTCAATAACTGCAATTTTCTTTTCCATGGGTATCAATTTTTAGCTCGTTTTATCTTCGAATTCTTCAATTTCATTCATTATGCTAAGCAGGAAATCTATATCGTCATAGCCATTGATCAGGCATTCTTTCTTATAGGGGTTAATATCAAAATGTTCTTGTTCGCCCGTTGCAACAACCTTGATAGTTTCATTTTCAAGATTCACTTCAATCTCGGTAGAAGGATCGCGCTGGATCGCGGAGAATATTTTCTGTAGAAATTCATCGCTCACCTTTACGGGCAACAAGAAATTATTTAGTGCATTATTCCTGAAAATATCTGCGAAGAAGCTACTCACCACTACATCAAATCCATAGTCCTTGATAGCCCAGGCGGCGTGTTCGCGACTGGAACCACAACCAAAATTCTTTGCGGCCACCAATATCTTCCCTGAGTATGCAGGATTGTTCAACACAAAATCTTTCTTCGGATCGGCTTCATCATTGTTATTGTATCTCCAATCACGAAACAGGTTCTTCCCAAATCCTTCCCTGCTGGTAGCTTTAAGGAACCTCGCCGGGATAATCTGGTCAGTGTCCACATTCTCTATTTGAAGCGGTACACCAGTCGATCGAACTATGGAAACGTTTTTACTCATTCTATTTAAATTGGTCATTGAGTGTTGAATGTTGATTATTCCTTGCTGTCTCAATCACTCAACCTTCCTGCAAGCAGGCATTCAATGTTCAAGTACGCTGTCTTTAAGCGCCTTTTCATCTATGAATTCCCGTACATCTCCAACTCTACCTGTAATGGCTGCCAGCGCAGCCGTTAATGGACTTGCGAGAAATGTTCTTGCATTCGGTCCCTGTCTCCCTTCAAAATTTCTGTTTGAAGTAGAGATGCAATATTTGCCTGCAGGGATTTTGTCTTCATTCATTCCCAGGCATGCAGAGCAACCAGGTTGTCTCAACTGAAATCCCGCAGCTTCAAAAATCTTATCAATACCTTCTTCTATTGCCTGCTTTTCTACCTGCTTACTGCCGGGCACCACCCATACTTCCACATCATCTGCCTTCTTTTTTCCTTTTACGAAGGAAGCCACCATGCGTAAGTCTTCAATTCTTGAGTTGGTGCAACTACCTATGAAAACATAATCCACTTTCTTTCCTTTGATCTTGCTTCCTGCCTGAAGGCCCATATAATCCAGCGATTTCTTAAACGAAGTTTTTTCTTTTTCATCAACCTGGTCAAGAGCAGGGATATTTCCATTCACACTCACGCCCATACCGGGATTAGTGCCATACGTGATCATGGGCTCTATCTCCGCGGCATCGATATTCAATTCACGATCAAATTTTGCATCTGCATCAGTATACAATTCTTTCCACTCCTTCAGTTTTTTGTCCCACTGTTCATGCGCAGGCGCAAACAGTTTCCCTTTCACGTATTCGAATGTTTTTTCATCCGGCGCTATTAATCCTCCCCTTGCTCCCATTTCAATACTCATATTGCAAATGGTCATACGGGCTTCCATGGAAAGTGAGCGGATAGCAGAACCAGCATATTCTACAAAATATCCTGTTGCGCCACTCGCCGAAATCCTTGAAATGATATAGAGAATAATGTCTTTTGAAACTACACCGTGGTTGAGTTGCCCATCAATATTAATGCGCATCAACTTGGGTCTTGTTTGAAGAATACATTGCGTGGCCAATGCCATTTCCACTTCACTGGTTCCAATGCCAAATGCAATAGATCCAAATGCACCATGTGTTGAAGTGTGACTATCGCCACAAACGATGGTCATTCCTGGTTGTGTAAATCCCAACTCAGGCCCTATAACATGAACTATGCCCTGGAACGGGTGTCCAAGGCCATACAATTCAATGGTATGTTCCTTACAATTCTTTTTCAAGGCTTCAACCTGCAACCTGCTGAGCTCTTCCTTAATTGGCAGGTGCTGATTCATGGTGGGCACATTATGATCAGCCGTAGCAACGGTTTGTTGAGGACGAAATACTTTTATACCGCGCTTGTTCAATCCATTGAAGGCCTGCGGGCTCGTTACTTCATGTATGAAATGCTTATCGATGTATAGTACTGAAGGACCGCCTTCAATCTGCTTCACGATATGCTTTTCCCAAATCTTATCAAATAATGTTTTAGCCATATTTCCTAAAGTTCCGACCTTTTCGAAGGCCAGGAACTATTAATTTTTAAGAGGTCGGAACTTTAAAAAGCGTGGTGCAGAAGCACCACGCATGTACTAACAAAAACTACATGATTATGA
>AR_comb_assmDRAFT_10092794_pt1 | contig 12244 bp, 7 predicted proteins | sample ArasoioldDNA_FD_10543 | JGI IMG/M metagenome (IMG submission 10543) | reverse complement strand
GTTCATTGGGCGACAAGCAATGTCGATGCAATTGCTGGTGTCGATTACGTTGCCGCAAGTGGAACACTCAACATACCTGTAGGTTCTTCGTCGGGCGCGATTCAAGTCAAGATCATAGGGGACATAGTGAAAGAGAGTAACGAGCGATTTGAAGTGAATTTTAGCAATCCTGTCAATGTCACGTTACCCGTCGATCCTCGAAGCAGGGTAATGATTATCGACGATGACCACGGAAAGATCAATAATACTCCGTTGATAATCCCCACCGTAGCGAGGCGAAACCAGGTGTGGACGATCCCGGAGATCGGCTTGTATGAAAACGAAGTAGTGCTTCTCGATGCGCAAGGCCAGGTGGTGAGCAGCGTGATGAATTACCAGAACAACAGGCCAATCCCGAACGTGGCAGTAGGTCTATATTTTTATCGCATACGGGTGGTGGACGGCCAGGGTCAAATGAGATATTATTCGGGACGTTTGATGATTACTGAATAATAAGGTTTGATTCCCAACATTTGACCCGAGGGTCCTGCGAAAGCGGGACCTTTTTTGTTGATCCTCTAATTAAAACGGTAATCATTCTTGGGCAGACTCCGCTAGTTGGAAAGCTCATACTCAGAAACAACTTTGCTTCTGAAGACCAAAACCTCTGGTGAGATTTTAAAACCTTCTCCTCCGTAAGCTTTGTTGAAGGTATTAATGCTTCCCATATTGGCATATATGGACGGATCAAATCCGGATTCGGTATTTGTCAAGTACAAGAGTTTTCCGAGTTTAACATTGGCTCTATCACACAACTTGTGCGCCGATTTCAACGCATCGTCATATGCCAGGAGATCAGTCTCGCGAAGCAAACTATCTTCCTTGGAGTGACCGAATTGAACCTGTGAAATACTATTTATTCTGGTCGTCAAAAGTTTCGCTGTCAGGTCAGTAAATCTTGTAAGATCATTCAACACAAAGTCGATCGTTTGTTCCGCCTTATATCCGACAAAACGTGGCTGACTTCGCTCATAACTATATTCCTTGTTTGCTGAAATGCTGCTCGTTTTAATGTCATTTTGTTTGTTTCCAAACTTTGTCAGAATGTCGACGACGCTGTCGACCGTTTGCTGAGATAGTCGCACTGCGTCTGCCATTCTTGGTTGAACGAAGCTCACTTCGATTGTCAAAATAACTAAATCAGGTTTCACGCGAATTTTGCCCTCTCCGGATACTTTGATACTACTGGGGTTGTTTTTTAATTCACTGCACGAGAGTAAAAAAATAACTGACGAGAGAAGCAAGATGGTTTTAGTCATAAAGGAGTTTTGATTGGGGATGCACGGGGCGACAACTTGCATAACCAAGCTAGCGCTTTAAGAAAAAATTAAGAATTGGTTCGAAGAGTTGGTTGGGCATAACAGAAAAGGTATTCGCCACCGGCAGACTCAACAGCTTAATGCTTTTGTTGAAAAAATCTCACAAATCCGCCCGCTTAAAAAAATGGAAGCTACACCAAACAATCGCCAAACAAAATGGTATGATAATGCCGGCGGGAAGAAGGTAGTCCGCGAATTGTTCTGGCACAGCTTGAAGTTGAAAAATGGAAATTGCTAAATTAAAAGGGAGATATTTAATCCATGGAGCTGTTTCCTGGTACCGAAGGACGAAAACGGCTTCAGCAACAATGTAGCCATAGTAAGCAAGAAGTGTGTATTGCCAGGTGCGTAGCAAAAGTGCAAGTGAAACGGCGACACACGAAAACAACATTGAAAACACAAGAGCTTGAAGTGACGAACTGATGAAAATAGCCGTGTCAAAGTAGCTGGTTTTTTGTGTACTTATTAAAAACAAAACAATTAACACATATAGTAACACGGATAAGACAGCCAGTGTGCCGGCCAATATGAATTTCAGGGAACAATAAGATGACCGGGGCAAGCCATTGGCGATTAGTTTCAACGCGTAACCGTTTTTAAACTCATTACAAACATTGAGAATAATTGTGAATGGGATGGCCGATGTAAACAGCGTTGTGAATGATGAGTTCACTACCTTGAACGTGTTTAAATCAAACGCCCCATACTGGAAAAGATTTTTTGCGTCAAAGCGAGCCACAAGGATTGTCATAAACAAAACATATGAAACAATGATGATCACAAACGCCCGTACATATTTTGTGAGCTCTATACCTGCAATTCTGATCATAGTTGCAAGAAATTATTGGTTTAGTTTACGAATCACGGAACGATAAGCGCCCTCGAGAGAGCCAAAGTTTCGTACAAGTTCTTCTTTACTTATTTGGGAAACGACGATGCCGCGGTCGATCAACAAGAAAAAACCACAAATTTTTTCCAATTCCAATGCGTGATGGCTAGCAATGATAAAAGACCTTCCTTCGTTTTTGAGCGAAATGACTTGTTGGTTAAACGCGATCATCCCGTCAATATCCAGGCCGTTGGTTGGCTCATCAAGTAAGAACAGTCGTTTACGATTTAGAAAGATTGACATCAGATCCATTCTTTTTTTCATCCCCGAAGAATAGACTTTGTATTTCACGTTTTTGCTTTCAGCAAGTCCAAACTCTTCAAACTTCTTCTCTAATGGGAATTCTTTTTCACCCATCGTACTCATAAACAGCTTCATATTTTTTATTCCCGAAAGCTGGCCAAGGAAACGCTGGTCTTCAAAAATCGTTGCTATTTGACGAGAACTGATGCTGAAGATAACCTCGCCATGGGTGGGTTTCGCCAGGCCGCAAATTAACTTTAACAACGTTGTCTTGCCGGCGCCGTTCGGCCCGAGAATCCCAAGGACTTCCCCCTCGTTCAGTGAAAAACTTATGCCTTTTAGTATTGGTTTCTTACCATATTGCTTTGAAAGGTTTCTGATTTCCATCACTTGCATGGGGTTGACCGTTTGATAAAATTAAAAAACCTCGCGACTGTCACACGAGGTTAAATAAGACCTCCGCTAATTATGGGGACGGTTGCCGTGTGTTGCACAAAAGGCAGCCGCTCCCAGAAATGTCCCAGCAGTGCAGCTGAAGGAAGCATAATGATCACTGGCCGCACATAGAGTTCGGCAATTGCACGTGGCAAAAAAGTAAGACTTGGCATCTTCTATACACCTTAAACTTGGCCAAACCCATCTACAAGTACTGCAGGAATAATTACTGATCCATCGCGGTCCGGTCACTACCGTGTCACTTACCAACTGACCGCTCGAATTAAATTGTGCAGTGTAGGACGCCGTTGTATTATACAAGTCCGTCTGGACGGTCCCATAATAATATCCTCGTGAGTCTTTTGACAACAATGAGTTATTTGCATAAAAAATCAGATAATTAGTGGTGTTATCTACGATCAATGGCACACCTACAATCATTGCAGATGTGTCGCCGGTAGCTTCAATTACAGGGAAAAAGATGTACTTGAGGTCGTCGTCGCACAATCGATTATACTCGATTGTAACCTTCGCGCCCGTGTAATTTATCTTCGCGGCTATTGCGGGATTTGAATTCTTGAAGGACGTAAAGTCGGCTGAAGCCCTGAAGTTGTCTACGTCACTTCCGCCGCTTGGGCAAGTTCCGTTTTGCACACAAGTTCCCAATGCGGGACAATACACATACCCCGTTGGACAGTTCGGAACACATTGGCGCAATGTAAAATCCCAGTGGTAGCCGGGCCCACAATCGAGCACCTGGGGTTTGATCTTATTGTCTGCCTGTTCCACAGGCCCAGGTTTTTCTCTTTTGCAGGAATGAACAAAAACAATCGCGAAAACGATTGTCAAAGCAAGAAAGATCTTGCTTGCAAATACAAAAGTTAGATCTCTTTTCATGAGCTTAAGGTTTTTGGTTAATGGTTTTTGTTTGATACAACTAAGGTGTATCAATTAGAGTGTAAATCGATTCGTATTTAAGCGCCGGTGGCGGTGAAAAAAACGACTACGATTTGATGAAACGGAAACCACCTTTCTAAATATGTCCGTCAAACACAATGCAATTGCTCAAAAAAAAAATTGATAACGGAGTGGAGTCGGGAGAAATATTTTATAAAATTCTTCTCGAAAATTTGGACACATTCAAAAATTATTTTCATCTTTGCATCCCGAATTTAAAAAACGTGTTACGTATAGAATTACATATCGAATCATGGAATGGGTTTAGCCTAAGAACAAGCTATGCCAATAGTGGGGCATGTTATATTCAAAAGTAGATTATGCAAGGAATTTGACATATCGCAGGCCCCGCAAATAATTGCGGGGTTTTGTTTTAATAATGCTAGTTTTTAAACCAATTGTAGAACTTGTCGTCAATAGCGTACGATAAAGAAATAAAATGCTGAGACCATTATTTCATATACGATTTACATATTTGAATGGAAGACAACAGCCATCCAAATGGGAATATTCTGCACAAAACCATGATCGGGTATATCCGAGTGGCAGTAGAGATCTCATTCATAAACGACCGTGGCAAATGCAAACGTGATTTGTTCACATGAACACGCATGCAAAACCCGGTCGCATGACGACCGGGTTTTTTGTTTTAACTACATAAATGATTGTTCGTTTTCGGAAACAAAGAAATGATTTAATTGGGAAGTAATTATTGCCAGGTAATGCACACAAAGGATGAATGCGATTAGGAACAAACAACGTTAAAAGAATTGTCTGCGTTTCACGTAACTGCTAACTCACACAAAGCGATCGGTTTTGCGCGGAGCTCTGAGAATATTGAATGACGAAGAAGGGAATTTGAAAGTACTTCATCATTCATTATTCCTGTTAACGTTTAATGGGATTGACTTAAGATGGTAACGATGGGGTGCAGGTAGCGGAGTGTCGTCTCCGCTACCTTAAGAGCCGTCAAACTATTAACAACATTTATCAAAGAAAAAAGTATGAACTTATTTTTATTAATATTATCTGCAGTTTGGGTGGTTGCGCGCTTGCTATCAATGGGGGTTAAATTTCCAAGCATCTTGACCCGCAGAAAGTTTCGTGCGAAGCGCTCAGATATTTTCGAGCACTATTACCTGGAGTGTAGGTCGCTCTATTTGTACTGCTTTAAACGGATTCCCAGCACAACTCGTGTCGATAATGTTGACGTGGGGAAAGCATTCGCTCATATACGCGAAATGTACGGGCAGCTCATCGTGGATGTTCACCAGGCCTGTTTTTTCAGCAGGCAGGAAAACAAACAAGTGTTTCAAGAGACAATTTTTGCTTTGCGGAACAAAGTGATCGTTCAATTGGCCCCTAACTACGCCAGCATTTTATATGCAGCCGAGAAGTATGTTTTTGTTGACAGCTTAGTGACGGCATTCAGTGAGTTTAAGGTTGCGGAGAAGAGCAAGGAGTTTGAGATCAATGTCATTACATTTAATAGGAACGGTCTTGATCTAAAAGCGCTGGCAATTCGGCCAACGAATTTGGACCTTGACCTTTACTACAACGATGATTTCAAGCAGGTGCACGATGTGATTCGTTCGCGGTTGAGCCAGCAAAATGATAAGGGTATCGTTTTGTTGCACGGGATGCCGGGAACAGGAAAGACAACGTACTTGAGGCACTTGATCGGTGAGCTAGACAAAAGGGTATTGTTTGTGTCTCCTTCCGTTGCTGGGCAATTAATGAACCCCGAATTCATTGACCTGCTCATTGATAATCCAAATGCTATATTGGTTATTGAAGATGCGGAGAACATCATCATGGACAGGAAGCAAAACAGCAACTCTTCGGTTTCCAACTTGTTGAACTTGAGCGATGGATTACTGAGCGATTGTTTAAGTGTACAGATCATTTGTACGTTTAACAGCTCCTTAAATATGATCGATTCGGCATTAATGCGCAAGGGAAGGCTGATTGCCAGTTATGAATTTGGAAAGTTGACCGTTGGGAAAGCTCAACGCTTGTCTGATCAGTTGGAACTAAACCAGGTCATCTTAAAACCAATGACGCTGGCTGAGATCACTAACCCGAAGGCAAAGGATTATCAAATAAAGAAGACAAATACTATTGGGTTCAACACGTCGATGCTCGAGAATTAATAAGGTTGTCATCAAACGGTGACAACCTTTTCGATTGGGTTCAAAAATTGTATAAATTGAAATCAGCGTATGGCTAAATTAAAACTCACGGGTAAACAACTTAGGGCCGTCGGCTTCCCACAAGGACCGGTGATCAGCATCGCTATGAACATTATGGAGAAGAACTACAAACATCACACGGAAGAAGAAGCAATAGCTATTTTGAAAAACATTCTCTCCTCCCCTGCTACCTATGTGAATGATAACGTTCTTGGAATGATTGCAAAACAGTTGCTTCCGAAGGTCTCCCCGTTAGAAAATATAGAGGGTGCGTTGGTGTCGTTGAATCAAACTGGAATATCCTTCAATGTCTTCGGCGCTGATCAAATTGAGCCCGGTGCCATGCACCAAATGTATACAGCGGCAAAACTTCCCATCGCGATTGCCGGGGCATTAATGCCAGATGCACACGCAGGATATGGTCTGCCCATTGGAGGTGTTTTGGCCACCGAAAATGCTGTTATTCCTTATGGTGTTGGCGTAGACATCGGCTGCAGAATGTGCTTGTCTGTCTTTGATATTGATCCCGGGGAACTGATATCAAAAGAAAGTTATTTTGCGCGGGAGATTAATGAAGCAACCCTGTTTGGCGGCGGTTCGCAGTTCAAAGAATCTTCTGATCACGAAGTAATGGTAAGGAAAGAGTTTGACGAACTGCCATTGCTAAGAAGTTTGCACGGACGAGCATGGAAACAATTAGGTTCATCCGGCTCAGGCAACCATTTTGTTGAATTTGGAACTGTTGAGATTGGCGAAAAAGACCCCGTATTAGATATCGAGCCCGGTAAATATGTGGGGCTGCTGTCTCACTCTGGCTCACGAGGATTGGGAGCAAGTATCGCCAACCATTACACTAAATTGGCGATTAGCAAGAGACGTTTGCCGCAAGACGCGAAAAATCTTGCCTGGCTTAATCTTGATGAAGAAGCAGGTATGGAGTATTGGCTCGCCATGAACCTCGCCGGCGATTATGCCTCAGCCAATCATCACATCATTCATGAAAAGATCGCGAAACAACTAGGCAGGCAGCCAGTGAGAATGGTTGAGAACCATCACAATTTTGCGTGGAAAGAAATGGTCGACGGGAAAGAACTGATCGTTCATCGGAAAGGCGCAACACCAGCAGGGAAAAATGTTCTGGGCATCATTCCTGGTTCAATGACTGCGCCGGGCTTTATTGTGAAAGGACTGGGAGAGCAGGCTTCGCTTTCCTCTGCCGCGCATGGTGCGGGAAGAAAAATGAGCAGAACTGCCGCTCTAAAATCGATTTCGCAAAATGCCTTGAAAGATGAATTAGCAAAGCATGGCGTAAAACTTCTGGGCGGCGGGTTAGATGAAGCTCCTTTTGCTTACAAGAATATTGAAGAGGTGATGAACAGCCAAAAGCATTTGGTAGATGTGATTGGACGGTTTACTCCCAAAATCGTCAAAATGGATGGAGTCGCTCCACGGCAGTGGAAAAAGCGCAACCGTGGTTTTGATGAACCAGATGCAATAGTGGGAGAATAATCTTGCTTAAAATCAAATTAACGATAAAAAGAGGTGAGACTGGTGTCCCCCAACTAGTTAACTTTCAGAAAAAAATAGCTACATTTAAAGGATAAACCAACGGACCCCCTTTTCCACGTTTCCGCGCTACTGAAAACAAGCACCATCCATCGTCTCGTTTGAAAACCACTTGTATTCATCAACCCCCGCGTACAATTATGATCGAGGCAAAACCTGATTATGAGCAGTTGGAACGAACCGTGCTCCAACTTTCATCGAAATTGGATCAGCGAACCCAAGAAGTGGCAGTAATAAATGGTGTGCAGGAAGCGCTTGCCAGGAAAATGGACATGCAGTCCATTTATAACCTTGTTGGGAACAGAATAAGAGACACATTCAACGCGCAGGCCGTTATCATTGCCACTTTTGATCATGAAACCGCAACGGAACATTTTGGCTATGCCTTCGAGAAAGGCGAATTATTCGATTTAAAACCAAGGCAATTCGATAAGCTAAGGCAAAATCTCATTGACACAAAACAAAGAATACTGATCAATGAAAATTTTGAAGAAGCTTATCGGCAGTTTGGATTGAGAGTACTCCCGGGGTCAGAGTTTCCGAAATCGGCTTTATTCGTTCCATTAATAATAGATGAGAAGGTCACCGGGTATGTCAGCCTGCAAAATGTGGATATAGAAAATGCTTTTACAGAATCCGATGCCCGATTGCTTGAGACGCTTGCCCATAGCATGAGCTCTGCCTTAGAAAATGCCCGGCTTCTTAAGGAGACCGAGCAGAGGACCGCTGAACTAGCCGTGATAAATAGTGTGCAGGAGGCCCTGGCGAAAGAAATGGACATGCAGGCGATATACGACCTTGTCGGCAACCGGATTCGCGAGTTGTTTGACGCGCAGGCTGTGGGTATCGCAACCTTCGATCATAAAAGCGAGACCGAACATATTCACTATCTCATTGAAAAAGGTGAACGTTATTATCCCGCTCCAAGACCACTCAACATTTTACGAAAGCATTTGATTGCAACCCGCGAAAAGATCCTCATCAACAAAAACTTCGAAGAAGTTGCTGCAACATTTGGTGTGAAAAAAGTTCCTGGCACCGAGCAGCCGAAATCGGCAGTGTATGTTCCCTTAATGGTCGGTGAGAAAGTGACGGGCAACATCAGCCTGCAAAATATTGACAGGGAAAATGCAATTAGTGATTCGGATGTACGCCTGCTGGAAACCTTAGCAAACAGCATGAGTGTGGCACTGGAAAATGCAAGGCTATTCGATGAGACAAACAGGTTGCTAAAAGAAACCGAGCAGCAGAAGGCAGAACTGGGTGTGATCAATAGTGTACAAGAAGGACTGGCCAAGGAATTGGACATGCAGGCCATCTACGATCTCGTTGGAAATAGGATCCGCGAATTGTTTAGAGCACAAGCAGTGATCATCGCGACGTTTGATCATGATACGGCCACAGAACATTTCAAATATCTTATTGAAGACGGCCAAAGATTTTATTTGCCTGCACGACCATATGATAAATTAAGGCAACATTTGATCGTTACCAGGCAAAAGATCGTGATCAACACGAACTATGAAGAAGCCTACGCACGTTTTGGTTTGCGGACGTTGCCTGGCACGAACATGACCAAATCAGGAGTTTTTGTTCCCCTCATCATCGGTGACAAAGTCAATAGTTACATCAGCCTGCAGAATAATGAAATTGAAAACGCCTTCAGCGAATCGGATGTTCGCTTGCTGGAAACCTTAGCGAATAGTATGAGCGTCGCGCTCGAAAACGCGAGACTATTTGATGAAACAACGAGGCTGCTAAAAGAAACCGAACAACGCACCGCGGAGCTCGCGGTCATCAACAGCGTCCAGGAAGGTCTTGCGCGCGAGTTGGAGATGAAGGCAATTTATGAATTGGTGGGTAATAAGATCCGCGAGGTGTTCGATGCGCAGGTAGTGATCATAGCTAGTTTCGATCATGAGACTGGAACTGAGAAGTTCAATTACATGATTGAAAAAGGAGAGAAATTCCATCCGGAACCCAGGCGTTACGACAAACTTCGGTACCAGTTAATCACAAACAAGCAAAAAATTCTGATCAATAATAATGTGGAGCAAGCGTTGACCGATTTTGGGCTCAAAGTGATACAGGGTACCGAAATGCCCAGGTCGTTATTGTATGTTCCCCTGGTCGTAGGCAATAAAGTTACCAGTTACGTTAGTCTGCAAAATCTAGACAAAGACAACGCATTCAGTGAATCCGACGTTCGCTTGTTGGAAACGTTGGCCAATAGCATGAGCGTCGCCCTTGAGAATGCAAGACTGTTTGATGAAACAAACAGGTTGCTAAAAGAAACGGAGCAAGGAAAAGCCGAACTGGCAGTGATCAACAGCGTGCAGGAGGGACTTGCGCATGAGCTTGACATCAACGGAATTTATAAACTTGTCGGCGATAGAATTCAAAAGTTGTTTAACGCGCAGGCGGTTATCATTGCTTCGTTTGATCACGAAAGAAAGCTCGAGTATTTCAATTACCATGTGGAAAAGGGAGAAATTTCTTTCCCCACTCCCAGGCCATACGATAAAGTGAGAAAACATCTCATTGAAACTGGGCAAAACATATTGATCAATGAGAACTCAGACGAGGCCATTTCCGAGTTTGGGTTGCGAGTTGTGCCGGGTACCGAGATGCCCAAATCGTTATTGTTTATGCCGCTGAAAGTGGGTGATAAAGTGACCGGCTATGTGAGTCTGCAGAACATTGACCAGGAGAATGCTTTTTCCTATTCCGACGTTAGGTTGCTAAGTACACTTGCCAACAGCATGAGTGTGGCATTGGAAAATGCGCGGCTGTTTGATGAAACCAATCGCTTACTAAAAGAAACGGAACAAAGAACGGCAGAACTGGCTGTTATAAATAGTGTACAAGAAGGACTCGCAAAGGAATTGAACATCCAGGGGATTTACGAACTCGTTGGTGAAAAATTAAGAGAGATATTCAATGCGCAGGTTATCGATATAGTGTCCTATGATAGTGGCACGAAGCTGATGAGAGATCATTACTCGTATGAAAAAGGTGACCGGAGCCTTGTTGGTACATGGGAACCGAAAGGATTTAGGAAGCATGCGATTGAGACAAAGCAATTAATGCTGATCAACGAAGACCTCGACGCGAAAAGTGTGGAATTTGGCACGCCGCTTATCATGGGAGAAGTGCCAAAATCTGCGGTGTTTGTCCCATTGATTTCGGGTAATGACGTGAAGGGTATGATTAGCCTGCAGGACCTTGATAAGGAGCATGCGTTTTCAGACGCTGATGTTCGTCTGTTGACAACACTGGCCAATAGCATGACTGTTGCCCTTGAAAATGCGAGGCTTTTTGACAAGACTAATACACTTCTTAAAGAAACAGAACAACGCAATGCTGAATTGGCGGTGATCAACAGCGTACAGGAAAGCCTGGTTGCGCAAATAGACATGAACGCCATCTATGAGTTGGTTGGTGAAAAGATGCGAGAGATCTTCGATCCGCAGGTGATCGATATTGTCACATATGACAGCAAAGCGAATTTGATTGAGGACAAATATGCGTTTGAAAAGGGAGACAGAACCCTTGTGGGTTCAAGGCAACCTAACGGGTTTAGAAAACACGTGATCGAAACGGGGCAAATACTTTTACACAATGCCGGCGTTGAAAACGCCATGCGGGAATTTGGAAATGAAATCCTTTTTGGTGATGTGCCTAAGTCACAAATCTATGTTCCGATGATTGCCGCAGGGAAAGTTACCGGAATTATTTCCCTTCAGAATATTGATCACGAAAACGCATTTTCCGATTCTGATGTCAGCCTTCTTACCACGCTGGCAAACAGTATGAGCGTGGCGCTTGAAAGCGCAAGGTTGTTTGACGAGACCAACAGGCTTTTGAAAGAGACCGAACAACGAAATGCTGAGCTAGCGGTTATCAACAGCGTGCAGGAAAGCCTGGTTGCGCAGATCGACATGAATGCGATTTATGAATTAGTGGGCGAAAAGATGCGGGAGATATTCGATCCCCAGGTAATTGACATTGTAACCTATGATCCCGCCGGTAATTTTATTGAAGACAAGTATTCATTTGAAAAAGGCGACAGAACACTCGTCGGTCGGCGAGAGCCGAAAGGTTTCAGAAAGCACGTTATAGAAACAGGTGAGTTGCACTTAAATAACACCAATGTAGAGCAGGCCATTAAGGAGTACGGGAATGAAATAATAATAGGCGAAATGCCGAAGTCACAGATTTATGTTCCGATGGTCGCTGCGGGAAAAGTCACGGGTGTTATCTCCCTTCAAAATATTGACCACGAAAATGCTTTCTCTGATTCTGACGTTAGCCTGCTGACAACATTGGCCAACAGTATGAGCGTGGCGCTGGAAAGTGCCAGGTTATTTGATGAAACGAACCGCCTTTTAAAGGAAACGGAACAACGCACTGCTGAACTTGCCATCATTAACAGCGTGCAGGAAGGATTGGCAAAAGAGCTAGACATCCAGGGGATCTATGAGCTGGTAGGAGAAAAAATGCGAGCAATATTCAAGGCTCAAATTTTTGACATCGTAACATACGATAAGACGACTCAACTCATCGAAGATCGCTATGCATATGAAAAAGGCGACCGCACGATG
>AR_comb_assmDRAFT_10404914_pt1 | contig 12247 bp, 6 predicted proteins | sample ArasoioldDNA_FD_10543 | JGI IMG/M metagenome (IMG submission 10543) | reverse complement strand
TTAAAAATATTATCTTACTAAAAAATAATATAATGAAGGTTTAAACTATTTGATTCGATGTCATTATATTATTTTCAGCATTTGATCTTTTCCTTACTTAAGTCCATCAGAAGTGCAAGTCATAACGTAACAGTATATTGTTTCCAAGGAATTGCGCTAAGCGGAACTTTTGCCATAAATCTTGCTATATCTCGCCTACCATAGTATGTTGGTACTCCTCTGTAATCTTGTGCCATTAATACGACTGGAATATCCTGAAAGGCTTGTTCCTCAAAGGCTCCTATTGTACGATTCGCTTCTGCATGATTATCAAGAACGTATTTCTTAACTACAACCACTGCAAATGATACTCCCTGTTCCCTAATTACTGCCGCTTGAAACATCATAAATGTTTTTACTGAAATTTATCCGACTTACTATCGTAAAAACTTTACTTCAACCATGGCTCATAAACGTTGTTAACGGTTAATACACGTTAAACATAAAAGTTATTAATTCGAATTCAATTACAATCTTATTGCCAAATAAGGGTCAAAAAACTATAACAGTTAGTGGCGAAACTCTAAAGAATCTAGAAAAAAGATATGAATTAGAAAAAAGAAAGAACCCTAAAATCTCGTTTGCATCATTCATATCAGATTCTGCTATAATAGAACTTGAACGAAGAAAAATCTTAAAAGAAGCACAATATATTTCCATCGTAAGTTTTGATGATAATGTTCTTACATTAAAAGACCATAGAAAAAGGGACCGATTCGTCGAAGTACATCTAAAAAATAAACAGTTATGGTGCAGCTTCGATAGAAAATTTGATTGTACCCATATAGGTTTTGCTTTGGCACTTCCAGAAGTCAGAAATGCGCTTAATAGCTGATGATTTGAATTTGAACGTCTATGTCTTATATCCCAAATAAAATAACTGTATCATTTGCAGCGGATAATGAAGGATTATTCGGAAGGCAATGCCCAAACCCTGAATGCAGATGCTATTTTAAAGTCAATGCAAATGACTTTCAAAATTTTAGCGGATCAAAAATGTACTGCGTACAGTGTGGAACAAATGAACAGATAAATAATTTTTTTACAGAACAACAAATTGAGTATATGCGATCTATTGTAGCAAGAATCGCTATAGATGCGATTGGAAGACAGCTTAAACAGTACGAAATAAAGCCTGATCCTAATGCACTGATTTCTATGGGGCTTAGCGTTAAGTACGATTTGCCTCAAATAATGACGTATGTTGAAAAAGAAATCAAGACCAATATCTTATGTTCAAGATGTAAGAGATCTTACGCATTATATGGAATATCATTTTTTTGTCCATTCTGCGGTCAAAAGAGTCCTATAGATGTTTTTGATCAAAACGTAGATTCCATTTTGAAGCTACTTGAAATAGATAAAATATTGGATTCTTCTGCTATTAATACATTAACTCAGGAAGGACTACTGACTCAAATTATTGAAAGTGCACTTAAACAATCCGTTACAGTATTTGAGACATATTGCAAGAACAAATTTGTTGAAATAAAGCTGAAGACGTCAGTTCTATCAAAAGAAATCATATTAAAGAAAGTGGGTGTATCCTTTCAAAATATAGATAGATCACATGAATTGTTGATGGAATTAGGATTTAATCTGGAGGGCATTTTTAACGAAAGTGAATTAACCGAACTTAAATTAGGATTTGAAAAAAGGCATCTACTAACTCATAATTCTGGAATAATAGATTCAAGATATATTAGTGAAATTAATGGAAACCCTATTGACATCAACAAACGTGTAATAGTAACAGGTAACGAAGTGAGAACTATAATTGCCCACGTACAAAAAATGGTGTCAAAAATTGAGTCATTCTTTAAGTCACAAGAGTAAAAATTGGATTCGTCATTGAATAATAAATATCTTAACTCTCAATTATAATTATAATCCCAAAAGATTATGAATTTCATTAATAACGAGCTTCTCTCTTTCTTCTAAGAAACCTTCTAAATCATCCTTAACCATTTCATCATAACATTTCTTGTTTATAAAATGAGATTCTAAAATACTTAAAAATTGTTGCTCATTTCCTTTGTATTTGGTTGAAATAAACTTTGGAACGTACTCTGAAGGTTTTTCAAATCGCATGATCTTTCTATTTGTGTCTTCTGACATCCAGCTCATATTAAGAACACAATTGACCCGTCTTGCTGAAGCAAACATACTTCGTGGGAACAAATGATGTCTATCATTCCCACTCACATTTTCAAGCACCTGACCCGTATCAAAATCATTTGATCCTTTTAAGGCTAAGATACAAAGTATCCCTTTGTAAATAGCACTGCCCTTGGCTTGTATTTCTCTAAGGTTTAATAATCCTAGCTCGTTTCTTGCCCTTATAATCGTCTTTGGAATTTTTCCTTCATCACTAAACCAATCTCTCATCTCTTTGAAATCCGCTGTAAGTTGTGAATCAACTGCTCCAGAATATGCGTTTGAAAAAACGGATGACCAGTACCAAATCCTCAATTTCTTGAAACAACTTAACTTATTCGTATTTTTGTCGATCTCTTTCATCAGACCAGCCATAATTGGTATCGTAGGTGAAAATGGTAATTGACCAGGATCCTTTACTCCGAACCCATCACGAAGATTTTCTATTTTTTGTATTGCCCTACCAACCCACCGTGTCATGTCATGCCATATTTCATCAAAATTTAATCCGCCAGTTTCAAATATATTCTCATAAATATTGAGAATATCTTCTCGTGAACAAGCACTCGTTTTATTATAGGATAATGATATTGCCTGTAATAGATAGATTGGCATCTTCTCATTAGCTCTATGATACACGTCAAATTTAGGATAAATTTTCACTGATTCTTCCCAAAGGTCCTTTAGGTCAATATCATGAATACTTAATCTAGCAATGAGTAAATCAAAGGCGTTTAGTCTTTTACCCATCGTGTTTATCTTTTCAAATATATCCGTTATCTGCGAAAGCTCCATCGACTCCGGCAAACAAATGTATGGTATCTCGTATCCATATAGCAAATATCTCAACTTTCTATCTATAATTCTTATAATTTTCTTGAATTGTTCGTTCTTACTATCTAAGTTTGAAAGATAACGATCAAATCCATCCACCCAGTCGGTATAACGTAATAAATCATACAAGGGAAAGAGCATTCTGCTATATGTTTCCTCTGGCTCGAGTTTTTTTGGTAATACTTCAATTATCTCTGCGTTGATATCCTGATCTAGAAACTTTGCAAAGTTTATGTAAAAGTATAATGGAAATCTACTTGACTCTAAATTAAAATTAGGAGCTTTGATTGCATAATAAAGAGAAGTGATTCTTTGTTGTCCGTCAAGGATAATTAGACCAGATCTATTATCCTCAAGCTGAATGTTGACTCCTTTAATAGGAATTAAATCAAGTTGTGGATCTCTGGCTTTCTCCCAAAAGAGCAGTGAGCCCACATAGTAATCATTGAATATCGACTCAAGAAATTCTTTTACATCATTCTTCTTCCACTCAAAGTACCTCTGAAAATTGGGAAGTACCCACATACCTTTATCACAATTTTCAATTATTTGATTTATTTTTATCCGGTCAGGAGTCCTTAAGGTATGAGGTTCAAGCTTTGATAATTCCTCAAGATTTAGCTTTTCAAAAAAAGTGCTAAATTCAATTGTTGGAATATTTAATCTCGCTAGGGGTTCATAACTGATTTCTTCTTCATCATCAATATCTTTCTCTTCCTTCCTTAACTGAGCGAACCAGTAACAAAATAAGTCAAAAACTGTAAAATTATTAATTTCTTGCTTGCTTAAGAATGAAATTAATCTTTTGCATTTTTGAATATTTTCGGGATATACTTCCAGCTTACGATACATCACATCATCCCAATCGAGAGCATTTGCGAATTCATTGTAAGTATGAATTACTCTATTGTTGATAACTGGAAACGAATCATTTAGACAAAATAAGATTGGAGAGATCGAGCCACATTGAAAGTTTCTACTATGAGTTTTATCGGATATGAAGTCATTTATCCAATCTTGTAGTTGATCAGGTGATGTCTGAAATCCCTTGACAAGAGTATAAATCATTGATGCTATTATATGCCAATCAGTTTCTTGGTAGTTGTAATTTTTGAAAAACAATTTAATATTCATGAAAACGGGGAAAGTACTAACTCGCATAGCATATTTTGTCTTAGAGTATGGTAGTAGACCGTATAAAACCAAATCAGTAAACCTAGAACTGTTCTTATCCACAGAATCTAATTTCTCAACAAGTTTCCTGACTTCTTCTTTTTCATTTTCAATAATAGTAAGATGGTTCTGCCCTTGTTCACTCCTATACCAAGACATAAACTCAGCAATTATTTCTGGAATTTGTTCCCTAAAAATCGGCTTTGTTTGATATGGCTTTACAAGAGTAAACTCTGGAATTTCTCTAAGAAGCTCAATAGCTCTAGATTCTATTTTTTTGTTGCATCGGAAAACTGTTTTAGGGACGTACAATTTCTTCCAGTCAACCTGTTCAAATTCCGAGATTGCAACTGATTTTAGCCATTTTACTCTTCTAATATGCTTCACATCAGGTTCAAAGCCGTTATATTCATAATTGCCATTGATTAATCCCAAGGAGATAACCTCTGAATCTTTAGTCTTTAGGGGAAGACCCACTAAATCGCCTATTTTGATGTCATTTATAAAATTCCATATTTGTCCAACAACATTTGATATTTTTCCTTTCTTAGGAGTCGGATAGAATTCTAGGTATTTAGTTTGTAGAGATGACCTATTTTTAATTTCTGAAAGGTCCGGAAGCTTATCCCATCCTATGGTTACGACATTAAGATTCATTGCTTTCTCTTCCTGTTGCCCTTTATCCCCAGCCCTAACAATCCATAATGCCAACAATTTGCCATGATTCCGGACAATTATTAAAGTTGTTGCATTTTCTGAATCGTCTTATAGTTGGAATTGTCACCTACTTAAGAAAAGAGAGAAAGGATCAAAGTAATAAGCAGCCACACATATGCCATTGTAATTGGTATCAAAATCTCAGATTACATTTTATGGAGGTGTCCATGAAATTGGAGGCAATAAGTTCCTAGTTGAAGACAAAGGAACAAAAATTTTCTTAGATTTTGGAATGCAAATGGGAAAAGTCAATCAATATTTTGCAGAATTTGTAAATCCTCGAATATGTAATGGAATGGGTGATTTATTTGAATTTGGATTGTTACCTAAACTGAAAGGGCTTTACAGAAAGGATTACGCTAAACATATGGGTTTTGATGGAAGCGAAGACAACGACATAGATGCTATAATATTATCTCATGCTCATGTCGACCATTCGGCCTATATCCATTACACCAGACCGGATATTCCTATTTACTGTTCAGAGGGAACAAAATTAATAATGCAAGCATTTCAGGACACTGGTTCATCCGAGGAATATCTTAATTTTAAAGAGAACTTTCAAATCAAGAAGAATAAGAATGGAGATTTCTCTAAGAGTAGGGGCGATGGTATGAAATATCCACGAAATATCAAAATAATTGACAATTTAAATTTTAAGATAGATTCTATAGAAGTTAACACAATTCCAATAGATCACTCATTACCCGGAGTATGCGGCTTTATTTTGCACACATCTAATGGTTCAATTGGCTATACAGCAGATATTCGCTATCATGGACGTAGAACGTCAGATACAGAAAAATTCGTGGATAATTGTTCTGAATCAGATATTGATATTCTCTTGTGTGAAGGAACCCGTGTTCAAGATAATTCTTCAAAGACAGAATTAGATGTAGAAAAAGACGTTATTAATATTGTGAACAATACAAAGAACCTTGTTGTATGTACGTATCCTACTAGAGATCTGGACCGATTACTTTCTTTTTACAATGCTGCAGTTCAATCTGGAAGAGATTTGGTTATTGACTTAAAACAGGCATATATTCTTAAATTATTTCAAACATCCGAATTATCCAGAAAATTATATCCCAAACCGAATGATGGCAAGATCAAAATATACATTCCAAAGAAAAAATGGGGATTAATTGACAAAGATATCACAAAATGGGGAAAGAAACTACTTTTGGAAGATTATAATCAGTGGGCAGATGAGTTTCTAGATTATGAAAATCATGTTGATTATAGAGATGTTTCCAAGAATCAGAAGGACATGATATTTTACTGTAGTGATTTTCAAGTGCAGGAACTCATAGATGTGAGACCAAGAGAAAATTCGGCATACATCCGATCTTCAACAGAACCGTTTGATGATGAGATGGAACTGGACCAAAGAAGGGTTGAAAGATGGCTTGTGCACTTTGGACTACTCAGAAGAGAAGAGCAGTGGAACCATATTCATGTTTCAGGACATGGTAGCGGAGACCAAATTAAAAAAGTTATTGACGGAAGTAAGTCAAAAACTTTGATTCCTATACACACGGAACATGAAGAATATCATAAAAAATGGCATAATAATGTCAAGGAGGCTTTGCTAAATGGTTCAATAAATTTGGGATAGGAGATATAGTATGACAAATAGATATTGTCTAATTTTAACTAAAGATTTCAGAAGTGTACATGGTTACTCTAATTTTTTGGACTATTTTTTTGTCTACACCTAGAATAAATTATCGGTTCAATCTTTCTTCTATGATTTTCTGTTGTTCACCAATTATATCATATAGTATGTAGATCATATTATTTAATTCCAGAGATACGTTTTTGATCATTTCATTATTACTCAAAATAGTTTTTTTCTGCTCTTCGAAAAATTTTTCCCACTCACATTCTTCATTCTGTGTTAGACTATATGATGCATTATACTTTATTTCAGAAATAAAGGCGTTTAAAGTCGTGGCATAGAAGTTTTTTAGTTTTGAAGTTAACCTTATTTCATGTGGATCACTCTTGATTTTCTTTATGAACTCTATTTTTCTATTGTGATTTTCTTTATGAAGTAAAAGAAGAATGTCCACCTTTTCTTTGAACGGTTGTTGTTCTAGCCGTGGAATATCCTTTATAGGAACAGACTTCCAATTATCCGGAGTAGAATCGATATTCCCGGCACTATTGAACTTTAGATAATATTTTATTAAATTGGAATTAAGCAATCCTAATATATATTTCAAATCAAAGCGCTCCGAATTATGTTCAAGTGAGGATCTATCCTTCTTTGTGTTTATAAAATACTTTCTTATATTACTATTATTCAATCCTTTTAGGTCTTTCATTAATACCCCAATTACAATCGTAGTGTCGCACACATGTCTTTTATCAGAGAACGCAACCACCCGTTTTTGTCTTGACATCAATAACTTCGGGGGATCATACAATTCTGGAAATGTACGTCTGACAAGTCTTTTTGGACTTCTTTTCGTATCCCATTCTATAAAGAGCTCCTTCTCTATAACATATTCATCAATATATTTGCCTTCTGTGTACAACTTCTTGTGAATTGCGGATTCTTGTTCAGAAATCAAATCTTCTTTTTTGAATTTGAAGACTTTATCATTCTTGTCGCTACTCGGTCTGAGTCCATATGTCACAAAGCAGATATCGCCAAGTTCAAGTGTCCTTTCTCTGTTTATTGCAAAGCTTTCAGATTCAATCAAGTATACTTGCCTGCCACTTGCATGTGGTAACTGTTGAATTTCAGTAATGGTTGGACTATGTACAAATCTAAGCGAATTGGTATTTGTACGATTATTCCTCACAAAGATAATTTTATTTTCAACCCCTGCGTCTTGAAAAACCTTTACTTCTGGGAAAAAGTCGATTTGAGTAAGAGTGTACCTGGACTCTATCAATTCTACAAGCTTTTGAGTATATTGAGAAACACCGATTGTATCCTTGATTATCATTGACAAGATACCGTTTTTTCTTAAAATTTTTAAACCAAGTTCAACAAACGGTACATACATATCCCACATTTTGTAAGTCGTTTCGAATTTATTGTCTATATACGATTTCATCAGAGGATCCAGCAAGCGATCCCGGGCATTTACATAGGGTGGGTTACCAATTATAATATCAAAACCCGGTTCAGATTGCCCGTAGAATATATCTAGGAATTCTAATTCCCAATGGAAAAATCTATTTTTATCAGATATGGTCTTAACCTTCGGACCAAAATCATATGAATAAAAGTCTAGGCTATTCTCCCCTACTTTAGCTCTATAATCTCCTAAATTCGGAACTTTAACTCCAAACGAAACTGCCAACTTACTATCTAATAAAAACTTAAGCTCGTAATATATCGTCCCTTTCCGTTGCATAGTATCATATTTGTGTATTTTTTTCCTAACTTCTATGGCAGTATCATCTTGTATATATTCAAAATTCAGGAATTCTTTGACATTTCTATCGAACAACTCTCTTCCCTTTTGTGATTCGAATAGAGTTGTCTGTTGTTCAAAAAGGTCTGCTACTTTAGAACCCACCAAAGAGTTTCCGACTTTAAGGTGTGCACTTAGGAAGGACAATGGCTTTTCAGAAGAAAGAGTTTCTAACCAAAGAGATAATGCTGCAAGATCTACGGCTAACGGATTCAAGTCGACACCATATATGCATCTACGCACCACATCTCTTTTCCTTTCCACATAATTTTGAGGATTTATCTTGTTCTCAATCTCACATATTCTCTTAGCAAGATACTCTGTAGCACCAACCAAAAAATGTCCAGAACCCATTGCTGGATCAAGAATGTTTAAGGACAAGATCTTATCAATTTGTTCCTTCTGAGATACTGTTTTTTTGACTATTTCGTCAACAATTGGACCTATCGAATTCTTAACTATGTATTCGACAATATATTGTGGTGTATAATAGCTTCCAGATAATTTTCTATCTTGGGTATTCGGTAGATCCGCAATTTTGCTCTTGTATACAGTAAGATGAAATTCCAACAAATGTTCATAAATTGATCCTAGATGACGGATTTCTAATGCTGCGTAGTCAAGGAAAAAACGATTCCCCTTCCTATCTTTTGTACTAGTAAGCAGTTCAACAGCTTTGAGATAGTACTGGTTAGGGATCAGCCATCCGTCTAAATCATGATTAATAATTGAATCAAATAATCTTCCATAGTATGATCTCATGAAAAATTGTTCTTTGTTGTAGCCAAGTCCTTCGCTTCCATTTTCTATTAACTTAAATAAGTTTTTCAAGCGATTGTGAATTGCGTATTCAGACAGGTGTCTTAATTGTGTGGATTTTAAAATCCAGTTATGCTTGATCCACCTTAAACTAAATTTTTCATAATATACTTCGTTTTCAAGTGGAAAAATAGATCTATCCTCTGCATATAAAACAAAAATGATTCTGTATAAGAGTATGAATACTGATCCTCTAATATTTTCTAGAGTTTCATTAGTTAGCTTGAGTTTATTTGATTTGTCTATAATTATGCCCTCTGAAAGAACCTTTAAAGCTTCGAAGACATTGATCGTTAGCTCATCATGAATTTGTAGTGAAAACTTGTCAAAAGCATCTGAGATTTTATTTAAAATATTGATTCCTTTATCATTATCTTTAGCTCTTATTGCTTCTAAGAACTCCAAAAATGGCTTTGGTATTCCGACACTAGGCTTAATTTCAATTGGAATATGACGAGTTTCAGTAAATGATTTTGTAAATTCTTTCGATATACTTGAAAAAATCCATTGAAATCCTGAAGGGTTATGAGAACAAACCAAACAAAGTCCATTATTTGCTGAAATAATTTTGGTTGCAATTTCTTTCCACGCTTTAATTGAATCTGAATTTGTTTTGATATAGTACACCAAATAGCTGTCTTTTCTTGCTACGATTCTGGAGTCTACTACAATCTCTCTCTGCTTTTCGTTCCAATTTTGCTTGTCTACAGGTTTATCTTCATATTCAAAATTAAGGTCTGCGAAAAGATTTCTTAATGATTCCAAATCCTTTAGACGGAACGCATCCGATTCAAGTTTTTGTAGGTTGATCAATTTGTTTTTCCTATGAATTTGCTGTACAAAATGCGTGGGGGTGGTGACTCTGTTTCCTCCTTTTCAACTTCCTTCTGCAATTCAAAGTTTTGATATAATCTTTCAAGCCTAGCCAATATTTCAACATCATCATTAATTCCCTGTATTTTTCTCAGCTCTCGATTAAGCTTTCCAAGCGTTATTGGAAGACTAAATGCTTTGACAAGAGTTTCAATTTCTTGAATTTTATCTTCATATTCACTTTGTTTCGAAATTTTCAAGAGTCTATCAATTATCCATTTCTGTGCATTTGTTTTTCTAGGACCAGTTATCTCTCTTGCTTGTATTTGCTCTATTTCTTCTAAGAAAACCTTCCATCCTTTGGAAACAAGATTATTGTAATTGGGTGGACATCCAGAAGCCTTATCTTCTTCTTTAGCTCTGAGTAGTTTTAAAATTTCATTTCCTGAAATACTTTTGACTTTACCGCCTGTTTCTATCGCATAGTATTTTCTTATTCTTCCGCTTTTTAATGAACCGCTTTCACAAGCCAATAATACTTGTCCGTAACCTGAAATTCCTTTACAACTTCTTATGCCATCGGGTATCTTTTTGAAATCCTCCCAAAACTTTGGATCCTTTATCTGTAAATCTGTTATAATCCTTTCAAATTCAGTTGGTTCAAGGGGATTATTTTCGTCTTCTTTATCTAAAATAGATTCTTCATTTTTGTAAATAGCATAGATGTCTTCCTCATTGATATTTTCAGTTTCCTTCAAGATCTTGTAATCTTCACCAATTACACGTTGAATCTCATCTATCTTACCACTCACAACTCCTTCTAGGTGGAGATCATGTTCAATAGTTGGGTCAGGCAAGAAATTAATTATCATTATAACCTCATGTTTACTTCCAATTCTATCTACTCTTCCGGCTCTCTGAATTAACCTTACGGGATTCCAATGAAAATCATAGTTTATGACGACTTGTCCAGCTTGAAGGTTTACACCTTCTGAAAGAACATCTGTTGATATAATAAGGGATATTTCATCTTGTTTCTGTATGGTACCATCTCCAAACCTGTTATTTTCAGGATCGAATCTTTGTAATATTTGTAAACTGTTAGTTGTTGCAGAATCTACTTGTTTTTTTATTCCCTTCCATTTTAGATATGTATCAAGATACTTTGCAGTACTGGTAAATTCAGTAAACACCAATACTTTTTTGCCTGAAAATTTTTGAAGCAAGTCTTGCAATCTTTGGAGTTTGTCATCTGTTTTCCAAGTAAGTTTTTGTACAAGATCCCTAATTTCAGTAAGTGTCTGAAGATCAAACTGAACGTCTTTTTTTAATCTAGTTAACTCAAATGCATTAATGTCATATTTTGTATCTTCGCTAGATTTTATTTTTTGAGCAATTTCCTGAATTTTTAGAGCATCATCAACCCAATCAGGTTCATTTAGGGCAGTATCATACATTTCTTTTTGCGAAACGACTCCTATAGGCATCACTCCTTCATTTAGCAGATTTAAGAATACAGTATGAACATTTATCAAATTAGCAATGCTATCCTGAAATGCTTTAAGACTACTTTCCATTCTTTTCAATAAAAGATGTTTCATGAGGGCTACAAGTTTTGGTCCACTTGTTTTAAGCTCGTTATATGGACTCTTATCCTGATATTCCTTTTTCAAGTAAAGTCCAGGACTGTAACGAGCAAATGTAAGTTGGTACTCTGATAGTCTGTCAACTATTTTACTATAGTTGTTTTGGTAAACATTTTGAATTTTATATCCCAACGTTTCCATTTCTCTATTTGGAAAGTACAACCGTGAATTTTTACCAACTTCCAGATATTTTCTACCCTTTTCATCTTGCTTTCCCCATTGATTCAATACGTATCTGCGAGTTCTCCTTATCATAATATTTCGTAACAGGTCAACGAGATTGGCTTCACCTTTCTTCACCTTCAAGAAAAATTTGTCTAAATTTCCTTCTGCTGGTGGAATAGTTGTTTCAGCAGATGAATGGAACAACATTATTTGATTTCGAATGTCTTCTGCAGAATTGGCATAAGGTGTTGCTGTTAATAGGATAGCCTTTGCATCCCTTGCCTGCATAAAAGTATGTAGATTTTCGTACTGTCTAGAATCGGAATTTCGAAAATGATGACTTTCATCTATTAGAACAAGATCTCTATCTTTGTATCTATAATCCTGATAGAGTTCAAAATCCTCTCTGGATAACTTTCCCCTTGAGAGGAACTTGGCATCTACCTC
>AR_comb_assmDRAFT_10190945_pt1 | contig 12247 bp, 7 predicted proteins | sample ArasoioldDNA_FD_10543 | JGI IMG/M metagenome (IMG submission 10543) | reverse complement strand
TGCAAAATCTCGATCACCGCGGGGCGTGCGGCTGCGAAGAAAACACCGGTGATGGCGCCGGAATCTTGCTTCAAGTGCCGCATACTTTTTTCCAAGATGCTTGCGAGGGGCTCGGGTTTCAGCTTCCGGACCCAGGCGACTATGGTGTCGGCATGCTCTTTTTACCCGATCATCGTACGCAACGACGGCAATTTGAAAAGATTCTTGAAGAAATCATAGCTAGCGAGGGGCAGCGCCTTCTTGGTTGGCGCAAGGTTCCAACTGATAATTTGTATCTGGGCGAGACGGCTAAATCCTATGAGCCTTTTGTCCGGCAGGTGTTCGTGGGCCGAGGCGAAGGTATCGAGGACGACCTGGCATTTGAGCGCAAGCTTTATGTTATTCGGCGCCGGGCGGAGAATGCGATTCGTTATGCGCGACTGCCCGGCGGAGATTTCTTTTATATTCCAAGTCTGTCCTGCAGGACGATTATCTATAAGGGGATGTTGACACCGCGCCAGGTGATCACTTTCTATCCGGACCTTTCGGACCCATCAGTGGAATCCGCCATCGCGGTTGTCCACTCCCGTTTCAGCACCAATACATTCCCTAGCTGGGGCCGAGCGCATCCTTATCGCTACCTCATCCATAACGGCGAGATCAATACGCTTCGCGGCAATGAGAATTGGGCGCACGCGCGCCAGGGAATGGTGTCATCAGAGCTGTTTGGTGATGACCTGAAAAAGGTCTTTCCCATCATCCAAGAGGACGGCAGCGATTCAGCAAAATTCGATAACTGTCTTGAGTTCCTGGCGTTGAGCGGGCGTTCTTTACCCCATGCGGTCATGATGATGATACCGGAGCCATGGGAAAATCATGAGAGCATGGACGAGAAAAAGCGGGCCTTTTATGAATATCATAGCAGTCTAATGGAACCATGGGACGGCCCGGCATCGATCGCTTTTACCGACGGCACAGTTGTCGGTGCTGTGCTCGATCGTAACGGCTTGCGTCCGTCACGCTATTACGTCACCAAGGACGACCTCGTCATTATGGCTTCGGAGGTCGGCGTTTTGGACGTACCGGCAGAACGGGTTCTGGAAAAACGGCGCTTGCAGCCCGGCCGGATGTTTTTGGTCGATACCAGTGAAGGGCGCATTATCAGCGACGAAGAGATAAAGCAGCAAATGGCTGCCGCCAAACCATACGGAAAATGGTTAAAGGAGAACCTCCTTCACTTCGACGCACTTCCCAGTGTCCCGGAGCAAGAGCTGACACCCAATCATCAAGCAACGTTGCAGCGTTTACAGGCTTTCGGTTACAACTTCGAAGACCTGCGTATCAACCTGGGTCCGATGGCGCAAAATGCTATACAACCGGTCGGTTCCATGGGTACTGACACACCGCTGGCCGTCTTATCCGATAAGCCGCAGCTTTTGTACAACTATTTCAAACAGCTTTTTGCGCAGGTGACCAATCCGCCCATCGATCCCATCCGTGAGGAGTTGATTACTTCAACAACTCTAACACTGGGCTCGGAGGGCAATCTCGTCGATCCCAGGCCGGAAAGCTGCCGGCAGCTTAGGCTTCCCGATCCGATTTTGAAAAACTCAGATATGGAGAAATTACGCAAGATCAATATGCCGGGAATCAAGTCGCTCACTTTACCGATTCTTTTCGATCCGAACGAAGGCAAGGCGGGTCTTGAGCGGGCCATGGAGGAATTGTTTAAGGCGGCGGATCGAGCGATAGCGGACGGCACCACAATCTTGATCCTCTCCGATAAAGGAGTTGACCGAACCCATGCGCCGATTCCGGCGCTGTTGGCATCGTCCGGGTTGCATCATCATCTTATCCGATGCGGCACACGCACGCGAGTGGGGTTGGTACTGGAATCCGGAGAACCCCGGGAAGTGCACCACTTCTGTCTTTTGCTCGGTTACGGAGTGCAAGCCATCAACCCTTACCTGGCCTACGAATGTCTCAATGACATGATTCACGAAGGCATGCTCAAGGGCATTACATATCGCGAGGCGATCAAGGGCTATGACAAAGCTGTTTATAAAGGCGTCGTAAAAGTCATGGCCAAGATGGGGATTTCTACCATCAAGTCCTATTGCGGGGCACAAATTTTCGAGGCTGTGGGGTTGGGTCAAGAGCTGGTGGACAAGTACTTTACCTGGACGCCGTCTCGCGTCGGCGGCATAGGCTTGGAGGAAATCGCACGAGAGGCGCTGCAGCAACATGCCCGGGCATTTCCAACCTATCCATTAAATGGTCATACGCTGGAAGTCTACGGTCAATATCAGTATCGAAAGGACGGTGAGTTACATCTTTTTAATCCGCGGACAATCCATCTGCTGCAGAAGGCTTGCCGCACGAACGATTACAAAACCTTTAAGGAATTCACCCAGTTGATCGACAGTCAGTCCGAGCGGATGGCGACGTTGCGTGGGCTGATGGAACTGAAATATGTTTCAAAGCCGATTCCAATTGAAGAAGTGGAGCCGGTGGATGCGATCGTGAAACGTTTTAAGACCGGTGCCATGTCTTACGGTTCCATCAGTAAAGAAGCCCACGAAGCCATGGCCATCGCGATGAACCGCATCGGCGGCAAGAGCAATACCGGTGAGGGGGGTGAAGATCCGGCGCGTTACGTTCCGGATCCAAATGGAGACTCACGAAATAGCGCCATCAAACAAGTTGCTTCCGGGCGATTTGGCGTAACGAGCTATTACCTGACGCAAGCGCAAGAGCTCCAGATCAAAATGGCCCAGGGTGCCAAACCGGGAGAAGGTGGCGAGTTACCCGGTCGAAAAGTTTATCCATGGATCGCCAAAGTTCGTCACTCGACACCCGGTGTGGGTCTCATTTCACCACCGCCACACCACGATATCTATTCCATAGAAGATTTGGCGCAACTGATTCACGATCTCAAGAACGCCAATCATCACGCGCGGATTAGCGTGAAGCTCGTCTCCGAAATCGGCGTCGGAACCATTGCGGCGGGCGTGGCCAAGGGTCATGCCGACGTCGTTTTAATCAGCGGCCATGACGGCGGCACTGGAGCGTCGCCCCAGACCAGCATCAAACATGCGGGCCTTCCCTGGGAGTTGGGACTCGCGGAGACACACCAGACCCTGGTGCTTAACAACCTGCGCAGCCGCATCGCCGTGGAGACCGACGGCCAGCTAAAGACCGGGCGTGATGTCGTGGTTGCTGCGATGCTCGGTGCCGAGGAATTTGGTTTTGCTACCACCGCCCTGGTGAGCTTGGGCTGTATTATGATGCGTGTCTGTCACCTGGATACCTGTCCGGTGGGAGTTGCTACCCAGAATCCCGAGTTGCGTAAAAAATTCGAGGGTGATCCGGTCCACGTGGTAAATTTCATGCACTTCATCGCCCAGGAGATGCGTGAGCATATGGCCAAGTTGGGCTTTCGCACGGTCAACGAAATGGTCGGCCGTTCAGACAGGCTCGAAGTGCGCCGCGCGGTCGAACACTGGAAGGCCAAAGGTTTGGATTACGCAGCGATTCTTTATCAACCTAAGGTCCGGCGCGACGTTGGCCGGTACTGCCAAATACCGCAGAACCATGGACTGGAAAACGCCCTTGATAACCAGGTACTGCTCGATTTAGCTGCGCCGGCATTGGAACGGCGCGAGAAAGTTAAAGCGACGTTGGATATACGTAATACCAATCGGGTCGTTGGGACGATTCTTGGCAGTGAGGTTACCCGACGGTTCGGACCGCAGGGTTTGCCGGAAGACACGATTCACTTTCACTTTGAAGGATCCGCTGGTCAGAGCTTTGGGGCATTTGTCCCGGCGGGCATGACGCTTGAGTTGGAGGGCGATGCTAACGACTATTTTGGTAAGGGTCTCTCTGGGGGCAAGATAGTTTTGTATCCGCCCGAGGGTTCTACCTTTCCCCCCGAGGAAAATATCATCGTTGGCAATGTTGCTTTTTATGGTGCCACCGGTGGCGAGGCATATATCCGTGGCATGTCGGGTGAGCGTTTCTGTGTGCGTAACAGCGGTGTTCGTGCCGTTATTGAAGGCGTAGGCGATCACGGTTGCGAATATATGACCGGGGGTAGGGTCGTTGTTATCGGGACAACGGGGCGGAATTTTGCCGCTGGCATGTCGGGCGGTATAGCGTACGTGCTGGACGAAGACGGGACGTTCAAGAACCGTTGTAACTTTGAAACCGTGACTCTCGAGCGACTTGACGAACGAGATCTGCAAGAGGTGGAGGAGCTGCTCAAGCGTCATGCGATTTACACACACAGTGCCCGCGCGTGGCAGTTTCTAGCGTTGTGGCAAGAAACCGCGCCGAAGTTTGTCAAGGTGATGCCAAGGGATTACCGTCGCGTGCTCGAGGCTTTACAGGAAGCGGAGGCCAAGGGGTTGATTGGCGACGAAGCGCTCATGTTTGCCTTTGAAGCAAATAAGAACGACGCGGCTCGCGTCAGCGGAAATTAGGCGATTATTGTTCATTCGAAGAGCTCTGCCCCGCGTCTCTTTCCGCTGGGACCGGAAGAGACTAGGAAATCACGTTCGCATGTGTGAATCGCCGATCGCTGAGCCGTCAGGCGCAAGCGTCCGGTAGAATATTCTCGTATCGCAGGAGAAACAAGTAGCATGGGCAAACCGACTGGCTTCATGGAGTATAACCGCGAGTTGCCCCAGGACCGCTCACCCTTGGAACGGGTGAAAGACTGGGAGGAGTTTCATGAGCACTTATCAGAAACTAAATTGCAGCAGCAGGGTGCTCGTTGCATGGACTGCGGCATTCCATTTTGCCACACGGGACAGCTCATTAGCGGCATGGCTTCAGGGTGTCCGGTTAATAACTTGATTCCGGAATGGAATGATCTTGTTTATCGTGGACTATGGAAAGAAGCCTTAGAGCGGCTCCACAAGACCAACAATTTTCCTGAGTTTACCGGAAGAGTTTGCCCGGCACCCTGCGAGGGATCCTGCGTGCTCGGTATCAATGAGCTCCCGGTGACAATCAAGAACATTGAAGCCGCGATAATAGACAACGGTTTTGTCCAAGGATGGGTGACTCCGGACCCGCCGCAGAAACGGACGGGCAAGAAAGTTGCGATCGTAGGTTCAGGTCCCACCGGGCTCGCGTGCGCGGCGCAACTAAACCGTGCCGGTCACCTGGTAACGGTTTACGAACGGGCGGACCGAATCGGAGGCCTGTTGATGTACGGCATTCCCAACATGAAGTTGGACAAGAATATCGTGCAGCGGCGGGTCGATCTAATGGCTGCGGAAGGTGTGAAATTCGTAACCAATACTAGAGTCGGCAGCGATGATATGCCGGCAAGCCAGCTGCGGGACGAGTTCGATGCGGTCGTATTATGTTGCGGTGCCACCAAACCGCGTGATTTGCCTATTCCTGGCAGGGAACTCAAGGGTGTCCACTTTGCCATGGATTTTCTGCACGCGAATACGAAGAGCTTGCTAGATTCCGGCCATCAAAATGGCAACTACATTTCTGCGACAGATAGGCATGTGATCATCGTCGGTGGCGGTGACACCGGCACAGACTGCGTGGGCACAGCAATGCGGCATCAGTGCAAGAGCCTTACGCAACTTGAAATTTTGCCTTGTCCACCCGACGTACGTCAACCTGACAATCCTTGGCCCGAATGGCCCAAAGTTTATAAGCTGGACTACGGGCAGGAAGAGGCCAAGGCGCGCTTTGGTGCCGATCCGCGTATCTATCTTACTACCGGTGAAAAATTCGTGGGAAATGAGAAAGGTCAGGTCAAAGAGTTCCACATCTACGATGTGGAATGGACAAAGGATGAGAAGGGGGCTTTTATTCCGAAGCGGGTTTCCGGCACAGAGAGAGTCTTACAGGCGGATCTGGTCTTGCTCGCGATGGGTTTCCTGGGGCCTGAAGATCCGGTTCTTTTGCAACTCGGTGTCGAACGCGATCCGCGGTCCAATGCAAAAGCGGAATATGGCCAATTCAGCACAAGTGTTCCCGGCGTTTTCGCAGCGGGGGATTGCCGGCGCGGCCAGAGCTTAGTGGTTTGGGCAATTAACGAAGGGCGCGGCGCGGCGAGAGAGTGCGATCGCTACTTGATGGGTGGCACCAATCTCCCCTAACCAGCGAAGGAAGTTAACTACCGGAGTTGCTCTCATGCTTCTCGGCCACTCTCCAGTTAACGACAAATGGTGAGTCGTTGGGTAAAGTCTGACTCGGACGTAGGCCACGTCGCAAATACATCTTGACCCAATAGTTATAAAAATACGTCACATCCTGCTTCGCTTGTTCGATGCGGCCTTCCGCCGTTCGATATCGAACCGTCACCCACTGATCCTCAACAGATACTCCCGTAAGAGTGATTTCTGGCCGATAATCCAAAAACGAGCCGACCCCACGTAGTTTCTGTGCTAGACCGTACGGATCAGGAGTTTTGTCTGCAGCGCGCCGATGTGCACGCCCCTTTGAGTCGAGTTCCTCTATTTCCTCCGGTTGATAAGACAAATCGATTTCATAGAAGGCCCGGCGAGAGCCGCCCGTGAGAGCCGATCCAACTCTCGAGACAAGATCTTGAATGAATCCTAAAAACGACAATTGCGCGTAGTCTGCAGCGGTTAGCCTGCCACGCACAACGTATAGGCCGTCCTTCAATTCTAAGTCCAAGGAAGACACGTGCTGGGCCTCCAGGGCTTGACCCACAGCACGCAGTTCTCGAGCATAGGAGATTTTCTGAAACTGAGTTTTTTCGCTGGTTAGCTTGTCAAATTCTGGCTCGGCTGGCAATTTTATCTTGTCGTCAATTGTCATAATTGGAGGTTCAGTTTGAGCTCGTCGAAGATCACGTTGGACTAACCGTAGTGGAAATTTACTCTTTCATTCTCGTAATCGGCTTCGTCAGTCGAAGAAGTCCTGACTGTCCTGCCGTGACAATGAGCAAGCGGAATGCCAGTTTGTTTATAGAGATAAAGGTAGAATAGTTATGATAGTCGAAGAATACTTGGCTGGGTGCGGCCATACGCCGCCGCATGGGACAACAAAGGTAAAGCCAAGGGTCAGGCAAAAGCAAAGAACTGCCACGACAGGAAATAGTTATCGGGCAAAAATGCAAAGGGGAATGGAATTGATATCAAAAAAGTTGACTATCAATTCTCGCCGGGTCTACCACTCATAGCGTGCGATCTGTTAGGAAGGTTTACAGGTTCCGCGAGAGCCCCAAATTCGAGTGTCGGAGGTGAAGTTTATGGCAAGTTCGGTAGATGATTTTGGGCCGAGGCCAATGGATGAAGTGAAGAAGGAACTCCTTGGCCGGGCGAAAGGAAACCGTAATCCATTCCTTTATACAGTCTACGAAGAAACTGCGCCGGTGATCGAGAACCTCAAATCCGTGGACAGAGAAGCATGGGCGACGGCTTTCAGCGCCTTGGCGGTACCGTATGAAGAGCGCGCGGCGAGTGCTGAAGCGCAGGGCAATACGGCAGCCGCACAGAAACACTATTTGATCGCCTATGACTATTATCATGTGGCTCGCTATCCGGCACCAAATTCACCTGCCAAGCTGAAAGCCTACAGAAAATCACAGGAGAACTATTGGAAGGCGGCGCGCTATTTCAATCCGCCGGTGGAACGAGTTGAGATGCCGTTTCATGGTCGCCCCGGTGAGGGGAGCGTTTCAGCAGGATTGTTGCGAAAGCCCAAGCGGGTTGAGAAACCGCCGGTAGTAATTATTTGGGGAGGCATCGACGCTTTTAAGGAAGAACGGCCGACTGAACCGTATCTTCGCGCGGGCATGGCAACCCTTTGCATCGACATGCCAGGAGTGGCCGATGCCCCGCTGGCGGGCTCTGAAGATGGCGAGCGCCTTTGGGACGCGGTGCTTGATTGGATTGGTCAACGGTCGGATTTGGCTGGGAAACGTATCGGCATCGTTGGCGGCAGCACCGGAGGGTACTGGGCGACAAAAGTTGCCCATACCCATCGTGATCGGATTCGCGCCGCGGTCAATCATGGTGGCCCGGCCCATCACGCTTTTGCTAAAGAATGGATTATCAAAGCGCAACGCGGCGAATATCCATTCGAGCTGGCCGAGACTCTCGCGTGTGCTTTCGGTCGATCCAGAGCAGAAGACTGGGTCGAGTACAGTCCGCGACTTTCGCTGCTCGATCAAGGCATTCTCACACGACGCTGTGCGCCTTTGCTATGTGTCAACGGCATCAAGGACAGCGTTTTCCCGATTGCCGATATGTATCTCCTCCTGGAACATGGCGATCCCAAGACCGCTCGTTTCTTTCCCGGCGGCCACATGGGAGGGAGCGGGGCGCAGGAGATCATTATATCGTGGTTGAAAGAAAACCTAAGGTAAGCAGCTCGCTTAGGGGAACGGGCGTCCTATTGGACTTCCCGGCCGGTTGAGATTTTGCTCGACCTGAAATTTTCGTTGCTGGTCCTTTAACTGATTCATCTGCTGATCAATCTGGAGTTGTCTCAACTGCTCTTTTTGCCGGGACGGATTCTGTTCGCGCTGAATCTGATTAATTTGGAGATCAGTCTTGAGCCGGTCAAGCTGCTGTTCGTTCTTGATTTGATCGAGCTGCTGCTGGGTCTGGTTAAGTTGCTGTTGTTGCTGGGGTTGGGTGGCACCGGTTTGCTGTTGCTGAAGCTGATCTAATTTTTGTTGTGCTTGATTCAGCTGTTGGTCACGTTTCAACTGGTCCAGTTGTTCGCGCTGTCGCGTCTGGTCGATCTCTACTTGTTGACGCGTCTTGGTTTGCTCCTTCTGAAGCTCCTGGACAGCGTCGTCGGCTGTCCGGCCGGGGGCCGGGTAACCTATACAACAAAGACTGATAAGAAATCCGAACACGAAGGTTTTCATGGATCACCCTGCTTTCAGATTCTCAGGATCCGATGGAGAATTCAATAGTCAATTCAATAGTCACTAGCGAATCGACGGAAGCATGGAAAAGTCCACCAGCTTCTCGGGATCCACCACCTCGGATATCGGTCGTTCTTCACGCAGTAGATTCATGTATCCACGTACTTTGTTGATGCCGACGCTGCCGTCCATAGACAAGAGACCGGTCATAGTATCGTAGGACCGCTCCGCTTCGCTCGGGCTCACTTTGAATTTTGCGGCAATTATTTTGACGGCGTCCAGGCGGTTTGCCCGCTGCCATGAAACAGCCTCCATAACCGCGGCAATGGTTCTTTTGATGCGGTCCCTAGAGTTCCGAATTTCGGCCTGTGAGGTAAACAGCCCCACATATGGAATATCGGCAAGGTCTCCAAGGAAGAGGAATTTCTTGAACCCCAGCGATACCGCCTTGTCGTCAAACGGAGGACTCAATACGGCTCCCACAACCAGGTTGCTGGTCAGAGCGGCAAAGCTATTTGACGTTCCACCGGTGGTCACGAGGTTGACTTGCTTATCGTGCAGTCCGAGTTTTTTAAAGCCAGCCCGCGCAAAATAATAAGGAGACGAGCGAAGATCGGAGACGGCGATCTTTTTGCCGATCAGATCCTGGGTCTGATTGATCTCTTTGCTCGTGACCAGAACCCACGGCGTATCTCTGTACAGGACGAGCACCACCACCAGCGGTAACCCTGAAACAGCTGCCGATATGCCAGATTGGGGTGAGGTGAAGAAATTGATATTACCATTGAGGATCGCTTGCGGCGCGATCGCAGTGCGCATTTGGATGTACTCGACATCGAGCCCAGCTTTTGAATAGAACCCTTTTTCTTGGGCGATGTCGAATGGCAGAGTGGAGACCGCTGAAGACGGATAGCCGATGCGAACTTTCTGCGCGGGCTCGGCTGCCGCCACGCACTGCGCGAAACATCCTCCAGCAAGGACCAATACGATTATGAACAGAACCTGGGTCATCATGAAGTCGCTCTCAGCGAATGTCGCCGCGTCTCTAAAAACCAAGAGCTAGGTTCCTTGAACACCGTAGTATGCAGCGCAGTTGTCCCACAAGATTTTCCTCATGTCTTCTTCTCCAAGGGGCAATTGAAGGAAGCGCTCCACTGCCTTTGGATACTTTGTGTCCACATGCGGAAAGTCGGTGGAGAAGACCAGCCGGTCATTACCGATGAAATCGACAGCGTATTTCACCGGCTCCTCGTCGGCTTCGACGGAGGCGTAGGCCTGTCTCCTGAAATAGAAACTGGGTGGGTTCTTTAGCCCGGGCGCCCACTGATCACCGAACATGTCCCAGTGCTCGTCGAGCCGCCATAGAAGAAACGGCAACCAGCCGCAATTGCCCTCGAGAAAAGCGACACGCAAATTGGGATGGCGTTCGAGCACACCGCCGCCGCAGAAGCTCCCCAGCGCCAGCATCTGTTCGAATGGGTGGGAAAAGGTATGGCGCAGCATGAAATCGTAGCCGAATTGATCGCCGACCTGGCGGCCCGCCGAAGTATTGGATTCGTGGAACCCCAACGGCACGTTCAGTTCCTCTAGAGCGCACCATAGCGGTTCATAGTACGGATCATGCCAGTTGTGGCCGTTAACAATATTGGCGCGGAGAAACACCGCGCGAAAACCAAGGTGCTTGACGCACCGTTGAGCCTCGGAAATTGCGTCGGTGATGTTGAACACCGAAATCATTCCCGCACCCTTAAGCTTATTCGTATCGGCCTGGCAAAACTCGTATAGCCAATTATTGTAGGCGCGGGCTATAGCGGCGGCGAACTCGGGTTCCATGTTCGGAATACTAAGGGCATTCAGCCCGCGGCTGGGGTAGAGCACCGCGAGGTCGATTCCCTCCTCATCCATGGCTTCCAATTGAACTAGAGAGCTCCAGCCCCGTTCCATATGTGGCTTAAAAAGCTTCTGATTGCGATGAAAGATATGACCCGGGGGCGGAATGGTTTCCGGAGGCGGGTCTACCGGTCGGCCCCATGCCTCGCCATGGGGGCCCACCATTCGCAAATCCCTCACATGATCGGTGGTGCCGCGGGGCGCGTAGTCTTTGAACTTGGAATCGATAAATCGCTCCCAAAGGTCCGGTGGTTCCAAGATGTGCATGTCACTGTCGAGCACTTTGAATCCGTTTTTGGCCACGGCTCCTCCGCTTTTGCAAAGAGTTATTCTACGTCCGGATGGGTAGAAATATATTTCGCCGCCCGCTCCGGGTCCACTCCATCAGCGCGTATTTGCACCTGTGCCGCCTCCTCTTGGAGCTGAAATGTAACTGTGTAGGCAGCCTTGTCCCGCCAACCGCGGTTGACGGCCGTGATAAGAATCTGTTCCACAATATTCGCAACGGGCAATGGAACGTTCAACTCCCTGCCGAGATCCGTTGCCAGTCTCACATCCTTGCGTAGCAATTTGAGAGTAAAGGTTTCTGTTTCGAACCTGCCGCGAAACACGGTCTGTGGCACTTGATAATGAAGGACGTGCATCCTGCCCATCATGCCGCGGCGCACACATTCCCAAAGGACCTTGGGCTCGACCCCGGCTTTCACTCCCAAAGATAATCCCTCCGCAATAGCTTGAGAGACGGAAGAGCCGATCATCTGATGGACTAGTTTGCAAATGCTACCCGAGCCCAACGGTCCCGCATACAGGACCTGGTCTCCGAACGCCGATAGTATGGGTTTAACTCGCTCAAAAGTTTCTTGCTCTCCGCCCACCATAACTTCGTGGACTCCACGGGCGGCACCCGGTTGCCCGGAAGCTACGGGCGCATCCAGAACCGATGCACCCTTGCCGCGAAACAGTGGCTCGAGCCCGCGAATGAGTGACGGCGGGCTGGTTGAAATGTCAACGAAAACCGAACCGGGCCGTATCCCTTCAATAATTCCGTCTTTGCCACAGGCCACTCGCTCAACGTCGGCCGGCATCGGCAATGCCGTAATCATCACATCGCTACGACCCGCCAGCTCGGCTACCGAATTTGCCGCTGTTGCGCCTCTCGCGAGAAAAGAATGCATCGCTTCATCGCGAAGATCGTATACAACCATCGGATATCCAGCCCGCTGAATGTGGCCTGCAACCGGACCACCCATCGCGCCCAAGCCGATAAAACCTACTGTTTCCATGCTAACTCCCCATTGCCGCCTCTAACCGGGTCATGGGTTCAAGTTTATCGCAGATGCAAGATGAAGGTGTCAATACAAATTGCGATCGCTGCATTACACCAGGTTGCTATCAACTTTCTTATGCCGATAGGTTTTGATACAAGAGTGGCGATAGCGGAAGGAGAACTGATATGGGTTTCATGCTAGAGGGTAAATGGAATAACGATGACCAGATTCC
>AR_comb_assmDRAFT_10017496_pt1 | contig 12248 bp, 9 predicted proteins | sample ArasoioldDNA_FD_10543 | JGI IMG/M metagenome (IMG submission 10543) | reverse complement strand
TTATCTTCTTCGGAGAGCGTATAGCCCAAGTCGGCGGCGCAGCGCGGAGTGAGCGCGACCATCTCGTAAGAGAAGTGCGTGTAGTGATCGGCGGCTTCGTCGTGGCCGAGACCACGCAGGGCTTCGATCACGGTGCTCTGCGCTTCCGACTGCCGGGCGTCGATGACGTTATAGATTTCGGCGACGTCCCCAAAATGCGGGTGGTCCTTCTCGCCTTCTACCGCGGAGATCCAGCACTGGTGCTGGTTGGGATACAGGTAGAACTTGCGGTAGCCGAAGTCGCGGCCGAGGAGGCCAAACTTCCACATGTGATAGGCGATATCCTTGCCGACGTAGCCGACAGTGCCGTTGGAGCGGACGATTACCTTCTGGTCTTCCTCGGCAACCCGCTCCGAGTTCTCTTCCCCGGCATTCGGATGCGTGGCTTCTTGGCCTTCTTTCTCCGACTCCGAGCTTTTCGTACCCTTTGTGTTCTTCGTGGTTGAGTCGGCCTTTGCAGTTCCTGCCCGCCGCATCACCCAGCAGCCCTTGTTCTTCCCTTCCGTCTCGTAGAAGAGGACCCCCGCTTCTTTCAGCTTGGTGAAAGCCGCATCCCAGAAGTGCAGGTGTAGGATTTCGCTCTCGCGGGGCAGGAAGTCGTACTCGATGTCGAGGCGGTCCATGGTCTCGAGGTGGCGGCGGAGGACCGCAACAGAGATAAGTTCGGCGATGGCAGCCGTTTCGTTGTTCCCGGCTTCAATTTCATGCAGGGTCTTGGCTCGCACCTGCAGGTTCTGTTTGTCCTGCTCGTACCATTGCGAGACGCGGGCGTAGAGATCCCAACAGTAGTAATCGAAACGCGGCTGCCGGGCGAGCGTTTCGATGTCGGCACGGGATTTCTTTTCGAGATAAAGAAAACCCACCACCACGTCGGCGACCTGCACGCCCGTGTTGTCGATGTAGTTCTGAATATCGACGTTGCGTCCGGCAAAGCGGAGCAGGCGGACAAACGTGTCACCAAGAATCGCATTGCGCAGGTGGCCGATATGCGCCGCCTTGTTGGGATTGATGCTGGAATGCTCGACTAGAATCTTGCCGGGTGGGACTTCGATCTTCGGCGACTGATCGGCTGCAAGGGCGGTGGCCAGGGTTCCGCGAGTGACGCGCGCGTTGATGTAACCTGCGCCAGCAACTTCGAGTTTCTCGAAGCCTTCAATCGGACCGACGCCGGCAACGATCTCCTCGGCAATTTTGCGCGGAGCCTTGCGAAGCTTGCGCGCCAATTCGAAGGCGATGGGCGTGGCGTACTCGCCAAAATCGACCTTCGGGGGCTGCTCGACCACAATTTTTGCCAAATCGAGGCCGTAATGGCGAAGCAGGAAGTCGCGTACGGCCTGGGTCAGTCGACGTTCGAGAATGCGATACAAGAGGCCCTCTAAACTGTTGAAGAAACAGTGATTGTAACAAACGGCGAAGACGCCCGAGGTTTGACGGTGAGTGGGGCCTTCCCTATGATGAAAAGATGTCGTCGGCTTTCGGTCTTCGGTCGTCGGTAAAGACTCGGCGATCGAACTCATCGCAGTTCCTCTAACGACTAAGGACTACCGACCAACGACGGTCTCCTATGCGCATTGCCTACCTCGAGTGCTTTAGCGGCATCAGCGGCGACATGTTTCTTGGCGCGCTGGTCGATGCCGGCGTTCCGGCGGAGGTGCTGGAACGGGCTGTTGCCGCGCTGGAGGTGGGCGCCGAGCTGCGTATCCGGAAAGTCGATCGCAGCGGAATTACGGCGACCAAAGTGGATGTGGTCGTGGCGGGTGAGGTGGATGCGCCGCGAGAGATGGTGGCAGTTGGGGATCGCGAGGAACACCAGGTACACAGCTCGCGGAGCATGGGCTCGAACGACGCGGAGAGGCTTTCACGCAGGCATGCAGAGGTGTGGCCGCCTTCGGCGAGCGGACCATCCACGCCACATGAGCATCTGCATGAACATGAGCACTCGCATAACACTCGACACGAACATGCACACGAGCATGCAGATGAGCATCACAACGGCCATAGTCATGGCCGGCATCTGAGCGAGATCAAGCGGATCATCTCGCGTGCCGGGATCAGTGATTCCGCAAAGAAGACCGCGATCGCTATCTTCGACGCGCTAGGTGCGGCCGAGGCGAAGATTCATAACGTGGAGATCGAGCGGGTGCACTTTCATGAAGTGGGTGCTGTCGATGCGATGGTGGATATTGTTGGGGCAGCGGTGGGTGCGGAAGCGCTGGGCGTCGACGAGATTGTTTGTTCGCCGTTGAATGTCGGGAGCGGAACCGTAAAGTGCGCGCATGGCGTATTTCCTGTGCCTGCTCCGGCAACGGTGGAACTGCTGCACGGAGCGCCCGTGTATTCGTCCGGGGTACAGGCGGAGTTGGTCACGCCAACCGGGGCGGCGATTGTTAAGACGCTGGCGACGCGGTTCGGCGAGTTTCCACTGATGAACGTGGAGCGTGCGGGCTACGGTGCGGGGTCGCGAGATTTTTCAGAACGTGCGAATGTGGTGCGCCTGGTCATTGGCGAAGCGGCAGACACCACAGTGCCGATCGAAGACGGGGCGAGAGCCATTGCGCAGGATACGGTTGCGGTGCTGGAAGCAAACCTTGACGATCTGAGCCCGCAGGTTTTTGGATATGTGATGGATCGTCTATTCGCGGAGGGCGCGCTGGATGTGTTCGGCATTCCGGTGCAAATGAAAAAGAATCGTCCCGGGATCGTGCTGACGATTCTGGCGAGGCCAGAGGACGCGGAGAAGCTGACAAAAATTGTATTTGCCGAGACTTCCACGCTGGGTGTGCGCCGGCGGAGCGAACGACGCCAGGTGCTTGGCCGGCGATGGGAGACGGTCAAAACACAGTGGGGCGAGGTGCGAATGAAGATTGCCAGCCTGAATGGCAGCGTCACGAATTTCGCGCCGGAGTACGAAGACTGTCGGCGCATCGCGGAAGAAAAGCACATGCCTTTGAAGCACGTGATGCAAGAAGCGACGCAGGTGTACTTGGCAGGCGTGAACAAAAAGCTCTAAGTAACAGGTGAGCGCAAAGAAATTCCTCACTGGTTTCAGCTCTCAGCTTCAGATGTCAGGAACAATTAAGATTTTTGACATTGGTAACCTGCGATGATTTTCGATACGCAGGTTGACGAGCTGAATGCTGAGTGCGGATGGCTGAAAGCTGGTTTTCAAGTTCGAAATGAAAAAGTTCTATATCACAACTCCAATCTATTACGTGAACGCGCGGCCGCACATCGGGCACGCGTATACGACGCTGGTGTGTGACACGATTGCGCGGCGGCAGCGCATGCTGGGCAACGACACCTGGTTTCTGACCGGGACCGACGAGCACGGACAGAAGATCGAACGGGCCGCGGCCGCCGCGGGCAAGACTCCGCAGGAGTACGCCGATGAAATCTCGGGACAGTTCCGCGCGCTGTGGAAGCGGATGGGGCTCACCAACAACGATTTCATCCGCACCACCGACGAACGCCACAAGCGCGGGGTGCAGGCATTGTTCCGCAAGCTGCGCGACAACGGCTACATCTACAAAGGCAGCTACACCGGGCAATACTGTGTTTCCGATGAAGCGTACGTGGATGTTCCGCCCGGGGCACCGTGTCCGGAGTGCGGGCGGCCGACGGAGACGGTGCACGAGGAAAATTACTTTTTCAAACTGTCGGCATTCCAGGAGCCGTTGCTGAAGCTGTACACCGAGCAACCGGATTTCGTTCGTCCGGAGACCCGCAAAAATGAAGTGATGTCATTTGTGCGCGGTGGATTGAAGGACTTGTCAATCAGCCGGTCGACGTTTTCATGGGGCATCCCGGTGCCGGATGATCCTAAGCACGTGATCTACGTTTGGCTGGATGCGCTGGCGAACTACATCACGGCGCTGGGGTATGGCTCGGAAGACACGGCGAAGTATGGGAAATTCTGGCCGGCCGATCTACACATGATCGGCAAAGAAATTGTGCGCTTCCATTGCGTCTACTGGCCGGCGTTTCTCATGGCGGCCGGGCTGCCCCTGCCCAAAGGAATCGTGGCGCACGGCTGGCTGCTGTTCGAAGAAAGCAAGATGTCAAAAACGCGCGGCAATATCGTGCGCGCGGAGACGATCCTCGACGTGCTCGGGCAGGATGCGCTGCGCTACTTCCTGCTGCGCGAAATTTCGTTCGGCTCAGATGGGTCGTTCTCGTTCGATGCGCTGGTGCAGCGCTACAACTCGGATCTCGCAAACGGACTTGGAAACCTTGCGAGCCGTACGCTCACCATGATTACGCGCTATTTCAAGGGCGAGGTGCCGTATCCGTCGCATACGGCGAATCATTCGCCGGCCGACGATGCGATTGCCGAGACCGCGAAGCGCACCATTGCGGACTTCAATTCCCTGTTCGATCAGTTGCAATTCGCGAGGGCGCTAGAGACGGCGTGGGGGCTGGTCGCCGCGGTGGATAAGTACATTGTTGAGAACGAGCCATGGTCGCTCGGCGAGAAGCAGGATGAGAATTCGCGGGCGCGGCTGGCGACTGTGCTGTACACGTCGGCGGAGGCGCTGCGCATCGTGACAGCGCTGGCGTATCCCGTCATGCCGGAGGCGACGGCGAAAATCTGGAAGCAGCTCGGGTTGGGTGACATCACGAAGTTTTCGCTTCCCGACTTGAAATGGGGACAGCTGCAGCTGGGGACGAAGCTGGGCGAGGTGCAGCCGGTGTTTCCGCGCGCGGACAAGAAAACCGTAGAAAGGATGCAGCAGATGGAGGAACAGCAGAAGCCCGGAGTGGCCGGTCAGGCGGCGACCGAGGCAGGGCCCGTAACGCCGGATCCGGCAACCGGTGCGACACAGGCGGTGACTCAGGCAGCCACGGGAACACCGTCGGCAGCAGGCGCACAAGATGGAAAGATCACGATTGATGACTTCGCGAAGATTGAGTTAAGGGTTGGAATTGTGAAGATCGCGGAGCGTGTGCCGAAGTCCGACAAGCTGCTGCGGCTCGAGGTCGATCTCGGGACTGAAATGAGACAGGTAGTGGCGGGAATTGCAGAGGCGTATGCGCCGGAGACGCTGGTCGGACGCAAGGTCGTGATTGTGGCGAATCTTGCTCCGCGGAAATTGCGCGGGCTCGAATCGAACGGAATGATCGTGGCCGCATCGCTCGAAGGTGGGAAGCCTGTACTGGCGGGGTTTCTGGAGGATGTCCCGGTGGGCGCGAGGCTGAAGTAGAACAAGTTCAAGGTCAAGGTTTCAGAGTTTCAAAGTTTCAGGGTTCGGAAAGTCTCTGCCAGCTCGCTTCGGCGGGCGAGGACGCCTGCCGCTCCTTCGCACAAAGGCGTGGCGAACAACAAGACGATCCACGATCCCGCTGACAACCAAGGACCGACGTCCAACTACGTTTTATGTACGTAGATTCCCACGCACATCTCGAAGGCAAGCGTTACGAGTGGGACCGCGATGCGGTGATTGCTCGCGCACGAGCCGCGGGCGTCGAAACGATTGTGGCGATCGGCAATGGAGATGGTCCGGCGCATGTAGATTGCGGAATCCGCCTGGCCGAGCAGTATCCGTTCATGTACGCGACCATCGGCATCCATCCGCATGAGGCGCAACTGGCGGACGCGGCGGCGTACACGAGGATGGAAGAGCTTGCGAAGCGACCCAAGGTCATTGCATGGGGCGAAATTGGGCTCGACTACTATTACGATCACTCGCCGCGCGATGTGCAGCAGCGTATTTTTCTGGCGCAGATGGAGTTGGCTAAGGCTGCAAAGCTTCCGATCGTGATTCACTGCCGTCCTTCGGATGGAAGCGAGAATGCCTGGGATGATTGCTTACGCATGATTCGCGAGCAGTGGGCACCCAGCGGCCTCGGAGGAATTTTGCATTGCTTTACGGGGAACCCTGATCAGGCGAAGCGAGCGCTGGATATGGGCTTCATGATCTCGTTCGCCGGAAACGTGACGTTTCCGAAAGCGCAGCAGATCCGCGATGCGGCACTCGAGGTGCCGCTCGACCGGATGCTGATCGAGACCGACTCGCCGTATCTTGCTCCGATTCCCTATCGCGGCCAGCGTAACGAACCAGCGTACGTAGCCGAAACGGCTCGCCAATTGGGAACATTGCGCGGAAAGACTGCGGAGGAGATCGGCGGCCTAACGACGCAAAACTTCCAGCGCTTCTTTTCACTTCACGAAAAGCGGACAACCGTTTAGCTTGGTACGTGCGACCTTGGTGGGGCGACGCTAATCTGATCAGGTAGCATTAAGACCATGCCCGAGAATACTTTCGATATTGTGAGCAAGATCGACCTGCAGGAGGTTTCCAACGCGATCCAGCAGGCGCTGAAGGAAGTGACCACCAGGTTCGACTTGAAAGATTCCAAGTCGACGATTGCGCTGGAGAAAGATGGCATCGTGGTGCACTCGGCCGATGAGTACAAGCTAAAGGCCGTGAACGATGTACTTTCCGCGAAGCTGGTGAAGCGCGGCGTGCCGCTGAAGGGATTGACGTATGGAGTAATAGAGCCAGCGGCAGGCGGAACGTCAAAACAAAAAATCACGATGCAGCAAGGCATTCCGATCGAGAAGGCGCGTGAGATCGTAAAGCTGATCAAAGACTCGAAGAAAAAAGTGCAGGCGTCCATTCAGGGGGACCTGGTGCGAGTCAGCGGGAAAGATCGCGACACGTTGCAGGAAATTATCGGGTTGTTGCGCGGACGGGATTTCGGGATCGACATGCAGTTTACGAATTACCGATCGAATTAAGGGAAGGCTGGACCACACAGTTCACCTTCGCAAAGAACGCACAATAGGTAAGCGAGATTTTGAGCACACCGGCAGCCATTAACGGGAAAGAGATCTTCGAGCTGTTGCACGACGACCTGCTCGCGATTGAAGCGGAGTTCGGGCGCGACACCGTCTCGGAAGTCTCCGCCATCACCGAAATTGGTGAATACCTGCGTGGCGGAGGTGGAAAACGGATCCGGCCGGCATTGCTGCTCCTCTCGTCAAAGCTTTTCCCCCACAAAGGGCGCGGTGCCGTGCGCCTGGGCGCGGTGGTGGAGATTATTCATACTGCCACGCTGGTGCACGACGACATTATTGACGAAGCGCAAACGCGCCGCGGCCGCCCCGCAGCGAACACGCGCTGGGGCAACTCCAAATGCGTGCTGGCCGGCGATTGGCTCTACATGCAGGCATTCAAGATCGCCGTGCAGGAGCGGAACTTCCGGATTCTCGATACGCTCATCGAGCTCACGCAGCAGATGGTGGAAGGTGAACTGCTGCAGATGGAAAAGCTCGGCAAGCTGATCTGTTTGGATGAGCATTTTGATCTCATATTCCGCAAAACGGCATGCCTGTTCTCTGTGTGCATGCGTCTGGGCGCGATCCTGGGGGGCGCAACGCCGGAGCAGGAAGAGGCCTGCGCATCCTACGGACGGAACTTGGGAATGGCATTCCAAATTGTCGATGATGTGCTCGATTTGACAGCATCCGAGAGCGTGCTGGGAAAGCCGGTAGCCAGTGATTTGCGAGAAGGCAAAGTCACGATGGCGGTGATCCATGCGCTGGATCGATGTTCTCCAGAGGAACGCGAACAGATTTCAACAGTGTTGCGCGACCGCGCCTTCAATGGCGTGACGCACGCGGATATCCTGGCGATCCTCAAACGGTACGGCGCGGTCGAAGCTGCGACGTCGCGGGCGTCGGAATATGCCGAGGCTGCGCGCAAGGCCCTCTGCACCTTTCCAGACTCAGAGATCAAACGAGCTCTGTTGTGGGCGCCAGATTTCGTAGTTGCGCGAGAGAAGTAACGTTGCCGCATCTCTCAGCCGTCCGTCCTCAGTGAACTTCGCCCCATCCGATAACTCTATTGCGATGCGATCGACTATCGGCCGGCTACTGAAGATGGTTTCTTGACCGTCGCTCTCAACCCTTTACCGCGATCCCCATCATTTCAAACCGCCCATCCAGAAGCAGCGGACCCGAGCCGATATAAGCACGCGCCGGCAAATCGCGGGAGAAGCGCTTGATGTAAGCAGTGTTGAAGTGCGGCCAGAGATCGAGGCGCGGGGAGAAGATCTGAACTTGCACGAGATCGTCCATGGTCATGCCCGCTTGTTGAAGCACCCCTTCAAAACCATCGAAGAGCAGCTTGATTTCGGCGTCGACGTCGTCCGGTACGCGTCCGGTAACCGGATCAATCCCGATGCGACCCGAGAGGTAGAGCGTGTCGCCGACCAGGATCCCATCACTGAAGGGCAATGCCGACGAATGATTGGGCAGGTTCACGGTACGACGGGCGGACTGGCTGAGTTGTGTCATGCGGCCTCGCGTTGAGAAAATTTCGAGCAAATCCCTGGCAACATCGATCGGGGAACTTGCTCTCAGCATTAGACGCGGATGGGGAAGCATAAGGCTCAGAGAGCGGTGTGTGATTCTTTTCCTCCTCCCGTAGACGATTTTGTGCTGCGGCCGATAGTCTAGCGGGAGAGACGCAACTCGCATGGGTCGAACGTTCAGCGGAGCATGGAATGGCCAGGTCGAATGAAGTGGAGATCAAGTTCCGGGTCGAAAGTGTAGCTGGGTTGACCCGCCAACTGCGGGCAGCGGGCTTCCGTCAGATCACCCCGAGTACGCACGAGATTAATACCCTGTATGACCAGCCCGGCTCCCCATTAAGGAAGCGCGGGGAGCTTCTGCGCCTGCGAAAATATGGCGACAAGTGGGTGCTGACACACAAGGCCAAGGGCAGGGTCGGGCGCCACAAGGTCCGCGTGGAGCACGAGACCGAGGTCAGCAACGGCACCCGGCTGGAGAAGATTTTGGAAGCGCTCGGATTTCGGCCATCGTTTCGGTATGAAAAATTTCGTGCTGAATGGAGTGACGGAACCGGGCACGTGGTTCTCGACGAAACACCCATCGGAATGTTCGGCGAAATAGAGGGGCCGGCGCGTTGGATTGACCGAACGGCACGACAGCTCGCGATCGGACCGGATCACTACATCAAAGACACCTATGCGGGACTGTTTTTTGGTTGGAAGCGTCGCATGCGAAGTCCTGCGCAGGAGATGACATTTCGTGCCGTCCGCCAAAGACGGTAGGCGATCAGCACACCTTGTCCAATAACGAAAAACGGCGAGTTACGGCGCCCGCCGTCCCGCAGCTTCGTAAATGGAGAACCCGCGCGTTCGGGATTCAAGCGGCAACGTGTGAAGCTGCTCTCTCAAATCCGACCACGGCGTGATAGATCGCACGATCGAAGAATTGGTCGAGAGATCGTACGAGCTCGAGTTCTCCGAAGACACTTTCGGCTGTGCCGTGCATACCCTCGCGCGCGAGGAATTCAAACAGATTCTCTTTCGTGAGCATCAAGGCCCAGGTCAGGCTGGCAATGTCGACGCCTTGCTGTGCGCGTCGCGAACCCAGCCGGCCATAGACGGCCTCAATTTCATGTTCGGTTTTGGCCAAAACCCAGTCACTGAGGTTACGGTAAACCTCGTGGCACCGTTGATGTATTTCGCTGACTGGGACACCGCGCAAAGAGCGCGTCCGTTCCGCAGTCAGAAGCTTGTGAGTCAGACTGTCGGCGAGTTCGTCCGAGTGGATTTCGATGAGATGAACAAGGCGAAGTGCAATCATAGGAGGCCTCCATGCACTGCCTGTTCTTAATTGTAAGCCCGATGCAAAGGGTTTAGATGGGAACCGACTCCGTTGTCCGGCGGGTATTTCCGATTTCGGAACGAGCCGCGACGTCGGATCCTCCGGCTAGCTGGTACCCCTCAATCGCGTAGCAGACGGCGCGATCGAAGAATTGGCCGAGTAGTCGGAATAATTCCAGTTCGCCGTAAATCTCGAGAGGCCCGAGCAGAAAACCCTCCTGCTCCAAAAACTGCCAGAGATGTTCTTTGGTGAGCAGAATTGCCCAGACCAGATCTGCCAAGGGCACGCGTTGACGTGCGCGGCGCTCGCCAACCGCGCGGTACCGACGCTCAATCTCGGCCCCAGTCTTGTGCAGAAGCCAGTCGCTGAGGTTGCGATAAATCTCGAAACTGCGCTCGCGCAATTCGTCCTCTGGCACACGAAGGATATGGCGGGTGTGAGCGGAGCTCCGGAATTTTACCAGCAGGGTTTCCGAGAGTGTATCGGCATTGACTTCGATCAGGCGGACAAGACGAAGCGCAATCATGACTGGGTTAGACCTCCTCCGCGAGCGCGGGCTGAGCTATCGCCGGGCATAGACCCATTGGGGACTCATATTTATATCGTAGTACGATACGATGTCCAAGGAAAGCCGAAAGATGCATCGGCCTTTTCGGTAGGCCGGATCGGGACCCTCAATAGTTCAGAAGAAAAGGAAAGGCCGCGACTAGTCGCGGCCTGAAGGTATACAGTCCGGGCGAGTTAAGCGCCGTGACATTTCTTATATTTCTTGCCGGAACCGCACGGGCAGGGATCGTTGCGACCTACTTTGTCGCTGCCCCGAACCACTTGCTGCACGGTTTGCTGTTGCCCTCCGCCGGCCATGCGGGCTTGTTCAAGTTCGCGACGCTTCTTTCGCTGGAAGGCTTCTTCGAGATCGTCTACCGAAGTCGAGACGTTGCGCGGCGGGCGCCCGTTGCCACCGGACCTCAGGAAAGGAGGCGGAGCGTCGATTCCCTGCCCGTCGCCCGATGGTGACGCAGCAGCAGGCTCGGCCGGCCGCTCCAGGATCTGCATGAGGTACAGGTACCGGGCCGTCTCTTCCTGGAAACGCTGCATCATGCCTTCGAACATGTCGAAGGATTCCCTCTTGTACTCGACCAGCGGGTCGTGCTGGCCGTACCCGCGCAGTCCGATGCCCTCCTTCAGGTGATCCATGTTGAGGAGGTGGTCTTTCCACAGCGAATCGAGGACGCTCAGCATGATCATGCGCTCGTGATAGCGCATGGCATCGGGTCCGATGAGCTGCTCTTTGGCGTCGTAACGCTCCTTCAGCTTGTCGAAGATCGCGTCGCCGAGTTCCTGGCGGTTCAGGGTCTCGGGCTTGATGCCCTCCGCATAGATATCGACGCCGAAGCGCGTGAAGATGCCGTCCTTGAGACCCTTCAGATCCCAATCATCGACGTGGGCCTTCACCGGACAGTACTGGTCAATGAGATCGCCGAGAATTCCTGAGACATAGTCCTCGATGATCATCTCTTTCTGATCGACGCCTTCGAGCAAGTTGCGGCGCAAGCCGTAGACCGCCTCGCGCTGCTTGTTCATGACGTCGTCGTATTCGAGCAAGTGCTTTCGGGCTTCGAAGTTCTGCGCTTCGACGGCTTTCTGCGCCGACTCGATGCGTCGGGTTATCAGTTTCGATTCGATCGGGACGCCTTCTTCCATCCCCAGCTTCTGGAGAAGGGTCGAGACCCACTCCTTGGCGAAGATTCGCATCAGGTCATCTTCGAGCGAGAGGTAGAAGCGAGAAGAACCGGGATCACCCTGGCGTCCGGCGCGTCCTCGAAGCTGGTTGTCAATGCGCCGCGCTTCGTGCCGCTCAGTTCCGAAGATGTGCAGGCCGCCCGCAGCTACCACGTCGGCATGCTCCTGATCGGTCTGTGCCTTATAGCGGTTGAACGCTTCATTCCACTTGTCGGTGGGAACCACGTACTCGTTGCCGGCGTAGTACCACAGCGTGGTATTCGCATCGTCTGGGCGCGCTTCAACTTTGCCCTGGGCAGCGCGCAGGGGCTGAGCGATTCCCTTCTTCACGCACTCCTGCTTCGCCATGAATTCGGGGTTGCCGCCCAGAAGGATGTCGGTACCGCGGCCGGCCATGTTGGTGGCGATCGTGACTGCGCCCTTCCGCCCGGCCTGAGCAACGATTTCCGCTTCACGCTCATGATATTTAGCGTTGAGCACAACGTGCTTCAAGGCCTTCTTCTTGAGAAGTTCGGAAAGTCGTTCGGACTTCTCAATGGACGTAGTGCCCACCAGCACGGGCTGGCCCTTTTCGTAAAACTTCTGAATTTCGTCGGCCGCCGCGTAATATTTCTCTTTCTCGGTGCGGTACACGACGTCGGGATTCTCGATACGAAGCAGAGTGCGGTTCGTCGGGATGACAAGAACTTCGAGCTTGTAGATCTTGTCGAATTCAGGCGCTTCGGTTTCGGCTGTACCGGTCATGCCGGCCAGCTTTTTGTACATGCGGAAATAGTTCTGGAACGTGATGGTGGCGAGCGTCTGGTTCTCGCGCTCGATCTTCACGCCT
>AR_comb_assmDRAFT_10050497_pt1 | contig 12249 bp, 9 predicted proteins | sample ArasoioldDNA_FD_10543 | JGI IMG/M metagenome (IMG submission 10543) | reverse complement strand
GTCGGCGGCCAGGAGACGCCGTTCGGCTGGGTGCCCAAGGCCGGCGACCTCGACCTGTCCGGGCTCGACATCCCCGCCGAGAAGGTGGACGAGGCCACCCACATCGACCCGGCCGAGTGGAAACAGGAGCTCACCGAGGAGGGCGAGTTCTTCGAGATGCTGGGGAAGGCCGCTCCGGAGACGCTCCAGCTCCAGCGCAAGCTGCTGCTGTCGCGCCTGAGCTGAGCCCGCGGGCAGCTGGCCGATGACCAGCGCCCCGTGGTGGGAGCAGTTCTTCGACGAGGACTACCTCCGCGTCTGGGCCAACGTGTCCACCGGAGGCGAGGAGGAGGCGGCCGCGCTGTGGCGCATCCTCGGCCTGTCGGCGGGCTCGCGCGTGCTCGACGCGGGCTGCGGGTACGGGAGGGTCAGCCTCTCCCTCGCGCGCCTCGGCGCACGGGTGCTCGGCGTAGACCAGTCCGCTCCCCTGCTCGCGGAGGCCGAGCGCCGGCGAGGCACCATCCCCACGGAGCAGCTGCGCTACGTCCGCCACGACCTTCGCCAGCCGCTCACCGAGTCCGGCTTCGATGTCGCGCTCAGCCTGTTCAGCTCGCTCGGCTACGGTGAAGAGTCCGACGACGTCGCGATCCTCACCACGATCGCCCGCGCGCTGAAGCCCGGAGGCAAGGTGGCCGTGGACACCATGCACCGCGACGTCCTCGCGGCCCGGCTCGCGCGAGAGGCCATGCCCGCGCACCGCCTGCCCGACGGGACGCTCCTGGTCGAGGAGGCCCGGTTCGATCCCGTGGCCGGACGGGTCGACACGACCTGGTTCTGGGCGGGGCCTCGCGGATCGGGTCAGAAGCCGATGTCGGTCCGGGTGTACACCATCACCGAGCTGGTCCGGCTGCTCGAGCGCGCGGGCTTGCGCCTCGAGGCGGCGCTCCACCCGGGGACGGGCGCGCCGTTCAGTCCCGCGGGCCCGGCACTCGGCGGCCGGGTCCTCCTCGTCGCGGCCTCCTGAGCTCCGGCGGGGAATCGCTCGCGCGCGGACCTGGTTTGTGTTGCCGAACGCGGCCGGAGCGGGCATCACCGCTCGCGGAGCGGCGCGTGGGAGCCGGGAGACGCTCCCGGGCGCGGGGAGAGGGGCGAGCAGTGTCGAGGCGTCGAGCCTGGTGGATGGCAGCGCTGGTCTGCGTTCCTGCGCTCGCGTTCGCCCGGCAGGACGCGACACCCGAGGCACGGCCCCCGGTCGAGCCGAAGCTCACCCGGCCTCCGGCGGTCGAGCGCTTCGTGGAGGCGTCCTACCCACCCGAGGCCGAGGCGCAGAAGCTGGAGGGCCGTGTCCTCATCAGCATCGACATCTCGGCCACCGGCGACGTGACGCGCGCCGAGGTCGTCGAGCCGGTGGGTCACGGCTTCGACGAGGCGGCGCTCGCCGCCATCCGGCAGTTCCGGTTCACCCCCGCCGAGATCGACGGCAAGCCGAGCCCGGTCCGCATCACCTACGCCTACGACTTCGTGCTCCGGCCGGAGCCCACCGCCGCGCAGGTGCAGCAGGAAGGCCCGGTGAACTTCTCGGGCGAGGTGCTCGAGCGCGGCAACCGGACGCCGCTCGCCGGAGCCGAGGTGGCGCTCCCGACGCTGGGCCTGAGCACGGTCACCGACGCGCGAGGACGCTTCTCGTTCCGCGACGTCCCTCCGGGCAACGTCCAGGTCGTCGTCACCGCCAGCGAGTTCCAGCGCTTCGAGACCAGCGAGCGCATCGACACCGGAAAGCTGACGCAGGCCAGGTACCACCTGCTCCGTACCTTCTTCTCGCCGTACGAGACCGTGGTCCGAGGTGCCCGGGAGAAGAAGGAGGTCAGCCAGACCACCATCTCCTTGCAAGAAATCCAGCGCATCCCGGGAACGACCGGCGATGCGCTGAAGGTCATCCAGAACCTTCCCGGCGTCGCGCGGCCTCCGCTGAATGGAGGGCTCATCGTCATCCGGGGAACCAGCCCGCGCGACTCGGGCATCTTCCTCGATGGCGAGCGCATCCCATTGCTCTTCCACTTCGGAGGGCTGACCGCCGTCTACAACAGCGAGCTGCTCGACTCGGTGGACTACCTCCCCGGCAACTTCTCGCCCTACTACGGCGGAGTGGTCGGGGGCGTCGTCGACGTGAAGAGCCGGAACCCACGGACGGACGGCTTCCACGGGGTCCTCGAGGTCAATGCGTACAACGCGAACGTCGTGCTCGAGACGCCCATCACCGACACGCTGAGCATCGCCGGGGCGTATCGGCGCTCGTACATCGACCTCGTCCTTCCGCTGTTCCTCAAGGACGACTCGCCAAGCTTCACCGTCGCCCCGCGCTACGACGACGCGCAGCTCAAGCTCACCTGGAAGCCCAACTCGAAGAACACCGTGCAGCTCCTCGGCCTGCACAGCCAGGACGCGCTCCAGCTCATCACCAAGACCTCCCTGGCCGGCGATCCAACTCTGGGCCGCGACTTCAAGAACGAGACCGGATTCAACCAGGCTCGGCTGCGTCACACCTTCGCCGACGACGCGTGGCGAGTGGACACCATCGCAGGCTTCGACCGGACCGAGGTCGACCTCAACATCGGCGGCGAGCGCGGTCTCACGCTCGGCGCGAGCACGTGGGCTCTGCGGAGCACCGCCGAGCTCCGCCTCGCGGACTGGGTGACCCCCGCCGTGGGCGTGGACTGGACGTACACCAGCGGCACCTTCCGCGCCGCGCTCGGCCAGGCACCACGGGAGGGCGAGCCGCCCTACTTCGGGCCGACGCGACAGATCCTCTACGCCGACTCTCCCTTCTGGCAGAACCAGCTCGGGTTGTGGACCGAGCTGCGGCTGCGCCCCGTCCCCGCGCTCCTCATCATCCCCGGCGTGCGAATGGACCTCACCTCCATCCGGCTGCAGCGGACGCCCCTGCTGACCGCGGACCCACGGCTGGCCGTTCGCTGGACACTGCTGCCGGAGGTGCTGACCCTCAAGATGGGCATCGGCCTCTACCACGCCCCGCCTTCGCTCCAGGCCGGTGAGGCGGACGCGACCTTCGGGAACCCGGACCTCGGCAGCCGGTACGCGGTGCAGACGAGCGTTGGCGCCGAGTGGAACATCCGACCGGACCTGCTCCTCAGCGTCGAGGGTTTCTACAACCGTCTGTGGGACATCCCGGTGAGCACCAGCGCACTCGTCGAGCGCAATGGCCAGCTCGTGCCCCAGAACCTGGTCAACGAGGGCCGCGGACGGATCTACGGGTTCGAGCTGCTCTTCCGGCAGGCGCTGACCCGGCGGCTCTTCGGATGGCTCGCCTACACCTTCTCGCGGAGCGAGCGGATCGATCGTCCCGGCGCGAGCTGGCGCCTGTTCGACTTCGACCAGACTCACGTGCTGACCGCGATCGCCAGCTACAAGCTCGGCGCCGGCTGGGAGATCGGCGGACGCTTCCGCTTCGCAACCGGGAACCCGCGGACGCCGGTGGTCGGCGCGGTGAAAGACGACCTCACCGACACCTACGTGCCGGTGTACGGCCCGGTGAACTCGTACCGGCTGCCCGACTTCGCGCAGCTCGACGTGCGGATCGACAAGATCTGGGTCTTCGACAACTGGTCGCTCGACCTGTACCTGGACATCCAGAACGTGACGAGCACCCGCAGCACCGAGGGAACGACGTACAACTACAACTACTCGCAGAACGCCAGGTTCGAGGGCCTGCCGATCGTGCCCATCCTGGGCATCAAGGGGACGTGGTGATGAGGCGCGGGTGGATGGCACTCGGTGCGGGCGGGCTGTCGGTGTTGCTCGCCGTCGGCTGTCAGCCGGATCTCGAGAAGCAGAGCCAGCTCCTCGATCGGGTGCGGATGCTCGCGCTCCGTGCCGATCCACCCGAGGCGGATGCACGGGATGGAGGGGTGCCACCGCCGATCTCGTTCACCCCGCTCGCGTATCCGGATGCGGGGCTGACGCTCGAGCTCGCGCTCTGCGGCCCGGGCAATCCGTTCTCCGCGAGCTTCGACTGTCCCGGGAGCAACGGCCTCGATCTGCCCGACCTGGTGCTCGACGCGTCCCGACCTGACGTCCAGGCCTTCCTGACGGCCGCGTACGGCAGCCCGAGCGCCATCGACGGCGGCATCAACGTCGACGAGCCGGGGGTCGCGCAGATCGCGATCGGATACGAGCTCGACCGTCCTGACGCCGGTCCGGACCCATCGAACCGCGAACGCGGCATCTACCGCCTCGCTGTGCGGTTCTCCGGCGCTCCCAACCACAACCCGGAGCTCCTCGACGTCACCTTGCCCGACGGAGGACCGCTCCAGGGGGCGGTGCTGCCCCTGAACCAGGAGATCCGGCTCTATCCGCACATCCCCGACGGGGGGCCTGGCGGGATCGAGACCTACGTGGGTCTGGACGGCGGCATCCAGCACGAGCGCTTCAGCTACAGCTGGGAGTCGACCGCAGGCGAGGTGGTGGATTTCCGCTCGGCAGAGCCGATTCCCGAGGACCCGAGCGCGACGAGCGACATCCGCTTCCGCACTCACGAGACCGCCACCCCCGTCCGCATCTACGTCGTGCTCCGGGACCTCCGCGGGGGAACGTCCTGGAAGGTCTTCGACGCGACCCTCGGTCCCTGAGCCGGGCTCAGAGCCCCGCGACGAAGGCGAGCAGCTTTTCCTGATCCGCCGCGGACAGCCCCTCGAATCGCTGGACGGTCTCGGCGGCCTCCGACCCCGGCGACCCGTGGCCGAGGATCGCCTCGCGGAGCGTCCGGGCCCGTCCGTCATGCAGGTACGCGGGCAGGAACGAGAGCCCGATGAGAGGCGCCGTGCGGAAATCGCGCGGGCCCGCCCCCTCCTCCAGCTGGCCGTCGGCGAGCCCCTCCCCCATGTCGTGGAGCAGCAGGTCGGTGAAGACCGGCGCGTCGATGCCGGCGAGCTGGGACGTCGGCCAGTCCAGGCGCGTCCGCAGCGTCGGCACGTGACACACCGCGCACCCGACCGAGTCGAACAGGGCGGCCCCCCGCGGATCGGGTGACGCTCGCGCCGGGATGTCGAGCAGGCGCGTGTACCCCACCAGCGCCGCCAGGTTCTCGTCGGGCACGTCCACGCCCGGCGACAGATCGTCGGTGAGCCCGCCCGGATTCGGGAGCTCGGTCGGCCGCAGCGCGCTCGTCAGCCCCATGTCTCCCTGCAGCGCATCCGCCGCCACCTCGTCGAGCGTCGCCATCCGCGCCTTCACGCCGAACCGCCCGATGAGCCCGCTCTCGCCCGCCACATGGACCGGGAAGCTCGGGTCGACCGAACCCGTCGAGTGGAACGAGACGCGATTCACCCGGCCGTGGATCCCATCGCTCCGGACCGACTGCTCGCCGGCGACGCGCTCGATCTCCGAGTCGAGGATGGCCTCCAGGTACGCCCGACCGAAGAGGGGCGCGGGAAGCCGCGTCGTGACCAAGAGCGCCTCTCCAGGCGGCAGCCCGCCGTCCGGAGGCAACACCGGCGTCACCGCGCCCGCCGTCACCAGCGGGCGGACCAGCGCACCGAACGGAAGGGACTCCACCGGAGCTCCCGTCGCGCTCGAGACGATCGCCATCCGCTGCGTCTCGGCCGGTCCGCGCCCCCCGCGAAGGTGGCACGCGGTGCACGACGACCGGACGTACACCGGCCCGAGCCCGTCGGCCTCGTCGAACAGCTGCTCGAAGAGCGAGTCCCCGGAACGAAACGCGCGCTGCTGCTCGATTGTCGCCCCGGACAGCGGCAGGTCCGGCGTCTCCGGCGTGGGCTCGAGAGCGACGCCGGCTCCTCCCCCGTCCGGCGCACCTGGACCGGGACGACCGCCGCCACACGCGGCCAGCAACAGCAGGGCGAGGACGGAAGGGCGCTTCACGGACCCGGCCATCCAAGCAAATCCGAGTAGGCACTGGCGACCTCCACCAGGGGGACCGGCCGCGCTCAGGTCCCGAGGAGGGCCACCAGCGTCGTGACCATGACCACCGCCAGCACCAGGGCGAAGTACACGATGCCCAGCAGGACGGCCTTCAGGACGGTCTCCACCCAGCCGCTCCGGTAGAACCGGTGCACCGCGGGCAGGAACCACGCCACCGGAGCGAGCAGCCCGATCGCCTCCACTGGCCCCCACCGGATCGTCCCGACCGCCAGTCCGATGAAGAGAACCGTGTGCGCGTGCAGTGCGAAGACCAGATGGTCCACGTACGGCCGCTTCCTCCAGAGCCCCCGCAGCAGCAGCGCGAAGATGGGCAGGAGGAGGAAGAGCGCCTTCGGGAGCCGGGAGACGAACTCGTTCCTCAACCGCTCGGCAGCGAGGGCGCGACCGTCACCCGCCCCGCTTGCCGTGCCGGGCTGCTGTCCCCCCGCGGGCGGATCCTTGAACGGCTCGAGCTTCTCCCGCAGCCGCCTCTGCAGCTCGGGGGCGAACCGGAGATTGACCGTGTTTTCCGGAGCGACCTTGATGGTCGCCGTGTGCATGGGTCTGAGCGCCAGCATCGAGAAGAACAGCACGCTCACCCAGAAGTAGAGACGAAGCGGTCGGATGTACCGGCTCCGCTTCCCCTCGGTGTACGCCTCGCTCAGCGCTCCGGGCCGTCCGAGCAGCGTGCCCAGCGTGCGCCACAGCTTCGACTCGAGCAGCACCGCCGGGCCGACCGCGTCCTTCACCAGCTGCCACAGGCTCCGGTGCTCGGGCTCGTTCTTCTGCCCGCAGCTGCTGCAGTACGGCCCGACCATCGCCGCGCCGCAATCCAGGCAGTGGTCGGGTAGGAGCTCCCCGCGACGCGAGTAGCGCCAGGGCTCCGGCTCGGCCTCCTTCTGGACCGCGACGTTCTCCAACCGGCCCACACGTTACTGCGCCACGCCCCACGACATCACCGACCCTCAGGCCCGCCGCCCCGCCACCGCCCGGACGGCCGCGTTGAGCCGGTTCCAGACGTTGATCGCGCCGATCTGCAACAGCAGCGCGGCGAGCGCCCGCGGCTCGAAGTGCTCGGCCGCCGCCTTCCAGACCTCGTCGGGAACGGGGTCGGGCCTGTCCGCCAGCCGCGTCAGGGCTTCGGTCAGGGCCAGCGCGGCCCGCTCCGACTCGCTGAACCAGGGAGTGTCCCGCCACGCGGAGACGGCAAAGACCCGCTGCTCGCTCTCGCCGGCCTTCCTCAGCTCTCGCGCGTGCATGTCCACGCACACGCTACAACCGTTGATCTGGCTGGCTCGCAGCTGCACCAGCTTCGCCGTCACGTACGGCAGTCCCTGCGCCGATGCATCGAGTGCTTGCATCGCCTTCAATGCCTCCGGCAGGAGCTCCACCGGGTGCTTCATTCTCGCTTCCATCGTCGTGTCTCCAAGTAGACGGAGCAGGACCCTCGGGTTCATCCCGGTCACATCGGTCGGGTCTGCCTCGTCACCGGGGTGACGAACCCCGTGCGAGAAAGGTGACCATGGACGCGCAGAGCTGGATGGCAGAGCGTTTCGAGACTCACCGCGAGCGCCTCGAGCAGGTGGCCCAGCGGATCCTCGGCCCGGGAGGCGAGGCCTCGGACGCGGTCCAGGAAACCTGGCTGCGCTTCAGCCGTTCGGACCCGCAGGCGGTGGAGAACCTCGGGGGGTGGCTCACGACGGTGGTGGCGCGCATCTGCCTGGACATGCTCCGAGTGCGGAAGTCCCGCCGCGAGGAGACGGATGGCGATGCCATGTCCACGGCCGAGCAGCTCGTCCCTCCGACGGATCCGGAGCAGGACGCGCGCACCGCGGACGCGGTGGGCCTCGCGCTGATGGTCGTCCTGGACAGGCTCGCTCCGGCCGAGCGGGTGGCCTTCGTGCTCCACGACCTGTTCGACGTCCCGTTCGACGACATCGCCCGCATCGTCGACCGATCTCCGGTCGCCACGCGGCAGCTCGCGAGCCGCGCTCGCCGGCGAGTCCATGGCGCTGGCCGGAACGTCGACGACGCGCAAGGCGCCGACCGACGGCTGGTCGAGGCGTTCCTCGCGGCATCCCGTCAGGGCGATCTCGAAGGGCTGCTCGCCATCCTCGATCCCGAGGTGGTGTTCCGCGCGGACGCGACCGCGACCAGGCTGGGAACGATTCCGGAGGTGCGCGGTGCCGAGTCGGTGGCGGCGTTCTTCCGGGGACGCGCCCAGGCGGCCACGGCTGTGCTCATCGACGGAGCCGTCGGCGCTCGCGTGGCCCCGGCCGGCAAGCTCCTGCTGGTGCTGCGCCCCACGATCGTCGGTGGCCGCATCGTGGCCATCGACGCGGTGGCCGATCCCGACGTCCTCGCCGACCTCGTCATCGACGAGCTTCCGGCGTGAGCGCCGCTACCGCGTTCCCATGACTGCAGCGCCGGGGGCGCGGCTACCGTCAGATTTGCAGCGGCTTCTTCGCCACCCGGAAGAGCACCACCGCCATCAGGGTGAAGCACGCCACGCCGAGGAGGTCGTAGCCTCCCGTCCCCAGCGCCGCCTTCATCGGACCACTCAGGTCCAGCGAGCCGAGGAACGCGCTGACCCGGTCCGAGAGCTGGAGCAGCGCGACCGCCACCCCGAGCAGCGTACCTCCCGCGACCAGCCCCGTCGCGAACAGGCTCCCCGAACCGAGCTCGTCCTCCTGCGAGGCACCGTGCTTCTTTCTGCTGGTGCGATCCACCAGGAGCTTGACCAACCCGCCGCAGAAGATGGGCAGCGTCGTGGACAGCGGCAGATAGGCCCCGACGGCGAAGGAGAGGGGCGAGACGCCACACAGCTCGACGGTCACCGCCAGGAACGCGCCGACGAGCACGAACTGCCAGTCGAGGTTGGCCGACAGCAGCCCCTTGATCAGCGTCGCCATCAGCGTGCCCTGCGGGGCGGGGAAGGTCGTGCCGATCTGGTGGATGACCAGTCCGGTGTTCGGATCCACCGTGGGCTTGTCGAGCGCGGTGACGGTGATGCCGATGATGAGGGAGGCCGCCACCACGCCGATGATGAGCCCGAGCTGTTGGTACCGCGGCGTCGCGCCCACCAGGAAGCCGGTCTTGAGGTCCTGCGACGTCGCCCCCGCGTTGGCCGCCGCGACGCAGACGATGCCTCCCACGCAGAGCGCCATCGGCTGGTACGGGTCGGCTGTCCAGCCGAGCCCGATGAAGAGGAGGCAGGTCGCCATCAGCGTGGCGATGGTCATCCCCGAGACCGGGCTGCTGCTCGTCCCGATGATGCCCACGATCCGCGAGGCCACCGTCACGAAGAAGAAGCCGAAGATGATGATCAGGACGCCGAGCACCAGCCGCCCGAGGAAGGTCCCGGGGATGAACGGCAGGAACGCCATGATCAGCACCAGGACCACGCTCCCCCCGATGGTGACGGTCAAGGGGAGGTCGTTCTCGGTTCGGCGGGCCGTCACGCCCTCGCGTGCGGCCTTCAGCGCCGCGATGCTTCCCTTGAAGCTGTTGATGATGGTGGGCAGCGTCTTCAGCAGCGTCATGAAGCCGCCCGCCGCCACCGCGCCCGCGCCGATCTGCCGGACGTACGCGTAGTAGATCGCCCGGTTCAGCTCGGCGAAGGAGTGCGTGACCGGGTCCCAGCCGTAGGCCCCTGGCCGGAGGAGATCCGGCAGATATCCGAGCTTGTTCAGCTGGATCGCCACGATCTGCGGCGGCACGAGCGAGGCCAGGAGCGGGATGAGCCCGAGCCACGCGAGGACGCCGCCCGCGACCAGCACGCCGGCGATCCGCGGACCGATGATGTACCCGACGCCGAGATACTCGGGGGTGATGGTCGCGTTCACCGTGGCCGCCGGGAACACCCGGCTGGTCGCGCGGCTCACGTACCCCGGCGTGTCCGAGATGACCTTCAGGACCTGGTGGAGGATCGCGTAGACGCCGGCGAAGGCGACCCCCCGGTACGCGGTGGCGGCCATCTCGCCGCCCTTCTCGCCGGCGATCAGCACCTGCGCGCAGGCCGTCCCCTCGGGATAGGGCAGGTTCTTGTGCTCGTTGACGATCAGCGCCCGCCGCAGCGGGATCATCATCAGGACGCCGAGCACCCCGCCGAGCACCGCCAGCGTGAAGATGACGTGGTAGCTGAAGTACGGAGCCCCGATGCTCTGCCGCGTGGAGCGCTCGGCGGCCAGGAACAGGAACCCCGGCAGGGTGAAGACCACGCCCGAGGCGATGCTCTCACCCGCCGAGCCGATCGTCTGGACGATGTTGTTCTCGAGGATGGTCGAGCCGCCGAGCTTCTTGAGCACCGAGATCGACAGCACCGCCACCGGGATGGACGCGGAGACGGTGAGGCCGGCCTTCAGCGCGAGGTAGACGGTCGAGGCGCCGAAGAGGAGCCCGAAGAACACACCGACGCCGATCGCCTTCGGCGTGAACTCCTTCATCTGCACGTCGTCGGTGACGTAGGGGCGGAACTCCTCCTCGACGGCGGCGGCGGGCTGTGGCGCAGCGGGGTCGACTGCCATCTGGGTGGGCCTCCCTCCCTCGGAGAAGGGTCGGCATTGAGGCAGGGCGCTCCCCCCCGCTGTCAAGGTCTTCCGCCCTCCCGGGCGAATCCGGGGTGAAGCGGGGCCTGGCCTGCGGTAGAGACCCGCCCCCAGGAAGATGCCCAAGCCGATCCTCATCTGGCCCGACAAGGTCCTGTCCACGCGGACCCGCCCCGTGACCGAGTTCGGTCCGGCGCTGGATCCGCTGCTCGAGGAGATGATGGAGTCTCTGCGCGCCGCGGAGGGGATCGGCATCGCGGCGAACCAGATCGGAGTTTCCCTCGCGATCGCCTGGGTGGGCCGCGAGGACGGCACGTTCTTCGAGATCGCCAACCCGGCGGTGCTGGAGAAGACCGAGCCGGTGAGCCTGGAGGAGGGCTGCCTCTCGGTCCCCCACGAGTGGGAGCAGACCCCGCGGTTCGGGAAGGTCCGGGTGCGCTACCAGGACCGGACGGGCGCCGAGCACGAGCTGGCGGCGGAGGGACGCCTGGCCCACGTCCTCCAGCACGAGATCGACCACCTCGAGGGCACCACCTTCGTGGAGCACCTCTCGCAGCTCAAGCGGGCGCTGATCCGGAAGCGGATGCAGAAGCTCCAGAAGGAAGCCGCCGCCGAGGCCGAGGGCGGGCACATCCACTCGGACGACTGCGACCACGACTGAGAGGCTCGGGCGAGCCCGCCCGACGGAGCCGCGCCGAGGTTCCGCCCCTGGCGCAACGCGTTGGTCTGCCGGTCGACGAGGGGGGACGTCCGTCGTTCACCCCGCTGCGGATTCGTCGTCCAAGGGGCCCGGCCCGTGCGAGTCTCGGGGCCCCGTGACCATCGACGACCGCAACTTTCGCCTCTCCCGGGACGTCCTTCCGCGGCGAGTCCAGGCCCTGCTGACCCTGGACATGGATGCGCGCAGCTTCGCCGGCGACGCCGAGCTCACCCTCTCCGTGGAGCGCCCCGTCCGGAGCATCGTCCTCCACGCGGTGGAGCTGGGTGTCTCGCAGGCCGAGGTCCAGGTCGGGGGCAGCGTTCGCCGGGCGCGGGTCCAGGTCCGGCCGGTGAGCGAAACGGTCGTCCTCGATCTCGACGACGAGCTTCCCGCCGGCGAGGCCCGGCTCGTCCTCCGCTGGACCGGCCGGTTCACCGAAGGTCTCCGGGGGCTGTACCTCGCCGGTTCGGTCGCCGCGACCCAGTTCGAGGCAGCGGATGCGCGCCGCGTCTTCCCCTGCTTCGACGAGCCCGCTTTCAAGTGCACCTGGGCGCTCACCGTGAAGGTGCCGCCCAACCTCGTCGCGCTGAGCAACGGCCGCGTGCTCGCGGAGGAGCTCGAGGGCGCACGCCGCAAGGTGCGATTCGCCGAGACCGAGGTCCTCCCCAGCTACCTCGTGGCGCTCGTGGTGGGTCCACTGGTCTCGACCACCGAGGAGACGGCAGCCGGCGTCCCGGTCCGCACCTGGTGCCTCGAGGAGAAGCGGGCCCTGCTCGGCTTCGGACAGCAGGCGGCGCTGGCGGTGCTGCCGATGCTCCAGGACTACTTCGGGCTCCCCTATGCCTTCGGCAAGCTGGACCAGGTCGGCATCCCCGACTTCGAGGCCGGGGCGATGGAGAACGCGGGGCTCATCACCTACCGCGAGCTCGCGCTCCTGCTCGACCCCGCCACCGCCCCGCTCTCGGTGCAGAAGCGAGTCGCCGAGGTCGTCACCCACGAGCTCGCGCACCAGTGGTTCGGCAACTGGGTCACCATGGTGTGGTGGGACGACCTCTGGCTCAACGAGGCCTTCGCCACCTGGATGGC
>AR_comb_assmDRAFT_10290097_pt1 | contig 12254 bp, 8 predicted proteins | sample ArasoioldDNA_FD_10543 | JGI IMG/M metagenome (IMG submission 10543) | reverse complement strand
GATAATGGAGCTTCTGTTTTTGCCTCATGACGAACGATGGTAACAACGCCAGTAGCGCTTCCATTTAATGGAACGCGAAGAGTCATAGTTCCATCAATACCGTATGGAACATCCACCCCGGGCGTATTTCGATTATTTGCACGAAAGTAGTCAACACGATATTGCTGCACAATAATATCGTTCAGGAAACTGCCATTTCCTACACCCGCGCCAGGGCCGATTTGAAGGAATTCGTTTGTAAAATCAACTTGAGCATTGTCATTCACGATTCCACAACCACAGTTATTTGCTGGCGCACGTTCACATAGATCGGAAAATAGGGGGACACCTGCAGTCCCGGAAGTATCAATTCCGACAATGTTCGAGACAGTTAGTAGTGATCCAGCACGCGTGTTGTCTTCAACTCGTGTGCAGGCGTAGCTCACAAGAACTACAGCCAGGAGGATCAACAGCGCTGGTTTAAAGCTGAAATTTTTCATGCTCATATTTCCCTCCTCCTTCACCTAACGCAAGATCCGCGGAGTTATAAAAATCAGAAGCTCGGTATTGCTTCTTGTAATGTTTGTGTTTTTGAAGAGCCAACCGAGAAGCGGAATGCGATGAAGGATCGGTGTTCGGCCTTGTGAATACTGATCCGTGCCCTGGAAGATGCCGCCGATTACGGTCGTACCGCCATCTTCCACCAGAAGCGTGGTTGTTGCCCGTTCAATAAAGATTGGTGGTGTTCCGCCCGCTGCACCAACTTGTACCGCAAAGTTTGGTCGGTTATTTTCCAACTCAATATCCATAATGATGGTGCCTTCAGATGTAATTTGCGGTGTTACCGACATACGAAGGGCGGCGTTAATAAAGGTAGTTGTAATTGTATTGTTTGCGATCGTTTGATATGGAATCTGCTGGCCCTGCAGGATTTCTGCTTTGGTGTTGTTTTGTGTTGCTACTTTCGGTGCAGAAAGGATTCTGGCGTTACCACTGTTTTCCAGAGCCATCAATGCGATATCCAATCTAAATGTATCCAGGATATTACCCAACGACAACCCGATTGCTGAGTTTGGTGCTTGATCCGTTGGAAGGTTAACAGCATAACCACCTAATGGATTGTTAGTAATACCGCCAGTAGGTGTTAATGTACTTCCGTCTAACAGAACATTGTTTGGAAATTGTAATGTGGTGTTGTTTCCAAATGTCGGATCAACGATTCCGCGGAAGCCCCATTGAATACCGAATGCTTGTGAGAAGTTTTTGTTTGTTTCAACGATTCGGGCTTCAATCAAAACCTGGGCGGTACGTGAATCTAACGTGTCAATCAGGTTGATGATTGCATCAATATTTGTATTGATGTCAGTGATGATCAATGTATTGGTGCGTGTGTCGATAATGCTTGTTCCTTTTGGAGTTAACAAACGCTTTACTACACGATCCACTTCTTGTGCTTTGGCGTAACTTAAAGGCTTAATCTTGGTTACGAGCGGCGCGCTCAACATCATCTGTCTTTCTTGTTCTGCCCGTTTCCGTTCTTCATCCGCAATCTTTTGTACCGGCGCGATACGGATTACGTTTCCTTCAATGGTGTAACCAAGACCCTGGTTCTTCGTAATCAAATCAAGAGCTTGATCCCAGGGAACTTCGGTCAGCTTCAAAGTTACTGAACCTTTTACTGCCGGATCCAGAATTACGTTCAATCCTGAAATGTCAGCGATGAATCTGAAAAGATCTTTAATATCGATGTCTTTGAAATCAAATGAGAATGGTTCACCGGTATATTGTTTTTCACCGCTTCGAAGGGTCTTATCACCAAATGATCCCATTCCATAACCGCCGGCTCCTTCTCCTGTCGTAGTCGTGGAACCAGTGCCACCGGTTGATCCGGAGCTGCCTGTTTCTTGCGCGAATAACGATGTATCAGGCTTAAATGTGAAAAACTGTTCGTTATTTTGCGGAACTGCTTCAACAGGTTTTTCTTCATTCTTTGCTAATAGCTGTTCCGATTCTTTTGCTGCAACTTTCATGGATTCGGTTGGTGCAGGCATCGAAGGCGGTAGTTCTACTGGAGTAGTAGATTCTGCCATTGCAGGTTCCGATGGTGCAGGTTCTGTTACTTGCTCCGGTTCCGTTGTAGTAGTTGGAACCGACGTAACTTCCGGTTCTGCTGCAGCATCATTCGTTGTATCAGGTGCTGGATCTGATTGATTTTCAGTTACCTTACTTTCACCAATCTGAATTAACAGCTCACTTCCTTTTGGAGTGACACTGTAAGGAACTTTGGAATTCAGATCGATAACAGCACGGGCAATCTTCGGTGATGTTTGATATTGCGCAACGCGAACACGCGACAATACATCGTTGCTTGCTTGCACAACATTCTTTACTCCCGCCGCAATGCTGACAGATTTTAAGTCGACTACAATGCGGGTCGGATTTGATAGCTCGAAAATGTCATATGTAAATGAGCCATTGCCAACCAGCACAACATCAACATGGTTCTGTTCTTGTTCAATTCTTACATCCCGTACTTCTGTCGCAGGAGCAACTTTTTTCAATTCAGCAGCCGGAGCTTCGGCTGGTTCAGCAGCAGGAGTTGTGACAGGAGCTTGTTCAATCACCGACTTCGGTGTCTCTGCCTGAGCAGTTTCCTGTTTTTGCAAAACCTGAGGTTCGGACGTTACAGGTGTTGCATTCTGTTCCGCTGCAGGTTTTGATGCCGGCTGGGCAACTGGTGCAAGTAGACCATCACCATCGCCTTTGCTCTTGACCTCAACGTACAGGTTGCTACCTTCCGTTTTTACCTCATAAGGCAAAATGGAAGACAGTTTCAAAATGATTTTTGCATTCTGGCCTGCCGTCTGAGGGAACGTTTGAAGCGAAACGACTTCATTTGTATTAATGAAAAGCTCTTGTGGCATATTTCGTAAATCTAAATTTGCCAATTCAACTTGAACCTCTGACGTGGACTGTGGAGAGGTCACGTTGTAAACAAGAGGTTTCGTCGTTTCGAGAACAATTTTCGTAAGGTTTTTCTGCTCCTCCCATGACAAGTTTTTAATGCCTACGAGATCCTCGGCCATTATGAAACCGGGCGCGAGAAAAATGAGAATTAGCAGAAAGGACAACAAACAAGGATGAAGTTTGCTCATTATGTCCCCTCCTGGACGGGATGTAACCTCTTAACAACTTCCTTTGATTTCAGGCCAGGCGCAGCAAGAGTATCTTCTGTTAGATCTTGTCGAAACACAACACGATCAGCTTCAATTGCGATCACCTCGCCGTCATAAAGCTTGAAACCCGGCTTTGCGAATCTAGCCTTCTTGTCAGATCCCATGATGATTGCAACGTAACCTTCTTTGTTACGCGTAATCCCAACAACTTTCGCATCTGCTACTGTAAGCTGCCCGCTGGGAACGTTTGACGTTTTCTTAATACCGGTCAACAAACTAATAAATGGATCGCGACGGTTACCTGGATCATACAGATAATTGATGTCATACGTTTCAGGTGAATCCGGTTTTTTATCAACATTCGAAACATCAGGTAATGTAGGTGCTGCTTCCTCTGGCGGAGCAGCTGTATCTTCTGATTGAGCCAGAGCCACGACTGCGATTCCAAAAAACGACAGAATAAATACTAGGAGAATTGGAATACTAAGTTGTTTCATGATGGTGTTTTTCCTCCCTTTTTCTTCGACGGCTTTTGAGTGGCTTCGCCCTCTTTATATATGAAAGTCGTCGCAATGCAGGTGGCTTGGATAGTATTCGAAGTATTGGTTTTCGAAGTTATATTCTTCACGCTGAAATCATTCACATTGATGATGCGATACAGTTTACCAATTCTTTCAAAGAATTTTGCAAGAATGTGGTAATTTCCATCCAAGGTCATCGATATGGGCCATTCATCGTAATATTCTTTTGGAACGTGATTTCCGGGCTTAAAGTAAGCAACCGACAGGCCAAGCTCAGTGCCTTCCTGTTGAATTCGGCTGTAAAGATCTGCGATTTCTTCAGTGGATGGCAGAATCTTTTTCAAAGAATCCAACTGAGTTTCAAGGCGCTTTAATTCTGCTTCAAATTCGATGAAACGTGCTTTCAGTGTTTCACCTTTGTTGATCTCCGCAATTAATTCTTCTTTTTCGATACTTAAACGAGTCATTTCTTCGTTTATCGGATTAATCAACATTCTTTGACCAACATAAAACAAACCAGCACCGATCAACAAAAACAATGCGGCCTGTCCGTACCAGGGCCAACTTTTAACACTATCACCGATAGCCATTATGAACTCTTCCGTGACTTCTTACTTGAAGATTCCTTAATTTCGGGTGTCTTAGGTTTAAATGGATTTGTAATAGCTGCCGAAAGCTTAAACGTAGTACTTGGACCGGTTGCGCCTGAAGTTGTTTTTTGTTTTGTTTCAATCAATCTTGGAGTACCGACAAACTGTGATGCATCCAGCGATTTCATAAAAGTTGGAATCGCTTGTTCTTGCAGCGTTTCTCCATCGATTGAAAGAACGGCGCCTTTAAGATTCAAATTGGTCAACCACAAATATTCTGGAAGCGCTCTGCTAACTTCATCCAGGATGTGAACTGGAATTGTGCGCTGACTCCGAAGTTCTTCAATCGCATAATTCTTCTTCGCAAGTTCATTTCTTCGTCGTTCCAATTCATCAACGCGCTTTATATAAGGTTCAAGTTCCTTTTTCCGTTCACGTTTTTGGGCAACATCTTTTTGAAGTGCTGATAGTTGTGATCTTTTGATAAAGAAATGAATCAAGAACGCTCCTAAAGTCAGACCAAGAATTAGTGCGGCGATAAGGGTCGTGGGGCCGGCCGCTGCACCAACAGCTAATCCTGGCTTTGGAGCACGACGCTCCTTTTCGACTTCAAGAAGGTTAATCTTGATCATGAGTCCCCAGCCTTCCGCAAAGCCAATCCAACTGCAACGGTTGCAATTGGTGCAACTTCGTGGAGGTAATCCGCATCTATATTTGTAAGTTTTATATTTTTAAATGGATTCAAAAGTTCAGTAGGAGCGTTGAACTTTTCTCTAAAATATTGCTGAAGTCCTGGAATCTTAGCAGATCCACCTGCCAGATAAATTCGATCAATGCGTTCCTCTGTTGAAGTTGCTTTAAAGAAATCCAAAGTACGTTGAACATCGACTGCAATATCTTCAGTCACACCCTGAATAATTTGAGCTGCCGATGTTGGATCAATACCATCTGCCGAAATACCTTTCTTAATATTTTCAGCATTCTCGCGGCTAAGATTCAGTTCGCGCTGAATTGTTTCCGTATATAGATTGCCGCCGGTTGAAATATCGCGTGTAAATAATGAAAGATCGCCTTGTGTAATGTTCATATTGATCAGGCTTGCTCCAACATTGACTAACGCGATTACTTCATCTGAACGGATGTCAGTTTTGTAATTCAATTCGAAAGCATTCTGCAATGCAAACGAATCAACATCGACTACCAATGGTCTTTTGCCTGCTTGGGTAATTACATTGGCATAAAATCCGATCATATCTTTCTTCACAGCAACCAGAATGATGTCCATCATTCCACCCTGGCCCGCTGTGGAGCGGAGAATTTTGTGATCTAGATTTACTTCATCAATCGGAAAAGGAATGTACTGTTCTGCTTCCCATCGGATTGATTCTGCTAATTCTCCTTCACTCATCGAAGGAAGGGAAATCTTCTTAACAATGACTGAACCGCCAGAAACAGATGTGGCAACCTCAGATTTTTTTACATTGTTATTGACAAACAGACTGTCGATTGCATCCGCTACTGCGGATGAATCCATGATCGCTCCTTCAACGATTGAATCAGGAGGTAAAGGTTGGATTCCAAAACTAACTAACTCGTATGCCTTCCCCCGCTGTTTCAGTTCTACGAGCTTTACGGAGTGTGAACCAATGTCGAGTCCCACCAAGTCTTTGGCTTTGCCAAACAGCCCCACTTGTCTCTCCTTAGTTCAGCAAATTCTTCGGGTACGTTAGCAAAAAACTCCCTCCCTTGTCAAGGAAGCTTCGTCTACAACCGCGTTAAAATCGAGTACCCATGCGGTTCTTGACTGTCGTACTATACGTGAAATCCGCTACTGATGCGGATTTATAAGTCCCCATAAAAACGATTATAGAGGCCAAACCTGCTTTTGCAGATCCTCTTGAATCAGGCGGGATGTTACTACAAGCATAGTGAGATGTCAAGCACAATACATAGAGTAGTACTACGTTGTCACGTCCTAAGTTTGTAGTACTACTTAACTATCGTGATGATAATCGTGCTCTTAATCTCGTTTGATCTTATTTAAGATTACGCGTTAATCGGCTTTCGGCGAGAGTTTCTACGTAGCTTTTAATTCCGCGAGCCAAACCCTGAGCAATAGTCTGACGGTAACCTGAAGTTTCCAGAAGATTGCATTCACGTTCATTACTGATGAAGGAAATTTCTGCAAGGATAGAAGGCATTTGTGCTCCGATCAAAACATAAAACGGAGCTTGTTTAACGCCAAGATTATTTGGAGCATATCCTTTCTCAAGATGTCCGACCAGATTTGTTTGAATCAATTTTGCAAAATCGCGTGATTCTTCGATTTTCGTATTAAGTGCAATTGCGGTAGTAAGTTTTTGAAGTTCACCCATGTTCTTTTCGGAAATTGCATTTTCACGCGCTGCAACTTCCATTGTTTCTGGTGTTGTTGCGAAATTCAGATAATAGGTTTCAATACCTTTTGCTTTTTTATTGCGGCTCGAATTCACATGAACAGAAACAAATAGATCAGCAGATTTGCTGTTTGCAAATGCTGTACGTTCTTCCAGCGCCACAAAATCATCGGTGGTCCTGGTCATTAAAACTTCATAGCCATATTCCTGCTCAAGAATTGTTTTTAGTTTTGTAGATACATCCAGCGTAATGTCTTTTTCTTTCATTCCGCTTCGCATTGCGCCAGGATCATGGCCGCCATGTCCGGGATCAAGAACAATGCGGCGAACGGTAAGACCGAGTTGTCGCGCCAGAGAATATTGTCCGGTCGTATTGGTCTTTGCCATTTCCGGAGTTTCATTCTGATCAACTGTATTTTCTTTTGGAGGCTCGGTATTTATTTGCGGTGTAATCGGAGCGGCTGGTGCAACTGCTGCTACAACAGGAGTTTTCTTTCCCTGGATATCAATTACAACACGATATGGATGGTACAGACAAAAGATTTCAAAATTTTCAATGCTTTTTAAATCAAGAACGACGCGAGCTTTGCGATAAGTATTTTGTCCTACGCGAATTTGCTTTAAGAATCCATCATCTACAGAAAACTGTTGTTCCAGAAGATCCTTGAATGCAACGGTGTTATCAAAATCAACATACAGTCTGTCCGGATTCATCAATCGATCTCTCTTGAATGGAACTTCTTTATCAAAATCCAGAACAACTCGCGTATAATCCTGCCCCGTATAATGCCGAAGACTTTTCAATGTTGCCGGCTGAGTAGCAGTTGCTGAAGATTCCTTTAGAACCGTTTCTGCCATTTTTGGTGAACGGGTTTTTAATTTTTCCTCCATCGCTTGCGATTCATCTTCCTGATTCAGCTCGTCTCGCATAATGCGGATATATTCCAACATCGCTTCTTCTACTAACGAACTAGAACCATATTGCTGAATCAAAAATTCATAAGTGCTGCAAGCCCGATGAAGATACAAATCATCATTAAAGCGGCGTCCTATTTCGGCGTACAAACCGCCGACATGGAATAACGAATTGTCACAGTATGCGGATGACGGACTGTTGTAATAGACCTTTCGATAAGCTTCGACGACTTTTTTCCATTCCGAAATTTGAGTCTGCTTATCGCCTGATTTTTTGAGAGCTTCTTCTAACTTTACCGCTTGATCGTAAAGGTCTTTTGCATTGGAATTCGCAGCAAATACCTGCGGGCATACCAATAGTGTAGAAAGAATTAGAAAAGACACCCTTCGGAGAATCGTTCCCATCATCTCCACTACAAGCACCGCAATTTTACTTTTTTTTAATTCTGAGCGGAGCTTACCTCAATGTATTCAATGAGTTGAATGATACCCTCAGCATAGCACTATGTCAAGAGTACTACAGGCGATTGAGGATTGAAGATTGAGAATAGAGAATTGAAGATTACGGTCATGACACCATCCTCAATCCTCTATCATCTATCCTCACTTCCTCGGGTGTGCTCGAGAGTAAGTTTTAAGCAATTGTTCCACATTCAGATGGGTATATTTCTGGGTGGTTGATAGACTGCTATGCCCGAGAAGTTCCTGGATCCAGCGGAGATCGGCTCCGGCGTTGAGTAAATGGGTTGCGAAACTATGACGGAAAGAATGCGGCGAAACATGTTTTTGTATTGCAAGCTTTAACAAATACTGGTTCAGAATTTGCCGAATTCTTGTCTCACTCAACCGATTACCGTGAGAATTCAAAAAGATCCAGTCCGGATTTCCTTGAGTGATTAATTCATGACGGATATTTAAGTAGCGTTTGACGGCCGCTGATGCTGTTGATCCAAAAAATACAGTTCGTTCCTTTTTACCTTTACCGGTAATCCGCATTACTCCAGATTCAGGATCCAGATCGCGTAATTTCAATCCGGCAATTTCGCTCACTCGCATTCCGGTAGCATACAAAAGTTCAAAGATGGCATGATCGCGGTGTCCTTCCGCTGTATCTTCAAATTCAAAATCAAGGAAGCTATTAATTTCATGAACTTGAAGAACAGCTGGCAATTTTTTTGGCATTCGCGGACTCTTCACCGCTTTCGCAAAATTTTGTGAGACATAATTTTGTCTGCACAGAAATCGGAAGAATGAACGTAGACAAGCTAATTTTCTTGCGATGCTGGTTCGATTAAATTTCTGCTGATAAAGGTGATTAATAAAACCGCGGATCGAAAGTAAATCAAGATCACTGACAATTGAATCATCATCAAAAACATCTTTGCCAAGATATTCATTCAAAAAAGCACAGAACTGCTGCAAATCATTCATGTACGCCAGAACAGTATTTGATGAATATCTTTTTTCAATCCGAAGGTGTGACTCGAACTCGGAAAGATACTTTTGCACGACAATAATAATACTACAGGAGGATTGAAGATTTAGGATGGAGGATCGAGGATTGATCTGCTAACTGTATTTGTACCGCATATTGCTGGATGGCGTCTAAAGCGCGTTCAACGAGCAATTGTTTTTTGCGTTGCTTGTCTTTGATGGCTTGAAGATCAGGAGCATGGAGCAACCCGAATGTGATATTCATCGGCTGGAAGTGATCAGGATCCGCGTTGGAAATGTAATGGGCAAGTGCACCGATTGCAGTTTCAGGTTGCGGAACATGCAACGGGAGGTCGAGTGCAAGCCGGGCAGCATTAATACCGGCGAGCAATCCTGAAGCCGCGGAATCCACATAACCTTCAACGCCTGAGAGTTGTCCGGCAAAGAAGAGTTGAGGGTTTGTGCGTGTTTGATATGTAGGAAGCAGAATTTTCGGCGCGTTCAAATATGTATTCCGATGGATCCACCCGTAACGGATGAACTCCGCATTTTGCAGGCCAGGAATCATGCGGAACACTCGCGCTTGTTCAGAAAAACGCATGCTGGTCTGAAATCCCACCATATTATAGTGTGATGCAGCCAGGTTATCCTGACGCAACTGGACACAGGCAAATGGCCGGCGACCTGTTGCAGGATCAGTCAGCCCGATTGGCTTCATTGGACCAAAACAGAGTGTCCTTTTCCCACGCCGTGCGAGCTCTTCAATCGGCAAACATCCTTCAAAAAATATTGCCTTTTCGAACTCCTTAAGTGGATGCGTTTCAGCATTGAGCACAGCATCGTAAAAACTTTCATACTGCTCGGGGCTCATCGGGCAGTTCAGATAATCATCATTCCCTTTGCCGTATCGCGATGCTGCAAACACAATCGAACGATCAATGGAATCTGCATCAACGATCGGCGAAATTGCATCGTAATAATATAAATGAGGGGATTTGCTAAATTCCTTGATTGATTCTGCCAACGGCGCCGAAGTCAACGGACCGGTTGCAACGATATTAATTCCGTCTTGAGGAATCGAAGTCACTTCCTCACGGATCATCCGCACATTCGAAAGGCTTTCCAATCGTTCCTGAATATTGCGCGCAAACACTTCGCGATCCACCGACAATGACATCCCGGCAGGAACTGCGCTTTGGTCAGCAGCTGAAATGATCAATGATTGCAAGATGCGCATTTCCTGTTTCAACAATCCGGGAGCATGAAGCAGATCGTTGGATTTCAAGGAATTGCTGCAGACCAGTTCGGCGAGATTATCCGTGACGTGAGCCGGAGTTTTGCGAACCGGCCGCATTTCGTAGAGATCGACATTTAATCCGTGTCTCGCAATTTGCCATGCTGCTTCCGCACCAGCCAGTCCGCCACCAATGACACGTATTTTCAGCATCTTTTTAACGTAGATTCCGCCGAGATTTATTATTTTGCTGCAGGTTCGGGCTGAGCTTCAAGTTCGATCTGGAATTTGCAGTCCTTATTGTTGCACTCTAAATAAGGAGGACCACCTTTCCGGAATTTCTCCAACATGAACGGAGCATGACAGGCCGGGCATTCACGAACAACAGGTTTATTCCAAAGTGCAAATGTGCAATCGGGATAATTCGCGCAGCCGTAAAATATTTTTCGACCCTTTGTGCGCTTCTCAACTAAATCGCCACCATCTTCGGGACACTTCACATCTAGAGTCTTTGGTTTGATGTACTTACATTCGGGATAATTACTGCAAGCGATGAACGGACCGTACTTGCCTTGTTTTACAACCAGCTCGGCTCCGTCCTGCGGACATTTTTCATTTGGAACTTCTAACGACCCGATTTCAGCTTGCTTCTTTGTCAACGTTGCAGTGAATTTGCACTCCGGATATCCAGAGCACGCCAAAAATTTTCCATATCTTCCAACTTTTACCACCAGCGGCTTTCCACATTTCAAACAGGTATGTTCTGATTCGGTTCCTACACCGCCTAATGCTTCGTTCGGTTGTTCATCCGGATTTTGGGTGTATTTGCATTCTTCGTTCGTGCAAGCAATAAATGCACCGAATTTTCCCCAACGCTTCACCATCGCGCTTCCGCATTGCGGGCATTTTGTGTCGACAGCAATTCCGGTTACTTTGATTTCATCCATTTCATCGTATGCGCGTTTTAGGTCGCGCGAAAAATCGCCGTAAAATTCATTCAGAACTTCAACCGTTTGTTTGGTACCTTCTTCGATCTCATCAAGTTCATCTTCCAAATGAGCGGTATATTTGAAATCCATGATTTCATCAAAATGCCGGACTAAAAGATCGGTAACCAGGAATCCAAGATCGGTTGGTTTGAATCGATTGTCTTCTTTGATTACGTATGCGCGATTCTGAATCACGCCTAAAATCGTTGCATAGGTAGAAGGACGCCCTATTTCCTTTTCTTCAAGCTCTTTCACCAACATTGCTTCAGTAAAACGCGAAGGAGGTTGAGTGAAATTCTGTTTTGGTTCAAGCCGGTCAAGACGCAACTCTTCCCCGCTTTCAACAATTGGAAGTGAAGAAGGAGTTTCTTCAGCTGTTTCGTCGGTCTCTTCTTGATAAACCCGAATAAAGCCTGGAAAAGTCATCACCTGTCCGCTTGCTTCGAATTCATAATTCTTTGCTTCAACAGTGATGATCGTTTCATCAAATAATGCCGGCTTCATTTGTGAAGCAACAAAGCGATTCCAGATCAGCGAATATAATTTCTGTTCATCGCGGCTCAGGTAATTCTGGATACTGGCAGGAGTCCGCAAAACTGAACTTGGACGAATCGCTTCATGCGCATCCTGAACCGACTTTTTATTTTTGTAAAAGTTCGGCTGATCAGGAAGAAATTCTTTCCCGTATTCAGCATTCACATAACTCCGCGCTTCTTCCAATGCAACCGGTGATATACGAACAGAATCGGTACGCATGTACGTTATGAGACCGACTGCACCTTCTTCACCTACTTCGATACCTTCATATAATTGCTGAGCGACCATCATTACTTTTTTAACTGGCCATCGGAACTTGCGTGATGCTTCTTGCTGTAATTTGCTGGTAATAAAAGGAGCTGATGGATTTCGTTTACGCTCTTTCTTTTCAACGTCTTTTACGGTGAATAACGCGCGGTCAAGATCTGAGAGAATCTTATCGGATGCTTCTTGATTTGGAACTTCCGCTTTTTTCCCATCGAT
>AR_comb_assmDRAFT_10026154_pt1 | contig 12257 bp, 8 predicted proteins | sample ArasoioldDNA_FD_10543 | JGI IMG/M metagenome (IMG submission 10543) | reverse complement strand
AGGCGACGGCCCGCCCCGTGCACCTCGCACCGACGGCGCACCTCGCACTGACGATGCGCCTCGCACCGACGGTGCACCACGGCCTGAAGGCGCACCACGCCCCGAAGGGGCGCCACGGCCCCGGCGCGGCGAGTTCGTCCCGATCTTTGTCAGCGGCGAGCCGGTCGGCCGTGTCGTCGTCCTTCCCGGTGGTCCGCCGTTCTCGCGCATCGTCCGGCAATTCGGTCCGACGATCGCGCTGGTGGCGACGAGCGTACTCGTCGTCGGAACGACGCTGATCGCCCTGGTGGTGTTCGGTCCGGCACGACGCCGCTTGAAGGCGGTGCAAGCCGCGACCGTTCGTCTCGGCTCGGGCGATCTGGACGCACGTGCGCCTGAACAGGGCGGTGACGAGGTGACCGCGGTCGCCCGATCGTTCAACAAGATGGCCGAAGATCTCTCGAGCCGTACGCGCGCACTCGAGGCTGCGGACAGCACACGCCGGAAACTGCTCGCCGACGTGTCGCACGAGTTGATGACGCCGTTGACGGCGATGCGCGGGTATCTCGAAACGCTGTCGATGTCGGAGCTCGATATCGATCCGCCGACGCGCGAGCGATATCTGCAGATCGTCTCCGAAGAGACTCATCGTCTCGAGCGCATCGTCGGCGATCTGCTCGACCTCGCGCGTCTCGAAGGCGGCGGCGGCACGATGCGACAGGAGCGCGTCGATGTCGCGGCGTTATTCGATCGCGTCGCCGCGCGTCACGAGCGTGAGCTCACGCAACGGAACGTGCACCTGGATTTTCACGTGGGTGCCGACGCGGAGCACGTGATTGGCGATCCGGATCGACTGGAGCAGGCACTGCAGAATCTCGCAGCGAATGCACTGCGGCACACACCGGATGGCGGTCAGATCACGTTGACCAGCACCTCAGACCCAGGCGGTGTGCGGCTGACAGTACGGGATACCGGTCGCGGTATTCCATCGGAGCATCTACCGCTGATCTTCGAGCGCTTCTATAAGGCAGATGCGGCCCGACGAGCGGCGGGCGGCAGCGGATTAGGTTTGTCGATCGTCAAAGCGATCGTCGAGCGGCACGGAGGCACGATCACTGCGAGGAACGATGGCGGAGCTGTCTTCGATATCGTGCTCCCGCGCACACCGTCGTCCTCGGCCCGGGACAGCATATCGGCGCAGAACTCGTGAAATAGGCCAACAAATGAGCGTTTTCTCCGGCACAACCGTTGCGTGCGGCGTCTGATGGAGGTCGCCGTGACCAGGTTTCTTCGGCCAATAGTTCTGACGCTCAGTCTTCTCGCGATGCTCGCGATGCCGGCCATTGCCGACGCGCAGCGCCGGGTTGCTGTGCCCCGATCGCAGTCACCGGTAATCGTGGGTGCGCGGCACTATAGCCCCGCCTACTTCTACCGCCCCTACTACTACGGTCCGTACTACCGATCGTTCTACCCCTACGGGTATCCGTACAACTCGTTCGCCTTCTCCGTTGGATTCGGCTATCCGTATTACGGCTACGGATATGGCCCCTACGGGTATCCCTACTACGGCGGTTATCCGTACTACGGAGGCTTTTACGACCCGAGCTCCTCGGTTCGTCTGCAAGTGACGCCGCGTGAAGCCGAGGTCTATGTGGACGGCTTCTTCGCCGGCAACGTGGACAACTTCGACGGAACGTTCCAGCGTCTTCGTACCGCGCCTGGTGACCACGAAATCCAGCTGTTCTTGCCTGGCCACCGAAGCTTCTCGCAGAAGGTGTATCTGCAGCCGGGAGGCTCGTTCAATATTCGCCACATGATGGAACCGCTTGGCGCCGGTGAGCCCGAACCGACTCGCCCGGTGGCGCCGCCGCGATCGTCGTCGGTGCGGCCCGAACCATACGGTCCACCAGATCGTCCAAACTCCCGTGGACCTCAGCGCCCATCACCGCGTGCAAATGAACGCAACGGTAATGTCGAATCGAGCTCCGGCTCGATCGCGCTGCGTGTGCAGCCCGGCGACGCGGCGATCACGATCGACGGAGAACAGTGGAACGGCGCACAAGAGCAGGATCCTCTCGTGGTCCAGCTCGGTGTCGGTACTCACACCGTCGAGATTCGCAAGGACGGCTATCGGACGTACATCACCGATGTCACCGTGCGCCCTGGCGAAACGACCCCACTCAACGTGTCACTAACGAAGCAGTAGCATGCAACCTGAGATCGGCGGCGGGAGTATTGGACAGGCGGCGTTCCCGTCGCCGTTCGGGCGGTCTTCGTTCATCGGCGAAGAATCAAAAGCCGAGCGGCGGCGGCGTAAGGACGCGGAGCGGCTGCTCGAGACGCGTCAACTCGATCCCTGGGAGCGCTACCGCGCGCTCGCCGATCACGTCGATCACCTACTCGACATTACCGAGCTCGCCGATCGCAAGACGCGATTCGCGCTGGTCATCCTTGGCGCGTTGAACGCCGTCAACGTGCTGATTGCGGTTCGCGCGCCGCACCTGGGAGCCGATGGCGTCAGCCCGGCGCTCTTGCAGTCCTACATCACCGGTTACGTGCTGCTCTCGTTATATGCCGCGGTCTTTGCCATTCTCGCGTTGAAGCCGCGATCGCAGGAGACGGATGGCGCGATGGCTCAGCATGAGCCGACGGGCATGAAGCTGCTTGCCGGCGCCCCGGACACAGACGCCGAGACGTATTACGACACGTGGCGCCAGGCCGAGCTGAGTCAAATCAATCGAGAGCTGGCGATGCGATCGCACCTGCTGGCCCGAGCCAACAGCGAGAAATTCCACGCGCTGCAGCGCGTGTACCAGGGGTTGCTCGTTCTGGTCGGGCTCACCGCAATCCTGGCACTCTTCATCGCGCTCCACGCGATGTCGCGGGGCTGGTAGGGCGACCGAGAGCGCCGCCTCTACTGACACCCTTCCCGAACTTCCCTTCCCGAGGCACAATGCACCGGCATGAGCGTCGTCCATCCGGACGAGGAGTCCAAGGCCGAGCGCAAGCGCAAGAAGGAGCTCGAGCGGCTCACTGAGTCTCGCCCGCTCGATCCCTGGGAGCGCTATCGTGCGCTTTCGGATCACGTCGATCATCTGCTCGACGTCACCGAGTTGGCCGATCGCAAGACGCGGTTCGCGCTCGTTATCCTCGGCGCGCTGAACGCGGTCAACGTGCTCATCGCCATCCGCGCCCCGCAGATCGATACTGACGGCCTGAATCACACCTTCATCCAGGTCTATGTCGCGGGCTATGTGATTCTCTCGCTCTACTTCTTCGTCTACGCGATCATGGCGCTGCGGCCGCGCGCGGGACGGATGCATCGCGCGGGCGAAAAGCGCGCCGATGGCGGCGTGCCCGGACTTCGCCTGATGGACGACATCCTGGTTACGGATATCGACGACTACTATGAGCTGTGGCGGACCGCGGAAGTCGGTCAGCTTGATCGTGAGATGGCGCTACAGGCCTACCTCATGGCGCGCGCCAACGCCGAGAAGTTTCGCGCCGTGCACCGTGTGTTCCGAGGTCTGCTGCTGCTCGTGGGCCTGACCGCTCTCCTCGTCGCGATCATCGCCCTGCACATCACGGTGCCGTCGATGTTGGGGGTTTAACTGGTTAGTGGTTGGTGGTTCGTGGTTCGTGGTTGGTGGTTCGTGGTTCGTGGTTCGTGGTTGAAGCTCCATGCTCTACCACCAACCACTAACCACTAACCACTAACTAGCGTGCGCGATCGCGCACACCGCACGAGAAATTCGCCGCGTCGTCCAGACTGCCCGTGCCCTTGTAGATGGCAATCTGCGGATACGCACACAGCGGACGCGTCCGATCGGACACACCGCTTCGCACGCGCGATGCTGGGATCTGCGTGGGAGCATTGCCAGCAGTGACCCATTGATCGAGCGGGGTCACCATGTCGAATGTGTTGACGCCGGTGCCTCCACCGCAATGGCCCATGCCGGGGACCATGAAGAGTCGCACCGCATCCTTCGCTCCGCTGGTCTTCGACTGAATCTCACCGTAATAGCGCACCAGGTTGGCCGGTGGAATACCGGGCTCGCCCCAGCCTTGATACAGGATCAGTTTGCCGCCGCGTTTCGTGAACGCGCTCATGTCGGTTTTGTTCGCGTCGAAGATCAGGTTGTCTCCAGTCGCCGCTTGCTTCACGTGCGAGTCGTAATTGATCGTTTTCGGATCCCAGTTCGGATCCTTGAAGACGATGTACTTGAAGTAGTCGACGGCGTAACTGACCGGTACGGGATTCCAACCTGGCTCACTCCCCCGCTCGAGCCCAACGTAGATCTGTTTTCCGCTGCTCGGATTCGAGGGCCCGGCATACACCTTCTGCACCGTGGTCACCTGTGCATCGGTCAGACAGGAAGCGGGATCTGAGCCCGCCTTGCACGCCAGCACTTTCGGATCGAACGTGCACGCGAGCGGATTTTCGAGCACACCGTCTTTGGCGCCGTCGAGGCCGTCGCACGCGTTCAGCACCGCGTCGTGCACGAGCGCGAGCTTCTCACGTGGCAGCGCTCCGGCGGGATCACCGAGCGCCTGGGCAAACCAGATCTGCCCGAATGCCTGCGTGGAGGTGTGACTCGCCGGCGCGCCAGCGACGATGCCGTTGAAGTCCTCGGGATAGCGTTGCGCGGCCGTCAGCGCCTGACGTCCGCCAGTCGAGCAACCGGCGAAGTACGAGAATCGCGGGGCGTTGCCGTAGAACCCGTTGACCGTCGTCTTCGCGGCGACGGTGGTTTCATGAATCGCGCGATGCGCGAAGTCGATGAGCACATCCTCGTTCGCGAACGTATTGCTCGACGGACCCGTGTGACCGGTGTCGGTGCTCGCCGCCGCATAGCCAGCCGCCAGCGCGTTGGCCATCGCCGGATAGCTGATGGTGCCGGCGAATCCGCCGTTGCCGACCACTTGCAACTTACCGTTCCAGCCGTTCGTGGGCATCCAGACTTCGGCCTTGATGTCGGAACGCGGCGCCGGCTTGAGCGTGATCGCGACGCGGCAGAACTGTCCAAGCGACGCGAACACGTTCGCGCTACCCGGCGGGACACGACCCGACGGTGCTGGGAATGCGCCGGGCGCTACGGTCTGTGCCAGAGTGACCGCCCCGCTCTTCACAGGGAGCGACGCAAGGCTTTCGCACGTCGCGGCGGCTACCGCCGACGGCCAGAAGACCGCAGACACGATCGCAACAGCAAGCGCGGCAACATGCGTATTCATGCGCGAATCTTATTACTTTCCCGATGCAACTTTGCACTTCGAAGTTTCCGTCTGGTACGCTTGAGTGATGTCGTCGCCCTCGGCGCACCCTCCGATCAGTCGTTCTCGCCGCAGAGCAATCACCGCCGGTCTCCTGTTGGGCATGTCGCTCGGTGCACTCGAAGCGACCGTGGTCAGCACCGCGATGCCCACCGTGATTGCGCAACTTGGCGGGCTCGCACATTACAGCTGGGTCTTTGCCGCGTACCTCCTGACGTCCACAGCGTCGGTGCCGATCTGGGGCCGGCTGTCGGATCTGTACGGCCGACGACGGATGTATCTGCTCGGCGTCGCCGTGTTTCTCGTTGGCTCGACCTTGTCGGGCGCGGCGACGAGCATGTTTCAGTTGATCGCGGCTCGCGCCATTCAAGGGCTCGGCGCCGGCGCGATCATCCCGCTCAGCATGACCATCGTCGGCGAGCTCTATACGCTGGCGGAACGCGCGCGAACGCAGGCGTTGTTCAGCGGCGTGTGGGGCGTCGCGTCGATTGCCGGCCCTCTGGTTGGCGGATACATCACCGACGCGATCAACTGGCGCTGGGTGTTCTATCTGAACGTGCCGTTTGGCTTCTGCTGTATGGCCGTCATCGCGCTCGCGTATCCGCCATCCCGCAATAACCTGCGGGTTCGTGTGGACTGGCTTGGAGGATCGCTGCTCTTTGCCGGCGTCAGCTCGCTGCTCATCGCGTTGGGCGGTGAGGCCGGCGGAGGTGCGTGGTGGTGGTTGTCCGCCGCAATCATCCTGCTCGTCGCATTCGGCTGGGTCGAAAAGCGAGCGCCGGAACCGATTCTGCCGGTGGATCTGCTCCGACATCCGATCATGACCCGCACGCTCGTGGTCGTGTTTCTGGTCGGGTTCGCGTTGTTCGGCGCTATCGCGTTCATTCCGCTGTTCGTGCAGAGCGTGATGGGCGGCACGGCGACGCAGGCAGGGCAGGTGCTCACACCGCTCTTTCTCGGCTGGGTCGTGATGTCGATCGTCGGCGCGCGGCTGACCGTGCGGATGGGCTATCGTGTCGCCGCAATTGGCGGCAGCGTGCTGATGACGCTTGGATTCGCCGGGCTCCTCACGCTCGACACACACTCGACGCGGACGATGCTGTTGGGCAGCTGCACGATTCTGGGCGCCGGCATGGGGTCGCAGATGCTGTCGCTGCTTCTCGCGGTGCAGCACGGTGTGGACCGCACGCGTCTGGGGTTGGCGACATCGCTCAACCAGTTTTCACGCAGCATCGGCGCGGCGGTTGGCGTCGCGGCGATGGGCGCGATCATGACGCGCACACTGACCGGCGTCGCGCTGCCCGGCGGCGCTGCGGGACTGCCAGGCGGGACGATGGCGCTGACCGAACCGATCCGCGATCAGTTCGCGATGGGCTTGCATCGCGTGTTCCTCGCGGGACTACTCGTGTCCGCCGCAGGTCTCATTGCGACGTTCTTCTTGCCGCCTGTGCACTTCGCGAAGCCTGTCGCGAGCGGCACGGGGGAGCACATGATCGAAGCCGAAATGACCAACCTGCGGCCGGAAGACGAACCTATAGCTGTTCCTGACTAACTCCCAACTTCCAACTACCAATTCCCAACCACGCCCAACTCCCAAATCCCAAGGCCCAATAACCCTCAACGATTGCGAAAGGTGGGAGTTGGGAATTGGGAGTGGTTGGTAGTTGGGCGTTGGTAGTTGGGCGTTGATCAACGAGCGATCACGACGCCGACGTGAAAGCGAAACACATTAGAGCCGTCGCCCTCGTCTTCCGCGAAGATCCGCAGGTAGTCCACACCGAACCGGATCCCGGTGCGTTCGGAGATGCCGAAATTCACGCCGCCTCCAACCACCGCACCGAAATTCGTGGACGAATCCTCCTGCGAGAATGACGGAATACCGGGAATCGTCGACGTGATCGTCACGTCGACTGACCCGTTGATCGCTCCGGCGAGCACATGTCCATAGGGCACCAGCCGCGGGTTTGCCCGCGCATTCAGACGCAGGCCACCCAGGAATTGATAGACGTCGAGGTCGGCTTCGGCCGCGAACGTGCTACCCCCAACCGTCACGGATTCCTCGAATGTCTTGTAGTTGCCGCCGACCTGGAAAACGAGCCCAATCATCGGGGTCAGATTGCCCGCCACCTCGAAATACCAGCCCTTCGGGATCGACTCGTTCTCGTCCTGAACTGAGAACGTCACGAACTGGTAGCCGCCGGAAATCTCGGTCCGTGGAAACGTTTGTGCGGCGGCAGGAAGGGCCACCCCCAGAAGGACGACACACAGACTCAGGGCACCCGTGCACAGTCGCTGCATTACGAAACTCCTTGTCGTCGCGCGTGATGTTCCGTTTACCGGCGACGAAGGCAAACGGGTCGGAGGGCACGATGTAAGATGCCAGACCACATACCCTGATGTCATCGTCTGCGCCTCCCGAGCTCTGCTTCATGAGTGCGCGGGAGCTCGCCGCGCTGTTACAGGCCCGTCAGATCTCCGCGCGCGATGTCATGCACGCGCATCTCGATCGCATCGCCCGCATCAACCCACGCGTGAATGCCATCGTCTCGAAGCTCCCGGACGAGACATGCCTCGCACTCGCGGACGAGGCGGACGCGCGCTTTGCGCGCGGCGACGCCGTTGGTCCGCTGCACGGCCTGCCGATCGCATTCAAGGACAACCAGCCGGTCAAGGGGTTTCCGTGGACCAGGGGCTCGCGCATCTTCGCGCACGACGTCCCCCTCGGGGAGTCGATTTTCGTCTCGCGACTGCGGGCGGCCGGCGTCATTCCGATCGGCAAGACGAACATTCCCGAGTTCGCGATGGGCTCGCACACGTACAACGGACTTTTCGGCGCAACGCGAAATCCCTACAACCTCACGAAGAGTGCGGGCGGATCGAGCGGCGGCGCCGCAGCAGCGCTTGCAACGGGCATGCTGCCGATCGCCGATGGCAATGACCTTGGCGGATCGCTTCGCAATCCGGCGAACTTCAACAACCTCGTCGCGCTCCGTCCCACGGTCGGCCTGGTGCCCATCGCGCCCGATCCGTTTCCCGGCATCGGCTTCAACGTCAACGGTCCGCTTGCGCGTTCGGTGTCCGACCTCGCATTTCTGATGAGCGTGATGGCCGGTCCCGATCGGCGCGACTCGGATTGCTTCACATCTGACCCGTCAGTGTTTACGAAGCCACTCGATCGCGATCTCACCGGCACACGCGTCGCGTGGTGTCTCGATCTCGGAGGCTTGCCCGTCGATCCTTCAGTGCGGCACGTCATCGAGCAACAGCGTCACACCTTCGAATCGCTCGGTTGCATCATCGAAGATGTCTGCCCCGATCTGACCGGCGCCGATGAAATCTTCCTGACGATCCGCGGATGGCGCGCCGCAGGCGTGCTCAGCCCGTTGCTCGCCGAGCATCGTCATCTGATGAAGCCAGAAGCCATTGGCGAGATCGAGCGCGGTTTGACGATCACTCGCGATGATGTCGATCGGGCGCTGATTCGCCATCGATCGTTCGTCGATGGCTTCGGACAGTTTCAAAAGCGATATCCGTTCGTCGTGTGCGTGGTGAATCAAGTGCCACCGTTCGACGTCGAGATCGACTGGCCGAAATCGATCGATGGAGTGACGATGAACAGCTACACCGACTGGATGAAGTCGGCGTACTGGATCAGCACGACGCTCTGCCCTGCGATTTCGGTGCCTGCCGGATTCACAGACGATGGACTTCCGGTCGGCCTGCAGATTGTCGGGCGTTACAAGGATGATGTGGGCGTGCTGCAACTCGCCCACGCCTTTGAGCAGGCCACACGCATCGGCGAGCGGCGGCCGCCAATCGCACTGACGTGAGAGGACAGATGGAGTATCGACAACTGGGTGGATCAGGCCTCAAGGTTCCCGTCCTCAGCTTCGGCACGGCAACGTTCGGCGGGAGCAATGAGTTCTTCAAAGCCTTCGGCGAGACGGAGGCCGCAGGTGCGAGTCGGCTCGTGGACATCTGTCTCGACGCCGGCCTGACGATGTTCGACTCGGCGGATGTGTATTCAGCAGGTCAGGCCGAAGAGATTCTGGGCAAGGCGATCAAAGGCCGCCGGGATCGCCTGCTGATCTCGACAAAGGGAACGTTCCGCACAGGGCCCGGACCCAATGATGTGGGCTCGTCGCGGTCGCACCTCATTTCCGCGGTCGAGAACAGCCTGCGTCGCCTCGGCACCGACTACATCGATCTCTATCAGTTGCACGGCTTCGATGCGTTGACGCCAGTCGAAGAGACGCTCGCCACGCTCGACGACCTCGTGCGCGCCGGCAAGATTCGCTACATCGGCTGCTCGAACTTTTCGGGCTGGCATCTGATGAAATCGCTGGACGTCTCAGACCGGCATGGTTGGGCACGACACGTCGCGCATCAGGCCTACTACTCACTCGTCGGCCGTGAGTTCGAATGGGAGCTGATGCCGCTGGCGATCGATCAGAAGGTCGGCACGGTCGTGTGGAGTCCGCTTGGATGGGGCCGGCTCACCGGCAAAATCCGCCGCGGCGCGCCGCTGCCGGAGACGTCGCGATTACGCACGAAGATCACTGCCGACCTCGGGCCGCCCGTACCGGACGAACTGCTCTATCGCGTCGTCGATGCGATCGACGAGATCGCGAAGCAGACCGGCAAGACGGTGCCGCAGATTGCGCTCAACTGGCTGCTGCATCGGCCGACCGTCGCCACGATCATCATCGGCGCACGCGATGAGGAGCAGCTGCGTCAGAACCTCGGTGCGGTCGGATGGTCGCTGACTCGAGAGCACATCGCCGCGCTCGATGCCGCAAGCGAGACGACCAAGGCGTATCCGTACTGGCATCAAGCTGGCTTCGTCGAGCGCAATCCGCCGCCGGTGTAACTGCGCGAACGAGAGCGAGGCCGACTATTGGCGAGCACGCGCGATTCGGGCGGCGAGATCGCGCAATCGAACCGACTGATCGCGCCGGCCGGACGCGGCTTTGAAGCGATAGGTCCTCGTCGCCGACTTCAAGATCAACGTGTCGTCGGTCAACGCTGGCAGGAATTCCGCGTACTTGAGCGAGAACGACTCGTCGCCTTCACCGACGTTTGCCGCAAACGCCACGCCATCGGATGTCACGTCGAGGCGCCCGCGGCAGCTGCCCAGGCGGTGGACATGTATCACGTCGAGAGAGGTCGGCGGCAATCCAGACGCAACAGTCACCAGAGGCGCGCTGCCGGATTTCTCTAATGAGCCTGGGGAGGTCGTCAACTTCGGCGGCAACGCCGAGCCCTGTTGGACCGGTGAGCCATCCCCGGCATGCTGTGACTCCGCTTCCGCAGCCGGTTCTCGCAACGATCCCAGAGCCGGTCGGTCACCGCTGACGAGAACCGCCGCTCCAGCGGAACAGAGCAGCGCGAGGGCGGCGACCGCAAACGACACGCGGTTGCTGGCCATGAATTCGATGCCCCGTCTCCACAGCTGTGGCAATCGATGGTCGCGACCAGCAGAAGCCGTCGCGCTGCGACTACGGACCGGTGACACGCCGGTTTGCAGCAGCTGCGCCGCTCGACTCACATCGAGGGGCATGGCGAACAGCTCGCCCTGTCCGGCATCGCATTCCAGCGCGCGGAGCTGCGCTAACTGATCCTCGTGCTCGATTCCCTCGGCAACAACGTGTAGCCCCAATTGCCGTGACATCCCGATCAGGCTGGCGACGATCTCGGCAGTGTCCTTGTTGGTCATCATCCCGCGGACGAACGAGCGATCGATCTTCAGTGCGTCCAATGGGAACTGGCGGAGATACGCGAGCGACGAATAGCCGGTACCGAAATCGTCGACACTGACTCGGACGCCCATCGCTCGAATTCGCATCAGCAACGTGGTGACCGCAGCCGGATTCGCCATGGCGACGCCTTCGGTCAACTCCAGCGTGAGCCGACGCGGCTCGAGACCGGCGTCGCGTAAGGCGTGCCCAATCTCGTCGACCAGCGTCTCGTCATTCAACTGCAGGCTCGACAAATTCACGGACATCGAAACGTCTTTGGAAGATGCAGGTCCGTTTTGCCAGGCGCTCAACCGAAGGCACGCTTCGCGCAGAATCCACTTCCCGAGCGGCACGATGAAGCCTGTTCGCTCGGCAATGGGAAGGAATTCGAGGGGTGAAATCAGACCGAGTATTGGGTGCCGCCATCGCACCAGCGCCTCGAATCCGAGCAGCTCGTTCGACGACAACGAGACGATCGGTTGGTAAAACAGTTCGAAATCACCCCGTTGAAGCGATGCTTCCAGGTCGCTTTCCAGCTGTAGCTCGGCTTGCTCGGAGCTCAGGATGCCGGTATCGAAGACCTCGCAGCGCGCTCCGCCGAGCACATGCGCCCGATGCAGCGCTGTCTCCGCATCGTGCACGACCGCGTCTGCGGTCGTATAGCCGGTGGGGCTGAGGGCAATACCCATGCTTACCGACAAGCTGACCTCGCGACCACCGAGGGCGAACGGCCTGAGAATCTCGCGTAGGATCCGCTCCCCGATAATCTTGGCGTGGCTAATCTCCTTCAAGCCGTCGAGCAGAATCGCGAAGCGGTCGACGTCCATGCGCGCCACGAGATCGTTGTGGCGCAGGCTGGGCATTGTGTCGGGAATGCGCAGACACGTTTCGAGGCGACGCGCAACCGCGGTGACGACTGGGTCGCTCACTGATTTGCCGCCGCGACTGACGCGTGTTGCCGGTCTCCCGAGATCGATGACGAGTACAGCGAAGTGGAAACCCTTGTGGCGGTGAGCGCGCTCGATGGAATGCGTCAGGCGATCCATGAGCAGCAGACGATTCGGCAGCCCGGTCAGCGAATCGGTCACCATTTCCACGGTGACGTCCGAGTGCGATCCAGTCAGGCGGATGGCCTGTCCAGCTTTGTTTCGTAAGACCGTCCCTCGACACAACATCCAGCGGTACGCGCCGTCCTTGTGACGCAAGCGGTGACGGCAGGCGAAGGTGGTCGCCTGCCCGCTGCGCGCGGATTCGAGGTCCCGCGCCAGT
>AR_comb_assmDRAFT_10134342_pt1 | contig 12258 bp, 7 predicted proteins | sample ArasoioldDNA_FD_10543 | JGI IMG/M metagenome (IMG submission 10543) | reverse complement strand
GAAATCACAGTTTGGCAACTTGAAATTCCACAAAGGCGATTACATCGTGATCCCTTTTGGAACAACCTGGCAGATGCTTATCGACGAGGAGGAGGCCCGTTTCTTCACCATCGAGAACCCGTCCCAGATCGAGCCGCCAAAGCGTTATCGCAATCAATTCGGCCAACTGCTTGAGAACGCACCCTACAGCGAGCGAGATATTCGCCTGCCTGAGAAGTTAGAGACTCATACAGAACGCGGCGAATTTGAAGTACACATTAAGGTTCGTGACCGTCTTTCCAAGCATATTCTGGATTACCATCCCTTTGATGTCGTCGGCTGGGATGGTTATCTCTACCCGTGGATTTTCAACATCGAAGACTTCGAGCCGATCACCGGACGCGTCCATCAGCCGCCGCCGGTCCACCAGACCTTCGAAGCTCACAACTTTGTGGTCTGTTCATTCGTGCCGCGCCTGTTTGATTATCATCCCCAGAGCATTCCCGCGCCGTACAATCACTCCAATGTGAATTCTGATGAGATCATCTATTACGCTGAGGGCAATTTCATGTCCCGCAAAGGCATCGACCGCTGTGACATCAGTATGCATCCCTATGGCTTGCCCCATGGACCCCAGCCTGGCATGACAGAAGCCAGCATCGGCGCAAAAGAGACCAAGGAGCTGGCCGTCATGGTGGATACATTCTATCCCTTGAGCCTGACCACCCACGCGCTCGAATTGGAAAAACCGGAATATATGTCCACCTGGCTGGAAGGCAGTGGCGAATAAAACCGGTGGGGATGTTGCATGCAACATCCCCACCGGTTTTATAATCGGGGTATGAACACAAAAACATCCGGCAACACAGATTCAAAATTTGGCACGATCAGCAAATTCATCCGCAAGGAAATGAAGCGCCTGCAGGTACCTGGCGTTTCCATCGGCATCTATCTAAAGGGACAGGAATTCGCCGCAGGCTTCGGCATCACCAGCGTGGAGCATCCACTGCCTGTCACGGTAGATACCCTCTTCCAAACGGGGTCGATCAGCAAAACATTCACGGGGACATTGATGATGATGCTCGTCGAGCAAGGGAAAGTGGATCTCGATGCACCTGTAAAGAAATATCTCAAGGCGTTCAAAGTCAAAGATAAGGATGTGTCTGCTAAAGTCACCGTCCGCCAATTGCTTACTCACATGGGTGGCTGGGTAGGGGATTATTTCAACGACTTTGGCACTGGCGACGATGCGCTTGCCAGGATGGTGAAGGATATTGCTAAACTGCCTCAGATCCAGCCGCTGGGGACGATTTGGTCGTACAACAATACCGGGTTCAACGTTGCTTCACGGATTATTGAAGTTGTTACAAAAAAGCCCTATGAACAGGCGATGCAGGAGATGCTGCTTGATCCACTTGGATTGGAGATGACCTTCTTTTATCCAAGCGATACCCTGTTCACCCATCGATTCGTTGTGGGACATCAAACTGTAAAAGGGAAAGTCCAGGTGGCGCGGCCCTGGGCGATTGGGCGGGCAGGCAACGGCGTAGGTGGAGTCGTGAGTACCGTCCGGGATCTGCTCAAGTATGCCCGCTTCCATATGAGTAATGGTAAGAAGAATGTGATCACGGGAAGAAGTCTCAAAGCCATGCGCGTCCCTCAAGTGGATGCAGGTGCGCGCGGCATGATGGGCATCACCTGGTTCATCCGCAACGTAGGACATATCACTGCATATGCGCATGGCGGTGCAACACACGGCCAGCAGACATATTTCTTCTTCATTCCCGCTGAGGATTTTGCATGCGCAATCTTAACTAACAGTGACGATGGTGGCATCATTACAGCCAGTGTGTTCTCGAAAGCTCTGGAATTGTATTTCAATGCTAAAGGCAAAACACCTGAGCCTGTGAATATTCCGAATTTGGAACTTAACGAATACACAGGACGTTATAAAATTGGCACGGAATGTTTTGACCTCAATTCCAAAGGCAGGTATTTGATCTACCATCACATCCCTCTTGGAGGCTTTCCCAAGCCGGATACCCCGCCGGGACCTGCCATGCCACCCATGCGCTTCGCGTTCTACGAAAAGGATAAGGTCATCGGTCTCGACGAGCCATACAACGATGCGCTTGGAGAATTCTTCCGTGACGAAAAAGGTAGGGTACAGTTCTTCCGCATCGGCGGAAGGGCTCACAGGAAAATAAAACCATGAAGTTCAAGCTCCAAACAAGTCTGGCTCTTTTCGCTTTGATCATGGCAATTCTGGCTTGTAATGCAGTTGGCGCAACTCCCACTCCCTCGCTGAACGATCAAGCTGCGACGGCTATCGCAGCTACACTGACCGCTCAGATTGGGATTCCAAGCAAAGCAGCTAACACCGCAACCGCGCCAGCCAATGTTACGGTCACGGCTCAACCCAGCTCGACCGGGTCAGGGGGTAAAGCTACTCCTACAATCACACCCACCTATTCCACCCCAATGCTGACGGTGCTCCAGCAGACCAACTGCCGGGAGGGACCTGGCCAGGATTACCAGGTCATCTTCACCTATCTGACAAATGTCAAGCTTGAGATCCTCGGCCGCTATGAGCCGACCAATTTTTGGCTGGTTAAATCACCCGAGAGCAAGACGGGAACCTGCTGGATGTGGGGTGAATATACGGAGGCAAGTGGCAGTTATTGGGTTGTGCCCACCGTGACTCCTCCACCCACGGCGACTCAGCCTCCTCCAACCGCTCCCTCCATTACAAATTGGGACTTCTCATGCAGCGGCGGCAACATGACCTTCTCCGTAGAGTGGCAGGATCGAGCCACCAACGAGGACGGTTATCGTATCTTCCGCGACGGGAATGCGGTCGCCGAGCTGCCGGCCAACTCCACCTCCTGGACCGAAACGATCCCACTCGAAAATGGAAAGAGCGTATCTTATTATCTACAGGTGTACGGTCCAAGTGGAACAGTAAATTCGTCGATTATGAAAATCTCTTGTTGAGATTATTAGAAAGTAAATGTCCCGGAGGTTTTTCCGAGACATTTTAATTCACATCAAACTCGCGCTTCGACTACGCCGTCAACGAACGGCGGCTCCGCTCAGCGCGGAAGACTATGCTTCTTCCAGTTGTTCCTTGACCTTCTTGGTTTGCTTGCCGCGCTCTTCCGTGTTGAGGATGCGCTTGCGGATGCGATAAGACTCGGGCGTGACTTCGAGCAACTCGTCGTCCGCCAGGTATTCGACTGCCTCGTCGAGGGACATCTGGCGGGGCGGCGTGAGGCGGATCTCCATGTCGCCGCGCGAGGCGCGTACATTCGTCAAGTGCTTCTTCTTGGCAACGTTCACAGCAATATCATTGCCGCGTGCGTTCTCACCGATCACCATGCCTTCGTACACAGCTACACCTGGACCGCAGAAGAGCGTGCCGCGTTCTTCAGCAGACTTCAAGGCATAGGCCGTTGTATCACCCGCCTCCCAGGCAACGAGCGAACCGGTGGTGCGGGTCGTCATCGGCCCCGCCATTTCGTCGTAGCCGTGGAAGATCGTATGCATCACACCCGCGCCCCGTGTAGAAGTCAGGAACTGGTAACGGAATCCCAGTAGGCCACGCGTCGGGACGATGTAAACCATGCGGGTCATTCCTTGACCGGCATCCTGCATATCCATCAATTTGCCGCGCCTCGGCCCGAGCATCTCCACCACTACACCTACAGTTTCATTGCTGGTCTCGATGTGCACTTCTTCATAAGGCTCCAGCAGCATGCCATCATCCGCTTTGTGGAAAATGACCTCCGGCCGCGAGACCTGAAACTCATATCCTTCGCGCCGCATTGTTTCGATCAGGATGCCAAGATGCAGCTCTCCGCGTCCCGAAACGAGGAAGTTTTCAGCCGATGCCGTATCTTCGACATGGAGGGCAACGTTGGTACGCAATTCATCGTACAGACGCTCGCGCAGCCTGCGAGACGTGCCCCACTTCCCCTCCCGTCCCGCGAACGGAGAGGTATTCACCCCGAATGTCATGCGGACCGTAGGCTCTTCTACTTTGATGGTGGGAAGAGCAATTGGGTTGTTAGGATCTGCCAACGTTTCGCCAATCGCAATCCCTTCCAAGCCGGCGAGTGAGACAATATCCCCAGCGCTGGCTTCTTCGATCTCGATCTTGTTCAAACCCTGGAAGGTATAGAGATACTTTGCAGATTCCGGCAATGTTCGCCCATCGGTGGTAAGGCGTGCCAAGCGCTGTCCAGCCTTGATCTTGCCGGCGAAGACGCGTCCCAGCGCGGTGACGCCGCGATAATCGTCATATCCCAGCGTAGTGACGAGCAGTTGCAGCGGCGCGTCCGGGTCTACTTTGGGAGCGGGAATGTGCTTGAGAATCACGTCGAATAGGGGCTGTAAATCTGGTCCCACATCCGCGGTCAGACCTGCCTTTCCCATGGTCGCCTGGGCATAGATCACAGGGAAATCCGCCTGTTCTTCGCTGGCACCCAGCTCGATGAACAGGTCAAATGTCTCGTTAAGGACGCGTTCCGGCTCGGCATCCTTGCGATCGACCTTGTTGATGACCACGACAGCCTTGTGTCCCATCTGGAGAGCCTTCTTCAGCACGAAGCGGGTCTGCGGCATGGGACCCTCGGCGGCATCCACCAGCAGCAGGACACCGTCCACCATGTTCATGACCCGTTCCACCTCGCCGCCAAAATCGGCATGGCCCGGTGTATCCACGATATTGATTTTGACCGGTTGCCCGGTAACAGGATCGTTCAGCGTAATAGCAGTATTTTTTGCGAGAATGGTAATGCCTCGCTCGCGTTCGAGGTCGTTCGAATCCATGATGCGCTCTTCCACTACCTGGTTCTCGCGAAAGGTATGCGACTGGCGCAGGAGACCATCGACCAGGGTGGTCTTGCCGTGGTCGACGTGGGCGATGATGGCAATATTTCGTAGATCTTTTCGTTCCATTAACATTTGTTACACCTAATTCCAAATGTCATTGCGAGGAGCGCAGTTTGCGACGAAGCAATCTCATGCGAATTTGTGAGAACTCCATAACAAGAGATTGCTTCGCAAAAAACGCTTGCAATAACAGACGATTAATACACACAAAAACCCCCGACGGGGAGGCCGAGGGTTTTTCTTGCGGTCGGCGTGCGGGTGGTATCTTATCAGATTGTGGTGATTTTGGGTAGTCTTGGCAATTTAGAATGGGAGATGTGGAGCAAGCACGACACGTAATCCAAAGTGAACATTCCAGAAGTTCGGGGCATATCCGAGGCGGCACGCTGTGCGCACATCTACCGCTACATCATAGAACGAACCGCCGCGCACAATGCGAAATATTTCATCACTTGCTTTCTCTTTTTCGCGCCCATCTCTTGGATTATAAGGATACTTATAATTCGGAGCTTCCGGTTTTTCGCCCCACAGGCTGGCGGTCCATTCCCAAACATTGCCAGCCATGTCACAAACCCCGTATGGGGAATCCCCCTGTGGAGAATAGCTTCCTACTGGAGTCGTTGTTTCCAGTTTCTCTTCATGAGAATTACAGTATTTGGGATTGAATTCATTGCCCCAGGGAAATTCGCGCCCATCGATGCCGCGCGCGGCCTTTTCCCATTCGGCTTCAGTAGGCGCTCGGAAAACCAATCCGGAACGAACCTCTTTTCCAAATTCACTCACCAACCATTCAAAATAAGCCAGCCCATCGACCCAAGCGAGTTGTACAACCGGATGTTTGGAAAATCCATCTATCGTCGTTGGTGATCCACGAGGGTGTTTCCAACTGGCGCCTTTCGTTTTTTCCCATTCTGTGCCATTCCAGGTCCAGCCAAATCCTTCCTGTTCCGCAAGAGTTGAGTAGGAGGTTGCCTTCACAAAATTATCGAACTGCTCGTTGGTCACTGGAAAACGCGCGATTAAAAAGTCATAGGGAATGTTAAATGTAAACTGCGGCTTTTCATCCTCGAAAGCCTTCTGATTGTCATTTTTACTACCCATCAAAAAATCACCGCGCGGGACTTTGACGAACTCGATCCCTCCAATCATCCAAGTTCTCACTTTTGCCGGCGGCGGGACAAACGACACACCTAAATACTCTGGAGGTACATAGAGGTCCAGTTCAGATTCGCCTGATTCAGTAGCAGCCATATTTTCCACCGGTTTCCCTATTGGTTTGAGAGAAGGTGGCGCAGCTCTTTCCTTTTCAGTATCTGGGACACTTAATGGAATACCCAGGGCGTTGGCGCGGAGTTCCAAACTGCGTCGCAGGCTGGTATAGGCCTGTTCACGCTGTTCTGGAGGGAAATAATCAACACCTTGAATGGGGTGCAGCCTGAGAGGCCGTTCGCAATTATCCAGGCGCACGGGCAGGATAAAAATTGTTCCTTCCGGCTTTTCCAGCGCCATATCCAGGACGAACCGTAACTCCTTCTGTACATATCCCTCTTTCGACACCGATCCACTTGAAAGCGTTACGATCACGGCATCTGAATGGTCCAGCGCCAACTCAATCTCATAATCCCAATCCTGACCGGGGAGAAGTTTCTCCTCATCCAGCCAGGGATCGATCCAGCCTTCGGCACCCAGCTTTTTATATAACTCACGCACCGCGGGCTTATCTTGGGAAGAATGGCAGAGAAATACTTTAAGCTGTTTTGGTATTTCGGGCATGAATTTGCTCTCCCAGACAGTGAGGTATCGCGATTATACGTCAAGGCCACTAATCAATATAGACCATTCTGTTTCCAACCCAACCAGAACTACTCCGAAGCCGCACAACGAAAACCAAGATATTGGTCCTCCCAAGACGGAGAGTACCCGCGGCGGAGAGTAGACTGGATGAGGTCTGCCGTACCGTGCCACGAGCCGCCTCGCAGCACGCGCTTTCCACCTAAATCAGGACCTTTAGGGTTGGCCGTGGGGGCTACACTGTAATAGCTACCATCGTATCGATCGGCTACCCACTCCCAGACATTACCTGCAAAATCCAGTACGCCGTATGGGCTGGCACCACTCGGATATGTACCAACCTTGACAGTGTCCCCTACGGCGCTGTTGTAATTTAACAAATTATTGTTGGGTGGCTCATTGCCCCACGGATAGGTACGGCCATCCTCGCCGCGAGCGGCCATTTCCCATTCCGATTCGGTCGGCAAACGACGGTCCACCCACTCACAATATGTCTTTGCCGAATACCAATCCACATAAATGACGGGATAGGAATCGAACTGCGAATTACCGTAGTAAATTGTGTGAGTTTGGGATTCTACTTTTGCGGGCACTTTACAAGTACCAACATCCACACATTTCGCGTACATGCTGTTGGTGACCTCAGTCTGATCCATCCAGAACGGATCCAGAGTCACCTCATGGACCGGCTGTTGGTCGGCAAGGCCAGTATTACTACCCATCATAAATTTCCCAGCTGGGATAAAAACAAGGACCATTCCATCCTTTGGAGAAGTTTTGGTTCTTGCATTACTACTTGAGGTTGGAGAAGGAGGTGCTGTGCGAGTTGGCTCTACCAAAAGTGTACGCGTGGGAAAGGGGGTCTGGGTTATCGTCAGAGAAAAGCTTACAGGGGATGCTCGAGGCGCATCGGTAGGTTTGAGCGAGTTGCTATTCTGGTACAAAAAATTTACACCTGCAATGGCAAACGCCCCTGCAAAGAGGATAAGAGCGCCTATACCAAATAGGCGAAGTTTGGACAGCTGTGATTCTCCACCTACCCATTTACTGGGAATAAACGGAGTTTCTGCTGGTTTCACAAGCTCCTCAATATCAGCCCTTTTCTGCTCAAGCGCCTGATTTACGGCGCGCTGTTCCTTTTCGCTTGCTGTTCGGATTTCTGTCGAGACTGGATGGATGACAGCATCCAACGGGACATCCAGGTATTTTTCACTCAGTCTTTCCATTGCTTCCATGAAATAACCAGCCGGAATGTCTAATCCGTTGTAATGTGTGATTAGACTCAGCTTTCCGGTCAATTTTTGAGCGACACCTGGTGAATTAAAGCTGAATCCCTCGAAGAACAACGGAATGATATTACGTTTTTCATCGATTGCAGTTTCGATCTCGCGTTTGAGCCAATCGTTCGGCTCACTGTATCGATCCAGAGACGTGGGGGTAAGGATCAAAAGGAAATGGGCTCGCCCTCGAATATTGCTGGCAATGATTTGTGCAAAATCCCCGCTGCGAATACTTGTGTAATCGAAGAATACATCATAATTCTTGTTGGTCAGGTATTGGTAGACCGCCAACGCCCAGGATATATCCTTACGACGATAACTAATAAAGACAGTCTTTTCGATACTGGCCATAATTTGCTACCACAGACTAAAACAATTGTGTGATGGAGCAGTAGGTAATATTGAAATTCCGTGATTCGGATGATACAGGCATCACTCCCACTGCACTGATTTATTCTTTATCACTTACAAAAAGACGATAAGACTTATCTAATTTTGGACTATTATAAATCCAAACCCGCCTTATGATATAATGCCAACCAACATGAGATACGAACGAACTGTCAACGGCTTTTTGTGCATCGGTCAGCGTGGATTTATCTGCCAGGCTCCTTCTATTCACGCGCCTGCTGCCCGAAGATAGTTCATCTGTGTTCTGTCCTTCCCGCCGTGGCGCTGTAGCGTCACGGCGTTTTTATTTAAGTCCACCTCGGTGGTTGAGTAGCGAACCTAATTTGCGAGCATCTCAAAACCACCAGATATCAAATTATTTTTGTTTCATACAAACGACTGGTTTCGACTACGTACGTCTCAACCAGCGAGGTAGAAAGTAATATAGGAGTTCTTATGATCTCGATCACCGTGTCAAATGCCACCCTGATCCTCGGCGCGCATATCATCTTTCGCGATCTGAGTTGGGAGGTCCAGCATGATCAGAAGATCGGCTTGATCGGCCCAAATGGAGCCGGGAAATCGTCGCTCTTTAAATTAATTGTCGGCGAATATACACCTGAGAAAGGAGGAACCGTGATCAAGGCCAAGGGTGTGACCCTCGGCTACCTCCCACAGCAGCCAGACTTCGACCCGCAGCGGACAGCCATTTCTTTGGCGCTCGAGGGAAACCCGCGCCTGTTGGAGGTTGAAGCGGAATTGCAGCGAGTCGAGTTACGGCTCGGTGAGCCGGACGTATACAACAACCCCAAAGCATTGGAACGCACGCTGGACACGCAGTACAGACTACTAGAAGAATTCGAGTCATTAGGCGGTTTGAACTACGATTCGCGCGTCCGTGAGCTGCTACGTGGGCTGGGACTTCCTGAATCCGATTTCGACAAGCCTATTGTTGCCTTGAGCGGCGGGCAAAAGAAATTAATTGGCCTGGCGCGGCTGATGCTGGCGCGCCCGTCGGTGCTGCTGCTCGATGAGCCGGATAACCACCTCGATATGCCCGGCAAGGCCTATCTCGAGAAGTTGATCCAGGATTATCCGGGTGCGGTTGTCATTATCTCTCACGATCGTTACCTCCTGGATGCCTGCGTGACACACATCTCAGAAATCGAGGACGGCCACATCTCTACATTGATTGGGAACTATACAGAATATATCGTGGATAAGGAGGAGCGACTCGCCCGGCAGGAAGAACTGTACCAGATCCAACAGCGTGAGGTCGCCCGGCTGGAGATGGCGTTGAAGCGTTACAAGCAATGGGTGATTATCAACGACAAATTCGCCAGCCGTATGCATGCCATGGAAGCCCGCATCGAGCGCATTGAAAAGATTGACCGTCCCGTGCTCGAGCGCCGCAAGATGGGGCTGGAGCTAAACGGGTGGCGCGGTTCGAACCAGGTGCTGGAGTTTTTAAATGTCAGTAAGTCCTTCTCCCACCGCAGCATTCTGGAGGATATTAATTTCCTGATCCGGCATGGAGAAAGGGTTGGACTAATTGGTGCGAATGGTGCTGGGAAGTCGGTGTTGCTGCGTTTGATTCTTGGCCGTGAGCAGCCGACCAGTGGCGAGATTAAGATCGGTCCCAGCGTAAAAATTGGTTATTATGCGCAAGAACATGAAACTCTGAATTTCAACCAGACCGTCATCGAGTCGGTACGGCTGGCGGGAAACATGAGCGAGTCGAACGCGGTCTCGCTGCTGATCCGTTATCTATTCAGTTACCAGCAGGCTACGCAACAGATTGGTTTGCTCTCGGGCGGAGAACGCAGCCGGCTTCAGCTTGCGCTCCTGGTTCTCTCAGGTGCAAACTTCCTGCTGCTCGACGAGCCGACCAACAACCTGGATATTGCATCCGCTGAAGTGCTCGAGAATGCCTTGAATGACTTTAATGGAACTGTGCTTGTCATATCCCACGATCGGTACTTTTTAGACCGGACCGTGAAGAGTATCTTTTCTTTGGAGGAAGGATCGATTATCAAGACAATCGGCGGATACAGTGATTACGCTGCAAAGGCGGAGGGAGCTCTTCTCGGTCAGAAACAAGCAAAGGAGTAGAAGGCTTACGTTGAGACCTCCGACGAGCTTATCACAGGCCTGTCGAAACGAAGCGGCGCCAAAGCCAGGATTCGGCCTAAAATGCCGATTCCGACGGATGGTATACGGCGCGCCGCTATCCGAAATCCTAAAATTTGTTAAATGGTATAATCTCCGCCGGTATGTCTCTAGAACCTTCATCTCAAAAATCTCAAATCTGTCCTACATGCGGAACGCGTCTTAGCGAAAACGCTGCTCGCTGTCTGGTTTGCGGCACCGAACTGACAACAAAAACTGCAAAATCGAAAACCGAGAAAATAGGGGCAAGCCGGATGCCCGAGATCACACTTAGCCTGCCGATGGCGCTTGGCGCACTGGCGGCTGTGCTTTTGATCGGCGCACTGGTCGTATATTTGGTTCTGAGCTCAGGCGCCACCGGTGCGACGATTTCTCAGCCAACAGCGGTAGGTACCACTACAGCAACAGCCACGATCACACCCACCGCGACCGAGACCCTGCCTCCGACGGACATCCCCTCCGAAACCCCTCTACCGCCCTTTGACTACACCGTCCGGACAGGCGATACTTGTGGAGGGATCGCGGCTTCTTTTAGTGTCTCTGTGCAGAGCATTGTTCTGGCGAACAACCTGCCAGCGAGCTGTATTATCGCCGCGGGAAATGTTCTCAAGATCCCCTATCCCACTTCCACACCAAAACCGCCTCCGACCGATGTACCCAATCAGGCGACCCAGACGGCGGTGGCATGCGAAAAAGTTCAATATACTGTCCAGGCGAATGACACCCTTGGGATTATCGCTGCAAACTATAACGTCCCCCAGGATGCGATCAAGTTCTACAATGGCCTATCGTCGGATAATGTCTTTATCGGGACGACGATCATTATCCCGTTATGTGAACGCTTTGCCACACCTGGCCCAACGCCTACTGCGACTCCTCCGCCTCCCTATCCGGCGCCTAATTTACTTCTACCTCCAGATGGCGGCTCCTTCACCCTGGCAAACGATGTCGTGACCCTGCAATGGGCATCTATTGGGACCCTGCGCGAGGACGAAGCTTACCAGGTGAATATTGAAGATGTGACTTCCATGATTTCCGGTCAGGCTCGCCGCATTACCGATTATGTCACCGATACAAAATATATTGTTCCGACCTCCTTCCGCCCCGAGGATAATCTCTCCCATGGCATTCGCTGGTGGGTGACCACAGTTCGCAAGAGTGGCGTGGATGAGCAAGGGCAGCCGATATACGAATCGGCAGGTACTGCGAGTGAAAAGCGTGTCTTCGTTTGGACAGGTGTAGCCGTCGCCGGCACGCCTACTCCATAACTTGCAAGAACAGAATGATGATCCCTGCCAAAGATTGGCGGGGATTTTTTATTTTTCTCTTGACAAAAACCAAAAAGTAATTAGAATATGTGCATTATTCGATTTTTTGCATAATTCAATAATTGGAGAAATTCGATGCCCCCGTTTCTAATCGATCTAGAGAAAACCCGTACACAAAGCTCACTGGTAAAGCTGGAACCGGCGCTAAATGCGTTCGGGAGCATGTTATTGCTATCCTATGGCGAGGATGAGCCAGGAATTCATGAGTGGGTTTCAAAAACTCGAGCGCAGATGACTTCCGAAGAAAAGGCGCGTCATAAACTGGTGATCATCGGTTTGCATTATGCGGTTCTTCCAAGCAAAACCAGTATTTCTTTTGAGGAATATCTGGCGGATCTCGATAGCACTCCGCCATCTCAATTAAGGGAACGGCTGCTTTCAGCCTATTCGAAAATTTGTATCACCAGCGAGTCTCAAAAAGACATAGG
>AR_comb_assmDRAFT_10236885_pt1 | contig 12265 bp, 8 predicted proteins | sample ArasoioldDNA_FD_10543 | JGI IMG/M metagenome (IMG submission 10543) | reverse complement strand
TGCCAGCGGCGAACCAAGTGGCGGTGGGGGACTTGGCTACGATGAAAGTTGGTCACACCATCAATGTCCCCGCCGCTCCCCAAGAAGTTCTGGTTCGTCCGGATGGCCGGGTCGCCTATGTCTCATGCGATGCCAGTCACAAAGTTGCTGCGATCCGAACTTCGGATTGGGCGGTCGATCGTCTGATCGAAGCTGGTCCCGGCGCAGATGGCTTGGGATGGGCGAGCCGCAAGTGGTCAACTCCTTAAAATCGGATACGACCACGATGCCCCACGTTGCTGAATTTGTCGGTAACCGGAACTTCGGAAAGCCCTCGGCGTTATCTCGCCTCAACGATCGATGAGGATGTTCGAATCCAAAGTTGCGCATACCAGTTTGCGCACGAGTGGGAAACCATCGGTCACTCAAATGATCGGTTCTTCGACACGTTAAACATTGCGCTTCTCAAAAATTGCAGGCAGAATGGCCTGCGCTGACATCCGGTCGGATGGCAGCTTCCGGCAAGCCAGCCGGCCGGGCCCTCCATAGAGACAGAGTTTCGGGGAAGCAGAACAAAATCTTAGTTACCGAATCCAAGGTAGCTGTAGGAGAGCTGTGAATGAATTGGAATTGGCGAAGTGTTGTGTCCGCGTTTGCAATCACCATTCTCTCAATTGCTGTCGTGGGTGTGGCTCGCGGATATGTAGATAATCCCCTTTCAGCACATGTGCAGATTACAGATGTACAGGGATATTCCGGCGGCAAGTCTCTACCGAAATCGAGCAAGATTCTGGTGTACGACTTTGCTATCTCACCAATGAACGTGCAGGTCGATAAAAGCCAGGAGGTTCGTCTTCGGCATCTCATCGAGGGGGACAAGAATCCGGAAAAGATCGGCGAGAACGCGGTGAATGAACTTTCCAAGGAGTTAGTGAAAGCATTAAAGAAAACCGGAATTCCAGTGGAACACGCTGCGGAGTCCTCGACACCTCCTGCGAACGCCTTGGTCGTGAAGGGAGCCTTCCTTTCAGTGAAAGAGGGCGACAAGGCCGAAAGAGTTGTGATGGACCTCGGAGAAGGTTCGGCGGAGGTGAAGACTAAAGTCGAGACGCATCTGAAGCAATCCGATGAACCGATTCTGATCTCATCCTTCCAGACCGATACGACGCTGACCAACAACGTCGGCGCTGCGGTGCCTGTTGCAGCGGGCGTAGATCCGGCCGCCGCAGCTGCAAAGTCGAAGATTTCCGATCGCAAGAAGACAGTCAGCGCATACGCCGCCAAGACGGCGGATGCTGCAGCAAAGCAGATCACATCAACCATGGCGGAACTTGGATGGATTAAGGCTGACAGCAAAGGAAACGCGAGCCACTAATTGTCAGGGCTGCCCGCGACCGCCTCCCCCACTGTTGTCGGGCAGCATACAAACTCCAGATAGTATTTCCAATCAAGGCGAGTTGTTTTGACGGCAGGCATGGTTGTTCCTGCCCTTTGCATGACGGGACCACGACATTTCGCCCTGGGTGCGGCAGGGAGTAGCTAGCGCAAACCAAATGCGTTCCATGGCAAAAATGCAGCTAAGCAAGATGGCGCATCTCATGGCATTCGGCTTTGTGATGCTCTGGCCTTTTCTTCTTTGGGGGCAATCCGCGCCAGACTCGGTGCCATTACTAAAGCTGGACGATGCTGTTCAGATTGCCTTGGCGAACAACCCCGAGCTGAAAATCGCGAACTTGGAAGTAGATAAGTCCAAGTGGCAGGTCGCCGCCGTCAAAACCAGGCGACTCCCCTCGTTTCACGGCTACCTCTTCGGATCGGGCACTCTGACATCGCCAGTCTTTACCTTCAAAGAAGGATCACTCGGGACCTTTCACAATGAGCCGTTGCCCTCGCAGGACTCTACGATTCCGTTGTCGCACGGCATTACCGGGTACGCCTTCGCCCAGATTGCGCAACCGATTACACAGTTGTACAAAATCCACCTCTCGATTCGCGAGCAGGAACTCTCCGCAGAGCTGAATGACCAACAGTACCGGGCGAAGCGTCAATCGGTCGCGGCAGATGTCAAGGAAGCGTATTACGGTGTCCTACAAACCGAGAGTGCGCTGGACGCCGCGGACGCTGCCGTCAAGCAGTACGAAGAGACGGATCGTGTCTCACTACAGTATGTCCAGCAGGAAGTCGTTCTGAAATCGGAAAGCCTCGATGTAAAAGCAAAACTGGCGCAGGCGAAATATCAAGTCATAGATTTGACGAATACATTGCAGACCCAGATGGAACACCTCAACGATCTTCTTGGCCGGGATCTCGACACAGATTTTCGAACCGAACAAGTGCCTCCGATTTCGCCGCAAGAGACAGATCTGAAAGTTGCCCAGCAGACCGCCCTTTCGCAAAGGCCTGAAATCCGAGAGTCCGAGATTAACGTTCGAAAAGCTGATTACGAGCGGAAGAAAGCAAAAGCAGATTACATTCCCGACATTAGTGCTGCGTTCCACTACATGACACCGATTAACACCGAGATTCTGCCAACCAACATCGCTTCCATCGGGGCAGAGTTGAATTGGGAACCGTTCGAGTGGGGAAGGCGCAGGGATGAAATCAAACAAAAGGAGATTACGCTGGACCAATCCCAGGTTCAGCTGAAACAGACCCGCTCGCACGTCTTGCTGGACGTCAACAATCAATTCCGCAAACTTTCGCAAAGCCGTGCCGCACTGGACGTTGCCATTGCCGTGCGGGAGGCGGCCCACGAAAAGCTTCGTGAGATCAGCGATAAGTATAAGACGGAAGCAGTGCTGTTACGTGATGTGCTGCAGCAGCAAGCCTCAGTTGCGAGTGCGGATCACGACTATGAGGAAGCACTGCTGTCGTTCTGGAGCGCGAAGGCACAATTCGAGAAGGCTCTGGGTGAGGAGTAACCGGATGACACGCACGAATGCCCCGTGGGGATTGATCGGACTGCTTTCTTTATCTGGACTGATGGCATGCACTGCTGCGAAGTCAGCTGCAACTCCGCCACTGCCAGTTCGTACAGCGAAGGTGCAATCGATTTCGGTTGGAAACCCTCTTAAGTACTCGGCGAGCATTATCCCGTACACGCAAGTCGAGTTGGCTTTCAAATCCAATGGCTATCTTGAGCGCATTCTTCAAGTACGCAGCGCGGATGGGCGGATGAGAAACGTCGATGAGGGCGACTTCGTGACTCGCGGCACTGTGCTTGCGGTAGTTCAACAGCAGGATTACAAGGACAAGCTGCAGCAGGCGGAGGCTCAACTGTCGCGGTCTGAGGCCGAGCACCAGAAGGCGAAGCTGAGCTATGACCGCACCACAGCCCTCTACTCAACCAAAAGCGCGACCAAGCCGGATATGGATTCTGCGCAAGCGCAACTCGACAGCACAACTGCATCCGTCAGCACGGCAAAAGCACAACTGAGTGAGGCGCAAGTCGCCTTGGGCTATTGCCAACTGCGCGCTCCTTTTAACGGCTGGATTGTGAAAAGGACGGTTGATGCCGGCAGCCTGGTCGGTCCTGCGACCAACGGATTTACGATTGCAGACCTGCGAACCGTAAAAGCGGTCTTCGGCATTCCCGACACGATGGTGAGCAAAATCAAACGCGGCCAGACTGTGCAACTCACCACGGATGCGGTACCGGGGCCGATCAGTGGACGCGTCAGCGCCATTTCCACATCCGCTGATGCTAAGAGTCGAGTGTACTCGGTGGAAGTCAGCATCGCGAATGAGGCCAACAAATTCAAGGCGGGTATGATCGCGACGCTTGAATTGGGCGCCGAGGCGCTGGCGTCGCCGGTGACGGGCGTGCCATTGGACGCCGTGATTCATGATCCCCAGCGACCGGATGGATTCGCAGTAATGGTGGCCGAGGGACAAGGCGATTCCACGATTGCGCGTCTTCGCCCGGTTGAGCTGGGAAAGCCATACGGAAACATGGTTGCAGTTACGAGTGGAGTTGCCGTCAATGAAACCGTAATTACAACCGGGGTAAGCCTCATCAAGAACGGAGACGTGGTGCGCCAATTGCCCTAGTTGTTCTGCGACAACAGTGGGCTTTCCCATTCATGACACATCGTTCCGAAGCCGACCTGATTCAGAACACGCACAACGTCGCGCGCTTTTTCACTGAGCATCGCCAGGTATCTTTCATTCTCTTAGTCGCAACTGTCGCTTGGGGATGGTACGGCTTCCAAAAGATGCCCAAGCGAAAAGACCCGAGCATCCCGGTTCGGGTTGCCGTTGCAACAACCTCGTGGCCAGGCGCGACCGCCCAGCAGGTCGAGCAGCTGGTAACCCGTCCGATTGAACAGACCATGGCGCAGAATGCATTCATCAAGCCGCCGGTCGCATCGGATTTCGGCATTCGGTCGATGAGTTTGCCAGGTTTCTCGATGGTTTATGTCCAGCTTGATGACACGGTCAAAGACACTAAGAAGCAATTCAGCGACATCAACCTGAAGCTGAATTCCCTTAACAGCAAACTTCCGCAGGGTGCTGGGCCAATTCAGTTCAATAGTGATTTTGGCGACACAGCTACGTTGATGCTGACGATTGCAAGTCCGCCTGCGAGTACCATCGAGATTTCTCTCCGCGCAAAGGCCATTCAGGCAGCAATTGAGCAAACCCGGGCCGCGGAAGGGAAGAATACTCCACAGCCACGAACGAGTGTCGTGTTCGCTTTTCCACAATCCATCGGCGGCGACTTGATTCGCGAGACGTTCGGCATCGTGATCCATCGTGTCGCTGAACGCAAAATCATTCGCGATCCGCATATGTTTGAAGGCAGCGGATTTCTTGGAGCCGATTTCAATACCCAGCTCGGCGATGATCAGCTGCGAACGCTCGCGCAGCAAGTCGTGCAGGAAACAGTACATCAGTCGGAGATTCATCCCGATGCCTGGCCCGCCTTTTTTGTCCACGATCCGAAAGAAACTGAAATTGCACTCGCAACAGTTGCCGGAGACCGTTATTCCTACAGGGAACTGGATGACTTCACCGATCTGATTGGGCGCACCGTGCAGGGAGCGTTGCAAGTGGCGAAGATCGATCGAAAAGGCGTTCTAGCAGAGCAGATCTACTTAACCTACTCGCAGGAGAGGCTCGCGTCTTACGACGTGAAGCCATCCGACCTGAAGAATGTCCTGGGCGCGCGCAATATTACTTTGCCCGGCGGGCAGCTTGAAATTGGCCGTCGCGCCATCGATATCAATCCTTCCGGTCGCTTCGAAGATACGTCACAGATTGGGGACGTCATTATCGGAAAGGCCTCAAACGCCGCGCAGAGCCCGGTTTATCTGCGCGATCTCGTCGATATTTCCCGCGGTTATCAAACGCCCGCCAAGTACCTCAACTACCTCACTTGGAGCGACAAGGAAGGGCGCTGGCACCGAAGTCGAGCAGTCACGGTGTCGGTGCAGATGAAGGATGGAGAGCAGGTCGATGCTTTCGGGAGAAGTGTCGAAGAAAAGCTGAATGCGGTACGGCAGTACTTACCTGGCGACCTTATCATTGCTCGCACTTCCGATCAGCCTCTCCAGGTGAAGGAAAACATCGGCCTCTTCATGGATGCACTCTATGAGGCCATCATTCTGGTTGTATTGGTTTCGTGGATTGGTTTCTGGGAGTGGCGCTCGGCGCTCCTGATGGCACTTTCGATTCCGATCACTCTGGCGATGACGTTCGGCATGATGTACGTGCTGGGAATTGATATCCAGCAAGTCAGTGTCGCGACCCTTATTATTGCGCTCGGTCTGCTCGTCGATGACCCCGTAGTGGCAGGCGATTCGATCAAGCGGATGCTTTCCGAAGGACATCCGAACGTTGTTGCGGCATGGCTGGGGCCCACCAAGCTGGCTACCGCAATTCTGTATGCAACGATTACCAATATTGTCGCGTACGTTCCATTCCTGCTATTAACCGGCAGCACAGGCGATTTTCTCTACAGCTTGCCAATCGTGATGACCTGCTCGCTGGTGGCGTCGCGGTTGGTATCAATGTCGTTCGTTCCTTACCTCGGCTATTACATACTGCGTCCGGTCAAGGAAAAGACAATCGAGGAGATGCGCTCTGGCGGGATGCTTGGCTGGTACGCCCGAATCGCGAAGGTTTCCATCGATCATCGCTGGAATTTTTTTGCGGGATCGCTGGTAGTACTTGCGATAGGCCTGTTCATCTTCGCGCAGCTCCGAAGCGCGTTCTTTCCAGAGGATGTTCAGTATTGGTCTTATATCGATGTTTGGCTGCCGAACGATTCCAGCCTGGATGCCACGAACCAGGCGACGCGCAAAGTAGAAGAGGTCGTCCGTGAACAAGCGAGTGAGTTCGCTCGCAATCGTGGGCTCAAATCAAAATCCATTCTCAAATACATGACGAGCTTTGTCGGCGGGGGAGGGCCGCGATTCTGGTTTTCAGCCTCGCCCCAAGCGCAGCAACTGAATTACGCGCAGGTCATCATCGAAGTCACCGACAAGGACTTTACCCCCGAGTTGATCAAGACGCTTCAACCAATACTGACGTCCACCGTGCCTGGCGCAAGAATGGATGCCCGACAACTGTTGACGAATCCAGTCGATTACCCTATTGAAATTCGCGTCTCCAGCAATGCGGATGTGAGCGCACAGCAGGAAGCCCGGGATAATGCGACCCTGTTGCAAATTGCCGGGCAAGTGGAAGATATTTTCCGCTCAATTCCGACGGCCGAGCGAACCCGCAATGAGTGGGGCGATGCGAATGCGCAGCTTTCCCTGATGGTTGACCCCGACCGCGCTAATCTATCCGGCATCAGCAACATGGATGTGGCGAACTCTTCCACCTCGGGCATCAGCGGCGTGACGGTTACGGCGCTTCAGGAGGGTCATAAGCAGATTCCAGTCGTGGCGCGTCTTCGAATGGATGAGCGGGCTCAGTTGTCTGATGTTCAAAACCTTTATGTATACGCTTCGGAAGATCAGTCCAAGGTCCCGCTCGTACAGGTATCGAACGTGACGCATGAATTGGTGACGGGTCGGATTGTTCGCTTGGAGCAGTTTCGAACGGTGAACGTCAGAAGCTTTCCGAAGGCGGGACACTTGAGTTCAGAGGTGTTGAACGCAGCTACGCCGAAGTTGAAAGCTCTGCAAGCAAACATGCCTCCGGGGTACTCGATACAAATTGGTGGAGAATACGACAAGACCAAGAACGGTTTCCGGAATCTAGCCGTAGTGATGGCCATCTCAATTGCAGCGGTGTACCTGGCGCTTCTATTTCAGTTCAACAATGCGATCAAGCCGTTGCTAGTCCTGGCGGCGGCACCGTACGGAATGGTGGGTGCATTTGCCGTTCTGTGGGTTATGGGCGAACCGTTCGGATTCATGGCCTTTCTGGGAATCGCCAGCCTGGTCGGAGTAATTGTCAGCCATTCGATTGTTTTGTTTGATTTCATCGAAGAACGCCACATCGCAGGAGACGATTTCGAAAATGCAATCATCGACGCCGGCATCATACGTTTGCGGCCGGTGCTCATTACGGTCTTCGCTACCGTTCTTGCGCTATTTCCTTTGGCAGTTCACGGCGGACCTCTGTGGCAGCCTCTCTGCTATGCGCAGATCGGAGGGCTGTTGATCGCAACGGTGGTTACGAAACTGCAAGTTCCGGTCATGTATGCAATGTTTGTTCTGGATTTGAAGATCTTGAAGTGGGAGACGAAAGAAGAGGCATTGCCTGCGTCAGAAGCAGTCAGCAATGTATCAACCTGACGCCCAGGATTATCAAGAGCACTTCCGATCTGTCCGAAAAGTACAGCGCACAACACTTCGATAATGACGCAGTATCCTTTCGAGTTGCGTTCAGCCAGCTGCCGGCCGGAACGGATTATCCGAGTTTGACGATCATCAATTCGACGGAAAAACAACTCCGAATTGAGGGTCGCTAATTCGAACTACCACAAGAAGTTCACTCTTGATCTAGCGTTGATTCGTTTGAAGAGGAAACAGATGAACAATAAGGCGCAGTCTTCGTTCTGGATGCCCTGGTGTTGGGGGATGGGACTACTGATGTTTCTGCTTTCTGGAGCTCAGGCGCAGAAACAGCACGACGCATCGGTGCCAAAAAACGAGGAGGCCTCAATCGGAGATGCCTTGGAGGCATACGATCGCGCGCTGAATGAGGTGGCGCAGCGTGCCATGCAAGCTGTGGTAGAGATCGAAGTCAGTGGATATGGTCCCCCAGAGCACGCCACTGACACGCATGTGATCGAACGCCAGCGGAGCCTGGGTTCCGGCATTATCGTCGATCCGTCCGGCTACATCATGACGAACAACCACGTAGTCGCGGGTGCTGAGCGAATCCGAGTCGTACTGTCTCCGGCGCTGCAAGAGATGAACTCTGATCAATCGGCTGTTCGCCGGCAACAACGAACGTACCCTGCAAAATTGATTGGTACCGCGCGAGTAGCGGATCTTGCTCTTATCAAAATCGAAGCGTCCGATCTGCCCACCATCTCAATGCCAGCTGCTTTTTCAGTGCGGCTTGGACAGACGGTTCTGGCGATTGGAGCGCCCGAGGGCTTGGATCATACGCTCACCAAAGGGATCGTCAGTGCCGTAGGTCGGCAGCCTGACCCGGATCAGCCTATGGTTTACATCCAAACGGATGCTCCAATCAATCCTGGCAACAGCGGGGGACCCCTCATCGATCGCAAGGGGAACCTGGTCGGTCTCAATACTTTCATTTTTACCGAGAGCGGCGGCAGCGAAGGCCTGGGCTTTGCGATTCCGCAGCCCATTGTGAGGTTTGTATATGAGGAACTACGTTCGCACGGACACGTGCGTCGCGTTACCACAGGCGCCAATCCCCAGCCGATTACCCCCACTCTGGCAAGCGGTTTGAAACTGCCCCAGGATTGGGGCGTCATCATTTCCGACGTGCAACCCGGAAGTCCCGCAGCGGTCGCAGGCATGAAGCGCGGGGACATTGTCAGAGCCATCGACGGCCGACCTATCGATTCGTTGCCCAAGTACGCCGCACTGCTCTTCCTCCACGGACAACAGCAGCCGATCCAGATGGATGTACTGCGCGGAACACAAGTCGTAAAGTTAACGGTTGCTCCACAGCCCGCAAAGGCTGGTGTCGAGAGTTTGGCTGATCTGATTCGTCCGGAAGAGAGCCTGATTGCACCGCTCGGAATTTTCGTCGTGGGCCTGAGCCCGGACGTTCAGGAGTTAGTACCAGTACGATCGGAAACTGGCTTGATAGTAGCGGGGACGATGGAGAACGAACCGCAAGTGTATGCCGACCTTTCTGCCGGGGACGTAATCAGATCCTTTAACCAGACACCCCTTCGTCAGCCATCTGATCTTCGTACCGCAATCGCTGGTTTGCACACAGGGGATGCCGCTGTGCTCGAGGTCGAGCGTGATGGGATCCTCCGCTGGGTAGCATTTGAAATGGAATGACTTTTCTCCAGGTTGTGGGGAACAGAGTCACTGGCTAGCGAACGTCATCTAAGGAAGGCAAAGGAGGTGCTATGTCACCGCGTCCGCCATTGCCGCCATTCAACCACGACAGTGCAACGCAAAAGGTTCGTCTCGCGGAAGATGCATGGAACTCGCGAGACCCCGCTAAGGTTTCACTTGCCTACACCCCGGACTCACGTTGGCGTAATCGTGCAGAGTTTCTTCAGGGACGGGACGAGATCGTGCAATTCCTTACCCGGAAGTGGACGCGGGAACTGGACTACCGTCTTATCAAAGAGCTTTGGACTTGGGAGGGTCGACGAATTGCCGTTCGGTTTGCGTATGAGTGGCACGACGATGCGGGAAATTGGTATCGCTCGTATGGCAACGAGAACTGGGAATTTGACGATGAAGGCCTGATGCGACTGCGATTGGCGAGCATCAATGACCTTCCAATCCGCGAGAGCGATAGAAAATTCCATTGGGTGCTTGGGCGTCGTCCCGACGACCATCCCGAGTTGAGCGACTTAGGGCTGTAGTCCCGGCTCTGCCTGTCGATGGAGACTGACACCGTCACCGCGTCAAAGCGGCTACTGCGTGTGCAAGCGCCCACACGTCCCGCCCTCCTCAAAAAACTGCAAGTTGTTCCGTTTCAACCAAAAGAAATACTGGTTGGTAGCGTGCACACCCTTTGCACTGCATCGGGCACAGTTTATATTTCCCTAGCTTCGAAACTGACAGCACATGAGATTTACGCGTTCACCCTGGTTCCGCGGTTTCTGGATTGCGCCAATCGTTTTCGGGCTCAGCTTCGCGACCCTTGTCATTGTGCGGGCGACTCGGGCGTTGCACCAGGCGCAGCACGATGTGCGAGATGAAAACCGGATTCGATTTACACAGCGTCAATTGCCCGTGTCGATCTCATCCGAATTCGAGTTCTTCCATTCGCCCCCTTCATTTCAGCAGGCCGTACTCTTCGATGGGCACGTCTTCTTGGTGAGTAGTTCGGCGTTGACCGAACTGGACGAAACCGGCGCTGTGAATCGGGAGTTTACATCTGGCCGTGAATTGCCACCTGGAAAACTCGTTGCGGGGATTACGGCTACATTGGCCGATGCACGCGTCCCCGAAATCATTCTCGCAACGGAGAATGCGGGCCTGCTGACGTTTGACGGGCACTCCTTCCACCAAATTCTGCCCGAGCGCGCTGATGCCCGAGCGATTACGGCCATGACAAGGGCTGGGTCGGGTCGTTTGCTCCTTGGAACTAAGAAATCGGGCGTGCTCGTTTACGACAGTAAAGTCATGGTGCCCCTGCATCCAACGCTGCAATCGATCGATGTGACAACTCTAGCAGGAGACGACACAGATCTTTGGGTCGGGACATTGAGTGCAGGCGTGTTCCACTATCATGCCGGCCAAACAGATCATTTCACCGAAGCAAACGGCCTGCCCGATCCCCAAGTTTTATCGATCGTAACTGCCGATGACGCCACGTATGTGGGGACCCCAGTTGGGATCGCCGTTTTTGACGCGGGAAAATTCTTGCGAGTGATCGCGCCCACGCTATTCGCATCGTCGTTGTTGGTCAGTGGGGGAGACCTTTACGTTGGAACAGAGGATCAAGGCATCGTTACGATCTCTCTAAAATCTTCTCGAACCAGCGCGAATACCAGCAGCATGGCAGTGGGAGCCGAGATTCGTCAGTTGCTTGTGGTGAACGATTCAATTCTGGCGGTTGGCCGAGAGGGTGTGTATCGCAAGATGCCGCATGCCGCGAGTTGGCAGCCAGCCTTGAAGCTGAATCCATCTGTTTTGTCTGACCGGAATATTTCAGCTTTGGCTCGGGATGGTGAAGGACATTTGTGGATCGGTTACTTCGATCGTGGCGTTGACATCCTCGCTGGCGATCGCGGGCGGACCCTTCACATCGAGGACGAGCACGTTTTCTGCGTGAACCGGATTGTGCTCGACGACAGATCGAATACGGTCAACGTTGCGACCGCTAATGGATTGGTCCGAATGAATCAGTCGGGCAGTGTCCAGCAAGTGCTGACGCGAGCAGATGGGTTGATCGCCGATCATGTCACTGACGTTGCGCTGTTTCGCAAGGGGCTCGCGGTTGCGACTCCGGCTGGGCTGACGCTTATCGATGCATCTGGCGCACGCAGTCTGTATGCATTTCAAGGTCTGGCTAATAACCATGTGTACACGGTGGGTGTCCAGGGCGACGAACTACTGGCCGGAACACTGGGAGGGATCTCGCAACTGCGAAGTGACAGCGTCGCCAGAAATTTCACAACCACAACCTCCACGCTTCGACACAATTGGATCACCGCAATTGTCCCCGTGGGCAACGCATGGATGATCGGCACATACGGTGATGGGGTTGTCGGGCTAGATCCGGCTGGCACATTCCGCCGGTTTGAGACTGCGTCTGATTCGTTTGAAGTAAATCCTAACGCAATGCTCGTGACTCCAGCGCACGTCTTCGTGGGCACTCTTGGGCGAGGACTTTACGTTTATGAACGCGAGTCAAGCCGGTGGCGTGTGATCGACCACGGTCTGCCATCTCTAAATGTGACGGCGATGGCCGCAGGCGATGGAAACCTTTACATCGGCACGGACAATGGGTTGGTTCGAGTAAGGGAGCACGATCTTCATCCATGAAACGTTTGCTGATATTGCTCCTCAGTCTGATGATTCCGTCGATGCTATTTGCGGACGCTGGTGTGCTCATCCCCCGAGACAAGCAGCAGCCGGATCCTGCCATCCTGTCGTTGGAAGAGATGGAGGTGACGATTCGAATCGATAACGGCGATGCTCGTGTCTTCATT
>AR_comb_assmDRAFT_10049270_pt1 | contig 12265 bp, 14 predicted proteins | sample ArasoioldDNA_FD_10543 | JGI IMG/M metagenome (IMG submission 10543) | reverse complement strand
GGTCGATCCCTGGAGGATGCGGACATGCGAGCTCGCGTGACTGCGGCAGTCGCCCTCGGTCTTCTCGCCACCACGGCGGCGGCCGAACCCAAGACCCATGTGTTTCCGGTACCCGAGGGTGCGCACCCCCATGACGTGGCGCCGGCACCCGACGGCACGGTCTGGTACACGGCGCAGAACCAGGGGGCACTCGGCATCCTCGATCCCCGGACGGGTGCGGTGCGACAGGTGCCGCTGGGTGAGGGGTCGGCGCCCCATGGCGTGATCGCCGGCCCCGATGGCGCTGCCTGGATCACCGATGGCGGCCTCAACGCGATCGTCCGCTATGACCCTGCCACGGGAGCCGTGAAGCGCTGGCCGTTGCCGGCGAATGCCGCCGACGCCAATCTCAACACGGCCGCGTTCGATCGCGGCGGCGTCCTCTGGTTCACGGGGCAAGCCGGCTACTACGGCCGGCTCGATCCCAAGAGCGGGGCGATGCGGGTATTCGAAGCGCCCGGGGGCAGCGGGCCGTACGGCATCACCGCCACGCCCGCGGGCGAGATCTGGTTCGTCTCGCTGGCCGGCAGCTACCTCGCCCATATCGACCGCGCGACCGGCAAGCCCGAGGTCGTTGCTACTCCCCAAAAGGGCGACGGCGCCCGCCGCGTCTGGTCCGACAGCAAGGGCGACCTCTGGGTCAGCCTGTGGAACGTCGGCAAGCTCGCGCGGTTTGCGCCTGCCACGCGCCAGTGGAAGACCTGGCCGCTGCCGGGTGACCTGCCGCGCACCTATGCCGTGTACGTCGACAACCGCGACATCGTCTGGGTGAGCGACTTCGGTGGCAATGCGGTGCTCAGCTTCGATCCGAAAACGCAGCAGTTCACGCCCTATCCCGGAAGCGCCGATGACGCCGACGTGCGCCAGATCCTCGGGCGTCCCGGCGAAGTCTGGCTGCCCGAATCCGGCCTCGACAGGCTGGTCGTGATCCGCACCAGCGGGTGAGCCGCGTGTTGGGCCGGCCCCGGCCGACTAGTCCGCCATCGCCACCACTTCGATCTCCGTGACCATCCGCTCGATGGCGAGCGCCGGCAGCGGCACGCCGGTGGAGCAGGGACCCGGCGGCGTGTAGTGGGCGAAGCGGGTCTGCGCGCTTTTCATCAGGGTTTCCTGGCCGGCGCCGCCGACATAGAAGCAGTTCACCTTCGTGACGTCGTCTAGCGTCGCACCGAAGACGGCGAGCACCTTGCGGATGTTCTCCATGCTGATCTTGGTCTGCGCCACGAGGTCGTCGGGCGCCAGCACTCTAGCCTGCGGGTCGAGCGCCACCTGCCCGCCGACGAAGATGCGGCTGCCGCATTTGAGGCCGTGCTTGTAGGGCAGATGGATCGGCCAGTCCCAGTGCCCGTCGGGCCAGGCGTGCCGGCGCGGCAGGCGGCGACCGTCCGTCGCCAGCATGGCCATCACTTCCATCTGGATCGCGACGCCGTCGGGATAGAGTCGCGGAACGGGGATGCCGGTCGCCGCCGGTCCCGGCTCACGGAAGTAGCGGGCGCGCACGATCGCCGCCTTGCGCCACTCCGCTTCGCCGCCCCGGCCGCTGTAGTAGATATTGAACTTCACGGCGTCGTCGAGGGTCGCGCCGTAGACGGAGAGCACGCGGCGAAGATTCTCCATCACGATCTCGGATTGCGCGACGATGTCGCCGGGATGGAGGACCTCTCCGCGCGCGTCCATCGCCATCTGCGCGCCCGTGAAGATCATCTCGCCGCAGCGCACGGCGTGCGGGAAGCGCGCGCCGGAGGGCCAGGACCACAGTCCCTGCGGCGCCGCCATCACGCGCGGCATCCAGCGGCCAGCCGCGCTCCGCATGGCGTAGCCCTCGATCTCCACCATCATGCCGTCGAAGGCAAGGTAGGGCACGGGGATCAGCGTCACCACCGGCAGGAACAGCCCACGGAAGTGGCGGCGGATCTCCGTCAGCATCGCGCGACCATCGTCGCCGCGATCGACGTAGAAGGCGACCAGCTTCACCAAGTCGTCGGGCGTGGCGCCATAGGCTGCCAGCACGCGCGCCACCTCCTCCATGGCGATACGCGTCTGACTCAGCAGATCGCCGGGATGGCGCACCTCGCCGGCCGTCGACAGTGCCACCTGCCCACCGACATGGAGGGTGTCGCCGCAACGCACGCCGAGCGATGCGGTCACGGGTATGCTGAAGTGCCAGGAATCCTCGGGCCAAACGCGATGCTGCTTCATGAATCACCTCGGGCTGCGGCGAGGTTAGCGCATGACGGCAGATCGAGCCACCGAACCGGATGCATGTTCATCTGCCGGCATCTGTGCTTATCTGCGGCCCGAATTCTCTGCGCTTCTGTGCCTCCGTGGTTGAACCCTCTTCCCCCGTGACGGCAGCGCCTCGCCGCGCCGCCCTCGCCTTCATCCTGATCACGGTGACGCTGGACATGCTGGCGCTCGGCGTGATCGTGCCGGTGCTGCCGCGGCTGGTGGTCGATTTCGTCGGCGGCGATACGGCGCGCGGGGCCGAGATCTACGGCGTGTTCGGCACGATCTGGGCGCTGATGCAATTCTTCTTTTCGCCGATCCTGGGCTCGATCTCCGACCGCTTCGGACGCCGGCCGGTGATCCTGCTCTCCAATCTCGGACTCGGACTCGACTATATCTTCATGGCGCTGGCGCCGACGATTTCGTGGCTGTTCGTCGGCCGCGTCATCTCCGGCATCACATCGGCCAGCCTCAGCACGGCCTATGCCTACATCGCCGACGTCACGCCGCAGGAGAAGCGCGCCGCCAGCTTCGGCATGGTCGGCGCGGCCTTCGGCGTCGGCTTCGTCGTCGGGCCGGCGGTCGGCGGCCTCCTCGGCGGCGTCGATCCGCGGCTGCCGTTCTGGGTGGCGGCGGGCTTGAGCCTGGCCAATGCATGTTACGGCTGGCTGGTGCTGCCGGAGTCGCTGCCACGCGAACGGCGCATGGGGTTCTCCTGGCGGCGCGCCAATCCGCTGGGGTCGCTGGTGCTGCTGCGCTCCCATCCGGAGCTGTTCGGCCTCGCCGTCGTCAATTTTCTCAGCAATCTCGCGCACGCGGCGCTGCCCAGCACGTTCGTGCTCTATGCCGGCTACCGCTATGGCTGGGACGCGCAGACCGTGGGCATCATGCTGGCCAGCGTCGGCATCGCTTCCGTGATCGTGCAGGGCGGCGTGATCGGCCCGGTGGTGAAGTGCATCGGCGAGCGCGCGGCGCTGCTCGTCGGCCTGCTCTGCGGCGCCTCCGGCTTCGCCGTCTACGGCGCGGCCCCCACGGGGACGTTGTTCCTCATCGGCGTCCCCGTCGTGGCCCTGTGGGGACTGGCCGGCGCCGCCTCACAAGGCCTGATGACGCGCCGCGTCGGCGTCTCCGAGCAGGGCCAGCTCCAGGGCGCCAACGGCAGCGTGCGCGGGATCACGGAGCTGATCGGCCCCGGCCTGTTCACGCAGAGCTTCGCGTTCTTCATCGCCGACGGCGCGCCGCTGCACCTGCCCGGCGCGCCCTTCCTGCTCGCGAGCCTGCTGCTGGCCGCGGCGCTGCTGGTGGCCTGGCGGGTGACTCGGCCGGGCCCGGCGTAGGCACGAAACCACACGCCTGCTATTGTGCGAATCGAATCAACGACCGGGGATGTTCATGGCTGATCTCGACCTCTGCTACACGCCGGCGACGGAGCTGGCGCGCCGCATCCGCGCCAAGGAGATCTCACCGCTCGAGATCGTGCAGAACAGCCTCGCCCGCATCGACGAGGTGAACCCGAAGCTCAACTGTTTCTGCTTCGTCTATCCGGAGGAGGCGCTGCAGAAGGCGCGCGCGGCGGAGGCGGCGGTGACGGCCGGCAAGCCGCTGGGGCCGCTGCACGGCGTGCCCCTCGCCATCAAGGACCTGACGCCGACCAGGGGCAAGCGCACCACTCTCGGCAGCTACAGCTACGAGCATTGGGTGCCCGACTACGACGCCGCCATCGTCGAGAAGCTCATCGACGCCGGCGCCATCATGGTCGGCAAGACGACGACGCCGGAGTTCGCCTATTCGAGTTTCACCGAGAGTCCGCTGTGGGGCATCACGCGCAATCCCTGGAATCCCGAGCGCACGCCCGGCGGCTCTTCCGGCGGCTCGGGCGCGGCCGTGGCGAGCGGCTGCGTGCCGCTGGCCGAGGGCACCGACATGGGCGGCTCGGTGCGTATCCCCGCGGCCTGGTGCGGCATCGTCGGCCTGAAGCCCAGCCTCGGCCGCATTCCGCTCGATCTGCTACCGAGCGTGTTCGACAATATCTCCCATTTCGGGCCGCTTGCCCGCACCATCGACGATGCGCGCCTGTTCCTCAACGCGGCGCAGGGGCCGGACGAGCGCGACATCCAGTCGATCGGCACGAAGCTGGCGCTCGACGGTCCGCAGCCCGGCTCCGTCAAGGGCATGCGCTTCGCGCTCAACATCGATCTCGGTTGCTACGTGGTCGAACCCGAAGTGGAGGCGGCGGTGCGCGAAGCGGCAAGCGCGCTGACCGCGGCCGGGGCCACGGTCGAGGAGGTGGCGCTGCCGTGGACTCGCCGCATCGCTGATGCCTGGGTCGAGATCTGGCAGGTCTTCATGGCCGCGTATTTCGGCCATGTGCTGGAGCAATATCGCGACAAGATGGATCCGAACGTCGTCGCGCTCATCGAGGCCGGCGACAGGATGCCAGCCGCGCACTACAAGCGGCTGGAGATCGAGCGCACGGAGCAATGGCGCGCCTTCTACCCGATCTTGCAGAAGTACGACGCCTTCCTCTGCCCGACCATGCGGGTAGCGGCACCGCGCTGCGGCGAGCGCGACGAAGGCTACTATGCGATGCGCGAGGACGGCCACTACTACGGCCTCGACATGACCGGCCAGTTCAATCTGCTGGCGCCCTGCCCGGCGCTGTCGGTGCCGGCGGGCTGGAGCAAGGACGGTCTGCCGATCGGGCTGCAGATCGTCGGCCGCCGCTGGCGCGACGACACTGTCTTGACCATCGGAAAAGCGCTGGAAGCGGCGCGGCCCTGGGCCGACAAACGGCCGCTGATCTGAGTCGCAGTCGAGGACGGCAGCGTAGATCGCCGCCGTCCTGCGAGCGCGCGGGCAAACTACTTCGGCTGCGCGCTGCCGCCGGCGATCTTGGCGCAGGTGCCGGCGGGCACGTAGATCCAGGAATCGCCCTGGGCGTCTTTCGTGGCCGTGCCGGCGCAGGAATGGCTCGCCGTCTGGCAGTCGTTCACGCCGGCCTTGGCGATGCCGTAGCACTTCTCGTGGTCGAAGCCGGGCGCGGCAGCCGGGGCGGCGAAGGCGGCGCCGGCAGCCGCGAGCGAAACAGCGGCCGCCATGGCCGACATGATCAAGGTGGTCTTCATTGGGATCTCCTGAGGGTACGGGGTTGAACGCATGTGGTGTTTCGCAAGATGCCGACGGCCGATCGAATTCGGAAATATCGTTTGATCATGGATTCGATCGCCGTTGTGCATCGTTCGAGCGGCTTCAATCCTAGGTCTGGAAGCGCCGGCGGATCAGGTGGTCGAGCGAGAGGACGCCGGGGCCGCGCAGAATGAGATAGAGCAGCGGGCCGGACCACAGCAGATGGTCCGGATAGTTCTGCGGATAGACGAGCAGCTGGATCACCAGGGCCATGCCGAGCATGCTGGCGGCACCGAGCCGCGTGGCCAGGCCGAGGACCAGAAGGATCGGGGTCGTCAGTTCCACCGTCGTCGCCAGATAGGCGGCGATCTCCGGCGGCAGCAGCGGCACTCTGTACTCCTCCTGGAACAGCGTAACGGTGGTGTCCCAGCTCGCGAGCTTGCTCTGCGCCGAGCGCCAGAACACCAACCCCATGCCGGAGCGGAACAGCAGCTGCGGAATGGCGACGGGAACGCGCTCCAGCAATGCCAAGGCGCGGGCGGGAAGCTGGGCGATGCCGCCGGACGGCAATGACGGCGACCAGGTGATGTTGCTCATGATGGCTCTCCGGATTCGAGGGGGTCGTCAGAGATATTCCTTGCGGATGTCGATGGTGGACTCGCGGCCCAGACGGTCGAAGTTCTCCGCCAGCCACTCGTCCGCGTGGTCGCGTCCCTGGTCGCGCAGGTAGGTCAGGAAATCCCAGTCGCCGTTGAGTTTGCTGGCCGCGCCGAGCTCGGTCATGATCTCGTCGGCGGCGATGCTGTGCACCAGCATGCGCTTCAGCGTCTTGAGCTCGTCCGGGCTGTCGTCGACCAGCTTCGTGACGAAACTGATGGCGCGCATTTCCCGCATCAGCGAGGAGTTGAAGCTGATCTCGTTGACCCGGTTCATGATCTCCGTGGCGGTCGTCGGGACGTCTTTGCGCTCGCGCGGATTGATGTGGATGATCAGCACGTCGCGGCTGTCGCTGTTGTAGATCAGCGGATAGATGGCGGGGTTTCCCATGTAGCCGCCGTCCCAATAGTGCTCGCCGTCGATTTCCACCGCCTGGAACATGAACGGCAGGCAGCCGGAGGCCAGCACGCGCTGGGGACAGATGACGTCGTTCTCGAACACCTTGATCTTGCCGGTGCGAACGTTCGTCGCCGACAGGTAGAGCTTCAGCGGGCAGACGTTGCTGCGCAGGCGATCGAAATCCACGGACTTGACCAGCACGTCATAAAGCGGATTGAGGTTCATCGGGTTGAGCTGATAGGGCGACAGCACGCGCGACATCAGGTCGAACATGATGAAGGCGGGCGAGTGTTCGAGCGAGCGGTTGCCCGTGAGTCGATCCAGCCAGGTGGGCTGCAGTGGACCGGTGGCGGCGGCGTGGCTTACGCGCCTCCAGAATCCGGCGAGTGCCTTCCGCGCGCCCTCGCGGCCGCCCTCGGTCAGGCCGTAAGCCAGCACCACCGCGTTCATCGCGCCAGCGCTGGTGGCGCTCACGCCTTCGAAGGCCATGCGCTCGTCTTCCAGCAGGCGGTCGAGCACGCCCCAGGTGAAGGCGCCGTGGGCGCCGCCGCCCTGCAGGGCCAGGTTGATCGTCTTGACGGCGGTGCTGTTGCCGGTCTTCGTCTTCGAATGCGCACTCTTGCCGGAACGGGCAGCCGATGACGCGGTGGTCGTGCGGTCGGCGTATGTCGTCGTGTCCATGGCGTGTTGCTCCCTGTCGCTCAATGGGCGGTCCAGCCGCCGTCCACCGGCAGCGCGGTGCCGGTGATGGAGGCCGCGGCGTCGGTGCAGAGGAAGGCCGTCAGCGCGCCGATCTCCTCGACCGTGGCGAATTTTTTGGTGGGCTGGTTGACCAGCAGCACGTCGCGGATGACCTGCTCGCGCGGAATGCCGTGACTGCGGGCCTGGCTATCGATCTGCTTCTCGACCAGCGGCGTCCAGACATAGCCGGGGCAGAGGGCGTTGCAGGTAATGCCGTGCTCGGCGCCCTCGAGCGCCGTCACCTTGGTGAGGCCGAGCACGCCGTGCTTGGCGGCCACATAGGCGGCCTTGTAGGGCGAGGCGACGAGGGCGTGGGCCGAGGCGACGTTGACGATGCGGCCCCAGCGGCGCGCCCGCATGCCCGCGAACACCGCGCGGGTGGTGTGGAAGGCGGCGCTCAGGTTGATGGCGAGAATGGCGTCCCACTTGGCGAGCGGGAATTCCTCGATCGGCGCCACATGCTGGATGCCGGCGTTGTTGACGAGGATGTCGACCCGGCCGAAATGGGCGGCGGCGCCTTCGATCATGCGGCCGATCGCCTCCGGCTTGCTCATGTCGGCGCCGTCATAGGCGATCTCGACATTGTGCTCCATGGCCAGCGCCGCGCGCACGATCTCGATCTCGCCGGCGTCGCCGAAGCCGTTCAGCACCACATTGGCGCCGCGCTGTGCGAGGGCACGGGCGATGCCCAGGCCGATGCCGCTGGTCGAGCCGGTGACGATGGCGGTCTCGCCTTCCAGCTCGCGCTGGGCCTGCGGCCGGGGGCGATCGCTCTTGATCATCAACATGTGATGGCGGCCTCCTTGCCGCTGGGACGATTGTCCGTATAGTCCTGTGCCGGTCCGCGGAACCGGCGATGCCGGGGGAACACATCGCCGGTCCGCGAGGCGTCAGCGCGAGTTCGGAAACGTTGGTGCAGCACAGCGCGCAGGGTCCGATCTCGTGTCGACCGTTCCAATGTGATCCCGCCGGCGTTCGGGCGGAAATGCCGAGAGTCTATTGTTGCGATGCCGGCCGGCTATCGGCCCAGGAGTGCGCCGGATGGAGATGCATGAGGTCCGCTATTTCCTGGCGGTCTGCGAGACCCTGAACTTCACGCGGGCGGCGGAGCGCTGCAGCGTGTCGCAGCCGTCGCTGACCCGCGCCATCCAGAAGCTGGAGACGGAATTCGGCGGGCAGCTGTTCCGGCGCGAGCGGGCCGCCACCCACATGACCGACCTCGGGCAACTCGTGCGACCCCAGCTCGAGCAGATCGCCAAGGACGCCGAGAGCGTCAAGAGCACCGCCAACAGCTTCCTCCGGATGCAGGACGCGCCCCTCAATCTGGGCATCATGTGCACGATCGGGCCGCTGCGCTGCGTCGGCTTCCTGTCGCGCTTCCAGAGGGACCACCCGGGCATCGAGCTGACGATGACGGAAGACACGCCGGCGCGGCTGGTCGAGCTGCTGAGCGAGGGCAAGATCGACGTCGCCGTGATGGCCCAGCCCGATCCGTTTCCGGAGCGGTTCGACGTCCACCAGCTCTACGCCGAGCATTTCGTCGTCGCCTTCCCGCCCGGCCACCGGTTCGCCCAGATGAACGCCGTCCGCATCGCCGAAGTCGGCGGCGAGAGCTACCTGTCGCGCATCAATTGTGAATATTACGATCACATCGGCGACATCTGCGAGCGCTGCAATGCGCCCCTGAAGGACGCCTATCGCAGCGAGCGCGAGGACTGGATCCAGAGCATGGTGATGGCCGGCATGGGCATCTGCTTCCTGCCGGAATTCTCGCCGGTCCTGCCGGGCCTGCAGACGCGCCGCGTGATCGAGCCGGAGGTGACGCGCAACGTGTCTCTGGTGACCGTGAGCGGCCGCCGCTTCTCGCCGGCCGTGACCACGTTCATGCTCGCGCTCAAGGCCTACAAGTGGCCGACCTAGAGCGGCAGGCCGAGCGCCATCATATCCCCGAAGCTGAAGACATAGAGGACAGCGGCAACGCCGAGCGCGAACGCGACGACGAGCATATCGCGGCGGAGGAGCATGGCGCTGCCCCTACCCGAGCCGCGCAGCCGGCACTGGCATTTTCAGCCGCAGCGCGAGCAGCGCGGCCAAGGCGAGGGCCACAGCGATGCCGGTGACGCAGGCGGTCCATCCCAGCCGGTCGAAGAGTTGGCCGAGCACGGCCGTGCCGACGATGCCGCCGAAGAAGTAGCAGGCGAGATAGATGCCGCTGGCGGAGCCGCGGTCGGTGGTCGCAACCTGGCCGATGAAGCCGGTCGCCGCCGCCTGCGCGAAGAAGGTGCCCACGCCGACCAGCGCCAGGCCCGTCAGCACGGCCGGGAGGCTGGGCAGCAGCAGGAGAGGCAGGCCGATGCCCGCGACCGCCAGGGCGCCCCAAAAGGTCGGCCGCGTGCCCAGGCGCCGAGCCACCGGGCCGGCCAGCGGCGTCGTCAGGATCGAGGGCAGGAAGACGAGGTAGACGAAGCCAAGCTGCATCGGGCTGACGGCGAAGGGATCGCCGACCAGGACGAAATTTACGAAGGTGAAGGTGCCGATGAACGCAAACAGGATGAGGAAGCCGATGCCGAAGCTGGCCCGCAGCGGCCCGTTGCGCAGATGCTCCGCCCAGATCGCGAACGACGAGCGCGCCGCCGCACCGGCCGCAGCCATCGGCTTGGTCTGCGCCAGCGTGACGTAGACCAGGAGCGCGCCGGCCAGATTGAGTCCGGCGAACACGTAGAAATTCGTCGCCAAGCCGAGATGGTCTGCGAGAGCCGCCGACATCAGGCGGCCGAACAGGTTGCTGGCGACGTTGCCGGTGATGTAGGCGGCGGAAGCGGTGGCGGCGTCCCTGGCGCTGCATTGCTCCGCCAGATAGGTCAGCGTGAGCGTGAAGGCCGCCGCCATGAAGAGTCCCTGCACGATGCGCAGGATCGTGAAGGTGGTGAGGTCGGGGGCCACCGCCAGCAGCGCGGTCGGGATCGAGAGCAGCGCCAGGCTCAGCAGGATGCAGCGCTTGCGATTGAGCCGCCGGCTGAAGAAGGCGACGGTGAGACCGGCCACGGCCATGCCGATGGTGCTGGCATTGACCGCAAAGCCCATGGCGACCCGGCTGACCTGATAGTGCTTCACCAGCGACGGCAGGATGGCCTGGGTCGCAAAGAGGTCGACGACCGTGAGGAACGCGGTCAGGCCGATCACCAGCGTGCGCAGGAGCGCGCCTGCGGTGCCGTGCTCGGCATCCATGCGCGGTGAAGCCGACATGACGCTGGTGTCTGCCATGGTCATTGAGACCCCTGTTGGAATCGGAATGGGAGTGGGAGCGTGACGCCGGCTCCTATCCGGCGGGCGTCACGCTCGGAAACCGAACGCCGTCATCGACGGCGTCACATCATGTGCTCTTCCATCTTGTCGTGCAGGATGTCGGAGGAGATCAGCACGACCGTCTTGTTGCCGGTGTTCTTCCACCAGTGCGAGCGGCCGGCATCGACCGACACGTCGCCGGCCTTGTGCAGGATCGGCACCGCGCAGGTGCTGGCGTATTCGGTGATCTCGCCCTGCACGACGTAGATCAGGGCGGGACGATCGGCATGGCTGTGCCAGGGAACGATGCCGCCCGGCTGGACCACCAGCCGGCGCATGCGGAACTGATGGTCGTTGGCGGCGATCATCTCCTTCGACAGGTCGATCGACGCGAGGACGGTGTCCGTCACGTCCTTGGGCGCGGTGGCGCCGGGCTTCTGGCCCTGGCCATCAGCCACGACCTTGTTGGCCGGGCATTCGCCGGCGAATGACGCCGTGGCGCCGGTCGCCATCGCGCCGGCGACGAATCCGGCCAGCGACAGCGTCCGCCAGAGCGCCTTGCCATTCAATGTGCTCGTGAACATCAAGCTTCTCCTTTTCGATTGCTGCGACGCCGACCGCGATGGCCGCCGCCTTGGCCCGGAAGATGGCGAAAGCGGGCGCCCGCGGGAAATGCCGGTTGCCTCTGGATTCGATAGCGGCCGGCTATGGCGCACGCCTCGTGTCGCGCACGCCTAACCGGTTGAACCGAGACGGTTAGTTCTCTAGACCGATCGCATGACCGAGCCGATCCTGTTCGGCGCTGCCTACAGCGTCTATGTCCGGGCCGCCCGACTCGCGCTCGCGGAGAAGCGGATTCCCTATCGGCTGATCGAGGTCGATATCTTCGCGCCCGAAGGGCCGCCGCCGGAGTATATGCAGCGGCATCCGTTCAAGCGCATTCCCGCCTTCGAGCATGAGGGGTTCCGGCTCTACGAGACGGGCGCCATCACGCGCTACATCGACGAGGTCTTCGCGGGGCCGCCGCTCATGCCGACCACGTCGCGCGCGCGGGCGCGCGTTAATCAGATCGTCAGCATCATGGACAACTACGGCTACCGTCCGCTGATCTGGGACGTCTTCGTCGAGCGGGTACGCGCTCCGGCGCAGGGTCGGAGCGCGGACGAAGCAAAGATCGCGGCTGCCTTGCCGCGTGCGGAGACTTGCCTGCGCGCCATCGAGGCGCTCGCCGATCCGGACGGCCCGTCGCTGGCGGGCGGCGACGTCAGCCTGGCCGACCTCCATGCGGCTCCCATGTTCGCCTATTTCTGCATGGCCAAGGAGGGAGCGGAACTGCTCGCGTCGCAGCCGCACCTGTCCCGGTGGTGGCAGGCCATGCGCAATCGTCCGAGCATGGCGGCCACGCGCTCGCCCCTGGAATAGCCTCAACGGCCGCCGACGCGCCCGCTGCGCACGGCGCAGCGGATGTCGGCGCGCGCGATGCCGATGTCCCGCAGCTGGTGCGCCGACGCCTGCAGCAGGACCCGCTCGTCGCGGTGGGCAATCCACAGCCTCACGACGGCCATGAACAGCGATCCGACCCACGAGCGCACCTTGGCGATGGCGGACGGCGGGATTTCGGCAGATGATAGGGTGACTGACATGGTCCTCTCCGATTGATCGCATGGCCGACGGGTCGCAGTTGCGGGCGCATGCTGGCGGTTCCCGGGCGCGGGAAGATCGCAAAAGCCCCCTGCCGCGCGCGGCAAACTCGCTATGATGGGCGCGGTTGCGATGGATTCGATCCCGGGGG
>AR_comb_assmDRAFT_10643310_pt1 | contig 12267 bp, 9 predicted proteins | sample ArasoioldDNA_FD_10543 | JGI IMG/M metagenome (IMG submission 10543) | reverse complement strand
CCGCCTGTATCAGCGCATTCGCGAGATTCGAGGCATGAACTACGGCGACTACGCCTACATCGAGGCCTTCCCGCGCGGGATGTTTCAATTCTTTCCGGACGCGAACGTCGCGCGGCAGCAACAGATCTTCGAGATCTGGATCCGGCCGGTCGTTCCTGCCAACGCGCACATGGCCTTGCGAATCGCGCTCTACGAGCTCGACAAGATGATCCAGAACGGGCTGACCCGCGAGCAGTTCGAGGTGACGCGCGATTATCTGTTGAACAACGTCTACGTGATGACCGCCCGTCAGGATCAGCAGCTCGGGTACGCGCTCGATTCCGAGTGGTACGGAATCGGGGAATTCGCGAGCACCGTACGCAAGGCGCTTCAATCGTTGACGCTGGAACAGGTCAACGCCGCGATGACACGTCACCTCAGCGCGCGCGACTTTTCCGCGGTCATCATCACGAAGGACGCGGCCGGGCTCAAGCAGGCGCTGATCGCGGACGCGTTCTCGCCCATTCGCTACGACGGGGAGAAGCCGAAGGCGCTCCTGGACGAGGATCAGGTCATTGGCAACCTGAAACTGCGGCTCGATCCCGCGCGCGTGAGAATCACCCCGATTGCTGACGTGTTTTCTAAATAGTTTCCAGTTCCCGGCCGCCAGTGTCCGGTTTTGGTTCTCTCTGACTGGGAGCTAGAGACAGAAACTGGGAACTGATCTTGACACTCCTCGTATAGAGCGAATATATTCGCGCATGGCGAAATTATTCGCCCCATTCCGCACAGACCGCCGCGCATGCCGAAAACGACCAACCTGGACCTGACCCGCCGTGAGAGCCAGATCATGGAAATTCTTTATCGCCGGCGGCGAGCGACGGTCGAGGATATTCGAGCCGAACTCCCGGACGCGCCGAGCCCATCGAGTGTCCGGAAGCTGCTCGAGATCATGATCGATCGCGGCCTGCTCGCGCGTGAGTACGAAGGCCCACGCTACGTCTACTTCCCAGCCGTCAAGCCCGAGGATGCGAGCCGCTCCGCGCTGAAGCAGCTCGTCCGCACCTTTTTCAATAACTCGCCCGGTTCGGCCATCGCCGCGCTGCTCGACATTCGATCGACGCAGCTGTCGGCCGACGAATATCGCGAGTTGAGCAACCTGTTGAAACGCGCCCGCGAACAGGGAGGCGAGCGATGACCACGCTGTTTGCCGATTCCGCCACGTCGGTCGCGATCTGGATCGTGTTGAAGGCGTCGATCCTGCTGATCGCAACCGCGCTCGTACAGTGTCTGCTGCGTCGTCGTGCCTCAGCCGCCACCCGTCACCGGCTCTGGGTGCTGTGCCTCGCGAGCCTGCTCGTCCTTCCGGCGCTCTCGGCGACGCTGCCGGAATGGCCGGTCGTCATTCACGTGGCTTCGAAGGCGCCAGAGCCCGCTCCGGTCCTGGGCGCTGTCCCCGGGGCGCCATTCGAGGACGGGAGGGCTGGATCAGCAGCGGTTTCATCCCAGCCGATCGCGAGTCCTGAGCCCGTGTTCACAGTCTCCTGGCGTGAGGCGATTGCGGCCCTGTATGCCTTCGGCCTGCTCGGCTTGTTGCTGTTCGTCGCGGTGGAACGGTGGAGCCTGACGCGCCTGGCCCGTTCCTCGATGATCGTCCGCGACGCCGAGTGGACTGCGTTGCTGCGCGAGTGTGCCGCGACGATGCGAGTGGGTCGTCCCGTGCGGCTGCTTCGAAGCCGGGACCGCAACGTTCCGATGGCGTTCGGCACTCGACGTCCTGTCATCGTCATCCCGGCCATCGCGGATACATGGACCGAGGACAGGCGACGGGCGGTGGTGCTTCATGAACTCGCCCATGTGGCTCGTTACGATTGCCTGACCCACACGATGACCGCGCTGGCGTGCGCGCTGTACTGGTTCCACCCTGCTGTGTGGTGGGTGTCGCGGCGGGCCCGAATCGAGCGCGAGCTGGCGTGCGACGATCGTGTGATTACCGTCGGCACGGTCGGGCGCGAGTATGCCGGACACCTGCTCGAGATTGCGTATTCGTTTGGCGGCCACCGCGCGCCGGCGCTCGCAGTCACGATGGCGCGCCCGCGTCAGCTCGAAGGCCGCATGCTCGCGGCGCTGGACGCGGACCGCAATCGCCGGCTCCCGTCGGTGCGCGCGCGCGTCACGCTCGTCGCCGCCACGATCCTTCTGCTTGTTTCGGTGGCTGTCGCGACACCCGCGATGACCTCGATTGAGGCACACGAGCCGCCCGCCGCTTCCGGGTTGTGGCCAGCGGCGGAAGACCGGCAAGAGATCGCCACCGCCGTGAGGAACGTGACGAAACAGGAGCTGAAGGACATCTCGAATCTGCCGCTTGCCGGCCTGAAGGAAGTGCGTGCCGGAGTACGAGCGCTGGCGACCGCCATGGGCGTTCCACAGGAGAACACGCCCGGCACCTGGGAAATCCGACCAACCGAGACGAAGGGCGTGGTCCACCTGCGAATCGTGGAGCTGAACTCATCAACGGGCACGAACGTGCCAATCGAGCAGCTCGAGGGACTCACGGGCGTCCAGCTCACCGGTGCTGGCGGCCCGGTGAAGTTCTCGGTGCGCCGCGATGCCGGCACCTTCACATTCGAGGGCGTCATGCGGAACGGCGTCGGCGCGGGAACCTTCACCTTCATTCTCAGTCCGAATTTTCCGGCCGAGCTGGTCAAACGTGGGTTTACGCGCCCGACCGACTCCGAGCAATACCAGCTCGCACGGCATGATGTCGGATATGCGTTCCTCGACGAGTTGAACAAGCAGGGATACACCCGGCCGCAGACCGCCGATCTCGTGCGCGCAGGACAGCACGGGGTCGAGGCCACATACCTTCGCGAGATGGGAGCGCTCGGCTATCGGCTCGGATCCCTCGACCCGCTGATCACGCTCAGGGATCACGGCATCACGCCTGCCTACGTTCGCGAGATGGCGGAGCTGGGCTACAAGGGGCTGTCGGCCGACGATATCCGCCAGGCGCGCGATCACGGCATCACGGCCGAATATGTCCGCGCGATGCGTGACGGAGGGTACGGGTCGCTGCCGCTGGCGGAAATCATCAAGGCCAGAGATCATGGCATTACTGCCGAATACATCCGCGGCATGCGCGACGCGGGTTATGGGAGCGTGCCGCTGCCCGAACTCGTCAACCTCAGGGATCACGGCGTCACACCGGAGTTTGTTCGCGAACTTGCGAATGCCGGGTATAGCAAGCTGCCGCTCGACATGCTTCGCCGCCTCCGCGATCATGGGGTATCCCCCGAGTACGTGCGCGGCATGAAGGGCCTCGGATACTCGCTCGCGCCCGACGAGCTGGTTCGCGCCCGCGATCACGGTGTGACCCTCGAGTACGTCCGCGACCTGTCGGCGCTCGGCTATGACAAGCTGTCGCTCGACGACCTCGTCATGCTGCGCGATCACGGATTGACGGCAGAACGCATTCGCTCGGCTAATTCACGCGCTGGCTCCAAGCTGCCGATCGACCTGCTCAAGTCACTGGCTGCCGGAGGCATGCGGTAGAAAGTTAAAAGTGAAAAGTCAAAAGTTAAAAGGTAAAAGTCAAAAGTAAAAAGTCTCGAAGGCCTCCCCATCCGGGTGATCCGCCGCATCGTGCGCGTGCGTGAGAATGGCTCGTATGACGAACCTTTCTCTCACCACTCTCTCGAATGAACTCGCCGATCTGTCCGCCGCCGGCGCGTCATCAATCGTCCAGGTCCTTGGCGCACGGCGGCCTGCCAGCGGCGTGATCCACGGCGCCGACACCGTCCTCACGACGGCGCGCGCGCTCGGTCGTGAGGATGGGCTTCGCGTCCGCGTCAACGACGCGGATCCCATCGACGCCGATCTCGCAGGCTGGGATCCGGCAACCGGCCTTGCCGTGCTTCGCACGCGCACCACACTGGACGTCGCGGCGCCGACGATCAATGAATCGGAGCCACGAGTTGGTCAAATCGTGCTCGCGCTGGCGCGCTCGTGGTCCAATGCCCTGACCGCCAGCGCCGGCATCGTCGCCGTCGTCGGCGGGCCGCTGCGGACCGGACGCCGGCGGGAGATTGCGCGAGTGATTCGGGTGACCGCGCCGATGCACGATGGGTTCGCCGGTGGCGGCCTGTTCGAAGCCTCTGGTGTTCTGACCGGAATCACGACCGCGGCAATCATCCGTGGATTCGGCGTGGCGATTCCCGCGTCAATCGCCTGGGCGGCAGCGCATCAGGTTCTGACCGTGGGGACGTCCAGGGGCTTTGTTGGCGTGGCCGTCCAGCCCGTTCACCTGCCGGGCGCGCAGGGAAGCCAGGGGCAGGAGCGCGGCCTGTTGGTCGTCGGCGTCACGCCGGGAAGCCCTGCCGAATCGGCCGGCGTGATTGTCGGCGATATCGTGCTGCAATTCGGCGACAAGCCAACTGAATCCGCGGAGGACCTCCTCGACCGGCTGACCGGGAACCTGATCGGGCAGAGGATCCCGGTGCGCACGCTCCACGGCGGAGTGCCTCGCGACGTGGAAGTGGCAGTGGCAAGCCGGCCGCGCGACTGACTTCTGAGACGTGTCCGCCGCTCGCGGCGTCCTTGATCTCATGCGTGTCGTGCTGGTCGGCCCGGCGTCGCTCCGACAGCGGCTTCGCTCGCAGCTTCCGGACAACGTGCTGGTCGTGGGCGAAGCCGCGACGATTAGCGCCGGGCGCCTGGCGGCGTCCGAAGCGGACGCCTGTGTGCTGCTGACGCCCGAAGCCCCTGACGCGCCGTCAATCGAACCGCTCACCACCCGCGAGCGACAGGTGCTCGAGCTCGTTGCCGATGGCTTGCCGAACAAGGCGATTGCGGCCAGGCTCGGCATCGGTTCCGAGACCGTGAAGTTCCACCTCGGCGCCGTCCTCGGAAAGCTCGGCGCGTCGAACCGGACCGACGCGGTTCGGGTCGCCTTCAAGCGCGGACTGATCACGTTGTGATCGTCTCACTCCGCTTCATCAACGCGCCGCGTCGCGAGCGAGCAGGTCGGCCATCGTGTTGACCCCATCCACCATGAGGTCGGTTTCTTCGCCGGCGAGATGATCGAGGGACTTCGCGAGGGCGAGTTGCGTCTGGCGGAGCGGTGGTAACGGCGGCGGGGCCGTGCCGGCGCGGACCGCGTCTGCCAGGAGCGTCAGGCTTGCGGCCATTTCGGTCGAGAGGCGAGCCATTTCAGGCGACGGCCGATCGACTCCGCGCTCGATGCCGGCATGAAGCGCGAGCGCGGCGAGCGCGTGTCTGCGGAGCGCAGCGAGCAGCCCCATCGCCGTACGCGATTCGAGCGAGCCCTTTCTCGAGGGTTCGACGAGCATCCGCTCGACGGCCGCCTCGAAGTTGGAGCGCGCCAGCCGCGCATCCGCGCGCAGGTTCGCCAGGCGTAGGAGATCTCCAGGCCGAGGAGTGGCGTACGCACCGAGCAGCGCCTCCACGTACTGGCCGTGCGCGTCCAGGATCGCGGCCAGCGACGACCGCACGGTCGTGGCGGCCCACGTCGGCCAGATCGCATAGATAGCGAGCGCCAGGACACCGCCGGCCATCGTGTCGATCGCGCGTGTCGTCGCCGCTGCCATTTCGCCGACGCCGCTCAGCATCAGGATGAAGACGACATAGCCCGTGACACAGACGGTGAAGATCGCGTAGTTCACTCGAAAGACCGCGTAACACCCCCACACGAAGGCCAGGACCAGCGCCGCGAGCGCCGATGGGCCGGGCTCGAATTCGCGGACGATCAGTGTCGCCACCCCGGCGCCGAGGATTGTTCCTGCAATCCTCGCGATGCCGCGAGCGAACGTATCGTGAAACTCCGGCTTGAGAACGAGGAGCGCCGTCAGCGGCATCCAGTACCCGCGGGGCAGCTGCATCACGCGATAAATCGTCGTGGCGACGGCGATCGCCGCGGCCAGGCGCAAGGCGTGCCGGCACGCGGTTGACTCCAGCGTGAGGTTCGCACGAAGCGTCGTGACCGCGTCACGGATCGGAGGCCGGGGACGCAGCGGTGTGAGGCGTCGAGGGACCGCGGCGCCAGTCGGTGTGGACGTGAGGAGGCCGGCGGTTCTCCAGGCCGCGCGAATCTGACCGAGCAGGGCGTCCACCGCTGCGGAGGGCGGCAGCTCGGCGACGCACCGATCCATGGGCTCCCAAATCGGCGCTTCCTCGTCGCTCGGGTCGCGTCCCTCCTCGAGCGCTGCGGCGATCTCTGTCAATGCGCGGCCGCACAGGCTGGGCAGCGTGGCCGCGCATGACGATCCCGATGTGGCCAGCCGGCGCTGTTCTGTCGCGACGCTGGCGAGGCTTGCCCGAATGCGCTCCGCTTCGTCGAACAGCGACTGAAAGACGAGCACGGCGCCAGTGTGGGCAAAGGGGTGCGGGTCCTCGACGGGCGGAGCCATCGACGCAAAGGTGTGCGGCTCGGGCGGCACGCCATCACCACCAGGCAGGTTCGAGGCATAACGAGCCAGACTGCGATACCCGCCGGCGATTGTCCGCCGTTCAACCGAGAACCGTCGCAGCGGCCAGATGAGCACGACCAGAAGCGTCTGCACCAGTCCGCCAGCGAAGACGATCAGGGCACGAAGAGCGGCACCGCGCGCGTCGGTTGGGAAGCCGCCAGCTATGAGGACGGCCACCACCGATTGCAGGCCGGCGAAGGCGGCTGAAGGGCCGAGCGCGACGAGGAGACCGCTCGCGAAGGCCGTCAGGGTTGCCGCGACGATCGCCGCGGGATCGGAGTGTCCGGCCAGCGATCCGATAAAGATGGCGGCAGCCATGCCTGAGGCTGCGAAGACCATTGCGGCGGCGCGAGTACGGTACGCCCCCTGGAAGGATCCGAATCCCACCGACATGGCGCCGACGGCGCCAAATGCGCTGATGGAGGGTTGCCTGAAGACAAGGCCCGCGACGAGTGGGATGGCGACACCGACCGTGCAGCGTAGCGCCGCCGGTCCTTCGAACTGTGACCAGTCCGTTCGACTCGCCGCTCCGAAGATCTGACGGAGGGTGTTCCTCACTCAACGGTTCTACAGCAGAACCTGATCCTTTAGTGCGTGTAGGCGTGGCCGCGGGTTCCGTCCTGAAGCGCGTCCGACAGCGCGATCGGATCGGTCCAGTCTCCCTCGAAGCGGCGGCCGTTGACGAAGAACGTTGGAGTATGACGCACCCCGCTGCGCGCACCACTGCGAATATCGCGCTGCACTCGTCCGGACCTCACACCGGTCGAGAGGTCGTCGGCAACCGTCGTCGGATCGACGCCAGACGCCGCGGCGTACTCGATCAAGTCATCATGCTGGAGCGCGTCCTGATTCTCGAAAAGCAAATCGTGCATGTTCCAGAACGCCTCGTCGCCGCCATGCGTGGCAACGGACTCAGCCGCCTCGGCCGCCTCCATCGCATGGGGATGCTCATCGGCGATCGGAAAATTGCGAAACACGAAGCGGACGAGGTCGCCAGCGTCATGCAGCACGTCGGCAAGGATCAGGTAGGCGGCGCGGCAATCCGGACACGCATAGTCGCCATACTCGACCAGCGTAATCGCAGCATCTGCAGGCCCACGCGCATGGTCGTCCGGACCCACCGGCTGAGAGAGGATCTTCGAGCCCTTCATGTACCAGATGAAAGCAAGAGTGCGGCCCCTTTTCGACGGAAGAGGTCGTCGTAGCTGAAGTGATTCGAGCTGCCAGAAGTGAAGAGGTGAACGGAGGACGTCGCCTCCTCACGTTCACCTCCCGTATCACATCATCGGTTCGTCAGCGCTCGGCCCGTAGATTTGCGGCACCTTCGAGCCCATCGGCCGAAGATAGGTGGACAACTGTCCGCGATGATGAATGATGTCGAACAGGAACCCCCAGGCATTGCCGGACGAGGTCTCCCTCATCACTTCCTGACCCTGGTACATGAACGGCACCTTGCTTTCCCAATTTGAGGGTGTGAGTGCCTTCAGTTTCTTCGTCGCCGCATCGTGCTGCTTGTCGTAGGCCGCGAGCACTTCCTTCACTGTCGCCGGCGCTGCGACTTCCTCCCATTCGAGCGTTCCCTTTTCCAGACCATCGCCAAGCACCGCTTCCTCGCGCACGATCAACCACGCGATCTCACGCGCGGTGCGCGACTTCGGGTCCGGCCGATAATCGGATCCCTCGGGAATTCGCGAGATCACCTTGCGCGTGGCCGCCGCCTCCTTGTCCCAGAACTGCAGAAACAGCGCTCGTTCGTCCATCATGACTTCTCCTTGCTATTGCCTTTCGCGTCGCCGGCGCGGTCAGTCGATCTATTCCAGCGCATGGCGGGAAGGGTTACCATAAGCGAAGAAAAAACGAAAGTCAAGCGAGTCAGCAGCAATTAGCCCGCCCGTCGCGATTGACAGGTCGACCCGCCAAGACTATCGTCCGAATCGGGACCCATCGGTCTCGATCTTCAAGCGTCTCCGTACGAATCGATCAAGGTCCGGTGACCGCGTCAGAGCGGCCTCTTCCCATGCCTCGAAATCCTTCGACCGCAACGACGCGAACCACTCGGTCACTTCACATCGCACGGCCGGGCGGCCATCGCTTTCTCGAGCCAGGTCAGGTCGTCGAAAGTCCCGAAACCCATCTGCGCTATCGCACCGAGCGCTTGATCGGTGAAGGCGGTTTCGGGCAGGTCTATCTCGCGACCAGACTGGGAGAATCACCGATCGTTCCGACGACCGTCTGTCTGAAGGTCAGTTCACGAATCGACGGATGGCTGCGCGAGGCGTATTTCGGTCAGTTGCTCGACGACCATCCGAGAGCAGTTCGCGTGTTCGACGCGTTTCCACACATGCGCGGGAACGCGACGGTCATTTATTACCTGGTGCTCGAGTACGCCCAGCACGGAGACCTCGTTGCCTACCTGCACCGCGAAGAGAAGGGCTGGGCCGAGCGCACCGTGCGCCGCGAGATCGCCGGCATCCTCGACGTGCTGAGAAAGCTGCATCGCGGCCAGCTCCTCCACCGCGATCTCACGCCCGTCAACGTTTTTGTCTGCGACGGACCCTGTCTCAAGCTCGGAGACTTCGGCATCGTCCGGCAGCAGAGCGACCGGCGCGGCATCACCGCGCACACGATGAATGCCATGACCGCGCCAAGCGACATCCTCGCTCGCGCCGCGCCGAAGTGGCAGGCGCGAGACGATGTCTATCAGGTCGGCCAGCTGCTCGGCATGTTGATCCGCGGCACCGCGAAGGAACGGATCCGTCCGGCCGACGTGCGAAAACTGCGGTGCAGCGATCAGCTGAAGGAGATCCTGTATCGATGCATCGGCGAGCGACGTAAGCGCTACGAGAGTGCCGAGGAGATGATCGAGGCGCTGAGACATCCGCCGGTGGAACTGAAGGCGGGAGTGCTGCGAAGCTTGAAGGGCGTGCACCTGGCATTCACCGGCATCCTCTCCAAGCGCCGCAGCGATGCCATGCTCGCGGCCAGGCGCGCCGGTGCCATCGTCCATGGTGCGCCGTCGGCGCGTACGACCGTGGTTGTTCGCGGACGGCCCAACGCGCAGCAGGCGGCCGGCCGCGACGGCGGACTCAAACTCATGGAGATCAAGCGGCTGCGCGAAAAAGGCCATCGCATCACGCTGTTGAACGAGGCGCAGTTCTGGCGGCTCGCCGCCAAACGGTGACACATTGACCCTTCCGCCTGACGGCGGAAGCCAACCGCCAACCGCGAGCCGACGACAGCCTGAAATGAGCCTCGAGCGAGCGATGCCGGATCAGTCGCTGATGGAGCGTGTCTATCGCTCAGTGGGCTGATCGAGCAACTCAGGCGCTATCGAAGTCGCACCGGCCGGCCGCCGTCCTCTTTGCTTCGTTGGGCGGCATCGAGAAACGCGATCAGCTCGAGCGTCTCCTCGTTGGGAACCGGTGGAATCCTCGACGTAAAGAACTTGACGAGATCGCGATCGAGTTCCCCGGTCGTGGCTCGGATCGGGCGAGTTTCGGAGGTCTGGTTCTTGTCGGTCTTGCGAAAGAGGACTGCGCCATAGTCCGAGTAGGGCCTGAGCGCCCGCATGGTCCCGATTCGCCCGTCCTTCCACCGGCAGGCGACCACGGACGCGTCAGCCGACTCGACGCGAGTCACCTCGTCGCAGCCGGTGCCGAGAAGCGTGAACAGCATCTCGGCCTCGTGAATCGCATACCACGACAGATCGAGGTGATGATGATCCTCCAGTGGACCTGGCCCCCAGACTTCGACGCCGCTCAAGTCAGCGGCCTTCAGTCCTGCCACCGCATAACGGAGCGTCGACGTGCTGAACCAGGGAACTCCCGCCTCTTTCGCGAGGCGCGCGATCTCGCGCGCGTCTTCCAGTGTCGAGGCCAGCGGCTTATCGATGAACAGCGGCTTGCGCGCGGCAATAATCTCGCGGGCCTGGGCGAGATGCACGCGCCCGTCGTTGCTGGTGAGCAGGATGCCATCGACGCGCCGGCACAGTTCCGCGATCGTGGCGACGATTTCGACGCCGTACTTCTCCTGCAGCTGCCGGGTGAACCCGTCGATCCGGTCGCGGCTTGCGGGAATGTCAGGGCTGCCTCCCTTGAACGCCGCCACGATTCGGGCGCCGGGGACGTGATCGGGAGACCCGGTATCGTTGAATGCGGTGGCAAAGCCGATAACATGCGAAGTATCGGTGCCGACGATGCCGAGTCGAAGGTCGGCTGCCAGGACGGGCGTCGAGGTCAAGAGCAGGAGAACCGTGGCAAGAGCTTTCATACGCACATGTTGCGAGACGCGAGCGAATTATATAATTGAATGTTTGTGATCGCCGTTAACCCGGCCCCTGGGCAGTGAACCACCATTACGACATCATCATCATCGGCACCGGCGCGGGCGGCGGGACCATCGCGCAGGCGCTGGCCGACACGTCCGCGCGAATTCTGATCGTCGAACGCGGTGATTTCGTTCCCCAGGAAACCGAAAACTGGGACCCGGACGCGGTCTGGAAAAAGCTCCGTTACCGCGCCAGAGAACGATGGCTCGACGGGCACGGCCGTGAGTTCACGCCCTATACCCACTACGGTGTCGGTGGCAACACCAAGTTCTGGGGCAGCGTCCTGTACCGGCTGCGCCGGGAAGACTTCGAAGCGATCGAACATCTGGATGGGTTGTCGCCCGCGTGGCCGATCGACTATGACACGCTCGCACCGTTTTACGACCGGGCGGAGCGGTTGTATCACGTACGCGGCGCAAATGGGGACGACCCGACGGAGCCGTCACGTGCGCCGTATCCGTACGAGGCGGTGCCTCACGCGCCCGAAATGGCGGTCATCGTCGAGAAGCTGCGGCGGCAGGGGCTGCATCCGTCACCGCTCCCGTTGGGACTGCTCCGGATGGGCGAGGACGACGGCTGCATCCTCTGCAACACCTGCAACTCGTTCGTGTGCAAGCTGCATGCGAAGAGCGAGGCCGACGTCTGCTGCGTTCGTCCGGCGATGGCGCGGCCCAACGTCACGCTCTGGACCAACGCGACCGCGGAGCGGCTGCTGACCAATCCGTCCGGCTGCCGGATCGAATCGGTGGACGTGCGGCGAAACGGCGAACTCGTCCGCGTGCACGCGCCGCTCGTGATCGTGTCGTGCGGCGCCGTGAACTCGGCGGCGCTGCTGCTGCGATCGGCCAGCGACAAACATCCTGCCGGGCTGGCGAATTCATCGGGCCTGGTCGGGACCCGCTACATGGCGCACCTGGCGACGATGATGCAGGGATTTCACCCGCTCAAGAAGAACTCCATCGTGTTTCAAAAAACGGTCGCGATCAACGACTTCTATCTGCGCGGCCCGAAGACGAACTACCCGCTCGGTCAGATTCAGTCGCAGGGACGGACGCACGGCGTCATGGCGCAGACCGTCGTGCCCTGGATACCGCTGTGGGCGTATGAAGCGTGGGTCTCGCACGGCGTCGACTGGCTGGTCATGTCGGAGGACCTTCCGGCGACCACGAATCGGGTCACGATCGCGCCCGACGGCCGCATCCGTCTCCACTACATCGCCAACAATCTGCAGGCGCACCAACGTCTCGTCTCTGAGACGAAGCGCATGCTGCGTCGTCTCGGTTACTGGCTCGTGGTGACGCATTCGCACGGGAACACCAACACGACCCATCAGTGCGGCACGTTGTGCTTCGGCGCCGATCCCCGTTCGTCTGTCCTGGATCCGTTCTGCCGGACGCATGACGTCGACAACCTGTTTGTCGTGGACGCGTCGTTCTTTCCGTCTTCGGCAGCGGTGAATCCGGGATTGACCATCGC
>AR_comb_assmDRAFT_10313961_pt1 | contig 12268 bp, 5 predicted proteins | sample ArasoioldDNA_FD_10543 | JGI IMG/M metagenome (IMG submission 10543) | reverse complement strand
AAGAATGAGGGTAACCTACTAGCGACAATACACCTGCCAGAAAAATTTGGCCAAAGAAAGGATGATCGTAGCTACTAGATGACGTCGCTGGAGGGTGATCAAAATGCGCCGCACTGTCATACGGTCCCAAATCTTTCATAACAAGCATGGCCCTTCTCATATACACACCCTCGTCAGGATGTATCGCTGGAAAGCCTATGGGATTCCATAAATGGGTGTAAGAGGAGAGGATAAGAGGTATCAACAAGAAGATAATATCCCAAGGTATACGTGGTTTAGTCATGGAAAAAACATCCAAAATCGTAACTTATTCACTTGCTTCAACACTTTAATCTTTGCGCCATTATCTACAATTTAATAATTGAGTAGTGTTTTGATTTATCTAGAAACCACTCTGAATATAGTTCCAGCCTCACCTGAGCTATACTGAACACATGGTTTGTTAGGATTTCCATAAATGATATCACAGTTAGTACCCCCCTGGAATTGACCAAGCGCAAGTACATATAAAAAACCATCTGGTCCAACTGCCATGTCAGTGATTCCGCCAAAACCAGTACCTAAAATTATGCCTTTGAGCTCAGAATTATTCTGCGCTATTCGATCCTTAAGTGGACCTTCAAGTGCGAGAGATGTTCTTTGGTTATCAAGCTGGAATTGGTAAATATTGCCATTATGAAAATCTCCTACGAACAGGTGATTCTTATATTGGCTACCAAATTTATCAGAGTCGAAAAATCTTATTGATGTAGGACCTGAACTGTTATACCAAATGAATTCAGGAGCACTGTACTTTCCCTTTCCCCCAAAGTCAGTCAGATTGTTTGGATGGATGGTGATATTTCCAGCATTCCCTCCATCTAGTGCCCATATACCCTGTACTTTATTCCAACCACTGTTAAACCCTGGTTCGACAAGATTGATTTCGTCTCCATAATTTGGACCATTTTCTGAATCCCAGAGTTTGTTAGTGATCGGATCAAAGTCTATTCCGAAACTATTCCTTATACCGTAGGCATAATAAAGACTAAGAGGAACTGTATCCCCGAGTATAGCTCCTTTCGGTACGACATTCCCATCCTGAGTAACTCTTAGTATCCCACCTCTCCCATCAGGCGGTAATCCATCTATTATGTTTTGAGTTACAGTTTTTGTACTAGCAGTTGGACCAACAATGCCTATGACAAGATACACGTTGTTATCAGGTCCTATTACTATCTTACCCCCATTGTGCGTAGGACCGGGCGTTGCTGGTAAATCTAAAAGCAGCTTTGGATTTATCAACTTGTTATCTACCAACTCGTATCTGTAAAGCCTGTTACCTAGCGATTGTTTAACCTCGTTAACATCGGCACCCGACGTGGAAGATTCAGTATAATAAAGGAATACGTACACGACATTTCTTGTAACATTTTTCGCTAAAGCGATTCCTAGCATTCCTCTTTCAGATACGTTTGAAACATTAACGTGGAGCAGAGGCTCGGGTAACATTGTACCATTTAATATTCTTCTTACCGTTCCGTCATTTTTTTCTAGTACCAATATGTCATGAGGACCCAAAAATGCCATGCTTGAAGGGAATTTCAGTCCGCTAAATACCGTTTCAACCTTCAGGTGTGGATCGTTCATTATTGGCATTTTGTAGGCAGGAGGAAGACCCGACCCCGTCTGTGCCGAAGTGTAACCAGTGTGACCTACCGCCAGGCTAGTAAGAAAAATAAAAATCACAAAAACCTCAAGTGATGAACTATCATTGCAAGTGAACATATACTTTAACAGTTGATCCCCGTTATAAAAATGATAATAAAGTAAAGTTCATTAAGATCATATATGAACTTTTTACATGTTGTCGATGAATCAATATGTAATTAAATCTCTTTGAGATATATCCGTATAGTTTGATACAAGATCAAAAATCATTTCTAGTATTTCTCTTCACAAGAACATAATTTTACAATGATAACATGCCACAAACTTTATAGTGTTTATACTTTGCTTACTTTTTCTTATAATTTGTCCCGTTGGAAAGAGCTTTTTGATATCAATAATTTGAGTCATTTAATTTTTGAATTAGTTAATGCTCAAATGGATAAAGTTCTAGTGTACAAATTACGGTTCTTCTAACTGTCTTCAGTCACAACTAGTGGTCTATGAAAATGTTAATTAAAAAATCGCCTAATTTGATTATTTATATATGCATTTTCTAAGCATAAATCCGTTGAATTAACCATGTTCCAACTACACTTACCAAAACTGCTACTATGACTGCGAGAATATTATTCCAAGTATATAGTATGTTTGCCAATTGAAAATCTTGTCCTTTTGCACTAAGTGGTATATCTCCGGGTATCTTCAAATGATCCAGAGATTGATTAGTCTTTCCATCCATTTTCAAATAATGAAGGAATGAAATGTACTTCGTTATTGTTGTGCCGCTATGTGGTTCGTAATAGTTATCGTTATAGTCAAACTTGGTCTTTAGATTTCCTTCAAAACCAAATGGCGTGCCCCTATTTAGGGCTCCTGTTGTTGTCAGATATCCGTCAAGATTTGCATTTTTTATATTGGTATTACCGTTAACTGTAACTTCAGGGTTCTTCAATAAAATCGGTACGTAATTTAACGGAGGTTCAGCCCTCAAATCATAAAAGTCAATTTTTGTATCATTATTTACTTGTAAATTATCAATAGATGAATGATTCTCAGCAATAATTGACATATAAGCATGGCTCTCTGGAAACAAAATGACTGTCATATTAAAGTCATTTGGTATCGTCGTACTTATATAATCACCTTGTGAGTTCATTTCCGGCAGTTTTAATTTTCCGGTCGTGTTAATTTTTGTTTCTGATGATCCTACCAGTTTTAAACTCTTTATCGAAACGTTATCAAATGGAATAATCGAGTTGCTACTTTTGTTAAATATCGTGATATGTTTAGCGGTAATCGAATATGGATAAGTATCATTATCTAGCAAGGATAAAGATCCCGTATTTAGACTGATTTTCCCCGATACTTCCATATTTCCAATGAATCCTTTTATTGGTATCGCAGTATTATTGAAAGTCGTTACTCCAGTATAGTTAAGTCCTATTAGTCTTGAAATATTTGAAAGAGAGTAAAAAAATTGCCTTGGAGAATTCATTATTGTGTTAAAGTACCCTTCAGCATTTATTAAGACTATTTTGCCACCGTTGGTGCAAGTCTTTTCTACGGCAAACGGGGCAACCGACAGACCATTGTGATTTTGATAAGATGCAATAACCCTCAAGTCTGGAGTTGCTTCGAATTCAAACCTCTTTACTAACCCCGGAATGCTTATAGAAAGATTTTGATTTTGATTCATATTCCCGGACAACTTACTAAATGAATCTAATTTACTCTCATGCCCGTGGATTGAAAGAAGTCTGCTAAAAGTGCCATTGAAATTGCTACTGTTGTGGTTTATTATAACTAAGATCCCGCCAGTACTGCAAAATTCCCGATACCTATTATATGTTGAATTATCAACCTTTAGAGTATCAGGTATGAATATTATCTTATTTGATAGTGCAGATAGATCATTATCTTTGAATACGCTATAGTTTGCTTTGGACAGAGCTAAAATGTTGAGTGGATAATAGTAATTGTAATATTTACTTTTATTGTACGATTCAAGTGAGGGAAGAGAGATATTCCATGTCTTTATTGGCGCGAATTCTACTTTATCGTGATAGGATGCTAATCCAATATCTGAAATTCCTCGAAATACATCATATGAAATGTTCTTTAACATGTGAAACACCAAGTTATCATTCATGTAGACTTTGATAGAATTATTTAGGCTTTCAATTCTTAACGTATACCATAACATGTCCTTTTTCTCAACTTCAGTATTTTTCGATAAAAGCTTACTGGACTTTTCACCAATCGTTTTTTGAATTAATTCGAGTCCATCATTTGATAGCCTTGTATAATATTCCTTATTTCCCTCTTTCCATTTCACTCCCAAATTACCGCTGTCATTATTTCCATCATTCTCAGGAGATATTCGAAATCTAGCTTCTATAGAATTTACCTTTGATTCCTGGTTCATGGGTTTTGACCATAACGTAGTTCCATTATCGTTTTCTGAACTAAGCAGAATTACGCTCTGGTTTTGATTTTTTATCTTACTTACTGTAGAGGTATTTTGTACTTTAAAATTAAACTTATCACTATTAAATGGTAACAACCGCATATCGGATGCATCTGTTGATCTTAAATCATCTCTTTGATTGAATACGATTGAAACATCTGTTTTGGAGGATCCCCTAGGAGGTTCAAGAGACGGTACCTCAAGGACGATAAAATTGCTGTCCTCATAGACACGTCTGAAATGATCTATAGCGAATCTGACAGATTCAGTGAGGCCGTTTTCTGATTGGAGGCTATGTTTTGGTATTACTATGAATTTTGCATTGCTGTAGGATAATTGGCGATACAATTCGTCTAAAGTAGATGCGTTTAGAGTCAAAGGACTTTGTCTGACTTTATCATAAGGAAGACCGACGAAAGATGCAACTTTTGACATAAAGCCATCTTTGTATCTATCGTATTCATTAGAAAAGCCTATGATGTTATACTTGTTTGAACTCATATTTACTAAATTATGTAACCTGTCAAATAGTTGCAATTCGGCTACCGAAGGAAAATGTCTTCTCGGAAGAGTATCGATGTAATCTTGCGCTTGAATTATTAGTGAATTGTACCCTGTGAATATCAAAATCGAAAGTCCTGAACAAGGAATAATTACACCTATTAATGCTACTTTAAGGACAGGATTGTTACTTCTACTTAATATCTTATAACTTATAATTGAGGCAAAGCAGACCATGCCAATCATTATATATTTAGTGAATCTGCTTTCACTATAGTATGGACCGGTGAAAAGAGAAATAACAATAATTATCCCAAAAACAAATAATTGATTTTGAAATCTTTTAAAAAGAAAGGAAAGAATAAACACTGAGCCTAGTAGCCCTGCAATCCCTAACCTCATCGGATACAGATACCAAGGTACAGTACTTTCTGCTGATGTATGACTCATTATAACACCTGGTGAGAGCTGCTCCACAATTACGAATGATAATAAATAGAGATATGCAACTAGAAATATAATTACCCTTGTTGTTACTAGTCTAAAGTTCGCATTGTTGCGAATAGCATTTTTTTGGGGCTTTAAAAATGTTGATACTTTCTCAACAATCTTGCTCAGATATCCTCTAGTAAAGTATAATGTCCATGTGATTAAAATTAGTGGTACTGTAAGAAGTAACAATGGGAATCCTAGAATTGTTATTGAAGTGAAGAAATTCCCGGGCATAATTATATTCATAAGATATACAATTAAAATTGCCACAAGAATGGAAAAATATAGGAAATTTTTTGAATTCATATTAAAAACAATTGGGATAATACATGAAATTATAATAAATAGATAAAACTCATAATGACATATTATTCCCAACACAGAAATTGTGGTCACAATGAAAATATTTCTAAACCTAAAATCGCTACAAGCTCGTATGAATCCCAATAAGACAAACCCTGCAGGTAATGCAATGTATATCAGACCTGTACTGAAATCAGGAGCAGTAGAAATGACAAAATTGCTTGCGTTAATTATGTCAAGATTCCTAAGACTCGTCAAAGTTTCTAGAGTCGACTGTGAGGAAACTATCGGATAAGTTGTCGATTTACTCAAAAAGTAAATCCAACCAAAGCCAGAAGCCAACGTAAATAAGGAACAGGCAAGAAGTTTTGCTTTTTTCAGACTATTTGGAACCCACGCAGAAAAGAAGTAGTAAAACGCAAATATTGGGATAACGTTAAGAAAAGCAATTGACGCATAAGCATTTACCATTGGTACCCCCGAGATGGTAGTAAAGGCGGCTAAAAATGCAGATTGAAATGGAGGATAGTATGAGGTCTCTCCGTATGATAAGACTGCCTCCTTCATAGACCCGTACATAAAAAGAAGAGCCCGCCCCTGATGGTACCATTGATCTCCAATAGTGGTACCACCATATAGTGCATATGTTGAAATAATTATTAACATGAATAGACTTCCGAATACAAGTAATTGATGGTTAAATGTTTTTAAATATCTGACAATTTGACGAAGTATAAAGTGGTAACAGAAATGTTGTTTAATTCGTAAGTTTTTTGAAAATATAGTCCTATATCGTGAGCGATTGGCAAGGAATAAGGCGAGTATCGCTAGGTATACAGATAAGAAGAGGTACTGAGATTCAGATATGCTTCCGTCAAAAATTAAACCATAGATATACGCAACTAAACCTGTAATTAAGATGCTTAGTAGATACGATAGAATTACGACTAGCATGCGATCTGTTAAATAATTTTTACACACAACCCGTAGTATTCCATAGCCCGGAACAAAAAAGCAAAGGGCTATCGATGCGAGTAATTGAATTAAGCCGTTTATCCCTATTTCATTCCACTTGATAAATATATGAAAATCTTGCGTGTAAGGAAACAGAGTGACTAAAATTAAAATTACAAAGATAATAACAAATAAAAGATCCGATTCTTGTCCACTTTGATTTTTAGATTTACTATCGGGACTATTCTTACGTTGGTTAATATTGAATATTGAATTTTCGTTTTGTGTCTGTTTGTCGTCAGGCAGTATCGCAGTGTAATACCTTGCTAGTGCAAAAACGAGCGCGCAAATAATAATAGAAAGAGATATAGCAACACTGGCTTCTATAAAAAAATAGGACAGAACAGAATATACAAAAAAGGCAGCAATTATAGAGCCTAGTATTGTTATTAAGAGTCGATTATTTTGAAAATGCGTGATCAACTGTATATCCGCATCGTTATTAGCTTTATAAAATTGTTGATATAATTTATCATGGTCCTATTCGGGTAATAGTTCTTTCATAAGTACATTACGTAAAGTAGATTGGAATTATGGAATTAAAATTGTGATTACTACGATGAAAGTCAACATGATGACAATACTCTAGTTCGTACGCAAGTAACAATAGTTATCATCAATGCCATTGGAGTATGGATAGCTGTTTTACGAAATTCTCTGCTATTGTCTAATATCTGAGCGAGATTTTCCAGGTGAAAATTAAGTTAAAGGCAACTGTACTACTTTAGAATTAGGTATGATTCTAGCAAATACAAGTTAAGGAAAGAAAGCAGGAATATACCCGAATATTAAAAAGGTAACTTCGATAAAAATGACTAAAATACCATTTCTATCTTTCTACACCATATATTGGGGTATCACCTAACTCATCTCTTACTTGTGCCGGATCTAGACTAATTGAAATTATTTTTTTATTTATTAGTTTTAGTAAAACTCCCACATTATCCAATGGAGTTTTTGAACTAAATGTAAGTTTTCCTTTTATTAGTAGTGTATTTGTTTTATTGTCATACGACGCCTGATCCTGTTTAATGTTCGATAATTCATATCTTTGAGTATCTGATCCATCTATCGATGCCACAACTAGTGTAGTATTGAATTTCTTTGCCTCTGGAATTAAACCCGTCTTGTCAAAATCAACCTCCATTCTCCAACGTCCAGAAACAATTGACTGAGCATTTCCATCATTGGAAAATTGGACACTTGTTATTGGGCCACTTAACTTTAAGGGCTGAATATTGCTTGTATTTGAACCAAGTGTTGCAGAAAAAACAGACTCAGGTTGTACTAGATGGTGAATTACCACTACACTGAGCACAAGAAACCCAATGATAATTATCAGCTCGTTAACATAATTTGGATTCAATGTAGTAAGTTTCAACATCAACAAAAAGCATTTCATAAATATAAAAACTATTAGATGAAAGCCCTGTCAAATACAATAGTCAAATACAATGCAATCATCTACTAGTGAGCATGAGAGATAATATTGATTGTACAAAAGAAATCTAGTTTACCTTAAATAGTGTTCAGCTTTGTAATACTCCATGACTAAGTTTTCCCTAATTGTCTTGATACCCGCTCTATTGTTAGTACTCGGTGTAGTTTTTGCAACTTTTTACCATAAATATGATACGACTAGATTCCCAGTCCAAGTTCAATCCCGAAATATAACAGTTGAAATCCTTGATGGCCTAGGAGGTAATGTAATAAGTCTCCAAAAAGATCAATTTGGAAATGTAACCTCAATAGTATCCGGAAAATGGCAATTTAACAAGTCTCTTGAAAGTGAGAAACGTCCTATTGATTTCGAAGCTAGTTTCACAGCATATAACACCGACGGAAAATCGACTACAAAGTTGTCATTTTCAAATTTTACCTTGTCTAATTCAAGCATTAGCAAAAAGTTAGCCGTTATTGATGGAAATGTGTCATTAAACATCAAAGGCCAAAAACAAGATAACAGGGAGAGCATTCCATTGCACATGATTCTTTCCAACAACCTAATTTTGAATGTGTCAAGTGATTCAAATTTATTTCACAAGTATTTCGATAAGTCACCTATCTATGGCAAAGTCACCTATTCCAACAGTATTTCTGATAAAGGTAACGCAACATCAGCTTCAACACCAGCTCCAAAACCGCCTTCGAAAGTAAACACTCAATTTGCAGGTGGACCAATTACTTCTGATCAAAAGCTGCATGTTGAGCTTGTTACTAATGCAATTAAATTTCCAACAAAGATGGCATTCGTGGGCAACAATGACCTACTAGTATTAGAAAAAAATGAAGGAACGGTCAAACGTGTTTTAAACGGAAAGGTAGAAAATAACTCACTTCTCGATGTGGCTGTTGCCAATGGTGTGGAGAGAGGAATGCTCGGAATAAGTATAATGAAAACGAATACTAGCCTTGTCCATGTCTTTTTATATTTCACACAGTCTATCAAAGACGGAGACGATGTTAGTGAAGGAAAAGCTCCACTGGGAAACAGACTATACAGATATGATTTAGTAGACGATAAATTGATAAATCCTAAACTTTTATTGGATCTGCCTTCAGCTCCTGATTCGGCACACAATGGTGGCAAAATCCTTCAGGATAGTCGAGGCGATATATATCTCACTATAGGAGATCTCAATCGCAGTAACGCTAAGAATTCCAATTCTACAATAACTGTGGTACAGAATAATGGTAATGGCTCGAGTGCTGATGGAAGGGCAGGGATTCTAAGGATAACTGAGGATGGCAAGACAGTTGGATCAGGGATAATTGGACGCCAAGATCCATTAGATAAATACTTTGCTTATGGAATTCGCAATAGCTTCGGCATGGCTTTCGATCCTTTAACGGGAAGATTATGGGATACTGAAAATGGTCCTGAATTTGGAGACGAAATCAACCTTGTCGAACCAGGGTTTAACAGTGGTTGGAATAAAGTCCAGGGTATATGGACTCCTGATGAAAATTCTCCCGGAAATGTCAGCTCTGATTTATCTGATCTAGTTACATTCAATAATACCGGCAAATACAGTGAGCCTGAACTTTCTTGGTACCAACCGTCACCGGGTCTCACCTCCATAGTTTTTCTGAATTCAACCAAACTGGGTACAAATTACACAAATGACATGCTAGTTGGTGATTTTCATAATGGTAACATTTATGATTTCAAATTAAGCTCGAATAGGAGTAGTCTTATTTTACCACCTGCCATTTCAGACAAAGTAGTTAATAGAGTGAATGAAACAGAGAGTCTGATCTTTGCCAAGGGCTTCGGCGGAATTACGGATATGGAACTGGGACCTGACGGATATTTGTATGTACTTTCTGTATACCAGAGTGGCGACAATTGCGACCCTATTCGTCATCCAAATCAAGCATGCGTTAGCTACGATAAACCAATAGGAGGCTCAGTATATAGGATACTGCCTTCAATACCTGCATCTTAGTACACTATTATAATTTGTCTACTGTAATTTAGTTTCAAACCTATTTGTCCTGACATTATATTCCAGATTATTGTAAATAGTTTTACCCCACATTCGATTCACACAATGCTTTGCGTTTACTAATGTCCTTACTAGAGCATTTAACAGCGTTAGATATTATGTGTTATGTAAATTAATGTGGATTGCATACTAGAGACAAATAGAATTTTAGTAGTAAATATCAGTTGAATATACGTTGATATTTGACTTCATATACTAGGTGTTCTCTAATGTAGTAAATGCGTTTTGCAAAGGTAGGCAAAACAATTTTGATTGGTACGCGGAAAAGTGACACAATCAATTACTAGTCGACTATACATATAAGCGAACTTTAAAATAGTATTAAAAATACTTGCACATTTGATGTCTTTAAAGTTTAAAGGTTTGCGTTATATCTTAGTTTTGTCCATACCACTGGTTTTATCTGCTTACACACATTTGTGGAACCCATCGGGGTTTCCGTCAATCCATATAGACGAAAGTCATTACATGCGACGAGCAATGTTGGTTATTCAAGGTATGGGCCCTCAGGAGTCAGCGGCGACCGGATACCAAAGAACGTATGATCATCCCTACTTTGGACAGATATTTTTAGGGGGGATCTTACGACTAATAGGATATCCAAATTTTCTCAGCCCGGTATCTGACCAACATTCAGTGGAGATGCTTTATACGGTACCAAGATTGCTAATGGGTCTTCTTGCCATTCTTGATACATTCTTAATTTTCAAAATAGCTGAGAGAAGATACGGGATGGCTGTCGGGCTGATTGCATCTGTTTTCTTTGCAGTAATGCCAATGACATGGGTCTTAAGACGAATTTACTTGGATACTCTTTTGATGCCTTTTTTGTTATCTTCAATCCTGTTCGCTTTGTACTTAAGACCAAGCGGTAACACACAAGATCCGGAAAATACAAAAAGTGAGGTAGGTCAGGGAACTTTGATACTGCTTTCAGGAATTTTCTTAGGTTTGGCAATATATACAAAAGCTCCAGTTTTCACAATGATACCACTTGTTGGGTCATTTGTGTTTTTTAATTCAAAAAAAAGGTTCAAGAGTCTCGGGATCTGGCTGATACCCGTTATTATATTTCCCCTTCTATGGCCATTATATAGCGTTGTTGTAGGTCAGAATGACTTGTGGTTTCAATGGGTGGTATGGCAAACTGGTAGGAATAGACCGTTATCTATTTCTCTCACCAATTTTGCCCAAATCGATCCTGTAATCTCCATCATTGGTATTGTGGGGATTATTTGGACAGCATTGAAAAAAGATTTTTTCCCCTTGTTATGGGTTGGTCCATTCTTGATATTCTCTTATTTCATAGGATGGGTTCAGTACTTTCACTTGATAGTTATTTTTCCAGCACTTTGTGTTGGTTCTGCTGTTCTTATAAATGATATACAGATATTCGTAAGGAAAAGACTGAGATTTCGGTCTGGAAGAATGGTATTATCACAAGTACCATTCATTATAATCTCATTGTTTGGAGTAGTAATCATGACTTTACTTATAACCTCTGATGTGAATAGCTCATACTATAGAATTTACGGTTCAATTGCTAGTAGCATACCAACCACATCTAATTCGAATGAAAATAATTCTAATGTAACATTGGTGGGGAGTCACTGGTGGGTGTGGAACTCTTATTGGATTACTGAATACATTCTAGGGAAACATCACGAGTTGGTAGATCCTCATTTTGATCCGAATTTTAAACTCCCACTGACTACAAAAAACGTTATATTCGTTGAAGATAATGAATTCCTAGATTCCATCTCTCGAAAAATTCATAGCAATAATCTTTATGAAATAAAGAAGTTGTATAATGAATCCGCCAAAACATTTACTTTTTTTGATAACGTAACCAGTGCTGATAATGGCAGATATCCATATAATATATTCTCAATAATGATACTCAATGAAAATCATCCCACAGGACAAGTCGTGATAAAAAGGAATTTCTAGATTATGAATATTGAAAACTCCGAAGGCTTTTGAAATTCAGGCGGTATGAAGTTTACTTAATTTACCCTACCCCACCATTCTCCGAATAATTCTGTTCATCTCCGGTCTTGGTAGGTTTTGCTATGTATATTACTTATTATTCGTCTTAAATACAAGAATGAAAATCCTGACAGCTCCAGGATTGAATATGATCCTCACCCTTATGGCAAATTAAGATTTTACGTCATCTATTATTTACTTGTTTAATTAATTCTGCAGCGCGTCGGTCCTTGCTGCTTAAAGTGCTCACAATCAAGTCCCTTTCCTTGTCCGTTATTTTGTTCCGGTTGGTTATTGTTATCTTGACCTTGGTTATTGTTATCTTGACCTTGGTTATTGTTAT
>AR_comb_assmDRAFT_10045860_pt1 | contig 12275 bp, 8 predicted proteins | sample ArasoioldDNA_FD_10543 | JGI IMG/M metagenome (IMG submission 10543) | reverse complement strand
TCATCGACGCCACCACCTCCGGGTACCTGAACCGGGTGGCGCTGGTGGCGGAGGCGGCTCGCCGATGATGTCCTGGCTCCAGCTCCTCGGGCCGGCGATGGCGGTGGCGGGCATCGGCGCCCTCGTCCTCGGCGGGGACGCGCTCCTTCCGGGACGGGGCCGGCTGTGGGGCTGGATCTCCGTGGTCCTCCTCGTCGCGCTGCTCTTCCTCCCCCCGGTGATGGGGGCCGCGCCTCACCGGGCCTACGTCGCGGGCCCCTGGTCGCTGTTTCTCCAGCGGGTCCTGATCTGCAGCGCGGCGCTGGCGGTCCTCGGTTCGATGGACTGGCTCGAGTCGCGCGCCGGCGGGCGCCAGGCCGAGTACCTGGCGCTGCTGCTCTTCAGCACCTCGGGGATGATGACGATCCCCGGCGCGCGGGACTGGGCGCTGCTGGTCGTCTCCTTCGAGCTGATGGGCATCCCGCTCTACGCGCTCGTGGCGTGGGCGAAGAACGACGGCCCACCCGAGCGCCCCCGCCTCGCCGCCGAGGCGGGGCTGAAGCTCTTCGTCACCGGAACGGCGAGCTCCACCCTGACCTTCTTCGGCCTGGCGCTGGTGGTCGGGCTATCGGGGAGCACTCGCCTCGACGCCGTCGTCGACCCCGGCCGTGCGCCGCTGGCGGCGGTGGGGATGCTGCTCATCATCGCGGGGTTCGGGTTCAAGATCGGCGCGGTGCCGTTCCACTTCTGGATCCCGGACACGTACCAGGGTGCGCCCACCCCTTTCGTCGCCTTCCTCTCGGTGGCGCCCAAGCTGGGCGGCCTCGCCGCGCTCGGGGTCATCCTCCTCCACGGCTGGAACGGGGAGGCGGCCATCTGGAAGCCGGCGGTGGTGCTCCTGTCGGCGGCGAGCATGCTGGTCGGGAACTTCTTCGCCCTGAACCAGACCGACGTGCGCCGGCTGCTCGGGTTCTCCGGCATCGCCCAGATGGGATACGTGCTCATCGGGCTCGCGGCGGACACGCGGGCGGGGCTGGCCATGGCGCTCTTCTTCATGGCCACCTACGTCTTCACCAACCTGGGAGCCTTCCTCGTCCTGCACGCCGGGGCCGAGGCCTCGGGCGGACATTCCATCCCGAAGCTCGCGGGGCTGTCGCGCCGCGCCCCGGTGCTCGGCGCGGCCCTGCTGGTCTTCCTCCTCTCGCTGGCCGGCATCCCGTTCGTCGCCGGGTTCTGGGCGAAGGTCTTCGTCCTCCTCGCCGGATACAGGGCGGGGCTGCGCTGGCTGGTGGTCCTGGGCGTCGCGCTCGCGGTCTACGGCCTGTTCTATTACCTGAGCGTGGCGCGCTCGACCTTCATGGCCGAAGGCGAGGGGCGCGCGCCGGTGCCCACGCGGCTCCCTCTGCGGCTGGCCATCGCCGTGTGCCTGGTGGCGGTGGTGGGGTTCGGGCTGTTCCCCAGGCCCCTTCTCGACGCCGCCGAGACGGCGGCGGCGGATCTCATGGGCGAGCCCGTCGCGCTGTCGTCGCGGCCGTAGCTCCACCGCCGCGGGCAATCGTGTTGCCCGGGCGGTCCGTGCGCGTCGGTCAGGGCCCGGGGGTGGTGATGCTCCCGAGCTGGATGGCGGTCATCTGCTGGTAGCTCGCGGTGGCCGTGCCGGTGATGCTCCGCTGGCAGGACACCCGGACGTGCTCGTCGCCCGCACCGGTGACCAGGACGGCCGTGTGGAGGACCAGGGTGTCCGACGCGTTGCCGGCAGCGAGCGAGCCGTCCGCCCGGTCGAGCAGGCTCCCCGTCCCGCTCTGGGTGAACACGCAGGTGACGCCGCCCGCGTCGCCGCTCGTGTTGTTCAGCACCACCTTGGCGGTGACGACGTACGAGCCGGCCGGAAGGGCGAGGCTCGCCACCTGCGAGAAGAAGGCGGCGATGTTGACGGCCGCGGTCTGCGGGAGGCCGACCTGGGCGGTGAACGCCGCCGCGACGCCGCTCGTGCCGGGAGGACCGGCAGGACCGGCCGGGCCCTGAGGTCCGGCGGGGCCCGCGGGACCGACGTCCCCGGCGGGGCCAGCAGGGCCCTGGCTACCCGTGGCACCGGTCAGACCGATCGGACCCGGAGGGCCGATGGGGCCGGCAGGACCGGTCGCGCCGGCGGGGCCGGCAGGTCCCTGGGCGCCTGCAGGACCGGTCAGACCGATGGGACCTGGAGGCCCGATGGGGCCCGCGGGACCGGTCGCCCCCGTGGCTCCGGCAGGCCCGGGCGGACCCGCTGGCCCGGCGGGCCCCGGCGGGCCCTGGATGCCGCCGCCGAGCCCGATGGCGACATCGAAGGCCGCCTTCACGCATGCGCCGCGAGAGGGGGTGACGGTCAGCAGGTAGCTCGCCGAGGCCGGATCCTTCGGCATCACCGCCACGATGTCGGTCGGCGACCACGAGGCGACGCCAAGGCGCTGTCCCCCGAGGGTGACCGTTCCGCTCCTCGTCCCGAACGCAGAACCATGGATGAAGAGGTTCGCTCCATCCGCGTCCGCGTGGAGGATCAGCGGGCCGTCGCCGCGGTCCGACCCTCTCGGGTCGTTCTCACGGCACTGGTCGTGGTCGTTCCCCCGGTCTCGATTCTCGCTCCCGCCACGAGCGTCCGGCACGAATGCCAGCGCCGCGGCGACCAGAGCGGTGACTCCCCAGTGTTGTCTCATGCGCGTTCACCCCGGGGGCCGGTCTCGATCGACCGCGCTCCAGGGTCCCCGGCACGAGGAGACACCTCGATTCTCGCGGCTCGCAATTGAGGCACGAACCACCCTGCGGTGTCCGCGCCGGCTCAGGGCGAGCGTGGAGCAGATTTCGGCAGCACGAAAGCGAGCGCTCTCCCACCGCGTCCGACGTGTTGAGCGCGCCCCTCGTGGGTTCGACTCCGCAGTCCGGCTCGGGGCTTCGGGCGGGTCAGGACGCATCCACGAAGAACGTGACAGGACTCGACGTGCGTCAGATCGATGGCGCCGCCTCGAGACTGCTACCCCAGGAACGTGTCGATGACGATGATGTCGTCTCGGAGCACCTCCTCGCTGAGGGCGCGGTGCTCCTCCTGGTCCATGTCCACCCGGAGGCGGCGAATGAACTCCTCCACCTGCTGCACGGTGCGGTCGAGGTCCTGCCCGAGCTCCAGGCAGCTCAGCTCGTGGAGAGCAGTCCGCTGGGCCTGGTGCTCCTCGTCCATCGTCTCGACCCGCGCCGGACCCCAGGCATCGACGTCCTTCAGCAGCGGACGGAGCACGGTCTCCTCGTGCGACAGATGCCGGAGGAAGGCGTCGCGGAAGGTGCGAAGACTCGCCCGGAGCCGGCCCATCGCACCCGGAACTCGCCGCGTCATCTCTCCCAGCGCCTCCTCGATCTCGTCCAGGACGTCCCGGAGGATGGCGTGCTCGTCGAGGATGAGGCTGCGGACCTGACTCGCGCTCAGCTCCATGGGGTTCCTCCTGCGGCAGAGCCGGCCGCAATCGTTTCGGTCTCCCGGTCCGGGGCCGGTGCAGAGCGCACGCCTTGCGCGGAGAACCCCGACCGTCCCGAGCACCGAGGAGCCCATGCGAAAAGCGTGCGAAACCCCGGATCGCGTCAGCGGGGAACCGCTTGCTCGAGGAAGCGGAACACGTCCGGCTCCCACTGCGGAATGGCCAGGTAGAGCCCGCTGTGGCCATCCTCGGGCGTCGATCCGATCGCGGGGTAGAGCACGGCGACCGGAGGCGGCCCAGCTCGCTCTCGCACCGATCCGAGGGCGGTGCTCGCCTCGGTGTCGTAGTCGTTGGCCCACTGGACGAGCATGATCGGGCACCGGGCCCGCTGTACCGCTTCGCGCAGGTCGCGCCTGACCTGCTCGGAGCGGGACCAGGAGCCGGCGGCCGCAGCGAAGGTCACCGCGCCGCGAATTGTCTCATCCCGCGCCGCGGCCAGGAGCGTCAGCTGCCCTCCGAAGGAGTGTCCCATCAGGGACAGGCGGGAAGGATCGATGTCCGGCAGGGACTTCAGGAAGGCCAGGGCGGCGAGGACGTCGTCGAGCTGCTCCGTCTCCATCAGCGTGTCCTGGAGCTGCTGGCGGGCCGCCCGACCGTGTGCGCGCTCCTCGGCGTCGAGCCGATCCTGCAGGAAGGGAGCGGCGTCGGCGGAGGGACCCTGCCCTCGACGGAAGGGGTAGAAGAACGCAAATCCGCGGCGGGTGAAGAGCGGGGCGAGCCTCGACGCTGCCTCCTGGATCGGCATCCGTGCGGTCTCGTCGGCGGTCGCTCCTCCCGAGCCGTGGTTGAACAGCACCGCGGGAAACGACCCGTGCCCGGCGGGCTTCCACAGCACTCCGTGCAGCCGCAGCGTTCCGCTCGGGAACTCGACCGTGACCGGTGCGCCCTCGCGCTCGGCGTTCGGCGGTCGAGCGGCCGCGCATCCAGCGGCCGCCAGCAGGAGCACGAACGCTCCGAGCCTTCCGCCTCGAGACCGCAGGCGTGCTCTGGTCGGCGGCCACGGCTGCACCGCGTGAGGTTGGCCTGTCTCCGGGTTCATGCCGCACGGTGTGCGGAGCCGCGCACCGGCCCGCAGGGTTTGCGCGCCCCGGCCGGGCCGGACGCTCTGCCGGGGCGGGCACGTCGCGTGCTTTCGCTCGAGCCCATGAACCCGCCTCGCCTCCTCACCGTCGACGGGAACGAGGCGGTGGCTTCGGTCGCCCACCGCCTGTCCGAAACCATCGCCATCTACCCCATCACCCCCTCCTCGACGATGGCGGAGCTGGCCGACGAGTGGTCCGCGCATGGCCAGAGCAACGTCTGGGGACTCGTTCCCCGGGTGGTTCAGCTCCAGTCGGAGGCTGGTGTTGCCGGTGCAGTCCACGGGGCGCTCCAGGCAGGAGCCCTGTCGACGACCTTCACCGCGTCGCAGGGCCTGCTGCTGATGATTCCGAACCTCTACAAGATCGCCGGCGAGCTCACGCCGTTCTGCATGCATGTTGCGGCGCGGACCCTGGCCACGCACGCGCTGAGCATCTTCGGCGACCACTCGGACGTGATGGCCTGTCGGCAGATTGGCCTCGCCCTGCTGGCCTCGGGCTCGGTCCAGGAGGCCCACGACCTGGCCGCGGTCGCCCACGCCGCGACCCTGCGGACGCGGGTGCCCTTCCTTCACTTCTTCGACGGATTCCGGACCTCGCACGAGGTGGCCAAGATCTCCGAGCTCTCGAACGAGCAGCTCCTGGCGATGATGGACGAGGAGGCGATCGCCGCACACCGCAGCCGCGCGCTCGACCCCGAGCACCCCGTCCTGCGAGGAACCGCGCAGAACCCCGACGCGTACTTCCAGGCGCGCGAGGCGTGCAATCCCTTCTACGCAGCTTGCCCGGGAGTGGTGCAGGAGGAGATGGATCGCCTGGGCCGGCTCACCGGCCGCCGGTACCACCTCGTGGACTACCACGGCCATCCCGAGGCCGAGCGGGTGGTGGTGGCCATGGGCTCCGGCGCGGAGGTGGCACACGAGACCGTCGACTGGCTCCTGTCCAGGGGCGAGCGCGTCGGCGTGCTGAAGATCCGCCTCTACCGCCCGTTCCCCGCCCAGGCCCTTCTCGCCGCGCTGCCGGCGACGGCGCGCAGCCTCGCCGTGCTCGACCGGACGAAGGAGCCGGGTGCCCCGGGTGAGCCGCTGTACCTGGACGTGCTGACCGCGCTCGCCGAGGCACGCTCCGAGCGGCCGATGCCGGTGGTGGTGGGCGGACGGTACGGACTCTCTTCGAAGGAGTTCGACCCCGGAATGGTGCGGGCGGTCTTCGAGAATCTCGGACGGAACGAGCCGAAGAATCACTTCACGATCGGCATCGTCGACGACGTGAGCCGCACTTCCCTCGAGTGGCAGCGCGACTTCGAGGTCGATTTTCCCGGCCGGACCCAGGCGGTGTTCTACGGCCTCGGCTCGGACGGGACGGTCGGAGCGAACAAGGCGTCGATCAAGATCATCGGTGAGGAGACCGAGCACGCCGCGCAGGGCTACTTCGTCTACGACTCCAAGAAGTCGGGGGCGATGACCATCAGCCACCTGCGCTTCGGTCCGGGGCCCATCCGCTCGTCGTATCTGGTCAAGCAGGCCGGCTTCGTCGGCGTGCACCAGTTCCAGCTGATCGATCGGCTCGACGTGCTGGAGCTCGCGGCACCAGGCGCGGTGGTGCTGATCAACGCTCCGTACCCGGCTGACCAGGTCTGGGACCAGCTCCCGCGCGAGTTCCAGCAGACGATTCTCGAGCGAAAGCTGCAGCTCCACGTCATCGACGCGGTCAAGGTGGCTCAGGCCGCCGGGATGGGCGGGCGGATCAACGCGGTCATGCAGGCGTGCTTCTTCGCGCTCTCAGGCGTTCTGCCTCGGGATGAAGCGATCGCAGAGATCAAGAAGTCGATCGAGAAGACCTACAAGAAGAAGGGCGCCGAGGTCGTCCGCCGGAATCACGCCGCCGTCGATGCCTCGCTGGTCGCGCTCTTCAGGGTCGACGTGCCCGGCAAGCTCACCGCGACCCGCGGCCGCCCACCGGTGGTCTCTCCGGAAGCACCGGACTTCGTGCGGCGGGTGACGGCGATGATGCTGGAGAACAAGGGAGACCTCCTCCCGGTGAGCGCCTTCCCCGTGGATGGGACCTGGCCCACGGGCACTGCACGCTGGGAGAAGCGGAACCTGGCGCTGGAGATCCCGGTCTGGGACGCGCCGCTCTGCATCCAGTGCAACAAGTGCGCTCTGGTCTGCCCGCATGCCGCCATTCGCACCAAGGTCTACGGAGAGGGCGCGGTCGCGGTGGCGCCGCAGGGCTTCAAGTCCATGGCCTTCAAGGGGCAGCAGGGCAGCGCGTACACGGTGCAGGTCGCTCCGGAGGACTGCACCGGATGCGGCCTCTGCGTCGAGGTCTGCCCGGCGAAGGACAAGGCGAACCCCCGCCACAAGGCGCTGGAGCTCTCGCCACAGCCGCCGCTGCGCGAGCAGGAAAGAAAGGCCTTCGACTTCTTCCTCGGGCTGCCCGAGGTGGACCGGACCACGCTGCGACTTGACGTGAAGGGCTCCCAGTTCCTGCAGCCGCTCATGGAGTTCTCGGGCGCCTGCACGGGCTGCGGCGAGACCCCGTACATCAAGATGCTGACCCAGCTCTTCGGTGACCGGCTGATCATCGCCAACGCCACGGGCTGCTCGTCGATCTACGGCGGGAACCTCCCGACCACTCCGTACACCGTCAACAAGGACGGGCGGGGGCCTGCCTGGGCGAACTCCCTCTTCGAGGACAACGCGGAGTTCGGCTTTGGCATCCGGTTCGGCACGAACGCGCTGAGGCACCTCGCGGAGCTGGTGCTGAAGCGGCACGCGCCGGTGCTGGGCGACGCCTTCATCACCGAATTGCTGGAGGCGGACCAGTCCACCGAGGCCGGCATCGCCGCACAGCGCAAGCGGGTCGCAGACCTAAAATCGAGATTCAAGCCAGACGGGCTCGAGTCGCGGAAGCTCCTCGGGCTGGCCGACCATCTCGTGAAGAAGAGCGTGTGGATCGTCGGCGGTGACGGGTGGGCCTACGACATCGGATATGGAGGCCTGGATCACGTCCTCTCCACCGACATGGACGTGAACATCCTGGTGCTCGACACCGAGGTCTACTCGAACACCGGAGGTCAACAGTCGAAGGCCACGCCGATCGGTGCGGCGGCCAAGTTCGCTGCGGCCGGAAAATCGATTGCCAAGAAGGACCTCGGGCTGCTCGCGATGGCCTACCGCACGGCCTACGTGGCGCAGGTGGCGTTCGGTGCCAAGGACGCGCAGACGGTCAAGGCGCTCCTCGAGGCGGAGAGCTATCGCGGGCCCTCTCTGGTCATCGCCTACAGCCACTGCATCGCCCACGGCTACGACCTGGTGCACGGGCTCGAGCAGCAGAAGCGGGCAGTGGACTCCGCGACCTGGCCTCTCTACCGGTTCGACCCGCGGCGCATCGTCGCCGGCCAGCCGCCGCTGGTTCTCGACTCGGGTCCCGGGAAGCTCCCGGTGCGCGACTACATGCGCCAGGAGGCCCGGTTCCGCATCACCGAGTCGCTGGATCCGGACCGGTACAGGCAGCTGCTGGGCTGGGCGCAGCAGAACGTCAGCCAGCGCTATGGCGTCTACGAGCAGCTGGCCAAGGTCGTCGTGCCCCAGGCCACCACCATCCCCGACGTCAGGCCGCCGCCCGCGGTCACTCCGGAGTGAGCCCCGACATGGATCTCTCGGTCGAGTACCTGGGACTGAAGCTTGCACATCCGATCTTGCCCGGCGCCTCGCCGCTCGCCGACGAGGTGGGCACGGCACGAGCTCTGGAGGATGCCGGTGCCCCGGCGATCACCCTGCGCTCGTTGTTCGAGGAGCAGATCACCCAGGAGCAGCTCTCCACCTTCATGGCCACCGAGCAGCACCGCGAGCTCTCCGCCGAAGCCTCGAGCCTCCTGCCCGAGCCCGCGGACTACCGCCTCGGCCCCGACGCGTACCTGGAGCAGATCCGAAAGATCCGTGCGGCGGTGAACGTGCCGGTGATCGCCTCGTTGAACGGGACCACGCCCGGAGGCTGGGTCGACTTCTCGCGCCTCATCGAGCAGGCGGGCGCCAGCGCGCTGGAGCTCAACCTCTACGCCGTTCCCACCGATCCGACGCGCGACGGGGCGGCGGTGGAGCGGGACACGCTGGAGATGGTCCGGACAGTGAAGAGCCGGGTCACCATCCCGGTCGCGGTGAAGCTCTCGCCCTTCTACACCTCGATCTCGTCTCTCGCCCGAAGCCTGGAGGAGACGGGCGCCGACGGGCTGGTGCTCTTCAACCGGCTCTTCGAGCCCGAGATCGACGTGGACGCGCTCGAGGTGAGGCGAGTGCTCCGGCTCTCGGACAGCTCGGAGCTGCCGCTCCGGCTTCGCTGGCTGGCAATCCTCTCCGCCCAGAGACGGATCCCGCTGGCGATCAGCGGAGGGGTTCACGAGGTCGTGGACGCGATCCGGGCGCTGATGGCCGGCGCAACGGTCGTGCAGGTGGTGTCCACGTTGCTCCGGAACGGTCCCTCGCGGCTGGTCGCGCTGCGGGCGGGGCTCGAGCGGTGGCTGGTGGAACGCGAGTACGCCTCGCTGCGCCAGCTCCGGGGGAGCATGAACTTGAAGGCCTGTCCCGATCCGTCCGCCTACCAGCGCGCGAACTACATCCACCTGCTGCACGGGTGGCGGGAGCATCCCGGCGTCGGGTAGGGGGGGACCGCTCGGGCGAGGCTCAGCCGAGGTAGGTGATGTGGCTTTCCACGAGGAGCAACGTGCATCCGTCGGCGGCCCAGACCCCCTCGTTCGCCTGGATCCGGTAGACCTGGATTTGCTGCGGTCCGACCCCGGCGGTGAAGATGCCATGGACCCGCTGCCCGGTGGTCTTGAACGTCCCCGTGAACTCGATGGTCTGCTCCTGCCCGGGTCCGGCTGCGACGACCTGGGACGTGGAGATGACCTGATGGTCCGTGTAGTCCATCCAGACGATGTCCTCGACCCCGCCGAGGGTCGTCGGCACGGCCACTCCGTACGCGAAGCCGAAGGTGGCGATGGCGTCCCCGGTCGGTGAGGAGATGTCGATGCTGTTGGTCGACTCGACCGCGAGCCAGTTCGGATCGGGGATGAAGTAGGCGAAGTGGGCTCCCTGGCGGTGCGTCCAGTTCGCCATCGCCTGCGCGTCGGGCAGGGTTCCGCCGCAGGACCGCGCGGTCTGGGCGGGATTGCCGCCGTTGCCCCCGTTCTGGCCGTTCCCGCCACCGCAGGCGGCGAGCGCGAGGAGCGGCGCGACGACGAGCAGCCGCAACCGCCGAGCCCGCGAGAAACGTCCGATCCGAGGTCTGGGCAATCCCATGCGGGACCTCCCGCCGGCGGCCTACACCCGTCCCGAGGGTGCACTCAACGGGCACGTCGCTCCTGCCGTCGAGATGCAGAGTCGAGTTCCGGAATTCGCGGTCTTGCGAGTGGCCCCGGGTCGTCGTGAGTCAGCGCCGGCCCGGCAGGACGGCGTCGATGACCCGGGCGCGACACCGCGCGAGATCCCCGCGAGCCATCCATCCGCGACCGCGAGTCGACCTCCGGCCGGTGCATCGCTCTCCGGCACGTCGGGCGGCACGTGCGCGCAGGCCAGGGCGACTCCCAGACCGACGACCGCGAGTGGTGAGCGACGGTTCCTCGACGCCCCGAGCGAGCCGCTCATGTCGGGGGAGCCCACCCGACTGCGCTCGCTTCGGCAAGGCCCCGGGCACTCCAACCCCGTTCTGCAGGCAAGCTGGCCCGTCGGGTCCGGTGGCGGAGGGGTGCACTAGGGTCCAGGGCAGATGGAGGCCTCCTCCACGGCGGACCCGAGCCGGCTGGACCCGTGGACGGTGGGAGCGCTGGCCGTCGTCGCCTACTGCGTCGGAAACGTCGTGCACGAGGGGCTGGGTCACGGCGGGGCCTGCGTCCTCGTGGGCGGCAAGCCCCAGGAGCTGAACGCCATCTTCTTCGAGTGCTCGATCGAGGGCCTTCCCGGGGCCGCCCGCCGCTGGCTTGCTGCCGGGGGGAGCATCGCGAACCTCCTGGTAGCAATCCCGGTGTGGATCGCGCTGCGGCGGCTTCCCCGGGACGCAGGGCACGGTCGCGCGTTCGCGTGGCTGCTGCTCGCGGTGAATCTCCTCACGGCCTTCGGCTACCTGCTCTTCTCGGGTCTGGGGAACATCGGCGACTGGGCCGTGGTGATCCGCGGGCTGGAGCCAGCGCTCGTCTGGCGTGGCGCGCTCGCCCTTGCCGGAGCGGGGCTGTACTTCTTGGTCGCGCCGAGGCTTCTGATGCCATGGCTCGAGCCGTTCCTCGGCCCGGGGGTCGAGCAGCGCCAGGCGCGCGCCCGGACCCTGAGTCTGCTCCCTTACTTCGTCGGGGGCCTCACCTTCGTCGCCGCGGGCCTCCTCAACCCCCACGGGCTGCAGCCGGTGCTCATCTCCGCGATGGCGGCGTCCTTCGGTGGAATGTCCCTCCTGTTCTGGTACCCCACCCTGTACGCGCGGCGCCCGGCGGCAGCTCCGGGAGACGTCCCGCTCGGAGTTCCGCGGAGCCGGGGCTGGCTCGTCGCTGCCGCCATCACCCTCGTCGTCTTCGTCGGGCTGCTCGGGCCAGGTGTCCGTTTCGGCGGCCCCTGAGCGGGCGAGCCGGCAGCCGGCGCTCCTCATGGCGCGACCGCAGGCGTGACTCCGGGCGCGCGCCGGACGCGAGAGGGAGCCCTCATCCGGCCCAGCGCCTCGACGGGCGCCGGTCGATGCGCTTCACGCGAGTGAGGGCCATAGGACCGGTCATGGATCGCATCCTCCTGACCGGCGCCACCGGCGTGGTCGGTCGTCGCGTCTTGCCCCTGCTCGTCTCCGCCGGTCACCCCGTCACCGCCGTCGGGCGCACGCCCCAGCAGCAGGAGCTGCTTCGCGCGGTGGGCGCAACCCCGGTGTCGATGAACCTCCTGGATCCGGCGTCGGTCCGGTCCGCCGTCGCGGGACAGGATGCGGTCATCAACCTGGCCACGCACATGCCGTCCTCGATGTTCAGGATGTTCTTCCGGAGGTCCTGGCAGGAGAACGACCGCATCCGCCGCGACGGCTCTGCGAATCTCGCAGTCGCTGCGGCAGCCGCCGGCGTTCGGCGCTTCATCCAGGAGTCGTTCGCGCCGGTCCACGAGGACGGCGGGGCCGACTGGATCGACGAGCGCTGGCCGGTCAGGACCGCGGCCTACAACCGCACCGTGCTCGACGCCGAGGCCTCGGCGGAGCGGTTCAGCAGAGCTGGAGGAACGGGCGTGGCGCTCCGCTTCGCGTGCTTCTACGGCCCGGACCCCATGCTCCGGCAGGTCCTGGGCACGCTCCGGAAGGGCTGGATGCCGTTTCCCGGGGCGCCCGGCGCCTACTGGCCTGCGGTGTCCCACGAGGACGCCGCGACGGCGGTGGTGGCCGCCCTCCGGGCGCCCGCAGGCGTCTACGAGGTGTGCGACGACGACCCGCTCACCCGGAAGGAGTTCGGCGACGTCTGCGGACGTGCCATCGGGGCAGGCCCACCCAGGCCGATTCCGCGGTGGCTCTCCGTCATCGGGCTGTTCGAGCTGATGTCGCGCTCGCTCCGGCTGAGCAACGCGAAGCTCCGGGCCGCCACCGCGTGGGCGCCTCGGTGGCGCAGCGTTCGGGAGGGGATCCCGGAGGCGGCGCGGCAGCTCGGGCTCGCCCAGCAGCACGGGGCGGCGCGGGCGGAGGTGGAGGCGCCCGGGTA
>AR_comb_assmDRAFT_10059322_pt1 | contig 12277 bp, 10 predicted proteins | sample ArasoioldDNA_FD_10543 | JGI IMG/M metagenome (IMG submission 10543) | reverse complement strand
TCGTACTCGGCTAGGACCGCATCACCATCCCGCCGCTCAATACGAATGATAACCTGAATTTTTTTCACCAAGTCAGGCTGTTCGACTTTTATCTCAGTTTTTCCCAGCGATCGGATGACCAACTCGGTATTGGAGATGCGCTCTTGGGTGATGGGATGGGTCATCATGTAGGCGGGGAAATCGGTAGGATTCAGCGCGCGTTCTTGGTCGAGGGTCTTGAGAAAGCCGATCGATCCTTTGGGATCAAATCCCGCTGCCGACATATAACGCACGCCCAAGGTGTCGGCTTCCATTTCCAATTGACGGCTGTACGCGATCTGTCGAGTTGCTGCGATGGCCTGCCCAACAACCCCGGCAGCCTGACCACCCGATCCAGAACGGGCCAGTAGAAAAGCTCCAACCAAGCTCAGAAGAGAAATGGCGTCGAGTCCTGACTGGCGGGCCATGTGATGCCCCTTGACGTGAGTTATTTCATGCCCCAGAACACCGGCGACCTCGGAAGTCGTTTTCGTCTTTTCGATGAGCCCGGTGAAAAAGAAAATCGATCCTCCGGGAACCGCAAAGGCATTGAGCTGTGAGTCCTGGATGACAAAAAAACGGTAATCGAAGGGCTGTGGTCCCATGGTGGACAATATGCGCTGCCCAACCCGGTCGATATAGCGTTCAACCTCAGGGTTGGTGACGAATTTGAGTTGCTTGCGCGCCTCGCGCCGAAATTCACGGCTGATCCTCACCTCTTCGTCTTCGCTAGGGCCACTCACGGAGGGAAGAATGTCTTTTGCAACTTGAGCGGTGGAGCTGCAGCTGCTTGCCAATAGACAAACCAATAGGATCCAACCGCAACTCACTTGCCAAGGACAAAACCGGTTGATCCTACGGGTCATTTACGGATTATAGTGAGTGGTCCCGGGGGTAGCAATAGCGTCAAGAATCTTCAGCGCTCACCGGTTGACGACTGATTATCAAGACCATATCCTTTGAGGCGATTAACATCTTGAGGTGAGTTTCATGGCGAGCACATTCGAGGTTCCGGCAGACAAGCTGGCATGGCGTTGCGATCTATCGTTTCTGCCTTTCACCTGCACGGCTGATATGACGCCCCTGGAGGATTTTATTGGCCAAGAGCGGGCCATGCGCGCCATTCAATTTGGCCTAGGAGTCGACAAGCCGGGATTCAATATTTTTGTCACCGGACTCACCGGTACAGGTAAAACCAGCATCATCAAAGCCTTTCTAAAAAAGATCACCGCCGAACGAGTTCCGGCCAATGCCGATTCTCCCTTCCCGGAGGATTGGTGCTACGTCTACAATTTTAAGGATCCGGATCGGCCTCAGGTGCTCAAGATCCGCCGAGGGTGGGGTAAGAGTCTGAAGGCGGACATGGAGCGCCTCATCGAAAATCTTCAGCGCGAGGCCAAGAAGATGTTCGAAAGTGATGAATTTGCCCGCCAAGGTCAAGCCATGATCGAGGAGCTGCAAAAAAAACAGCAGGAGATGATGCAAGGTTTGATGGAAGAGGCGAGCCGGAACAACTTCACCCTGAGACCGGCACCATCGGGAATGATGCTGCTCCCCACGAAAGACGGCAAACCGATGCAGGAAGCCGATTATTTAGCTTTATCGACCGCTGAGAAGAAAAAACTGGAGGATAAGCGCGGCGAGATCGAGGAAAAGGTCGAGGGCACTCTGCGGGAGGGGAAAAAGCTGGAGCGTGAAATCACGGAAAAATTGGCAGCCGTTGAAACGCAGGCAGGCGAGTATTTAGTGCGGCTCCCGCTTGCCGAGCTCGGGGAGAAGTATGTTGATTACCCGAAAGTCTCAGCCTACCTGGACGGCGTGCGGGAGCATATTCTTAAGAACTTAAATCGTTTTAAGGGGACTGAGCCTACCTCCGGTACGGTTCAGATGATGCCGATGCCGTTGGGCGAGTCGTCTCCGGATCCTTTTTTACCTTATCGCGTGAATGTTTTCGTGGATAACAGTGAAACGCAGGGGCCACCGATCATCGTAGAGACCAATCCTAGTTATCACAATCTGTTCGGCGTCGTCGAGAAAAAGCCAATTGTCGGCGGTTACGTCACCGATTTCACCTTGATCAAAGCGGGCTCCATCAGCCGCGCCAACGGCGGTTACCTGGTGCTCTACGATCGCGATGTCTTGGCCAATGCTGGAGTTTGGGAAGCTCTGCAGAGAGTCATAAAAAACCGCGAGCTCAGGATCGAAGAGCCGGCGGCGTTTTTCGGCTGGGCACCGCCGCAAGGGCTCAGACCGGAGCCTATCCCAACGGATACCAAGGTGATCGTGATTGGGGACCCTCATCTTTATCGTACGCTGGCGACCATGGACCCTGATTTCCGGGAGACGTTCAAGGTCAAAGCGGACTTTGACTTCGAGGTCGACCGCTCGCAGGAAAATATCGTTGCCTTTGCCTGTTTTATCAGTGATCACTGCAAACGGGAAAAACTTCGCCATTTTGATCCCAGTGGAGTGGCGAGGGTTATCGAACAATGTGCCAGGGCGGTGGAGGATCAGGACAAGCTTTCGACCCGGTTTAGCGACGTAGCGGACTTATTAATTGAATCCGATTATTGGGCAGCCAAAGAAAATGCTGCGCTGGTGTCCGCAAAGCATGTCGAGCGAGCCATCGCCGAAAAGAGATTTCGTTTGGACCTCGTCGAGAAACGTTTACAGGAGCTGATTGCCGACGGGATCGTTCTAGTCGATGTCGATGGCTCGGTGTTGGGTCAGGTCAATGGCTTGGCGGTTTATCAAATGGGTGATTTCAGCTTTGGCAAGCCATCCCGGATCACCGCCAAGACGTTCATGGGCCGGGGCGGAATTGTGAACATCGAGCGGGAGTCCAAACTCAGCGGCAAAACCCATGATAAAGGCGTGCTCATCCTAAGTGGCTATCTCGGTGCCAGATACGCGCAGGAACGGTTGTTGTCCCTTTCCGCCAGTATCTGCTTCGAACAGTCTTACGATGGTGTGGACGGCGATAGCGCTTCGTCTACGGAGCTTTACGCTATCCTCTCGAGCCTGTCTGAAATTCCGATTCGCCAGGGTTTGGCCGTCACCGGTTCGGTCAATCAAAACGGCGAGATCCAGGCCATCGGCGGTATTAACCAGAAGATCGAAGGTTTCTATGAAGTCTGCCGCCTCAAGGGGATTACGGAAACCCAGGGTGTATTGATGCCGAAGTCCAATTTGCGCAATTTGATGCTGCGGCCAGATGTTGTCCAAGCCGTCAAAGATGGAAAGTTCCATATCTACGCGGTGAACAGCATCGATGAAGGTATAGAAGTTCTCACCGGAGTTCCCGCCGGTGAACGCGGCCCTGATGGGCGCTACCCCGACGGATCCGTTAACGGGCGTGTGGAAAAGAAGCTGCAGCAATTCTCCGAGCAATTGCGGCAAGCTGCCGGAACTGCGAACCCCACAGAGGGGACAAACAAAAAACCCGGGGAAGATTAGCCCTCGATCTCCTTTTGCACGTCCGGCTTTTTACCCAGCGGCACGGACAGTTGCAGGGTTTGCCCTTTGCGGAGGATGGTGAGTTTCACGATTCTGCCGGCTTCCAGGCCGCCGATCATCCGCAGGACGTCTCTCGGACTATCGACTCGAGTGTCGTTCACTGAGAGAATGACATCTTGCGAGCGAAGGCCGCTGCGCTCGGCTGACTGACCCGGCAAAACCGAATTAACCAGCACTCCTTTCACGGGAGAAAGACCGAGGTTTTTTGCTTGATCTAGAGAGACTTCAGCCATTTGCAATCCCAGCCAACCCCAAACGAGCTTGTTCCCCATCATCAGCCGGGGAACCATTCGTTTGATGACGTTGATTGGGGTCGCGAATCCCATGCTGCCGCGCTCCGATGCCATGGTGATCATGCCGATAACATGACCTTTCGGGTTCAACAATGGGCCGCCACTGCCGCCGGCATAGGCACCGGCATCCGTTTGAATCAGGTCATAGCCGGCTGAATCCTCATAGGTGCGGCCGGCCCGGCTGATGATGCCCAGGCTCATGGAGCTTTCCCTACCGAAGGGATACCCGAAAACCACAGCGAGCTCCCCGACTCTAATGGATTCGGAATCGCCTAACGACAATACCGGAAGCGCACGGTCGGTATCGATCTTGAGCAGCGCCAGATCCACCTGGGAGTCAGCCGCGATAAGCTTCGCCGGCACCCGCTGAAGATCTGCCAGCCGGACCTCGATCTCTTTTGCTTTATCGACGACATGTTGTGCCGTGAGAATATAGCCGTCGGGATGGATGATGAATCCGGAACCCCGACTCCCTTGAGGCTGTTGGGCTTTAAAGCCGGTCTTGGGGTCACTCTGAGGCACGACGCGGATCTGGACGACGGCCGGACGCGCCTCATCGGCGAGTCGAACGTAGGCACGGCTCACCCGGTCGAGCTCAGACTCAGTCTCGCTTTGCTGGGCGTCACGCCAGATCGCTGAGGGCGGAGTTATAAGTTCGTTGGCTGGTGCAGCCGTTGGGAGTAAAATCAGAAGAGCCAAACCAAAAAAGAGAGCCCTCAGGATCCGGTGCATTGTCGATCTCCGTTTCCGAAATCTGCCTGCCCTTTATCGAAAAGATGAGGTAAAGACAAGAGCCCCCTTGTGGGTTGACGCGTTGCTCAATGGCGCACTCGCCCGACCGATGTGTTATCTTTTGGGAATGACCGGGCTCCGAGGAAAGATTGTGCTGGTAACCGGCGCTAGCGGAGGTATCGGAAAAGCGATCGCTCTAGAGTTTGCTCGCCACGGCGCTGTTGTTGTAGTTTCCTCGCGCAATGAGGAGAAACTTCAGGCATTGGCGCAACAGCTCAACGGTGCCGGCGGCCAAGCGGTGGCACTGCGTTGCGATGTTGCGGACGGAAAACAAGTCGCCGCCCTTGGTGCCATGATCGCCGAGCGGGTCGGGACGGTGCAGATCTTGATCAATAGCGCGGGCATTGCTCCGGCGGCAAGCTTTGTCGAAATGTCAGATGATGTTTGGGACGACGTTCTCAGAGTAAACCTCACGGGTACCTATAATTGCTGCAAAACTTTTCTTCCCGGCATGATCCCATCCGGCTGGGGGCGGATCGTCAATATTGCATCGACGACGGCAAAAGCCGCTTATTCCCATGTCTCGGCATATACGACCTCCAAGCATGGTGTCTTGGGTCTGACGCGTTCTCTGGCACTAGAGACCGCAAAACGGGGAGTGACCGTCAACGCGATTTGCCCGGGTTACGTGGATACGGAGTTGACCCGCGAGAATGCTCGGCGAATGGCTGACAGGACCGGCAAGAGCATAGATGAAATCTTAAAACTATTCGCCGAAAGCTCGCCGCAAAAGCGCCTCATCGCTCCCGGCGAAGTGGCTGCGTTGGCGCTGCTGCTGGCATCGGAGAAGGCCGGCGGTATCACCGGGCAGGCAATCAATGTGGATGGTGGGGCGGTGATGGCGTGAAGAAGACTGGAGTATTGGAATATTGGAGTTCTGGAGTGATGAACAACACTCTAATCACGCATTACTTTACTCCGTTGCCATAGAGGAGTTTGTTATGGCTTACCAAAGTTTCATCTACGAACTTACCGAAGGCATTGCCACCGTGCGTTTACATAATCCCGATAAGCTAAATGCGCTGACGTTTCAGACGTACGAGGAACTGGAACGGCTGTTTGCGGATTTGGCGCATGACGACCAGGTGAAGGTCATAATCATCACCGCCTCGGGCAAGGGATTTTGCTCGGGAGGAAGCGTGCACGAAATTATCGGCAAGCTGGTCGACATGAGTGCCGCCGAACTCCATCGATTCACACGAATGACCTGTAATGTGACCAAGCACATGCGCAATCTAAGAAAGCCGATCATTGCCGCCGTGAACGGAATTGCGGCGGGGGCCGGAACCATGCTTGCACTGGCAAGCGATATTAGGTTGGTATCGGACCGCGCGAAGTTTGCTTTTTTGTTTGTCAAAGTCGGACTTTCGGGTGCCGACATGGGAGCTTGTTATCTCTTGCCCCGGCTGGTGGGTCTGGGAAAAGCCACGGAGTTATTATTCTTGGGCGATACCATCGATGCCCAGGAGGCTTATCGGATCGGTTTGGCGAATCGGGTCGTCGAACATGAAAAGCTTTTGCACGAGGCTCATGAACTCGCGCTCCGTCTAAAACAGGGACCTTTGCAGGCAACGGGAGTCACCAAGGACCTGTTGGAGCGGGAAGCGAACATGGACTTGGAAAGTGCGTTGACCCTGGAGGCAGCGGCGCAAGCCAAGTGCATGGAAAACGCGGATTTCAAAGAAGGCTACAGCGCCTTTCTCGAGAATCGCGCGCCCGTATTCAACCGCTCATAGTTACTAAAGCCGATGTTACCCTTTTTCGATCAAGATCACTCCCAGCTCCGGGCGCAAGTGCGTCAATGGGCGGAAAAAAATCTCTTTTCTGGCGGCGGCGAAGAACAGCAGACCGACGACCTGGCGCGGCAGCTCGTGCGACAGCTCGGTAACGAAGGGTTTTTATCGTACGCGTTGCCGAAGAAGTTCGGCGGAGTGCGAGAAAAAGTCCAAGCCCGGGACCTGTGCGTCATTCGAGAGGAGCTGGCACGCGGGTGGGCGCTCGCGGATACGATGTTCGCAGTGCAGGCTTTAGGTAGCCATCCTATTGCTCTTTTTGGCACCGAAGAACAGAAACAATGCTACCTTCCGCCTTTAGCGAATGGAACCGCCATCGCCGCCTTTGCGCTAACGGAACCCGAAGCCGGCTCGGACGTGGCAGCGTTGAAGAGCCGAGCTCTCCGCCGCGACGGAGAATTTGTTCTCACGGGAAATAAACGCTTTATCTCCAATGCCGGAATTGCCAATAGCTATATTGTCTTCGCTTCCACCTCGCCTGAACTGGCAGGCAAAGGAATGAGTGCATTCGTAGTCGACGGCAATAACCCGGGCTTGATCGTCAAGAAGCGGATTCAAGTGATCTCCCCCCATCCCATCGGCATGATCGCCTTTGAAGAGTGCGTTATTCCCGAGCGCTCAATCCTCGGAAACCAAGGGGACGGACTCAAAATCGCCCTCGTAACTTTGGACCTGTTTCGCTGCACGGTAGGGGCGGCGGCCGTGGGGTTGGCTCAACGGGCCATGGAAGAAGCCTTGGATTACGGTCGGAAGCGGCATCAGTTCGATCGACCGCTGACGGAGTTTCAGGGGATTCAGTTCAAACTGGCGGAGATGGCGACGGAGTTGGAAGCCGCACGACTACTGGTCTATCAAGCGGCGTGGGCCCATGACTCTGGCGCCGCCGATGCGAAGCTCAAGTCCTCCATGGCGAAATTATTCGCCACCGAGGCCGCGCAAAGAATCGTCGACCAGGCCCTGCAGATTCACGGCGGCATGGGTGTGGTGGTTGGCAGTGTTGTGGAACGGCTTTATCGAGACGTGCGCGCTTTGAGAATTTACGAAGGCACATCGGAAATTCAGAAAGTCGTGATCGCAAGGGAACTAGTAAAATAGCTATTTAGCGGCAGGTAACGGCTTGAACTTTTTGGCCGATTTGAACGACTTAAACTCCTGTGAGGTTTGGTTCGGTTCCAGACGTTCAAGTCGTTCAAGACGTTGAAAGCGTCGATCGAGCCTATCTAGTTTGGGAGGCAGAATGGATTTTCAACTGTCGGATGAACTGGTCGCGGTCCGCGACCTGGCGCGCGAGTTTGCGGAAAAGGAGATCGCGCCGACCGCCGCCAAGGATGACAAGGAGCATAACTTTCGCAAAGACTTGTTGCTCAAAATGGGCGACCTGGGATTCTTCGGCAGTGTCATTCCGGAAAAATACGGCGGCAACGGTCTCGGCTTTCTCGCCATGGTGATCATTACGGAAGAAGTCGCGCGGGTTCATAGCGCCGTGCGGGTGGCGATCAACATGCAAATCGGCCCGGCGCTGGCGCTTTTGCAGTTCGGCAGTGAGGAGCAAAAGAAAAAATGGATCCCGCCGTTGTTGCGCGGTGAGTTCGTCGGTTGTTTCGCTATCACTGAGCCTGACGCTGGCTCGGATGTCTCGGCGATTCGAACGGCCGCCACGCGCAAGGATAACGGCTACGTGATCAATGGGACTAAACTTTGGATTTCCAATGCCCCGGTGGCAGACGGTGGTTTGGTTTATGCCTATACGGACAAGAGTCAAAAGTACCGCGGCCTATCGGCTTTCTACGCTACCTTCGATCAACCTGGTCTAACTCGCCGCGCACTGGAGACAATGGGTGCTCACGCCTCCCCCATCGGAGAATTGACCTTCGAAAATTTCCCGCTATCAGGCGAAAACCTGCTCGGCAAAGAAGGCGACGGTTTCAAAGTCTGTATGTGGCAGCTTAACCAGACGCGTCTCAATTGCGCCGCCGGGGCACTCGGAGTTGCGCGCGCGGCGCGCGAAGCGGCAGTGAATTATTGCAACCACCGGGAGCAGTTTGGACAAAAGATCGGTCAATACCAGATGAACCAAGAACTGATCGCGCACATGGTCGTGCAAGAAGAAGCGGCGCGCCTGCTGGTATACCGCGCCGCATGGCTCGCCGATCAGGGAAGACCGAACAATCTCGAGACGTCCATAGGGAAGTACACGGCAGCAGAAGCCGCGGCTCACGCGGCGGACGCGGCGATGAAAATCCTCGGCGCTTATGGCTATTCCACGGAGTTCCCAGTGGAACGCTACTACAGAGACGCCAAGTCCTACCAGATCGTGGAAGGCTCGTCGAACATCCAGAAGATGATCATCGCCCAGGATGCGCTGGGATCTAGGAAGGCCAACCGATAGTCATCCCGAATTGTTTCATGTTAGGTTAGGGAGGGACGTTGTGGTTTAGAATTCGCGGTCAGCGATCTGACCGGCGAGTCTGCCGTGGTGGCTTCGACAGACGGCCGATTCCGTAGGGAGCTAGTTCTTCCCGGACCGCCTGGCGCACGATATCGAGTGTCGAACGGCGATGCACATATTCAAGCAATGCCTCGTTGATAAGGGTCTGGTAGTTTCCCCCACCTGCGTTGTCCACAAGACGCCGAAAATATTCCAATACGGTGTTGTCCAAGCGAATCGAGATCTTCGTCTTTCCCGGCTCCGGCTTGACGACGGCACCGCGCTTGGCGCGCGAGAAGTCGATATCGCGATATTTCTCAGCTACGATTTTTTTCATAGAGTATCCTCTGGCGTTTGTTCGCCTGCCAAGCTGAAATCACTCTAAATGATATCCAGTTCACGGTGCGCGTAGACGACCACAAGCGGATTTCCTAGGTTGCTGAGACCCAGAGTCACAAATCGTGACTCTTGCATCGCGTCAGCATCCTCACGGGTCAAGGCGAAATCATCCTCTAAAACAGTGACCGCCTCAGCGAAACTGACCTGATGAGTGCGTAGGTTCGCTGCCGCTTTGAGCGGATCCCATTCGAACCTCACAGCCACAGTGTATAGACGATTGTCTTCCGGTGCAAGTTCGACGCCCTGCAGCAGTTGGTGACCAAGAACGACGGAACACTACGGCACGAGGAACACGTTCTTCGACGACGCTAAGGAAGCGGTGGCGGGACGAGAACATTTACAAGAAGAAAACATAAACATACTTGTGTTGCCACTCTACGGCATTCAATCGGCAGGGTATGAAGGCGGGTTTCCTAAGGTTTGGGTATGCCTATCAAACATTCTAAAGGTGATTATTGCCAGTAAGCCAACGGTTAGGTATTGCGGATTTATGGAGACAGACAGATAAAGAGTTGCGGTTTCTCCCCGGATGGATCCGGTTCAACGCGAACCCGGATGCCGTATACCTCTTCGATTGTTTTCTCTGTCAATACTTCTTTCGGCAAGCCATCACGATAAACTTTTCCGTCACGCAGCATCACTAGACGGGGAAAGAAAAGCGCGGCCAGGTTGAGATCGTGGAGCGCGGCGACGATGGTCAGCTTATGCTCGCGATTGAGCCGGCGCATGAGCTCGAAGACCTGGACTTGATGCTTGAGATCGAGGAAGGCCGAGGGCTCATCGAGTAAGAGAATCTGCGGCTCCTGGGCCAGCGCGCGGGCGATGATGACCCTCTGCTTCTCGCCGCCGCTCAACTCATGGAGATAACGGTCGGAGAACACCAGAGAATCGGTCAACTCCATGCTGGCGCGCGCGACCTCGAGATCCTGTTTTCCCTCGAGTGCTAGGGGGCTGTGATAACTCGCTCTCCCCATCAGGACGATTTCGGCCACCGTGTACGGAAACAAAATCTGGCTCTCTTGCGGCACCATGGCGAAAAGCCGGCTCAACTCCCTCTTGCGGTAGGTCTCGATACTTCTGCCATTGACCTTGACATCTCCCCGCCCCCTCAAGACCGCCGAAATAATTTTCAGCAAAGTCGTTTTACCCGAACCGTTGGGACCGAGGATACCGACCATCTCGCCTCTCTCGACGGTCAAGGACACGCCGTCGAGCACGGGCCTATCTTTGTAAGCAAACGTCAGGTTGTTGGTTTGAATCGCCGAATTCATAAAGCCAGCTTTTTAGCACCGTCGCGGTAGAGGAGAAAAAGAAAGAAGGGGCCACCAAAGAACGCCGTGACGATTCCCACGGGCAGCTCCGCGGGCGCCAGCAGAGTACGGGCGAGAGTATCGGCCCAGCACAAGAAAATCCCGCCGGCAAGAAAGGACGACGGCAGCAGGAGCCGATGGTCGCTGCCGACGATCAAGCGCATGACGTGGGGAATCATCAATCCCACGAAGCCGATCATACCGCTGACGGAGACCATGGCGCCGATCATCAACGAGGAAGCGACAAAGATCTGCCGCTGAAGCGCGCCGGTCTCGACGCCGAGCTGCATGGCCGCTTCTTCCCCGAGCGTGATGAGATTGAGGGAAAGGCCTTTCGTCCACAGCCAGAGAAAACCGAAAATGATGTAAGCCCAGATGAATCCGACCGTGAGATAGGCGCGGGTGGAAAGATTGCCCATGAGCCAAAAAAGCAGTCCCTGAGCCTGATAGAAATCGACGATCGAATTGAGAAACATGATCACGGCAGCGATGAAGGCGTTGAAAATCACTCCGGACAGCAGCAGGTGATAAGGGTGGAGGCGACCGTGAAACAGCGAAAAACGATAGATCAACACCATGCTCAACAGCGCGCCGAAAAACGCGGCGAGGGGGACCCAAGAGATTTCCCCCAGGAGTCCGTCGGCGATGGGCAGCAGCCAGTTCGGGAAAAAGATCAGGCCCAAGATTCCACCCAAAGAGGCGCCTCCGGAAACTCCAATCATTTGCGGGCAGGCCAGCGGATTGCGCAGCAGCGCCTGCAGCACGACGCCGCAAGCGGCCATGCCGCCGCCGATGGCGACTCCCAATAGAACTCGAGGAAGCCTGGCGCGAAACAGTATTTCGGCTTCCGGGTTGGCGGAGAATATATTTTGCAAAGCTTGCGACAGATCGAGGCGCACCGGTCCCAGCAGGGTGCAACCGACAACGGATAGCACTAGCAGAGCCAACAGCAGTCCGTTGACCCAAATCATTTTTTTACGGTCGAGAACCTTCACATCCACTTCTTCTATTGAGTCCGGGTTTGGATTCTAGGAAGCACTCCGGATGCACCAGCCGGGCGATTTCTTCCAGCCCCTCGCCGACCCGCGGTCCGGGCCGGAGAATCTTGTCGGATGGATAAGAATAGACGCGCCCCTCTTTCACGGCGGGAATGGACTTGAGGTCGCTCCAATATTTGGCGGACGTTCCGCGTTCCGATCCCATACCTGCCTGGATTATGACCTGCGGTGCTTTGGCTATCACGTATTCGTCGGGCAGATTGAGCCAGGGCTGAGCTGCATGGCCAGCAATATTCTCACCGCCCGCCAAAGTAATGAGCTCGTCGATGAAATTTTCGCCGCCGACTGCGACCAGGGGGCGCAGCCCGACCGCCAAAAGGGTAGAGCGCCGCGGCGCCGGCGCCACTCGTTTTTTTACTTCTTCAAACTGCCGGGTTATTTTTTGCGCGAGTTTGTCCCCCGCTTCTGGGCGTCCCAACATGCGAGCAACGGATTTAAACGAATTCAAGATCTCGTCCAAACTCCCCACTGAGATCAGAGCGACCTTGATGCCGAGTTGCTCCAGCTCTTTTGTTTTCACCGGATGGCTGGAGTCGCTAATGCCGATTACGAGATCCGGTCTGGTCGCGACGATCGCTTCCACGCTCGGATTCGTAAACCCGCCGATCTTGGGCAGCCGCCGCGCCTCGGGTGGATAGTCGCAATACGTCGTCACGCCCACCACACGATT
>AR_comb_assmDRAFT_10278451_pt1 | contig 12279 bp, 9 predicted proteins | sample ArasoioldDNA_FD_10543 | JGI IMG/M metagenome (IMG submission 10543) | reverse complement strand
TCGCCAATTGAATTACTTCTGGACGTTCAGCGTGGCGTCGAGTTTGATCGTCTGGCCGCTGACCGGATCCGTGACGGCTGTCGATTGAGCCGTCTGTCCGTCCCTCAGGACGATAGTGAACGTCGAGTTGAAATTACGGAACGCCGGGGCGCCAGTTGCCGTCGTGGTCGATTTGATCGCCGAGTCTGACTGATCCGGGAAATACACCGACGAATCGGTGATCGTGATGTTCAACCGGAACGAACCGTCCGGTGGGACAGCGGTCGCCGAACAATCGATGTTCGTCCCCACATCTCGATAGTTATAAGACTGTACAGCGCCGCCGTTGTCCTTCACCATGGTTGTCGGCACGGGGATTTGCGTTCCGAGCCGGAGACTCGTGCGGTCGCCAGTCGTCACCCACAGCGTGTGCGGCACGCTGCTGATCTTCTTCTCGCCCTGATACCGCGAAAACACCAACGACACCTTCAACGATATCGGCGGTGGTGCTGGCGGTTTCATCATCTGCGGTGCAGAAGCCTGTGGTTCCTTGCTCTGCGCGGCCACCGGCTGCGATTCTTGCGCAACGACGGCGGCGGTCGTCAGCAACACCAAAGCGGTCGTAATGATCCTGGAAGCTCTCTTCACGGTTTTCTCCTCATTCTGAACATTGAGCTATTGCCCACCGGTCTGATCGGCTGGCTTGAGCACGATCTCGGGGACGTTCAAGTCTTCGGCAATCGGCAGGGTCTCAGACGCTGAGTCCGGAGCGGAGATACTCTCGCCCTTCGACCCATCCAGTGTGGTGTTCCTCGCGCCGACAGCGAGTCGGCGGATGGCCTCGGCCATCGAGGGGTCGATCGTTATCTCTGGTTCGCGCTGGAGCGGCGCGGCTGCGCGACGAGTCGGCGGTGTGACATCAGCCGCTAACCTGGCCGTCACGTCAGCGGGCACGTCCGTTGGCGTCGCCCGGTGAAGAACGATGTCACCCTGTCGCCCGGTCGCGACTGGCCCTTCATCATGGCGCCGCCCGTTCCACTGCACCACGACGAGCACCAGGCACGCCGCCGCGGCCACTGGCACAAGAAGCCGACCCCAGTGCCAACGCCGTGCGGGTGGCTCCGCGGCGATTCGCGCACGGACCTTGGCGACGAATTCCGGCGACGGCTCAATCGCGAGCAGCCGATCGAGATCCGCCTCTGCTTCGGCGACGACGCGCTCGTCGAACTCCGTCATGTGATCGGTGCGAGACATCGCAGACTCTCCGCCAGCCCTTTGCGGGCCAGATACAACCGGGACTTCACCGTGCCTTCCGGCAGATCGAGCACCTGCGCGATCGCTCGAATGTCGTGCCCCTGAATGGCGCCCATGACGATGACGATGCGCAGTTTTTCGGGCAGCTCATCGATTGCGCGCCAGAGCTGCTCCGACCGTTCGCGCGAGAGTGCGAGGTCCTCGGTCGTGGGGACGTCGGCCATCTCGACGTGCTGCTCGCGCGCGGTTCGGCGCCGATCCGACCGCCAGCGGTCGATCGCGAGCCGCCAGGTCATCCGGACGAGCCAGGCCTTGAACCGGTCACGGTCGCGCAATTGCGTGAAGCTCCGGTAGGCCTTCGCAAACGCTTCCTGCGCGACGTCCTCAGCATCCTGACGGTTTCGCATCACGCCGTATGCGACGCGAAACGCCAGGACCGACGACTCCCGTAGCCGACTTTCGAACTCCCGTTCGAGATCCTCGTCGAGGGTCACGAAAGTCCCGGAATACCCGCTCGCCCACTCATTCATTCAGGCTCCAGCAGCAAGACGGTATGGAAAGGGGATGGGTTCACTCAGCTTCCAGCTGCCAGCGTCCAGCTTCCCGCAGAGTCTGCGGAGCCGGACGGCAGCGGACGTGTTTTTTGACCGCTTGAACTGCCCAGTCGGCCGACATATTCTTCATAAGATGGCAATCAAAGACGCGTTGCTTCCGGAATTCGACCACGAGATGGGGACGACGAGGCGGCTGCTCGAGCGAGCGCCCGAGGCAGAGTTTGCCTGGAAGCCTCATGACAAGTCATTCAGCCTGGGTCAGCTGGCGGGGCATATCGCGCACATCCCTCACTGGGTCGACGCCATCCTCCAGAACACGGTCTACGATATCCAGTCGGCCGGCGACACCCGGCCGAAGAATCCGCCCACGCTTGCCGACCTCGTCGCGCAGTTCGACAAGAACGTCGCCGCGGCGCGATCCGGCATCGCGGCGACCGGCGACTCCGAGATGATGGCGCCGTGGACGTTCAAGAGCGGCGGGCACGTGGTCTTCACGCTGCCGCGCGCGGCCGCGCTGCGGTCGTTCATCCTGAATCACATGATTCATCATCGCGGCCAGCTGTCTGTGTATCTGAGGCTGAAGAACGTTCCGCTCCCCTCGATCTACGGCCCCACCGCCGACGAACAGTAGGTGCTTCTACAAGGGAAAAGGGAAAAGGGACAAGGGAAAAGTACCGAGGGCTCCAGCCTCTTCGGGCGTTTCCTTTTGCCTTTTTCCGTGTGCCTCTTGCCTTTCGTGTTGCTGTGCACGTTGAACTCCGCGGGATACCGGTACGGCGCGTCCGATCTGGCGTTTTACATTCCGGCGGCGCTTGAAAAACTCGACCCCGCCCTCTTCCCGCGCGACGGCGCGCTCATCGCCTCTCAGGCCCGCCTGACTATGATCGACGAGACGATCTGGTTGCTGTCGCGGGTGACCGGCCTCGGACTGCCGTTGCTCTTCGCGACGTTGTATGCGACCACGCTCGCGCTGCTTCTGGCCGCGACGCTGCTCGTCGGCCGGATGCTGTACCGAGGCAGGTGGGCGACGCTCGCGCTCGCGGCTGCGGTGACGCTGCGGCATGCGATTGCGAAGTCTGGCACGAATACGCTCGAGGGGTACTTTCATCCTCGCCAGCTCGCGTTCAGTCTTGGCCTGCTCGCGGTGGTCGCTCTGATGCGACGGCGGATTCTCGTCAGCGTTGCGCTCGTCTTCGCCGGCGGCCTCCTCCACCCCACGACGGCGTTGTGGTTTGCCATCTGGATTGCCGTCGCATGGTCGGTCAACGAGCCGCAGTGGCGCGGCCGTGTCGCGATCGTTGCGGCTATCGCCGCTCTTGCAGGGGCATGGATGCTCGTCGGCGGCCCACTGGAGGGCAGGCTCGTACGGATGGATTCGGAGTGGCTGGCGACGCTGGAAACCAAGGACTACCTGTTCCCGCTCGAATGGCCCGCCTATGTGTGGCTGATCAATCTGGTCTACGCGCCCACGATCATTTTGATTTATCGGCGGCGGCGTGACGCCGGCCTGCTGGCTGCCGGTGAACGCGGGGTCGTCTGGGGCTGCCTCTCGCTTCTCGCCGTCTTCGCGCTCGCGTTGCCGTTCAACGCCGCGCGCCTCGCGATCGTGATCCAGCTGCAGATCCCGCGCGTCTTCTGGATGCTCGACTTTCTGGCGATCGCCTATCTCGTGTGGATCATCGCTGAGGGTGTCCAGGGTTCCATGCGTCGGGCGCGCATCGCCTTTTTCGTCATTGCGCTCGCGTCCCTGACTCGGTGCGGATACATCAAGTTCATCAGATTCCCGGATCGGCCAATCGCCGAGATCACCGTGCCCGACAACGACTGGGGACGCGTGATGGCCTGGGCGCGTTCGACACCGCGTGACAGCGGATGGCTCGCGCACCCGGGCCACGCCGTCCAGTACGGCACCAGCCTGCGCGTCGCCGGCGAGCGCGATGTGTTCGTGGAAGGCATCAAAGATGCGGCGATCGGCATGTACGACCGTGACGTCGCCATGCGGACGCGCGATCGCCTGGCTGAACTGCAGGACTTCGATACGCTCACGCCCGAGCGCGCGAAGAAACTCGCCGAGCGATATCGGCTCAATTTTCTCGTCACCACTCAACAGCTCGATCTTCCGGTCGCGTACTCGAGCGGTCCTCTCGTTGTGTACCGTCTCCGATGAAAGAGTACGTCCCGAAACGCGGTCTCAGAAATGGTCATCTGATGACCGTCTACTGTTGGGGCAAACCGCGGGCCTTCCCGGCACTTCCGGCGCCGACCGAACGCTACTTCGATGTGGAGCCTCGGGCACGCGTACTCGGCCACTGCCACTGGCAGCCTGACCCTGGCCGCCACCCCGCGCTTCTGGCCCTTCACGGGCTCGAGGGTTCGAGCTCGGCACACTACATGCGCGGGCTTGCGGCGAAGGCATTCGCGCGAGGCTTCAACGTTATCCTGCTCAACCAGCGCAATTGCGGCGGCACCGAGGCGCTGTCGGAAGGTCTCTACCACTCCGGCCTGACCGCGGACGCAGCGCACGTCATCGCCGAGATCGAGTCCGAAGGGATCGGCCGCGTCGTCGTCGCCGGGTATTCGCTCGGCGGCAATCTCGCGCTCAAGCTCGCCGGCGATTTCGGCGAGGCTCCCCCCTCGTCGTTGAAAGGCGTGTGCGCCGTTTCGCCGGTCATGGAGCTTGCCGAATGCGTCAACGCTCTGGAGCGGCGGCAGAACTTCATTTATCAATGGAACTTCGTTCGTATGCTGAAGGCCCGCATGCGTCGGAAGGCGGCGCTCCACCCGGATCGGTTTCCGCTCGAACGTCTCGACCAGATTCGCACCGTCCGCGAGTTCGACGAGTACTTCACCGCGCCCCATTTTTCCTTCCAGGGTGCCAGCGACTACTACTTCCGCGCCAGCGCGATGCGCGTCATCGACCGGATTCGCGTTCCTGCGTTGATTGTCACGGCGGAAGACGATCCGTTCGTCCCGCCCGGGCCATTTCGCGATCCGCGCGTTCGTACGAACCCGAACCTCAACGTCATCGTCACGAGACACGGCGGACACTGCGGCTTCGCGGCCGACCCGAACGGCAGCGACGACGACGGCTACTGGGCGGAGACCCAGATTACGGAGTTCGCGGCGAAGGTTGCGTCGTGATCTCCATCGCGGCGATCAGACGGCGGGCGAAGTCAGGACCGAGGCCCTGTTCTTCGTGCTTGAAGTACACCAGGACGTCGGACAGCCCTTCCAGGCCGCGAATCGTCTGTGCCCATCGCTCGATGTCGGACGGCTGATATCCCTCGTCCCTTAACCGGAAGTAACCGTAGCTGGCCGTCACCTCGACCGGCGAGTGCAGCTTGTCGCTGTCGGCAACGCAGAGTGCGATGTTCTTCGCGCGGAGCGCATCGAATACCTCGGCATCGAACCACGACGCGTGCCGGAACTCGAATGCCGCCCGGGTGCCCTCGGGCAGCACGTCGAGGAAGGACTTCAGCACCGCCGCGTCCTTCTTGAAGTTTGGCGGCAGCTGAAAGAGGAGCGCCGCGAGCTTGGGCCCGAGCGTCCGTGCCGTTCTGCAAAAGGTTTGCGTCAGTTCCTCGCACCGCAGCAGCTTGGAATCGTGCGTGATGCGCCGCGGCGCCTTCAGCGTGAACGAAAAGGAGTCCGGCGTTCCTGCCGCCCATCCTGCCAGCAGCTTCTCGGTCGGAATGCGGTAAAAGGTGTAGTTGATCTCGACGGTCGTGAACCGCTCCGCGTAGTACCCCAGCATCTTGCTGGTGCTGAGCTTCTCCGGATAGAAGGTGCCGCGCCACTCGGGGTAGTTGTAGCCGGAAGTGCCGACGTGAATGCGATTGATTTCCGAAGCCATTGAGGGTCAGTCTACAACGCGGCCGCTCGTGGGACTTCCCTTCCCAAATACGAACACCGTGACGGGCTCAGTGGCGAGCCGATCGAGCAATAAACACAAACGTATCAATCAATTCCAACCATGGATCAACATGGCAGCTGGTTCGCTAGGGTTGACGCCTGTATGCTTCACGATTTCCGGCATGCCGGCCGTGCGCTGTTTCGATCGCCGGCTTTCACCGCCATCGCGGTGGTGACGCTTGCCCTCGGCATCGGGGCGAACACGGCCGTCCTCAGTCTTGCGCGAGCCGTGTTCATCAACCCATTGCCTTTCAGGGATGCGGATCGGCTCGTCGCGATCGCGGAGCGCCGCCCCGGCAGCCGCGACACGAACCTCCCGGTGTCCGGTCACGAGTACGCCGCGTGGAAGGAGCAAAACCACGTCTTCGAGCAGATGACGATGTCCCGAGGCGCAGCAGTAAACCTGACCGGCGCCGGAGAACCCGAAACGATCGAAGCGCTTCTCGTCTCGGTCAGCTATTTGCCCACGGTCGGCGTCACCCCTGCGCTCGGACGGACGTTCCTGGAAGGTGAAGATGCCGCCGGTCACAATCGCGTCGCCATCCTGAGCGACGGACTCTGGCGAAGGCGCTTTGGTGCGGATCCACGAATCGTCGGACGCACGATCACGCTCGACGGTCAGTCTTTTTCCATAGTCGGGGTGATGCGGCCGCTGCCGGCGTCGCTCATCCGGGATGTCCTGTTGCCGCTCGACATGGCCGAGCACCTCCGTGCCGTCGGCCGGCACAATCTGTATGTGGTCGCGCGGCTCAGGCCGGGCGCAAGCATCGACGCGGCGCGCGCCGACGTCGTCGCAATCTCGCAGCGGCTCGAAACGACGATGCCCCGCGATAACACCGGACACACCGTCGCCGTCACGTCACTGCGGGAATCGATGGTTGGAGAATTCCGCCGCGCGTCCTGGTTGATCATCGCGGCGGTCGGCTTCGTCCTCCTGATCGGCTGCGCCAACGTTGCCAACCTGCTCCTCGCCCGCGGCGCAAATCGTCAGCGCGAAATCGCGATTCGCACCGCGCTCGGAGCGGGCCGCGCGCGCGTCGTCCGGCAGCTGCTTGTCGAAAGCCTCGTGCTGGCGGCGGTGGGCGGCGCGATTGGCCTGCTGATCTCGGCGTGGATCATGGACCTCGCGCCCGAGATCTCCGCGGTCAGTATCCCGCTTCTCGACACCGCGAGACTCGGCTGGTCAGGAATCGCGCTGGCGGTGGCGATTTCCGTGCTGACCGGGCTCGTGGCGGGCCTCGTGCCGGCGCTTCGCTCGTCGCGCGTGCATCCCGAGTGGCTGCGCGAGGGCCACCGCAGCTCCGACGACCCTGAGCGGCGACGCCTGCGGAACGCGCTGGTTGCGTGTGAGGTCGGGTTGACGCTTGTTCTGCTGGTCAGCGCGGGCCTGATGATCAACAGCTTCGTGCGGCTGATTTCGGTCGATCCCGGATTTCGAACAGCAGGGGTGCTGGTGGTGCCTGTGGATCTCCCTGGCGCGCGCTACCCCGAAGCCTTCGAGCGGCGCAACTTTTACGATCGTGTGATTGAAAGCGTTGAACGGATCCCGGGGGTCGAAGCTGCGGGCGCGATTTCGCACCTGCCCCTCGGCGGAGCCGAAAACTGGATGCCGTTCCGCATCATCGGTCAGCCGGATCCTCCTGCCGGACAGGAGCCCTACGCGCCGTTTCGTGTGGCGACGCCCAGGTATTTCGCGACGCTGCAGATTCCTCTTCGGCGCGGCCGACTGTTCGATGAACGCGACGCGCGGCAATCGATCCCGATCATCCGATGGTTTCCGCAGCAACCGTATCCTCCTGGCTTCGACCAGCCGCAGCCTGCACCGGTTGCGGTCGTCAGCGAGGCGGCTGCGCGGCAGTTCTGGCCCAACGCCGATCCGATCGGGCAGCGACTCCGCGTAGTCTTCAGCCCCGAGGTGATCGTCGTCGGCATCGTCGGCGACGTCAAACACAATGGCTTGGACTTGCCGGCATATCCACACATCTACCTGCCGCACAACCAGGAGCCGTGGAATTCCGTGTCCATGGTGATCAGAAGCGGTCTGCCGGCCGCGCAGCTGGTGCCAGCGATCCGCGATCGGATTCATCAGGCGGATCCTGCCCTGCCGTTCACCGTCAGGAAGATGGACGACGTGCTCACGGCATCGGTGGGCCAGCCGCGACTGTATGCGGCAATCACCGGCCTGTTCGGCATCGTCGCTCTGCTGCTCGCCGTCGTCGGCATCTTCGGAGTCGTCAGCTACGTGGCAGCGCAGCGCACGCGCGAGATTGGCGTGCGCATGGCTCTCGGCGCGCAACGGCGGGAGATCCTCAGGCTGGTCGTGGGCCAGGGCATGCGTCCAATTGTCGTCGGCATCGCGGCGGGAATCGTGACGGCCGTCGGCGTCACCCGGTTCATGACGAAGCTGCTTTTCCACGTTGCACCGCTCGATTTGACGACGTTTGCGGTGGTGACGCTGCTGCTGGCCAGCGTCGCCATCGTCGCCTGCTGGATTCCCGCGCGACGCGCCACCCAGGTTGATCCGGTGACGTCGCTTCGAGCGGAGTAAACGAGAGAAGCTGATGAGTCAGGACTTCAGATACGCGCTGCGATCGTTGTCGCGCAATCCCGTGTTCGCGCTTGGCGCGATCGCCACGCTGGCGCTCGGCATTGGCGTGAACACCACCATCTTCAGCCTGGCGAACGCGGCGATTTTCAGACCCATGGTGGGCGTCGCGGCCCCGTCGAAGCTGGTGTGGATTTCGGCCGTCTGGCGCGAGCAGGGACGCCCCGGCGGAATGTCCTACCTGGAGTTCATCGACTATAGAACCCAATCGAAAGACATTCTCTCAGACGTCTTCGCCTTTGGTCCCGCGTCGTTCAGCCTTGGCAGCGGCGGAGAGCCGGCGCGCATTCGCGGTCACTTCGTCAGCGACTCGTATTTCAACGGTCTCGGAGTGACGCCGGCGGCCGGCCGTTTACTGAAGCCGTCGGATCATCAGACGGGTGCGATTCCGGTCGGTGTGATCAGCTTTCGCCTGTGGCGTCAGCGGTTCGCGGGACAGATACCGGAACGTCCAATTGTGATCAACGGGCGCCAGGTCTCGGTGGTGGGAGTGGCTCCGGACGGATTCGTCGGGCCCGAACTCGCGCAGTCTGCCGACCTCTGGATTCCGATTGAGGCAGCGCCGGCCGTCAGCACGACGCAGGCGGGCTGGATCAAGGAACGAGGAACCGTCTGGTTGCGGGTGATGGGGCGTCTCCACGGCGGTATCTCGGGTGAACACGCGCAAGCTGTTCTCGCGGGCATTGCGACGGCCCTCGAGCGGTCGTACCCGGATACCAATCGCAATCGGGGCGTTCAGGTCTCGAGCGCGGCGTCGGGGATCCGGCCTGCCGAAACGAGCGAGTTGCTCCCGATCGCTGGCCTTCTTCTCAGTGTGACTGGGCTCGTGCTGCTCATCGCGTGCGCGAACGTCGCAAATCTGCTGCTCGCGCGCGGCGCCGGGCGATCGCTGGAAATCAGCATTCGCGCGGCAGTGGGCGCCTCGCGCTGGCGCCTCGTCCGGCAACTGCTCGTCGAAAGCCTGGTGCTCGGGACGACGGCGGCGGCTGGCGGACTGCTGATCTCCTTCTGGGCATCCGACTTTCTGATTGCGCAGCTGCCCGAGCTCGACTTCGGTGGCTTGCGAACCGCCGTGGACGTCCGCGTTCTCTGTTTCACCGCGGCATTGGCTGTCGCCAGCATCTGCGTGTTTGGTGTGCTGCCGGCAATGGCCGCAACCCGCCGCACGTTGGTGCCGCGCCTCCGGGAAACCGCGTCGGCTGGCGGCCGTTCGCGCGCCCAGGGCGTTTTCGTGGTCGCGCAGCTCTCGCTGTCGCTGGTGCTCCTGCTTGCGGCGACTCTGAGTGTCCGGGCGCTGCAGAAAGCCGCCGAGATCGATCTTGGTTTCAATCCTCAGGGACTGGTGACTGCGTCGTACGACTTGACGCTTCAGAACTACCCTGCCGATCGACGCGACGCGTTTCGGCGCGATCTCTCCGCCAGGCTTGGTGCGCTGCCGACGGTGACCTCCGTCACCATTGCCGACGTGCCGCCGCTCAGCGGAACGATGGTGAGCACGGTGGTGACGACCACCGATGGTCGCGGGCAGGACGCCGAGTCCCGGGCGTACATGAGCAGCATTGGGCCCGACTTCTTCCGAACACTGCAGATCCCCCTGCTGCAGGGACGCGGCATCGATGGGAATGATGGACGAGGAGCGCCAGTAGTAGGCGTCGTCAACGGAACATTGGCGCGTCGGCTCTGGTCCGATTCGAATCCGATCGGCCGGACACTGCTGGTCGACGGCACCGTCGTCGAGGTGATCGGCATCGCTCGCGATGCGAAGTACGACGAAGCGACCGAGGAGCGGCGTCCTTTTCTCTACTTGTCACTCGCCCAGCGCTCGCAGCTCGATCGCGAGACCGTGATTGTTCGGTCCGCTGCTCGTTCTACCCTTACGTCAAGTGCGGTCGTGGGTCAGATTCGCGCCATCGATCCAGCATTGCCGGTCTTCGACGCTCGTTCATTCGGCGCGATTCTTCGTGAGCGAATCGACAAGCAGCGAGGCATCAGCGCCTTGTTTGCCTCGTTTGGCGGGCTGGCACTCGTGCTCGCCTCGCTGGGCCTTTACGGCGTGATGGCGTACGCCGTCGTCCGTCGGACACACGAAATCGGAGTACGACTGGCGCTCGGAGCGACACCACGCCAGCTCACGAATCTGATCGCCGCTGACGGACTCCGACTGACGATGACGGGCGTGATGGTCGGCGGCCTGCTTTCTCTTCCACTTGCCCGCGCGCTTGGTGCATTGATTTTTGGGGTGCAGATCGCGGACCTCGCGACGTTTGCCGCCACGTGCGCGCTGCTCGTTGCTGTGGCAATGATCGCGGCGCTCCTTCCGGCGCGCCGTGCGGCCCGCCTGGATCCAATCGCCGCGCTGCGAACAGAGTGAACGAACCCAGTAAAACCCAGAGCCTTGTAGAACCCGGTAGAACCTAAATGATCGACCTTCGCTACGCGCTTCGCACCCTCGCCAAGAATCCTGGCTTCACCATCGTCGCGGTCCTGACGCTCGCACTTGGGATTGGCGCGAACACCGCCATCTTCAGCGTCGTGAACGGCGTTCTGCTGCGTCCACTCCCGTACCCCGATTCGAGGCAACTCGTCCAGATCAGGCCCATGAGTACGGCTGACTCGAGCAGCGCGATGGCGCCAGCCGACTTCCTCGAATTACAACGAGACAATCACACGCTTCAGGCGCTCGCCGGGTATCGGGATGATGCGCTCACGATCGCCTCCGCGCAGAGCGGGCCGGTGCGCGTGCAGGGAACTCTGGTCACGTCCGACTTTTTCGAGGTCTTCGCCATGCCCGCCGCGTTGGGCCGAACCTTCAATCGCGCTGCGGATACGGCAACGAGCGAGCGACTGGTCGTGCTCAGCCATGCGGTCTGGAGTCAGCAGTTCGCGTCGGACGCGCAAGTCGTCGGACGTCCAATACGGATCGATGGGTCGCCGGCCACGGTCGTTGGGGTCATGCCGGCAACGTTCGATTACCCAGCGGGATCAAAGGCGTGGATTCTGTCACCGAAACCGGTACCGCTGCCGCCAATCGACGTGGCCGGTGACCTGCTGGAAAGCCGGGACGTTCACTATTTCCAGGCAGTCGGCCGGTTGAAGCCAGGGATCACGCGGGAGGCGGCGCAATCCGACTTGGCCGCCATCAGCGGGGATCAAGGGCGCCGGTTTCCAGAAAGTAATGGCGGGAGAGGCATCGCCGTCGCGGCGTTGTACGAACGGATTGTCGGCGATGTTCGGCAGGCGCTGCTGATTCTTCTGGGCGCGGTCGGTGTCGTCCTACTGATCGCGTGTGCGAACGTGTCCAGCCTTCTCCTCGCGCGAGCGTCGGGCCGCCAACGTGAACTGGCCATCCGCGCGGCACTCGGCGCAGCAAGAAGCCGTCTCGTTCGCCAGCTGATCACCGAGAGCCTGCTGCTCGGAGCCACCGGCGGCGTCGCCGGCCTCCTGCTCGGCAACTGGGCGATCGCGCTCCTCCTCGCCGTGATCCCGGAGGGAATCCCGCGGGTGGAACAGATCGGCCTTGATGCGCGGGTGGGAGCTGTCGCGATCCTCACATCCTTCGTGTGTGCCCTGCTCTTCGGCGTGATACCGGCATTGCAGGCGTCCCGGGCAGATGCGTCGCTCGCGCTGCGCGATGCCGATCGGACCGCAACCGGAGGCCGCAGTCGGGCACGAACGCGAGCGGTTCTGGTGTTGTGCGAAATCGCGCTGACCGTCGTCCTTCTCGTCTCCGCCGGGCTGCTCCTGAACAGCTTCATTCGCCTGCAGCGCGTCAATCCCGGCTTCAGGACCGATCAGGTCACTCTCATTTCCCTGCCGCTCCCTCAATCGCGCTACCCCGACGGCAAACGGCAGTCAGCCTTCTACCGTCAGGTGCTCGAGAGTATCGAGCGACACGCGGACGTTCACTCTGCGGCGATTCTGTTCCCCAATCCCATCGAGGGGCACAACGCGAACGGCACGTTTACTATCGAAGGG
>AR_comb_assmDRAFT_10068653_pt1 | contig 12279 bp, 13 predicted proteins | sample ArasoioldDNA_FD_10543 | JGI IMG/M metagenome (IMG submission 10543) | reverse complement strand
TGAAACACGGCCAGGGTTGACAGGTGTGTGGACTAAGGGCCGAAAAATCGCATCAATCGGTGTAGGTGTACGCCACTGGATTACGATGCATGGATTCGCCCTGAATGTTTGTGGAGATCTTGCGCCCTTTGATCACATCGTGCCTTGCGGAATCACAAACGTAACGATGACCTCAATCGAAAAGGAAACTGGAAGGAGATGGTCGGTCGCCGAAATCTCGTCGCGTGCAAAAGGGATTGCATCGCGACGGATAGCTGAATTGAGAAGGCGCGAGGAACTAACGACAACAAGGTAACGACTCGTCTCGCACAGCTCGTCCTGGACGAAGCGGAGAGATGATCTTCATTTAAAGCATGGCCATTCCGCTCGAAGACAACTTCACCGATATTGTGGGAAAAGCCCAGCGTGGTCTGGGAATCTCGGATAGTCAGCTCGCTGAAAGATCCGGACTAGGTGTCGATAAAATACGAAGCCTGCGTGACGGAGATTTTGATGATGATGTTCTCGAACGTGCGGCTTTGGTTTTGAAGCTTAATCCGGCAGCGCTTCGCAAGTTGGCCGCAGGGAAATGGATTCCTGAATCGGTCGGCGAAATCGAAGGTCTGGCCCAGTTCAACACCATATATCACGACATGACCGTAAACGCTTACCTGGTCTGGGACACCAGTACCCGCGAAGCGGTTGCGTTCGATACCGGCGCGGACTGCGGCGGCATGTTGCAATGGATTGAAAAGAAGGGCCTGAAGATAAAACTCATTCTTCTCACTCACGCGCATCCCGATCACGTTGCGGATTTGGGTCGCCTACGACAGACGACTGGAGCCCCAGTTTGCATTTCAGAATTGGAAGCGGAGAAAACAATGGAACCAATCAGCGAAGGGAAACGCTTTCGGATTGGTGCGTTGGAAATCGAAGCGCGATTAACTTGGGGCCATTCACCAGGCGGGATGACGTATGTGATCACTGGGCGACGACCTCCGATTGCGATTGTCGGCGATTCGCTCTTTGCCGGCTCGATGGGCGGCGGGAACGTATCCTATGAGGACGCGTTGCAAAATAATCGCGAAAAAATCCTGACGCTACCGGACGAGACAATCGTTTGCCCAGGCCACGGTCCACTCACAACGGTCGGGAAAGAAAAGCGCGAAAATCCCTTCTTTGCCTGAGGCCGTTTGAGGTTTGACGCGATGCATAACGTTGGATGTATGATTGAAGATCTTCCCCGTGGACAAGTCGTCGAAGGAGAACATCTAACCTCGAAAATATCACATCTTAAATGAACATTGGTTTCGTCGGCATAGGCAGAATGGGCGCTAATATGGCGCGGCGTCTAAAAGATCGCGGATTTCAAGTCACCGCCGTTTATGATGTCGACCGTTCGGCTGCAACTTCGCTGGCTCAGGAGCTAAAATGCGCAGCGAGTCCTACGCTCGCGGATGTGACTGCGGCGGCCGATCTGATCTTTACCGTTGTCACAGATGACCGCGCGATGCGGGAAATTTTTACAGCCGACGACAACTTGCTCGTGAACGCACGCGGCAAATTATTTGTTAACTGCGCAACTGTTTCGCCAGAGATTCATCTAGAGGTCGAACGCTGGGCCGAAGCCGCGGGAGCATCATCGCTGGAGGCTTGTATGGCTTCCAGCATCACGCAGGCTCGCGAAGGCTCACTTTATTTAATGTGCGGAGGTCGGGAAGAAATCTTCCGACGCGCTGAACCGGTTCTGAAGGAATTGAGCAGTTCGCTCCGTTACATTGGAAAATCGGGAGAGGCAGCAAAGGTGAAAGCGCTGGTTAACATGGTGATGAATATCAACACAGCGGGGCTTGCTGAGGGACTTGGGCTTGGTAACGCGCTTGGTCTTGATTTGACGATGCTGCGGGAAGTTTTTTCCCAGACTGGCGCCGCCTCGCGCGTTCTGCAGACAGATGGGGAAGACATGCAGAATCGGGATCATTCCTGTTTCTTTTCGGCAGCCCACGCCGCGAAGGATAGTGGAATCGCGCTACATCTCGCGGAAGCGAATGGTCTGAATCTACCATTGGCGCGTGAGACCAAGGCTCAGTACGACCGCATGGTCACAGTTGGCTTGGGAGACCTTGATAAATCTGGTATTGCCGAGCTGACGTTCAAAGGACGGCAGACAGCGAAGCGGGCCACCTAAGAGGCAACCGATTTGGTTTTCTTGGTGTGATCTTGTTTTGAAAGGATTAATAATTCCGCCTCGCCAACGGCAATCGTACCGTCAGTCAGGATCTGCGCACGCAACCCTCCGTTGTTTTCGAGGAATTGTTCAGTGCCTTCGGCAAACGCCTGATTCAGCCAATGGCACGGTTTACAATGGGCCGTGCCTCGGAAGCGAACCCCTTGCAGTTCGAATTCTTTGCCAATCAGCGCGTTTAAATCGACACCGGAAACGATAACATTTCGTCGCAGAACTCCAGCCGACTTACTCGCGATGTTCAAGGTGCGAGCGAGAGATTCAAAAACCTCAGCCGAGAAGAATGTGATCTGTCCCTTGTAGTCCTCGCTGAAATCGTAAAAGCGATCCCCTCGAATTCCGCGACCAGCAACGCATTCAATCCGTTCTACCGCGATCGGTGGATGATCATCTGGCGCCTGGCCGTGATGGCCAAAGTAGTTGTGGCCTTCCGAAACGAAAATTTGCCGGATCCTCATGGATAGAAGGGCACGCGATCAACCGATCCGGAAACGAATATCGCGAATGATCTTCTGCCCGAAGCGCTGCTTTAATTTGCGCAAAATTTCTGCTTTGGAAATCTGTTCGAATTGATAATGCAAGGCCGGTTGAAGGACGCGGACGAAGAGCACACCGGCACGCAAACTAATCGGACAAGAGTGCGCGGCGATAAACTCGCCAACAATGCTTTTCCAAGCATCGATGACTTCATTTTCGCGTAGACGCTCAGATAATCCAAGTTGCTGCATCAACTTGGGGACGAGATCTCGTGGTTCTTGCCAACGATCGGGGCGAATCTTGTTCGCTGGCAGTCCACGCCATTCGGCGATGACGGCGGCGCGGAGGGAAGGGTTCATCGAGAGAGTTAAATAGTTACAAAGTTACAAACTCAAATCGGTCTCCGTTGTAACGATGTAAGATCTTTAACTATTGAACATCAACTTATCAATACTTCCGCCTCATATTGCTCGGCAGAATATTGAGCTCCGTGCGGTATTTGGCGACGGTGCGGCGGGCAATCGGGATCCCGCGTTTGCTCAAAATCTCAACGATCTCCTTATCACTCAGAGGCGAAGTGGAGTTCTCATTTTTCACCAGATCCATGATCGCTTCTTTGACGCTGGTGTTGCTCATCGATTCGCCGCTCGACGTTTGATACCCGGGCGTAAAGAAATATTTCATCTCGAATACACCTTGAGGTGTCGACATGTATTTTCCCGAGATTGCGCGGCTGACCGTTGTTTCGTGCACACCAACAATGTCAGCGATTTGCACCATCGTCATTGGTTTCAAATGAGCGGTGCCATGATCGAGGAATTCCTTTTGTCGGAGGACGATTTGGTGCGCGATGTTCGAAATCGTTTGCTGTCGTTGATGGATTGACTTGATCAGAAACTTTCCACTCCGAATTTTGTCTCGAATGTAGTCCTTTACTTCGCTGCCGTTTCCGTCCTGCGCCATGATGTCCTTGTAGGTATTGCTGATGCGCAGATGTGGGATTTGTTCGCCGTTGAGGATGACTTGATATTGGCCATCGATTTTCTCTACGGTCACGTCCGGAAGAACATAATTTTGCGGGGCAGCGGCGAAGATTTGCCCGGGGCGCGGATCGAGTTGGGAGATGTTATTCGCGCACTTCTGGATTTGTTCGACGCTGATGCCCATGCGACGCGCAATCTCGGGGAAACGGCGCTTGCCGAGATCCTGCATATGGTCATGGACGATTTTGTATTCGAGGCTTCCTTCTTTCCCGGCGCGTTTCAGTTGAATCAGGAGGCACTCGCGCAAGTCGCGCGCACCGACGCCTGGGGGATAAAAGCTCTGAACGAGCAAAAGCATCGTTTCGAAATCATCCTTCGCGATCCCGGTATTGAGCGACATTTCTTCCGGGGTGACTTGGAGGAACCCGTTGTCATCAATGTTGCCGATGATGAGTTCGGCAGTTTTTCGATCGTCTGCATCCAAAGCCGCCTGGTTAAGTTGACCCATGAGATGTTGTTGAAGCGTCTCCTGAGTCGCGATCGAGTCGAAAAAGAATTGGCGCTTTTCCTCATCTTCTTGAGAGCGCGCGCTGTAGGTGCCCGATTGAGCCATGTAATCGCGCCACTCGTCATCCAATTTTGCTAACTGATCGAACTCAGCCTTGAACTCCTCGTCGACGGTCGGCGTGGCGGGTTCCTCAGTGCCCTCTGCGGCAGGCTCCGTTGGGAGTTCCTCCAGGACTGGATTTGTCTCCATTTCTTGTTGCACCAGATTGCGGAGCTCAAGCAGAGGTGCTTGGAGGATGAGCAGACTTTGCTGCAACTGCGGTGCAAGAACCTGCTGTAGGGAGAGGTTTTGCGATTGATGCATCCCGGGGCCGGCCATGATTACCGACGCTAAGCGGTAGAAGGCACTAAAGGCAAGCAATTTTCGCGCCGCGCACTTGGGAAACGGGCAGAAAACTAGGGGGCGGAATACGACTTGCTCTCTAAAAGGTTGAACCGATTCTGCCTTATGAAACGTCTTCCAGCTCTCTCTGCCGTATGCTCATTGTTCCTTCTCGTGGGCACTTCTGCGGCCCAAGCTCCAAATGTCAACCAACAACAGGCTGACCTAGTGCTTTCGGTCGTCAGAGAGGTCCAAGCCCAGCAGGCTATCCTCGTGGACAACCAAACCAAAATCGATGCAAAACTCGCCGCAATCGCCGAGCAACTGCGGGTGGCGCGCATCTATTCGACCAGATCGGGAGGTAAGAAATAATATGCGCAAGTTTGTTTTCCCACTTCTGGCTGTTCTCGCCCTCGCCGGTATCCTTGCCGCGCAGTCGACCCAAACAATGGTCGTTCCCGCGGCCACACCAGTAGTCATAACAAAAGCACCCGGTGTCGGTGTTACTGACAACACCGCAGTCCTGCAGGCCGCTTTGAAAATGTTACAGGAGATGAAGGCCGCAAACGACGAGACGTTGCGGAAACAAGAAGCGACGTTGGAACAATTGGATCTGATCCAACAGGCAGCAGATCAGCTCAAGATATACTCGAAACGCGGTTAGTGGCTTCAGTAAGTCGGCTCGATTACAGACCGGCCAGATCCCACTTCCTGATCGTTTCCTGAATTAATCGCGTCAGTTTTTCGTTAACTTTGGCGAAATATGTTTTCGCCTTGGGGAGATCGAACTTGGGATATCCCTGGCCCTCTTTGTAGAGAGTAATGCTCGAGGGATTGGGGTACGCGCTCCAAGTTCCCGGAGAAGGGTTGGCAGTCACCATTTCTTTGCTGTAGCGCTCGGGATGCACCAGCGACGGATCGATCGCCATGATAAAGGCGTTCTCGTTTTCCGCCGCATGACCGCCATCTTCGCCGAACACTTCTTCGGTGACGTCAGAGCAATATGACCACCAATTCACTACCAGCATTCGAGTATTGGTTTCGCGTCCGACTTCTTGAACCAGCGCGGTCAGAATCGCGGTTTGACCACCACCATGGCCGTTGATCAGAATAATGTTTTTGAATTTGTTCTTCGCCAGACCCACCAGAACAGCACGAACGTAAGCTCGATAGGCCTCCTCTGGAACAGTGAAACTGCCCGGGTAGGCATCCATCACGCCAGTGAATCCATAAGGGATGACAGGGGCGATCATCGCGTTCAAACGAGGTGCGATTTCCTTGGCAATGGCGACAGGTGCAAGAATATCAGCGCCATTCGCGGTCACTCCATGGGGCTCGATCGTCCCAAGGGGCAATAGGACAGTCTGTATTTTTCCTGGAACCCACTCCCGGAACTCCATCCAGTTGATTCGTTCCATTTCGCGCGTGCTCGGGGCTTGTGGCTCTGCAGCAATAGCGCCGGTGTTAGCAAGACAATGGATGAAGCAGAACAGTGCGAACGGCGATTTTCTTAGAGCCTCCAAAACGGCACCCATACGGCAGGATCATTTCACAACGAACCCTTCCTGCCACGTCGAAAATCTTCGTGGAGTTAAGAGACAGGAAGCGCGATTACTTTTTGCTCTTGGGTTCCACTTTCCGATAAAGCGTGGCCATGCTGATACCCAACATACTGGCCGCCTTCTCGCGTGAACCGCCGGCATGATTCAAGGTCGCTTCGATATATCCGCGCTCTTGCTGTTGGATAAATTCGTCAAGTGTTTGGCCCACCGGCATGGCGGCGACTGCTTGCTGCGCTTTTTCCCCTTGTGCAGCTGCGACAATTTGTGGCGGCAGATCTGTGGTCAAGATTTTGTCGTCGTCGCACAATGCGCACGCACGCTCGATCGCGTTCTCAAGTTCGCGGACGTTCCCCGGGTAATCGTAGCGACAAAGAATATCGACTGCTTCCGGATCAATCTTTATCGGTTCGCCACCGGATGCACTCGCATGCTTTTGCAGAAAATGGTTCACCAGCAACGGAACGTCCTCGAGTCGCTCACGCAGCGGTGGAATTTCGACCGGGATGACTGCCAACCGATAATAAAGATCTTCCCGGAACGTCCCATCCTTTAGCTTCGTTTGAAGAACCTCATTCGTCGCCCCAACGACACGAACGTTCACCGGAATGCTCTTGTTATCTCCGACGCGTCTGACTTCCCGTTCTTGAAGAACTCGCAGAAGCTTGGTCTGCAACTGCGGAGCCATCGAATTGACTTCATCGAGAAAAATTGTTCCGAGATTTGCCTCTTCAAATAGCCCGCGTTTATCCGCAACCGCGCCGGTAAAAGCCCCTTTCTTGTGCCCGAACAACTCAGATTCGAGGAGGTTTTCTGGTAATGCGCTGCAATTGATGGCAACAAAAGGATGATGTTGTCGGTTGCTGTTGAAATGCAACCCGCGCGCAACGAGTTCCTTTCCGGTTCCGCTCTCACCCTGAATTAGAACGGTGCTGTCTGTATCTGCGACCTTGTTAATCAGATTATAGACGATCTGCATTTTTCGGCTGGTCCCGATGATATTTTCGAACCGATACCGATTCTTCAATTCCTTGCGGAGATAAACGTTCTCACGTAACGCTGCCTGATAATCGAGTGCGCGTTGCACCGTCATCTGCAATTCATCGATCTTGAAAGGCTTGGTGACGTAATCGTATGCGCCCATTTTCATCGCCTCGACGGCGGTCTCAACGGATGCGTAGGCGGTGATCAAGATCACGGCTGTTTGGCGATGATGTTCGCGAACATGCCGGAGAACATCGAAGCCGGTCATCGTTTCCATTTTGATGTCAGCGATTACAACTTGAGGGGCAATCGTGGGAAGTTGCTCGACGGCTTTCGGCGCAGCATTGAAGGGGAAGACCTCGTGTCCTTTATCCCGACACAAGGTGACAATCACCTCTACCATTGCGGGCTCGTCGTCTATAATAATGATCTTAGCCATAGTTCGCAGGGCGGAGAATATTTCAGAATTGAGAAAAGGAAAGCAAAAACGAGAAACTCTAATGCGTTAGTTCTACGCCGTTTACCATCATCCATGGGACCGTACCCTCAAACTGCACGATCTCATCGAAGAGGTCTTTACCGGTTTGTCCGCACGGAATGCCGATTAGGTCCGCATAGAAACCGGGGCTGAGTTTCCCCAACGAATCCGCTTGGCCAATGGCCTTAGCTGCATTTGTGGTTATCATCGCCAACACTTCCCGTGGTGAAATCCACGGTTCTTTGCGGATCAGCTCCCGCATCTCTGCAAAAAGATTTAGGCTGGAGTTGCTCGCGAGACTATCAGTGCCGAGGCAAACGTTGAAACGGAGGCTCTGCAGTTTTCGTAGCTCAAAGTGCGAATGCCCAAAGAAAGTGTGGCTGCGAGGACAATGCGCCACGTGAAATTTTTTTACGCGGGCCAGTAGCTCGAAGTCCTCTTCCGCCAGCTCATTTAGATGCGTGATGATCCAATGTTCATCTACGGCCTGATTTCGGAGAAGGAGGGAAAGTGGTGTTTGTGCCCCGCAATCCTCCATCGGTCGTCCGATGCTCTTCAGAAAACCAAAGAGTGAACCGGTTGCTTGTTGAAACATCTGCATTTCTTCGTTCGATTCGGCCATATGCGTAGTCACGGGGACGTGGTACCGCCGTGCAAGCTCGGACGAGTCCGAAAATAATTGAGGTGAAGCGGTGAATAATGCATGGGGAGCGAGACCAAATCCTCCGAGCCATTCCGAATGTGAATCAAACCATTCGTGGAGTTGTTCCGCCAGTTGGTGCACAGGTACTTCCTCCCGGATATCAATCATTTCCGCACACCACCAAACTCGGATGGCCGGCTGCGATATTCTTGGCAGGAGCGCCGGAAACGCTTCCAGGTTCAGAACGGTAGTGGTGCCGAATCTTCGAACTTCGGCTAGACCGGCTTCGATGGAAGCGACGTAATCTTCTTCTGAAAGTGTCGCTTTGCGTGCGTTAATCGTGCGAATCCAATCTGTAAAAGTATGTTGCCGCGGGATTTGATCTCGCAGCGAGGTGTAATCCAGGTGGCAATGTCCATTAATCAGGCCGGGCAAGACGACCAGATCACCGAGATCGAGAACGTTGCCACTATGTGTGGCCTTCACGTCAGCAAAACGACCGAGACCCGTTATGTGTTTTCCGCTAATCGCAACGGCGCCATCCTCAATCGGTTCGCCCTGCATCGGCACAAGCATGCGTGACCTGATGATCATGGATTAGAAAGCCTCTCAGGTATCCACATTCCAGCCCGGCGATCGCCGCCGCTGTGACCGCTCACGCCAAAGTACGGGCAATCAGAAAAGCGGCGTGTTCGAGAAAGTTTTGATCGCTTTTCGTGAAATCATTCAATTTATCGCTCTCAACATCGATCAGGCCTACGACTTTTTCTTTTTCGGTGATTATCGGCACCACAATCTCCGACTGGGTGGTCCAGAAAGTCGGCAGATATCTGGGATCTTTGTGGACGTCTGCTACCATGACCGGCTTTCTGGACTCGATAGCGGCGGCTGCCAATCCTTGGGTAACAGGAAAACGCGGATAGGTCGGCGGACACTTCCCCGTTTTCGCGACGATCACGAATTCGTCGCGCTTGATCTTGTAGATGCCGACCCAGCGATAATCGTGAGTGGCGCGAATCATTTCGGCCATCATGCCCAACTGGCGAGGGCCATGCGCCCCAGCCAGGACAAAGGCACCGAGTTCCTGAAGCTTCTGGGCGGACGCTTTGGAAAGTGCTGCCATTGCTGACCGTAACTCTCTGTCGGCAAATTACGAGTTCGATTCGCGTTTCCTTTGCAACCCGATTAACTCAGTCTGATTCATCTTCCTCCACGGGCTCAGCTCGTGGAATTGCATTTTCGGGTTCAGCCTGCCGTCGTTTCTTGCTTCCGCTTGAATTTTGTTTGTAAACATCTTTTAAGATCATCGCGATCATCGGCGCCGCGGCGGATCCACCATGGGCCTTACTTCCAACATCGCCCTCGTAAAGAGCAGCGAACGCATAATGCGGATGAGTCGACGGAACAAAGCCGGCGAACCACGCGGCAGTACGTTCTTTGTCTTTCGGTCCCCATTGCGCAGTGCCCGTTTTGCCGGCGACTTCCACATTGTCGAGGCTGGCTTGATGAGCCGTTCCGGCGGGCCCATTGACGACGTTGACCATCCCAGTGCGTAATTGCTCCATTGTCTCTTGTGAAGCATCGAGCGTCTTCTTTGCGCGCACCTGAAACGCCGTCACGATTTCGTTATCGACCGTTTGAACGTGTTGGACCAACCGGGCTTGGTAGAACGTTCCTCCATTCCCGATGATCGCCATGGCCTGGGCCATCTGAAGCGGTGTAGCTTGAGCATCGCCCTGGCCAATCGAAAGGTTTGCGATATCGCCATTGAGCAGTTTTCGGCCATGGGTCGCTTTCATATACTGATCGTTAGGCACGCGTCCGTCGACTTCACCGCGAAGGGGGATGCCGCATTTGGTTCCGAAACCAAGTTTGTGCGCCCAACTCAGAATCGGATCCGCACCGATTTTGATTCCGACCTGATAAAACCAGGTGTCACACGATTCCGTGAGGGCTTGAACAAAATTTAGCGACCCACGATCTGTCTTTTTCCAATTGTGGAAAACCGTGTTGCCGACTTGCATCGCTGGCATGCAGGAATACTCGTCGTCGGAGCGTACCGCCCCACTCTCCAAGGCCGCGATTCCGACAGCTACTTTGAATGTTGAACCGGGCGGATAGGATGAACGAAATGCACGGGGTAGGAGAGGAATGTTGGGGTCATCCTGCAAAGCCTTGAATTTTTCAGCTGAGATCGCCGGCGTGAATAGATTCGGGTCATACGTAGGCCATGAGGCCATCGCGAGAATATCGCCATTATTCGGATCGACGACGACGATGGCCCCTCGTTTCGCTTTCGCTTCCAACGCCTTTTCGGCGATGTCCTGCAAATGAAGATCGAGAGTAGTAACAACGCAGTGACCGGGCACAGGTGGCGTGACAATCTTCTCCGACGTTTTGTGCCCGTCCTGATCGAACGTTATCCGGTATTCGCCATGTTTACCGGTCAGCACCTGATTAAAGGTTTGCTCAAGACCTTCGCGGCCCTCAATTTCAGGCCACAGCACTTCATGGTTGTCGATTAGGCCGTCGGGAGTTCGACCTGTCTTTCCGGTATACCCGATGATTTGTCCCGCAATTCTTCCGTTAGGATAAGTCCGCACGTACACGGGACGTAACGCGACGCCTTGGGGCAGCCGCCCTTTTATTGAGTCGTATTCCGAAGGGCTAAGATTTTGAGCAATCTCGAACGGCAGAATGCCGCGGTTTCGGTAGTGCCGTTTGATTGATTCGTCCGAAACAGCAATCGACCGGCTCAACAGCTTTTCCGCGGCTCGAATTTTCTCCCGGGCAAAAGTCATCAATTGCTCATCGGAAAAATCGAGAGGGGTTGGATAATTTATTACGAGGTTATAACTCAGCCTGTTTTGTGCGAGGGGCGCACCGTTTCGATCTGTGATCTGACCGCGTGGCGCTGGAATATCGAGGATGTAAGTGCGGGCGAGTTTTTGTGTTTCAAATGTTGGAACGATCGTCTCCTCAAAGGGAGTTGACGCCGGTGCGGCCGATGGCTCTGGGTCTCCGCACGAAGAGGAGACGCCGCCGATTCCAAAGACAAGGAGCGGGATCAGCCAAAAGGGACGAGCAATTTGTGAGAGCACCAGCGCAAATTTGAGGACGTGACTAGAATCGACAAGGGGGAAAATGCAAAAGGACTGTTTCGCTCTGGAGGGATTTTTCATCTGGATCACGTCGCTAGTGCTGCGCCAGAAAACGGTGGATATCCTCAGCCAATTTCCTCCCGATTCCTTCCGTAGCGGCGATTTTCTCCACGGTCGCTTTTCGGAGCCGATTTACGGAGCCAAATTTTCGGAGAAGCAGATTCTTGCGGTTCTGACTTACTCCCGGGCAATCGTCGAGGATGCTTTCGCCGATGCGTTTTTTCATCAGTAATTGGTGGTAGGTATTCGCAAAGCGGTGAGCTTCGTCGCGAATTCGTTGGAGTAACCGGAGCGCGCCCGAATCTGGCGGTAACGTAAGGGGCAGAGCGCGTCCAGGCCTGTAAATCTCTTCAAATTCCTTTGCCAGACCGATAATGGGTAATTCGTGTAAGCCGAGGCGCTGTAGTTCACGACAAGCAGATGAAAGCTGTCCTTTGCCGCCATCGACGATGATTAGATCGGGCAGACGAACTGCATGGAATTGTGGATTGCCCTTCGGCCATGAGCTCAGGGCCGAGTGGCGGATTGCAGATTGCCCTTCGGCCACGAGCTCAGGACTGGGGGGCGGATTGGGAACAGAGGTCATGCGCTCGGCGATCTCTTGCGCCGTTTCCTGTGAAAATTCCGGTGCGGTTAGCGTGATCGGTTCATCGACACTCTCTGGTCTCCGTTGGGCGGTTTCAGCTATTCCAAGAAGAACACGAGAATATCTTCGCCTAACCACTTCCGCCATGCTTGCGAAGTCGTCCTGCCCTTCAACGGTTCGAATTCGGTAGCGACGATAGTTATCTTTATCCGGCACCCCATTACGGAAGCAGACCATGGAGGCGACGACGTGTGTCGTGGAAATATTTGAGATATCGAAGCATTCCATGATCGAG
>AR_comb_assmDRAFT_10162301_pt1 | contig 12281 bp, 11 predicted proteins | sample ArasoioldDNA_FD_10543 | JGI IMG/M metagenome (IMG submission 10543) | reverse complement strand
TGTTGATTGCTATAATTACCATAAGCTTTGATGCAATAAAAGCCGCAATTGCAAATCCTGTGAAGAGTTTGCGAACGGAATGAACATGATCGTTAATTCAATATAATATCATTAAATCGTAAATCAACTCCTATGTTTAAAAATTATTTCAGAACCTCATTCAGAAATTTTTTGCGCAACAAAACTTTTTCTGCTATTAATGTGCTTGGATTATCCATCGGTATAAGCGCTTCGCTGATTATTTTTTTAATTGTTCAATTTGAATTGAGCTATGATAAAGTTGAAACCAATGCTGACCGTATTTATCGTGTAGTGATGGATATGAAGTTTAATGGAAATGACGGTCATTCACCCGCAGTGCCCGCGCCATTAAGTTCGGCTATTCAGCGTGAAATTACAGGCGTTGAATCAACAGTCCCGGTAATGCAATTCCAGGGTGATGCAACAGCAAAAGTGAGTATAGAAAAAGAAGGTTCATCAAAACCTACCGTGTTTAAAAAACAAGCTGATATTGTTTTCACTAATCCCCGATATTTTTCATTGCTGCCTTTTAAATGGATTGCAGGTTCTCCGGAATCTTCTTTAAAAAATCCATTCAGTGTTGTGCTTACAGAAAACAGAATGAAACAATATTTTCCTTCAACAAATATTAGTGATGTAATTGGCAAGCAAATAAGATATAATGATGATTTTACTGCAACGGTTTCGGGCGTTGTTCAAGATTTGAATGAACATACTTCATTCGCTGCAGTTGAATTTATCTCGTTTGCAACCATCGCACAAACACACATGCAGGACGATTTTATGATGAATACATGGGATGATTGGATGGGTTATTCGCATTTGTATGTTAAGCTATCCAACAATACAAAAGATGCAAATGTTCAAGCACAGTTGAATCGTCTTTTTGTAAAGTATAATAAAAACGCAAACAAAGATGCTGCTAACTATATTCATTTGCATTTACAACCTTTAAATGATGTTCATTTCAATTCTTTGTATGCAAGCTTTGATGGACGAATTGCACATAAACCCACATTATATGGATTACTTGCTGTTGCTGCATTCTTATTGATTCTTGCCTGCATCAACTTCATTAATTTAACTACAGCAAATGCAGCAAGCCGTGCAAAAGAAATCGGCATTCGCAAAACAATGGGCAGTCCCAAAAGCAACTCATTTTTCAATTTCTTGGTGAAACATTTTTATTTACGGTTTCAGCTTGTGTAATATCATTTTGCATAGCACCATTGTTACTTAAAATGTTCGCTGATTTTATTCCGCCGGGTTTAAATTTTCAACCTTTCAATCAACCAAATATTTTCTTATTCTTATTAGCGCTTGCAATTGTTGTAAGTTTTCTTTCAGGATTATATCCTGCATTTATTTTATCTGGTTATAAACCGGTGAAAGTTTTAAAGAACCAATCATTCACTTTTAATAATGAAACAAGACATGCCTGGATAAGAAAAACATTAACGGTTTCCCAGTTTGTAATTGCGCAGTTTTTTGTGATTGCTACCGTGATGGTAAGTAAACAAATTAATTATTCTTTGAATGCTGATATGGGCTTTAGAAAAGATGCGATTTTAAGTTTTGTTTTGCCGCGGCAAGATACTGTTGCTAATCACCGCAGTGTTTTATTGAATGAATAAAAGCAATTCCTGGTGTGAAAATGGCAAGCAGAGGTTTTCTTACGCCTGCTGATGAAGGCGCTGCTTTTACTGATATAAGTTATGCCGGCAGTAATTATAAGGAAAGTGTGCAATTGCGCTGGGGCGATATCAATTATTTGAAGTTGTTCAACATTAAATTATTAGCAGGAAGAAATGTTCAGCAAAGTGATACGATAAAAGAATTTCTCATCAATGAAACCTATGCAAAAGCATTAGGCTTTAAACATCCGCAAGATGTTATAGGAAAGCTGTTGAACTTTAATGATAAAAGATTACCTGTAGTTGGTGTAATGCATGATTTTCATGAGCAATCATTTCATTCTCCTGTTGGTCCGTTGGTGTTTGCAGGCTTTGATGACAGGAGTTACTTTATTCATGTGTTGTTGCAACCCCAAAATGGAAATAATTCATCATGGCCGAATACAATTGCACAAATTCAAAAAGCATATTATCAACTTTATCCTGATGAAGATTTTACTTATAATTTTTTAGATGAAACGATTGCAAAATTTTATGAATCGGAACAACACACTGCAAGCCTGTTAAGCTGGGCCATGGCTTTATCTATTCTTATCAGTTGTCTTGGTTTGTTAGGCTTAGTAATGTATACCATCAACACACGCACAAAAGAAATCGGCATCAGAAAAATATTAGGCGCAACTGTTACCAACATTATTTCCATCTTATCAAAAGATTTTGTGCAATTAGTAGTAATAGCATTTGTAATTGCAACACCCATTGCATGGTGGGCTACATACAAATGGCTGCAAGACTTCGCTTATAAAACAAATATGAGCTGGTGGATTTTTGCTGTGTGCGGATTTGCAATGTTACTGATTGCACTCATCACATTAAGTATTCAAACAATAAAGGCAGCACTTGCAAACCCTGTGAAGAGTTTAAGAACGGAATAAAAAAATTGAAAAATGATAAACGGTATACGAATAGACAAATTATGTTTAAACTTTAATAGATAAATTCAGATATGATCAAAAACTTATTACTTGTTGCCCTACGCAATCTAAAAAAAGATAAATGGTATAGCCTGTTAAATGTGTTAGGTCTTACCATAGGTATTACGTTCAGTTTGTTTTTAATTTTTTATATAACTGATGAACTGAGCTTTGATCGCTTTAATGGAAAAGCAGATCGTATATACAGGATCAATTCTTATATACAGGAAAAAGATAAGAACACAAACTGGGCAATAACACAGGAGCCGCTTGCACGTACATTAAAAAAAGATTTTCCTGAGGTGGAAGAATCAGGAAAACTTATGCAAAGAGAAAGAACATTATTTAAGCAAGGCGAGAATAATTTCTATGAAAAGAAAGTGTATTATGCCGATAGCACCATCTTCAATATTTTTAGTTATAAGTTTATTGAAGGTGATGCCAAACGTGCTTTAACTGAACCCAATGATATAGTCATCACAAAATCTATTGCTGAAAAATATTTTGGAAAGAGCACACAGGTAGTTGGAAAAACATTGAAAACTGTTTATGATGTTTATAAGGTTTCAGGGGTGATTGAAGATGTGCCTCAAAATTCGCATTTGCGTTTTGACATGCTCATCTCGTGGATTACATTGCCAAAAAATTATTTTGGACCGGGAGATAACTGGGGCGGCTTCAACTTATATACATATGTATTATTAAGACCTAACACCAACGCAACTGCCTTTGAAAAGAAATTGTTGCCTATGTATGATAAATATATGGCTTCCATTTTCGCCCAGTACAATGTAAAAATTCATTATGGCATTCAAAACATAACCGACATTCATTTACATTCTACGTTTGAGCAGGAGCCTGAAGAATTGGGAAGCATGTCATACATCTGGATATTTTCCGCGGTTGCATTTTTTATGATCCTAATTGCGTGTATCAACTACATGAATCTTACTACAGCAAGATCTGCAAGAAGAGCAAAAGAAATTGGTGTGCGAAAAGTAACAGGATCATCTAAAGGTCATTTGGTATTACAATTCTTAAGTGAGTCAGTTCTTACAGCTTTCATTGCAGTATTACTAAGTTTTGGTTTGGTGTTGTTATTGTTGCCTGCATTTAATTCCATTTCAGGAAAAGCATTTACATTTCATACATTGTTTCAGCCAAACAATATTGTGTTGTTGTTAGGCATAGGATTATTAACAGGTTTAGCGGGTGGAAGCTATCCGGCATTTTATCTTTCATCGTTCAATCCTGTAAATATTTTAAAAGGAAGTCTTTCAAAAGCATCAGGCAATGTAAACCTACGTCGCACATTGGTGGTTTTGCAATTTTCTATTTCGATGATCATGCTTATTTGCACATGGGTAGTATATTCCCAGCTTTCTTATTTACAACACAAAGATTTGGGTTTTGATAAAAATCAGGTAATGGTGGTAACGGTGAATACGGGTGAAGATGAACGCGGCAAAATCAATTCAATGAATAATGATTTTCGTAGACTACCCGGAATAAAAACAGTGGGGAGTGCCAATAATTATCCCGGCAGCCCGAACATTAACCTTAATCTTTTTACGGTACAAACAGATAGCGGGACTACAGATAAGGCGATTGAGTGTTATGGTGTGGATGAAAATTATTTATCAACGCTAAATATACCGATTGTAAGGGGTCGCAATTTTTCAGGTCTTTCCGATACTCTGCACAGTATTCTTGTAAATGAAGCTACGGTAAAGCATTTTCGATGGAAACAACCGATTGGCAAACGGGTAAAATTTCCGGGCGATACTTCTGGTAATTATTTGGAAGTGGTTGGTATTGTAAAAGATTTCAATCAAAAATCATTATACAATCCTATTGCACCATTATTACTTTTTTACGGAGCCAATGGAAATATTATAGAATTAAAAACGAACACGGGTAATTTAAGCAAGACCATTGCTCAGGTTGGTGATGTTTGGAAAAAATATTTTCCGCAATTACCTTTCGAATATAAATTTTTAGATGAAGATTTTAACTCTCAATATATAGCCGATCAAAAACGGGGAAAAATATTTGCTGCTTTTTCTATACTCACAATTATAATTACCTGTTTGGGTTTGCTTGGGTTAACGGCATTTACTACGCAGCAAAAACAAAAAGAAATAAGTATCCGTCGTGTAATGGGTGCAAGTATTACCCAGATAATAACGTTAACTGCACGAAATTATTTATGGCTTGCGGTAATTGCCGCAGTGATTGCATTTCCCGTGGCTTATTATTTCATGAGCAACTGGTTAAAAATATTTAGCTATAGCAATGGATTATCCGTAGTTCCATTTATTGTGTCTGCAATTATAATTGTATTAACAGCCGTATTAACTGTTATGTTTTACTCTGCAAAAGCAGCATTAACAAGCCCTGCAAAGAGCTTGAGAACTGAATAATGGAACAGCACAAAGTCATACTAAATGTTACTGTAACAATCGTCTTAATAACAGCAGAGTTTGCGTGTAGCACAATAAATCCAAAGTATTCACAAAGGGGAAATACAACAGAATTGCATGACAGGTGGCTGTTGGATAGGGATGGCAATAAATACCCTGTAAAGATTTTAAAGGATATTAAGCTTTGGATGACACTCAATCTGAAGTTGAACATTTCAAATTCTTATTGTTATGATGATGCAACACGGAACTGTGACCAGTATGGGCGTTTATATATTTGGGAAGCAGCACAAAAAGGATGTGCGCTGTTAGGAGAAGGTTGGAGGCTTCCTATCACTTATGACTGGCAGCAGTTAACGATTTTATATGCAGGCGCTGCAAAAGATTCAGATGCAATGCGTCAAGGAGCATTTCAAGCTTTGCTATATACCGGTGCCTCAGGATTTAATGCCTTATTGGGCGGCGGTCGTGCTCCTGATAGCCAGTATGCACGGTTGGATGCTCATGGATTTTATTGGATGGCAACCGAAAACAATGACAGTACTGCTTGGTTTGCCAATTTTGCAAAGGGATCCCAATCATTGTACCTTCAAAAAGAGGGCGAAAAATCAAGAGCATTTTCTGTTCGATGCGTGAAGGATATTGATAGCTCGAAATAATGAACGAATTACCGGTAACAAATGTGTCGATCAATATTCAGGCAATATAAGCAGCACTGGCAAATCGTGTGAAGAGTTTAAGAACGGAATAAGCAATCTGACAATGCTACAATTTGGAATTTGAAAATGTAATTCACACATCATTAAATCAGACATCAGAAATCATTTATTATGTTTAAAAATTATTTCAAAATCGCACGGCGCAATCTGGCAAACAATAAAGTTTATAGCGCATTAAATATTCTCGGCTTGGCAACAGGTATGGCTGTAGCGTTGATGATTGGTCTTTGGGTATATTACCAGTTTTCGTACGACCGTTTTTTACGGAACTATGAACAGGCTTATAGTGTAAAATTAAAAGCCAACAATAATGGAATTATAAATGTGACTGCATCTACGCCACTTCCATTGGCTGATGCTATAATACAAAATGTGCCCGGTGTAAAATATGTGTCACAACCAAACTGGATTGGTGGTCACCTGTTGATGAATGGTGATAAAAAGATTTTTCAAACCGGCGCAATAGAAGACAACAACTTTCTTAAAATCTTTCAATATCCGTTTCTAAAGGGCAATAGTAACACAGCTTTGCAGGATGCTTATTCAATCGTATTGATTGAATCAACTGCAAAAGCATTGTTTGGCAATGAAGATGCGATGAATAAATCAGTACGATTTGATGATTATCACGATTTAAAAGTAACCGGCATATTAAAAGACATACCAGCTAACTCAACACTACAGTTTAATTTTATTGTTCCCTTTAGTTATGCAGTTCAAAACTTTAGTTGGGTAAAAGAAAATCTTTCAAACTGGCGGAATAATTCTTTTGAAACATTTATGGCATTGCAACCCAACGTTTCTTATGCACAAGTTGAACCCACTGTTACGTGAATTAGAAAAAAAATATAATCGGGAAGATTATAAAACAAATAAAGCAGAAGTAGTAATGCAACCACTTAAAGAGTGGCATTTATATGCTGATTACAGGAATGGTAGCGCCGCAAAAAAGAAATTGGTGTAAGGAAAGTTTTAGGTGCTTCTGTGCAAAGTGTAGTTGGATTATTATCAAAAGACTTTTTAAAATTAGTAATGATATCAGCCATTATTGCATTTCCTGTTGCATGGTGGGCAATGCATAAATGGTTGCAAAGTTTTGCATATCGGGTAAATATAAGTTGGTGGGTATTTGTTGTTGCAGGATTAGCAACTTTATTAATTGCGTTGCTAACAGTAAGTTTTCAATCAATAAAAGCAGCAATTGCAAATCCGGTGAAAAGCTTGAGAACGGAGTAGTCATATATTTTTTTCAGTTTGTTTATGGAAACTTTCCGAATTTTTATCAGATGGTTTTCTTTGGAAGACTAAAATAGAATGTTGCACCATTTTCAGATTCTGATTCCCGTCCTTTATGTCGTTCAATAACCCGCTTCGCTATCGCCAGCCCAATACCCGTGCCTTCAAATTCTGATTTTGAATGCAGCCGTTGAAACACAGCGAATAGTTTTTCTGCATACACGTTTTCAAACCCGATGCCGTTATCCTTAATAAGGTAAACAACCTCTCTATCGTTTTTATAAGAATTGATTTGAATGCAGGGATGTGATGTCTTTTGAGAAAATTTTATCCCGTTGCTGATAAGATTAATCCACACCTGCTGAATTAAACTGCTGTCCCCAAAGGCAGAGTGCAGATTTGCAACGGTTATTAAGTGAGTCTTTAACGATGCCGAGAACTGTTCTTCAATTACCGATTGCACCAGATTTGTCATATTTATTTCTTCAATGGCGATATTCTCTTTATTGATCTGAGAAAAGTTAAGGATGTCATCTATCAGTTGTTCCATACGTACAGAGTTCTTTTCAATGTTGTCTAACATTTTTTGCGTTTCCTCCGTTAAACTGTTGGCGGCTTGCTTTTTCATAATACCGACATAGTTATTTATTTTTCGGACCGGTGAGTGTAGATCGTGTGAAACAGAATACGAAAAGGTTTCCAGTTCCTGGTTCGTCAATTGCAAGGCTTCCGTACCTTCTCTTACTTTTTTCTCAAGCCCCTGATGTGTGTTATGAACTTCTGCTGCCATGCTGTTAAATGCCTGTGCTAATACTCCGAGTTCATCCTTGCGGTTAACTTCAATTTTGAAATGGTAATTGCCACTGGCAATGTCATTGCTTGCATTGGTTAATTTTTTTAAAGGGGTAGTGATGTAGCGGCTCAGAAGCCACGCAAGAATTATACCCAGACAAAGCAGTGAAGCACCTATAAGAGTAATAGCATAGAGAAATTGCTTAGTGGTTTTTGTAACGATTTGTTTTGAGAGTGCAATAAGAATTATCCATCGCGTCCCCCGTACGAATTGCCGAAGCAATTACATCGGATCCCTCAGGACCTGTATAAGTAATTACTTTCTGAATATTTCCAAGACTTATCGGTGGAGCAGGGATCGTTTTGAGTCCGTCTGTCCAGACGGTGTTATCATCATTCCCGATGTAAAGTCTTCCCTTTTCACCGATAAGCTTTGAAAAGCCCTCAAGCTCCTGTGGTGAGGTAATCAGCCTTCTCCATTTCACTAGGTAACCAATACGTTGTTCGCGTTCAGAAACTGCAACAATTATAGGGAAATACATTTTTGTCCCGATAACATATAGTTTTCCGACTTCTTCTTTAATATCTTTTGTATTTTTTTGTACAAGGAAATCGGGACCCGCCGGGAGACCTGCTATCTTTTTGTCGGAACTTAAAAGTTTTGCACCTGTTGTATTGTATAACTCTACTGCTGGTATTAAAGTATCAGTACCTGCGCACTCATTCAGTTGAACAGCGCTCAGAACGTTAAAGAGTGCGACGCAAGAGATGATGCCACTTGTAATGCAGTCCGGCTCATAAAAAAATCATTTCAAATAATTGCTCATCTCTTTTTGATATTCCTGTGCAACTTTTTTTGCTGCCTCTTCAAAATTTTTTTCCTGTGAAGCATAAATGATCGCACGGCTTGCATTTACAAGCAAACCGCAATGTGCGACAGTCGAAGTGTCTTTGTTTAATCCGTATTCACTTACATCTTTCAAACTTCCGCCTTGTGCCCCAACACCTGGAATCAACAGGAAATGATCGGGAACAATTTTGCGAATATTTTTTAATTCGCTTGCCCGCGTTGCACCAATCACAAACATTAAATTTTCAGGTGTGCCCCATTTCGAAACTGTACGTAAAACCTTTTCATATAAAAATTCGTCACCTGTTTTTTGTAATTCAAAATTGCTTGCACCTTTATTAGAAGTTAAGGCTAAAACTATTGTCCATTTATTTTCATACTCAAGAAATGGACGAATACTATCTTCACCCATGTAAGGCGCTACAGTTATTGCATCGAAGTTGAGTGTTTCAAAAAATGCTTTTGCATATTGCGCTGAAGTGTTACCGATATCGCCGCGTTTTGCGTCTGCAATTTTAAAATAAGTAGAAGGAATATAATTGACAGTTTTCTCCATCGCGTCCCAGCCTTTCAATCCCTGCGCTTCATAAAAAGCTGTGTTGATCTTGTAGGCAACACAATATTCTTTTGTTGCATCTATGATAGCTTTATTGAATTGAAACACCGCATCAGAATTGAATTTTAAGTGATCAGGGATTTTTTCAATATCCGTATCTAATCCGACGCACAAATAAGATTGCTTAAGTTGTATTTGGTGGATAAGCTGAGAACGATTCATCACGCAAAAGTAATATCAAGAAATAATATGAAGAATCGATATTAAGATTGATTGCAAGTTATAATCTCGACAAAACAAGTTTTTCTATTTCTTCGCTCTCCCAAATACTTTCTATGTTGGGAGTTTGCATCACTTCACGCATAATTTTTTCTTGTGCAAAACTTTTTTGCAATGCTTCAGAGTAGCGAATGTGCGGACTAAATGCCACTTGTGTATAAGCAGGTATCCATTTGTCGGGATACTTGTCATAAAGCTTTGCTTCTATTTTCTTTTGCAACAAAAATTTCGGATCAGTGGTTCTTTCACGCATCTCAGTAAAATTGAAAATACCCAGATCAGCAATGGCATCAGTATCGGGCTTGCGTAATGTTTGATATTCCTGCAGTATCATTTTCCAATCATCGTCGTATTTTTCTATCAGTTCATCAATTATTCTGCAGTCTTCAAAACCGCAATTCATGCCTTGCCCATAAAACGGAACAATTGCATGCGCCGCATCACCAATCAATGCAAATTTGTCTCTTCTTATCCAGGGAAAACATTTTACGGTAACAAGCGATGCAGTTGGATTATTAAAAAAATCTTTTACCAGTGATGGCATTAAATGAAACACGTTGGGGAAAGCTTTTTTAAAGAAGCAAACAATTTTTTCTTCAGTAGTTAATGATGCAAAAGACGTTTCTCCTTCAACCGGAAAAAATAAAGTGCAGGTGAAACTGCCATTACAATTTGGCGTCGCGATCATCATGAAATCTTTTCTTGGCCATACATGCAGCGCATTCTTTTGCAAAGCGAAACTTCCGTTTGAAGTTGGCGGAATAGATAATTCTTTATATCCGCAATCAATATAAAACTGGTGGTAATTGAAACGATCATAATGCAACTGATGTTGTAAGCGGGTAGCAGAAAATGCACCATCCGCGCCAAAAATAAGGTCGGCTTTTATATGACTTTTTTGATAACTGCTTGTGTTTTTAAATTCCACTTTATTAGAATTCCAGTCAATTGCCACACATCGTTCATGAAAAAAAATATCAATTCCATTTTTCTCTGCATGATCCATCAGCTTCATGTTCAGATCAGTTCTCGAAACCGAATAAATTGCTTGTTCGTTTTTACCATAAGGCTGAAAAGCTGTGCATACATCTCCGTTGTGAATACAACGGCCATGCATAGGAATTGAAATTTTTTTTATTTCATCAACAAGCCCGATCTTATCCAATGCAACAAAACCACGATCGCTTAAAGCAAGATTGATAGAACGGCCGGCTGAAGAATGCGCCTTGCGCATATCAGGTCTTCGCTCAAACATTTTCACACTATGTCCGCGCTTTTTTAAATAAATCCCAAGTAAAGAGCCTACCAGGCCTGCGCCTACGATCACAATATTTTTCTGTTGCATGTTTAAAAGAGAAAGAGTATCATTTATTATTAAAGAATTGGATTTTATTTTTTGTTACCGCCATTAGTAATCCTGTTAAGCTTCGTTGCGTCGCACACTTGTACTTTGGTGCTTTTTTCGGCTTTTTTGATGTGATGAATTTCAAGGGTTGATTTTTCCGTTAATACATAACGAATTATGAAAGTAGTAAAATTACAGAAGGCTGCAAAAAGTAAAGAGACTGTGGGAAATTTTTAAGCAAATAATAATTTCAAAAAATATAAACAGCATTGATAAAATTACCCGACATAAAATGCCGCAATGCATTATTCTATCGTGCAAAAAAATTCTTTTATTCTTTTAATATCGTTTCAATAATATTTCCAACCTGCCATATATCTTCAAACGTATTGTATAAAGGAACAGGCGCAACACGAATTACATTTGGTTCACGCCAATCGCCAATTACACCTTGTTCTATCAGTTCATCAAAAATCTGTTTTCCTTTTTGCAACATCAGCATTGATACCTGGCAGCCTCTCTCATTTTCGTTTGACGGTGTAATTATTTCTATCATCTTTTCAGAATGATGTTCATTGACATCATTAAGAATGAAGTGCAGGTAAGCAGTAAGTATTTTTCTTTTTGTATGAAGATTTTGTATGCCTGCTTCCGCAAAAACATCAAGCGATGCTTTATGCGCAGCCATTAATAAAATTGGTGAATTGCTTACCTGCCATCCTTCGGCAGTTGGAATAGCATCAAATCCTTTTTCCATTTGAAAGCGTGTTTCTTTTTTATAACCCCACCATCCTGCAAACCGCGGTAAATTTGAATTTGAAATATGCTTCTCATGAATGTACGCACCTGAAATTCCACCGGGACCAGAATTCAAATATTTATAAGAGCACCAGCTTGCAAAATCAACATTCCAATCGTGCAAATGCAATTCAACATTGCCTGCTGCATGTGCAAGATCGAAACCTGCATAAGCGCCTGCAGCATGCGCAGTGGCTGTTATTGCTTTTAAATTATAATATTGACCCGAATAATAATTGACACCCCCAAATAAAACAAGCGCCACTTCATTTTCATGTTGCTCTATTGTTTTTATAATGTCTTCTGTTCGCAGATCGTGTTCGCCTTTACGGGGAGTTACTTCAATGATCGCATCATCTGGATGAAAACCATGAAACTTAACCTGTGATTCAAAAGCATACTGATCGGAAGGAAAAGCTTTTGCTTCACAAATAATTTTATAGCGATTTTTTGAAGGGCGATAAAATGTAATCATCAACAAATGCAAATTCACGGTAAGAGAATTCATCACTACAATTTCATGAGGCAATGCACCAACAATTTTTGAAAGAAGTTTAGGAAAAAAATCATGGTAATTTATCCATGGTTTGCTTGCATAAAAATGTGCTTCAACAGCAAGGGTGGCCCAATCATTCAACACTTTTTGAATTTCAT
>AR_comb_assmDRAFT_10174211_pt1 | contig 12285 bp, 11 predicted proteins | sample ArasoioldDNA_FD_10543 | JGI IMG/M metagenome (IMG submission 10543) | reverse complement strand
GTAAGGGTTGAGCTGTCTAAACGTAAAAATGATAAAAAAAGTGTACCAAACCAAACAGCATCGTTGATTTCCCGCAAGAATTTGTACTCAATGATTCAGGATATTTACACCATGAGATCAACAGCAGTTAATAGAATAAAAATCAGTTGTGGAAATGGCGGGGCACACGCCGCATTTTTTCACATTTTCTTCCCAAATAAAAGGCAACTGCCCATAACAACAGTTGCCCTCGAAACAACTAAGCGGTCGCTTCCGCTTTTGATGTTCTTTTCTTGTCCAGCATTTTTTCAAGCAGATCTGGAACTTTTTCAAAGGCGGCACTCATTCCTTTATTGGTTCGGGTGGGAATAAAAGATATCTGGTCGCCACGGGTAGTGAGAAAACCAATCGGTTCTACTCCCATTCCCGCACCGGCCCCACCACCGCCACCTTCGCCTTTACCTTTTCCCTGCATATCACCATGCCCTTCGCCGCTTCCATAGCCAAGCCCAATTCCAAATTTTATTACAGGGACGCAGTTGAATTCGCCCAATTGGAATGCCTGGCCAACTACTGTTTCTGTCTTTGCTTCTGTTTTGAAAAAATCGGTAAGCTGCTTTACTGCTTCTTCAATATTGAATGCCATACATTAAAAATTTAATTGTTAAAGAATATTGTTTACCGTAAAAAAGCATACAGTATTTTCCAGGGGCGGTTCCTGGCCTTCAACACCAGGTAGTTTTCATCGGTAAAATTGACGTGAATGTGTTCAGCCGTATGTGGCAAATAATTTAGGGGGTATAGTTTCGCGTTAAGAATATAGTTGCCTGAGTCAATTGCCAGTTGCCATTCTGTTACATGAATAGTTTTGAGCACGGTAGCAATTTTTTTCAGCATGCGATTGACAGGAACGGTCTTTTCCGATTTTTTTTGCCGATTCTTTTTTTTATGCGGCTTTGCTTGAATTTCGGTGAAGCGAATTGTTTTATGGTAAAAAAGTACCCGGAAGCTTAACCACCATTCGCCATCATACGAGGCAGTCGCATGACCAATACTTTGCCATCTCATTTCCGCCCGCGGAACCCTTGTATCTATTTCAATCAACAATGGAGAAATGAGCAACCAAAGTATAAGTAGGAAAAGAATTGTTACAATAATCAGCCATACCATGATTCAAAGTTGACATGAATCACGCGATGGAAGTATGATTGCCATCAGCAGCCGCTATGATTTATAAAAGCTAAATTGAAAAGATAAACCTCACGACGTAAATAATTTTTAACGATGAAAAATATTTTTCCCATCGTTGAGGCAACGTTATTTATTTTCACGGGATCCGGTGGAATTATTCTTCTCTTTCCACTGTTATGGTGCATTCACCGATCAATGCTGCCAGTGCTCCAACTGCCGCCAAAACGGGTGCAAAAACGGCCCCAACCACCCCAACGGTCAACGGGAAACTCATCAGCTCTTTCCCTGACTTGTCATGGATGGAAATCTTCCTGATATTCCCTTCTTTAATCAACTCCTTCACTTTGTTAAGAAGCTGTTCACCGTTAATGCTGAAGGATTCTTTTGTTGTCTTTGTCATATTTAAATTACTTTATAATTCTTATGCAAGTTTATACTTATTTCTCATCCACAAAAAATTATGTCCCCTCACTTTAACTACAAGATACATTGCTACAGCCAAAATAACTGTACAGGGAAAAGCAGATCCCACTCCAAATGGCGCAATGGCCAGTAGGAAAAGAATGGCGCCGATGCCACCAGCTTTCAACCACCAACCCTTTAGCAACATCGAAACGGCTATCAATGCCTGGCAGGTTGCAATGAACTTAACTGCGTCAGTGATGTGTTGTCTAAACCAGCCAAGAATAAATTCCTTGTAAAAATTAAAGAATGTAAGATCGGCTTCGCCTAAATAAGTTTCCGGGGAATACAATGCGGTCTTCCAATTTGTCCAGCTGGCCCACGTAAATATTAAAAAGAAAAACAACCGGGCAAGCCGTACATTTTTCCATGCCATCAGCAACATTGCCACAGCGATAGTATTTGAAATAATGTATAAAAGCAGGTTGGAAGAATTGTCAAGTCCTTTCATAGCAAACCGTTTTCAGTACAATAAAATTGGTTTATTACAAAACGAAAAAATATGACGGCTATCAATCGTCCTGTTGATTTTTTATCTTTAATCTATGCTGATTTTCCTCGACATCCTGCTTACCATCGTGCATATTGGATTGACTTTGTTTAATCTCACGGGCTGGATTTGGAAGCGTACGAGAAAGGCTCATCTGGTCACAATGGGGCTTACACTCCTAAGCTGGTTTGTGCTGGGTTTCTGGTATGGTTGGGGCTATTGTGTTTTAACCGACTGGCAATGGCAGGTAAAAGAAAAACTGGGTGAAACCAATTTGCCTGCTTCTTTTATCAAATATTTCGCAGATAAAATTTCCGGAAAAAATTTCGACCCTGCTTTTGTCAACAACGTAACGCTTGGTTGTCTCTTGTTCGCCATTGTAGCCGCCGTGTATGTAAATTTTATTCGGAAAAAGAAGGTTGCACCATAAGAGCTCCAAACTTGAGCATTGAATATTGAATATTTCTTTTCCTCTGTCAACCTTTACTAAGTCTTTAGGAAATTCTCCATACTCACGCCTGATCTCCGTTGGAAGCTGTCTTTTCTCTGACTACCACCAGATCTTTGATATCAACATGCATCGGCAACAATCCCACTTTAACAACCGCTCTTTTCCCGCGCAACTCCAGCACTTCTCCCACCTGGTGATTCAATTTCATTTTTACCTTGTCGCCTGTTTTTATTTCGCCGCCCACTTCATCAAATTTTGATTCGATCTTTTTCTGCATCTTATTTACCGCCCTTTGTTCATTCTTCTTAAAAAACAAGGCATTGATTTGCCGGATCACTTTGCTCTTGTCTTCTTCTTTTCGCCATTCGATCATTAACTGCTTCAGCTTTCGCTCCATATCTTTTAAATAAGCAAGTCGCTCTTCTGATATGCGATTCTGTTCTTTCAATAATTGCACCTGCTGTTGGTGCCTTTCTTTATTCATCACATGTTCCATCTCCCTTTTCAAACGCTCATTTTCTTTCATGGCATTGTGCAGGTCCTTTTCCTTTTTTTCAATATCACGGAGATCCTGCTCAGTGCGGTTTAGTAATTTATCAAGACGGTACTGGTCTTCCTCCACAAGGTTTCTTGCCCGGTTGATGAGGTCTTTATTTAATCCAATTCTTTCCGCGATAGAAAATGTATAAGAACTTCCGGGCTTTCCGATTAATAATTTATACTGTGGCTGCAGGTTCTTTTCATCAAATGCCATGGCACCGTTGATGATACCGGGAGTTTTGCCCGCCATGATTTTCAGATTGAGATAATGCGTAGTAACAATTCCAAACGCATGCTTTTTTGCCAGCTCCTGTAATATCACTTCGGCAAATGCACCGCCAAGGTTGGGATCACTTCCGCTACCCAATTCATCAATAAAGAAAAGCGTTTTGCCGTTCGCATTCTCCATGAAATATTTCATGTGAATGAGATGGCTGCTGTAAGTACTTAGCTCAAATTCGATACTCTGCGTGTCGCCGATATGAATCATCAGCTGTTTGAAAATACCAAACTGCGAAGATGGATGCACAGGGACCAACAGCCCACTTTGCACCATCATTTGCAGTAAGCCTACTGTTTTTAGAGTAACAGTCTTACCACCCGCATTTGGCCCGCTGATCACCAATATTCTTTTTGTTTCATCAAGTGTTATTGTAACGGGTATTGTTTGCTTGCCGGCTTTCCGGTTATACAAATACAATAACGGGTGACAAGCCTGCACCAAATGAATATGCGCTTTGTCGACAACAGATGGATATTCTCCGTTTATATCCGAAGCCAGTTTAGCTTTCGCCCGGATAAAGTCAAACTCACCGACGATTACATGATACGTAGTCAGTAAAGATGCATGGGCTGAAAGCCGTGCCGTCAATTCACGAAGGATTCGATATACTTCTTTTCGTTCATCGTTTTCCAGTTCATACACCTGGTTGTTTAGTTCGATTGTTTCTTCCGGCTCAACAAAAGCAGTCTTACGGCTATCGCTTTCTCCATGAAGTATACCTTTGACCGTTCGCTTTTGTTCAGCAAAAACAGCCACTACTCTCCTGCCACTCATAAAACTTTCTTCGATCTCGGCGAGATAACCTTGTTTGTTTAGCCTGGAGACAATCTTTTCAAACAGCTTTCGCAATTCATTTCGCTTGCGATATAAATTCTGGCGGATACTTTTCAATTCCGGCGATGCACTGTCTTTTACCTGCGCATCTGCATCCAGCACATCATCGATCATCGCAATAATCGCTTTTTCATAATATGTGTTACCAATTACTTTCACCAGAGCTTCATAAGCGGTTCGTCTTTCATTATCAAACCAGCGAAAGATCTTTTCAATGCTTTCCGCCAGCTTGCGGATCTGCATTAATTGTTCTCCACTTAAAACAGCTCCTGGAATGGCTAATAGTTTTAACTCTGAGGCAAGATTAAGAATGTAGTCGTTTGGAAAATAGATGCCGTTCTTGATTAGTTGGCTGTATTCATGACTTTGTTTCAGGTCCGTATCAATAAACTCCTTTTGGGTGTGGATGCGCAACTGCCGGGCTTTATTGCCGCCATATTCTGACTCGCAATGTTCAGCCAGCAGGTTTTTTATCTTATCAAACTCTAATTGTATATGTGCTGATTCGGGATAAAGTCTCATATATCATTCAAATTCAAAATGAGGGACACAAAGTTAAATGTATTAAGCTTTGTTAAAGGTGGCGAACTTTAAAACCCAAGCAGCGTTATACACGTAGCTGTTGAGGGTTGGCAAATTGGGGAATTCGGATTTGGCATAATTTGCCGAACGAAATTTAGAAAATCAGTCAATTAAATTATACGAAATTTATGGCCTCAACTATGAGATACAACGGAATGAACACATTATTAAGTTTGATCGTAATTGCAGCGGGCACATTTTCGTCCTGCGCTCAAAAAGCTTCAAATGACAACAACAATAAAACTATGAGTAATACATCTGCAGCAACCAGCAAAGAACAAACCACCACAACAACTGGCTATGATACAGCAACCTTTGCCAACGGATGTTTTTGGTGCACCGAAGCAATCTTCGAGCAATTGGAAGGTGTTGTTAGCGCCACTTCCGGATATACGGGTGGGAAAACCGAGAACCCAACTTATAAACAGGTTTGTTCGGGTGAAACCGGTCATGCAGAATGTTTACAGATAGTGTATGATCCGAAAAAGATCAGCTTTGATGAATTGCTGGAAGTCTTTTGGGAAACACATGATCCAACAACTTTGAATCAGCAGGGCAATGATATCGGTACCCAATACCGCAGCGGGATTTTTTATCACAATGATGAACAAAAACAGAAAGCCGAAAAATATAAAGCTGAGCTAAACAAAAGTGGTGCTTTTGATAAGCCAATCGTAACAGAGATAACTCCCTTCAATAAATTCTTTAAGGCCGAGGATTATCACCAGCAATATTTCGATAATAACGAAGATGCAAACCCCTATTGCCGGATCGTAATACGTCCAAAGGTTGACAAATTCAAAAAGGTATTTAAGGACAAACTAAAAAAGCAACAGTAGCGTTATATTGCGATTGTAACACTTTTTTCTAACCACTATTATCCATGAAATGTTTACTCACCGTCTGCTTTATAAGCATACTATGTTCCGCCGTTCATGGCCAAAGAACATCGGCCGCAATTCACCTGGAACTTAGTTTTCCGCAAGGCGAATACAAAACAACTTATCCAAAGACCGGCTTCGGAATCCGGTTCAACATGATGCACCGCATCAGCGATGAAAGCCCGTTGAGCATCGGCGGCGATGTGGGATATATGGCGACGGAAACTGATTCTCGCTATTTCGATCTCTATTACGGAGGCTATTTTGATACCTATAAAATCTCAGCCAGCAGTAACATCGTCAACCTGGCTTTTAAAGCAAGAGCTGATCTGGTGTCAAGGGAAAAACCGATTTTGCTTTTTGTTGAAGGAACTGTTGGTGCCAATTTATTTTATTCTTCAGCAAGCATACAACGCGAAACATACTATGGCGGTTCCCAATATGTAGATGCAGATAATAGCAAAGGTTACTGGGCGCTAACATGGGGACCGGGATTGGGAATGGAAGTGCCGGTTGACAAACGTAAACAAGTGGCAGTGGTTATTAAAGGTGCTTATCTATTTGGTGCGAAAACAACTTACCTTACTGATCCATCAATTGATAATAGCAGCGGTACTGTTTATTTTACACAGCATGAGTCAAAAACAGATATGATACTTGCAGAATTAGGAGTGAGATTCACGTTTGGGAAGAAGAGATAATCAGTTTGAGCTCATACATGCGATTGCCCAAACACCAGCATTGAATACAAGCCGATAAGAATGAATAGAATGATTCTTATGATGAGAAGATGGGTACCATTCGTTTTCATAGCGCGGTTTGTTTTTACGGTTCCAGATGAATAAGTACGAATCATCTTTTATAGGATTGATCTTAAAACTGCGGCTGAATTGCCGGTGGTTATTGCAATGGATAGTGGATTTTGGGTCGTTTGAAAGTATATGGAACAATAGCAACGTAAAATGCCAGGTCGTATCTGTAAAGTATAAACAGTTTTCTTAATATGCAAGCAGCCGCAAGTTCCGGCAACCTTTCCCGGAGAACAAACATCTACGGATCAGTGACTTAGTCTCTTAAAAAAATTTCAGAAATTACGGTCTCCTATGCGGGTTTTACGAAGTTCCAGCAGGTTCAGGCCGTTTGCATTAAAGCCAGTCACATAGGTTTGAAACAACCTCACCGATTTATCATACCAAAGTGGAACAACGGGCGCATCGTTGAGCATCACCTGGTCGGCTTGCTGATAAAGTTGATAACGCAAAGAATCGTTGTCTTCCATTAATGCCTTTTCAAATAAGGCATCAAACTGCGGGTTTTTATAGCGGGTATAATTTGGCGGCGCCGGGTTTTTTGAATAAAAGACGGCCAGATAATTTTCCGCGTCGGGATAATCGGCTATCCAGCTTCCGCGAAAGAAAAGAGCCCGTGAGTTGGATGTCATCTCAAGCAATAAAGATTTTTGAACCACTTCAACCTGGATCGTCACACCAATTTCTTCCATCTGCCGGGCTATGAAGTTGGCCATTTCAGCATAGACAGCAATCGTCAATAGTTTAATCGGTGGCAATCCACGACCATTAGGAAAGCCAGCTTGTTGAAGCAATTGCCTGCCTTTTACCGGATCATAATGATATCCTTTGACAACCGATGAATCAAATGAAGGCAAACCCATTGGAACAAATCCAGATTCCGCAGCATTACCCAATGAATTGCGCAGATACAAAACCATCTTGCGCCGATCAAATCCAAAATTGATCGCTTGCCTTATTTTTTGCAAACGCATTGGTGAGTTTTTCAATAGAGCATTTGCAGTATCCACTAAAATTCCAAGGTATTCCGTGTTCAGGTAAGGACTGGTCAACAATTCAATTTTGCCCTGCCATTCTTTTCGTAACGTTCCGCTTTTGGTTAATATCTCGTCTTTGAAAGAAGCATCGATATCGTTAATGAAATCCAGTTGCTTTTGCCGGAACAATAAAAACTCGGTCGCTTTACTATCATAAAAGCTGATCTTAATTCCATCGAGGTATGGAAGACGATTGTCAGCACTATCTTTTTCGAAATAGTGATCATTCTTTTTAAGCACCAATGCCTGCCCTTCTTCCCATGCTACAAACTGGAAAGGTCCCGTACCAACCGGATGGCGACGAAAATCGTTTCCATATTTTTCTACCGCTTCTTTTGCGACAATGGAACAATACTGCATGGAAAGAATGCCGAGAATGGGATTATATGGTCGCAGCAATTTTACCCTGAAGGTTGTATCGTCAATGGCTTTGAAAGGTTGCAGAGTATCTACTTTGCGATTGAATATCCAGGCGCCGGGACTTGCCGTTTGCTTATCCATGATGCGGTACAAGCTGTATTCAACATCACTGGCTGTCATTCTTCTTCCTTTAGCTCCGGGAAAAACATCATCATCATGAAAGAATACATCATCTCTCAGGTAAAAAGTAAAACTTAAACGATCGTCAGATACGACCCATCTTTTAGCTACTGAAGGAACAATGTGGAGACTGTCGTCTGTTTCCACCAACGTATTGAACAATTGATGGACCGGCCACATTACAGATTGATTCTTTGCAAAAGCCGGATCGAGTGAGGCAATACCCGTTTGTTCATTGTAGTGAAATACCTTTTTATTGCTTTTTGATTTACTATAACAACCAGTAGCCAGCATCCAGCATCCAGCAACCAGTAACAAGTAACCGATAACCAACCACCTATTTGTCGTTTTAACAGTCATATTCGGAATGAACGACTAAATTTACAATCCAAACACATGCAACGTGAAATACTTTTTCAGCACGGCAATCATAATTATTTTAGTATTAACAGGTAAAATTTCTTTTGCTCAATACACACACCAGGATTCATTGAGAGGAACCATTGGACCGGAAAGAGCGTGGTGGGATGTGCTTCACTATGATCTATCGGTGACCCCGGATTATAGCGGTAAATCGATCACCGGCCGTACGACCATCCAGTATAAAGTATTGCCCAACCAAAAATCAGATTATTTACAGATCGATCTGCAGCAGCCATTGAAGATCGATACACTTTTTTATGATGACAAATTATATATCAATTACCCGGCGAAACCTTATTACAACGAAGGAAACGTATGGCATATTCCTTTACCGAAAGCACAGGTAAATAGTATTCATTCCATTACTATCGCATATCATGGTAAACCCCGCATCGCTTTAAGGGCGCCCTGGGATGGTGGATGGATCTTTACCAAAGATGAAAAAGGACGACCCTGGATGACTGTAGCCTGCCAGGGTCTGGGCGCCAGTGTATGGTATCCCTGCAAGGACCATCAAAGTGATGAACCGGACAATGGTGCCACGCTCAGCATAACAGTTGTTGATTCATTAGTGGCGGTTGGCAATGGAAGATTGAAAGAAAAAAAATCTGAAAACGGACTTACTACATGGACATGGGAAGTAAAAAACCCGATCAATAATTATGATATCATTCCCTATATCGGCAAGTATGTAAACTTTACCGATACTGTGATGGGAGAAAAAGGGAAATTGGAGTGCAGCTATTGGGTGCTTGACTACAATCTTGAAAAAGCAAAAAAACAATTTGGACGCGATGTAAAGGCAATGATCCATTGCTTTGAATACTGGATGGGTCCTTATCCTTTTTATGAAGACAGTTATAAGCTGGTGGAATCATCGCATCTCGGAATGGAACATCAAAGTGCGACAGCTTATGGCAATCACTATGTAAACGGTTACTATATTGGTGGCAATACCGGACGTGATTTATCTGGCAGTGGCTGGGGATCAAAATGGGACTACATCATCATTCATGAAAGCGGTCACGAATGGTTTGGCAATAATATTACTACCAATGATATCGCCGATATGTGGGTGCATGAAGGATTTACCGATTATTCAGAACCACTTTTTGTTGAATGTATGTGGGGTAAAGCAGCAGCAGATGAATACACAAAGGGCCTGCGCCAAAATATAGACAATGACAGGCCGGTTATCGGTCCATATGGTGTAAACAGAGAAGGCAGCGGCGACATGTATGCGAAAGGCGCGAATATGCTTCATACAATCCGGCAGGTGATCAATGATGATGAAAAGTTCAGAAGCATTTTACGTGGATTAAATAAAGACTTCTACCATAAAACTGTTGACTCAAGACAGGTTGAAATGTATATGACTCAGAAATCAGGGATCGATCTGTCAAAAATATTCGACCAGTATCTCCGCACTACAAAAATCCCGGAGCTTCAATACAAAATGAACGGTAAGAAACTTAGTTACCGGTGGACCAACACGGTTGATGGGTTTAATATGCCTTTGGATATTCCGGGAAGCAAATTATCTTTGAGGATCACGCCGACAACCAGCTGGCAGGAGATGGAACTTCCATCGGATTATTCAATAAGTAATTTCAATAAAAACTTTTACATCACGATAAAAAAAGTTGACAACTGATGACCTGCTTGTTGGCAGGCAGGCTGTTAACTGAGAATTGTTGACTGAGGACTGACGACAGAGGCCCGTCGACTGATAACTGACAACTGAATATGAGCACCATTCGCAAGCAAAGCATTATTTCATCGGTAGTTATTTATACTGGCTTTGCTATCGGGCTTCTTAATACCTATTTCTTTACCAAGCAGGGCCTTTTCACCGGCGAACAATACGGACTTACAAATATTTTCATTTCCATCGCAACCATGATGATGGCCTTTGCCTCTATGGCAATGCCGGCTTTTATCATCAAGTATTATCCATATTATCATGATCACCTGCCGCCAAAGAAGGATGATATGATGACATGGGCGCTACTAGTCTGTACAATTGGATTTATCCTTGTAATGATTGCAGGCATCGCTCTCAAACATGTTATCATCCGGAAGTTCAGCGCCAACTCGCCTGTACTTGTACAATATTATTACTGGATATTCATTCTTGGGTTCGGTCTTACCATCTTCACGGTATTGGAGACATATGCCTGGACAATTGGAAAATCTGTGTTCACCAATTTTCTGAAGGAGATCCAATGGCGTGTGCTTACCACTTTGCTGATTATCCTGTTCATCACAAAAGCTTGTGACTTCGATGTACTCATCAAACTCTATTCTTTCTCTTACTTGTTTATTGCACTTACGTTATTCGGCTATCTTGTTTTGAAACGAAAGATTCATTTTACTTTTTCACCCAGTAAAGTAACCCGCCGTTTCTTTTCAAAAATAGTCAGGCTGTGCATGTATTTTTATACGGGTATCGTCATTACCAATATTTCACAGGTCTTCGATATACTCGTAATTGCGTCATTGCTTAATGATGGTCTTAATAAAGCGGGTATATACGGTCTGGCAACGATAGCTACGAGCGTTATACATGCGCCGCAACGCGGAGTTGTAGGTGCATCAATAGGTCCCCTATCGAGAGCGTGGAAAGAGAAAAATATGGTTGTTTTACAAAGGATCTATCAACGCTCATCAATCAACATGCTGATCTTTGCCTCTTCACTGTTTGCATTAATTGCTCTGAATTATAAAGAAGCAGTAATCACATTTGGTTTAAAGGATACTTATCTTCTCGGCTTCAATGTCTTTATTTGTTTGGGCTTATGCAGAATCATCGACCAGGGTACCGGCGTTAATGCCCAGATCATTAGTACCTCCACGTATTGGAAATTTGAATTGTTCAGTGGTTCTCTACTATTGGTCCTGATTTTACCGCTTACCTATATACTCACAAAACAATACGATATCATAGGTCCTGCTGTTGCTGCGCTTATATCCACAGCTATTTATAATGCCGTTCGCGTTATTTTTTTATGGAGAAAGTTTAAGTTATTCCCATTTACCAGCCGTTCACTTTATACTATCGTTCTTGCAGGAGCTTGTTATGTAGTCTGCTATTTTCTGTTTGTAAATATGCATGGATTGGCAGGACTGGTTTTGAGAAGTTTTGTGTTTATTATTCTTTTTGCCACAGCTACATTATGGCTGAATCTTTCACCAGATGTCAAACCAGTGTTACAAACAATCAAAAAAAGATTAACGGGAAAAAAAGATTAACGGGTGCCAACTGCGCCGGCAGGTCTGTCGAAGCGGCCAATGCCCAGGAAGCGCTTGAGATAATAAGGATCAAAAAGATCACTAACTGTTACACCGCGGGCTACTGATGCATGCGCAAATTTGTTATTCCCCATATAAATTCCTACATGAGATACACCACCCGTGGTATTAAAGAAAACTAAATCTCCTTCTTTCATCTCAGTTGCTGAAATATGGCTCGCTGCTTTATACTGTTCAAATGCGGTTCGTGGTACATTCAAACCAAAAGCAGTAAGATAAACGGATTGGACAAATGCGGAGCAATCAATTCCGCTCTTACTAGTTCCACCCATTTTATATTTGGTACCATACCATTCGTCAACGCTTCTCAACAGTTCGATATTATCAATTTGATTCGGGTCCTTTCCTAACAACTCAGCATACTTGATCTTTAAAGCAGAAATATCACCAGGAGCAACGCTGCTATTGGCAAACTTGGTTTTGTTCAATGTTTCAGCTGTTCCCTTTTGCTCCGTCCTGGTGTCAGGAATG
>AR_comb_assmDRAFT_10948017_pt1 | contig 12286 bp, 10 predicted proteins | sample ArasoioldDNA_FD_10543 | JGI IMG/M metagenome (IMG submission 10543) | reverse complement strand
GATCATCTCCTCAGCATGTACCACTTTCCAGAATCATTCTACCGGTCAGTACCTGCGGATTTCACATATCAGGCAATTGACATGCACTTCGGTCCCTTTGAATTTATTCACCTGCCAGGGCATTGTCCTGGCCATGTCGCCATCCGGATCGATGATGTGATCTTCTGCGGCGACATGGTTGTGGAAGGCATCACACCCCATCTGTCTCCCGAATCCATTATGCCTTTTAGCGGCTTGCATCATTATCTTGAATCGCTCGCGCATCTCCAACACTGGGCCAAAGGGGCGCACTGGATCCTCAATGGGCATAATGAAGCGATTTCTAACCTTCCGGCACAGATCGATGCCACTCGAGACAATATCCGCCGTCGAATGGGAAAAGGAGTCGAATCCTTAAGAGAGCCGCTTTCGATTGCAGAAATCTGTTCGGCCATTTACGGGGAGATGGATGGCTACAACCAGCTACTCGTGATCGAAAAGACCGGCGCCTATGTTGAATATCTTTATGAGCAGGGCCTGATCGGGATCACCAATCCCGACGAAGTGGAGCGGGGAAAGCCTGCCCGTTACTGTCGTTTGCGTGAAATTTCCGAGTCTGATGTATTGCCAAAGGAGAGGGCTTATGTATTCATTTGAACCGACAGAAGAACAACAAATGCTTGTAGAGGCGGTGGAGAAATATGCAGGCAACGATCTGCGAACCGCGGCGCGTGAAGCCGAGGAGAGCGGAGAGTTACAGGGAAAGCTAATCAACAAGGGTTGGGAGATCGGATTGTTGCAGGCATCTATTCCTGAATCATACGGCGGCTTTGGCGAGCGGAGTGCGGTTACAGGTGCTCTGGCGGTCGAGGAGATGGCGTTCGGTGACCTGGCCGGGACGCTGGCGGTGCTGACACCCTCCCTGTTCGCCACACCCATCCTGCTGGCTGGGAGTGAAGAACAAAAGCAGGCATACTTACCAAGAGTCATCGAGGGGAATTGGACTCCCTTCACGGCTGCGCTCATCGAACATGCATTTGACTTTGACCCCAATTCTTTGAAGACTTATGCAACCCTAAGAGGAGATCAATATATTTTAAGCGGTGAAAAGGTTTTTGTACCCTTTGCCAGGAACGCAGAAGCGATTCTCGTCTATGCCGACCTGGATGGATTGACGCAAGGGTTTATTGTCCCAAAAGAGACGGTTGGCATAACGATATCTGCTGAACGAGAAAAGCTGATGAGTCTGAATGGTCTGCCTATGTACCGGGTCAAACTGGACTCTGTCAGCGTTCCAGTGGCGAATCGGTTGGGCGGCGCTTCGGGCCATGACTTTGGGCCTGTCCTGGCTGCGATGAGAGTTGCCAATGCTGCGGCAGCCGTAGGCGTAGCAAACGCTGCATTCGAATACAGTATGAACTATGCCAAGGAGCGCGAGGCTTTCGGCGTCAAGATCGCCCAGAAGCAGGCCGTCGCCTTCATGCTCGCCGAAATGCGGACGGAGATCGAAGCCAGCCGTCTGCTCACCTGGGAGGCCGCCTGGAAACTGGACCAGGGCAAAGAGTATGGTTGCACCGAAGCTTATTTTGCAGCGACAGGCGCGGCCGATATGGCAATGATGGTCACAGATCGCGCCGTCCAAATCCTGGGTGGGCATGGGTACATCCGTGATCACCCAGTCGAAATGTGGATGCGGAATGGACGAGGCTTCGCGATGTTTACGGGATTAGCGATTGTGTAAAGAAGGAGAACTAATGCCAATCGAATTTGAAGCACCGAAACCGGTCGTGCAGACCCAGTTTGTTTTGAAGACGGTGGCCGAAGAGATGATGCGTTCCCGCTCACGTTATTTCGATGAGCATGAGCACGAAATCCCCTGGGATTACATCGAGTTTATGCACACTGCGATGAAAGCCATGGGAGCAGGCTCGCTGGCACCGAAAGATAAAGGGAAGGGACAGGGGGAGAATGGCGGAGAGGTCAGGGAAAAACGTCCCTCCATTTCATATCAAATCCTGGCTACTCAAATTGAGATGCTGTCCTGGGGCGACGTAGGAATGTATTTGACCACACCCGGTGGTGGGTTGGGTGCTGCGGCAGTCCAGGCGGCCGGGACACCTGAACAGAAGGTGAAATTCCTGGAGCGCTTTGGTGGCGAGAAGCCTACACTTGCCGCGATGTGTATGACAGAAGCCGGGGCGGGGTCAGACACAGCTTCCATTCGTACCCGCGCTGTGCTGGACGAAAAGACGAACGAGTGGGTACTTAACGGCGAAAAGATCTTTGTCACATCAGGTGACAAAGCCTTTACCGAATACGAGAAGCTTGGCAAGGGCTTCATTGTGGTTTGGGCTTCGATCGATCCCTCGGCCGGACGTGCCGGGATGCGCGCCTTTGTGGTTGAATCAGGGACACTGGGAGTTCGGGTCGTGAAGTTGGAAAGCAAGATGGGCATACGGGTCAGCGATACGGCCCAAATCTCCTTGATCGATGCGCGTGTTCCGTTCGATCACATCCTCGGTAGTGCAACGGTCGAGAAGACGATGACCGGCTTTAAAGGTGCGATGGCGACTTTCGACGCGACCCGGCCCCTAGTAGCAGCTTCCGGCTTGGGCGTGGCGCGAGCCGCTCTCGAATTCCTGAAGGAAAAGCTGGCCGAGAATGGCATCCAAATTCGCTACGGCTTGCCGCGCCAGAAGCTGACCTCCGTCGAGCGCGACGTGATCGACATGGAAATCATGCTCAAGTCCGCCTGGTTGATGGTGATCAAAGCCGTCTGGATGGCGGATAACAAAAAGTCAAACGCGCTCGAGGCGTCGATGAGCAAGGTTAAAGCTGGTGACGCGTGTACCAAGATCACGCAAAAGGTGGTGGAAATCCTCGGCCCGCTCGGCTACAGTCGAGAGTTCCTCGCTGAGAAATGGTTCCGCGACGCCAAGATCACCGATATCTATGAAGGTACCGGCCAGATCAACAGGCTTGTCGTTGCGCGACATATCCTTGGCTATAGCGGAAAAGAATTAAGATAAATACTCCGGTGGTTGAGTAGCTCCGCAAAATCATGCGGGGCCACTCAACCACCAAGGTAGGAATTTATGAAATATCACATTCACAAAGCAATTGTGATTGGTTCCGGGACAATGGGCGCGGCGATCGCGGCGCACCTGGCAAATGCCGGCGTGCCAGTGACCTTGCTCGATATTGTTCCCAAGGATGCTCTGGCTGGAGAAAAAGAAGCTCGCAATAAAATTGTCAATGAAGGCTGGGAACGCTGCCTGAAGGCAAAGCCGGCCAACCTTATGGCGAGTGACTTGAAGACGTTTGTTAAACTTGGCAATATCGAAGATGACTTTGGCGCTGTGGCGGAAGCGGATTGGGTTTGTGAGGCCATCGTCGAGAACTTGAAGATTAAACAGGACTTGATGGCCCGCATTGACAAGGTGCGCAAAGCCAATGGAATTGTGTCGACGAACACATCTGGCATCCCGATCTCAGCGATTGCGGAAGGACGCTCGGAGAGCTTCAAAAAACATTTTATGGGCACGCATTTCTTCAATCCACCGCGCTATCTCAAGCTTCTGGAGATCATTCCCACCCAAGACACGGACCCGGAGATCGTAGAGTTCTTCTCCTGGTTTGGTGAATATCGTCTGGGCAAAGGGATTGTGCTATGCAAGGACACACCCAACTTCATTGGGAACCGCGTCGCATTTGGGACGGGCGCATTTGGATTGGACTACATCCTCAAAAATGGATATACCGTCGATGAAGTGGAAGCGATTACCGGTCCGCTGATCGGCCGGCCCAAGACCGCGACCTTCCGCTTGATCGATCTGGTTGGTTTGGATGTTTGGGATCACGTCGGACGCAATCTTGCGCCACTGATTCCCTATGATACGTTGGGGCAGGAATATCTTAAAGCGGAAGCTCCAGCCAAGCTAATATCCACGATGCTGGAGCGTAAGTGGCTGGGGAATAAAACAAAAATTGGCTTCTACAAGGAAGTCCGTGGCGAAGATGGGAAACGGGAATTTTGGTCGCTCGACTTGAATACACTTGAGCACGTCCCGCCAACCAAGCCGCGTTTTGTCTCAGTCAAGGCGGCGAAGGACGTCGAGAAACTGGGTGACCGGCTCAAGGTCCTGCTGGAGGCGGACGACAAGGCAGCAAACCTTGTCAAGGCGCTTACTTATCAAGCATTTCAATACGCCTCGTCCATCATCCCGGAAGTCGCTGATACGGTGAAGCCAATTGATGACGCCGTCCGCTGGGGGTTCATGCATGAGGCCGGTCCATTTGAGACCTGGGACATGCTTGTCGTGAAAGATGCTGCGGAGAAGATGCAGACGGAGGGATATCCGGCTGCGGACTGGGTGAATGAAATGCTTCAAGCTGGGATTGAATCGTTTTATCAATATCGAAACGGTGAGAAGGTTGGCGTGTATGATGTGCTACAGAAAGCCTACGTTGAGCTCAAGCGTCCCGAAGGCCTGATCGTTTTAAGACAGCAAAAGGTGGTGTCACAGAACCAGGGTGCAACTTTGCATGATCTGGGTGACGGCGTGGCCTGCCTTGCGTTCCATACGAAGATGAACGCGCTCGACGATGATATTATGTCCCTGGCGGTGGAGGCAATGAATCGCCTCGAGACAGATTTCGATGGACTTGTGATCGGCAATGAAGCAGAGAACTTCAGCGCCGGTGCAAACCTGTTCATGATGGTAGTCGGCGCCCAGCAAGGCATGTGGGATATGCTGGATGAGGCAGTCAGAAAGTTACAGAATATTAACATGGCCATGCGTTATTCGCCGAAACCAATTGTTGTCGCGCCGGCCGGGTTGGCCCTGGGCGGCGGTTGCGAGATCACAATGCATGGATCACGTGTGGTCGCTGCAGCAGAAACATATATTGGTCTTGTGGAGCTGGGTGCAGGTGTCATCCCGGCTGGTGGCGGTACTAAGGAAATGCTGCGTCGGATTGTCAACCCGGTGATGCGGGTCGAAAATGCCGAAGTACTTGCGCCGCTGCAGCGGGCCTTCCTGCAAATGGGCCAGGCGAAGGTTGCGACCAGCGCCGAGGAAGCGCGCAACATGAATATCCTTGGACTTGCTGATCGAATTGTCATGAACCGGGATCATTTGCTTGCCGAAGCGAAGATGGAAGTCCTGCACATGATCTCGTCTGAGTATAAGCCACCTGCTCCTGAGCTGATCTATGCTGCGGGTCGTGATGCTCTCGCCGCGATCCGCATTGGGGCCTGGATGTTTGCCGAAGGCAAATACATTACGCAGTACGACCACCATATCGCCGGCAAGCTTGCCTACGTCATGTGCGGCGGCGACCTGACCCGTCCACAGTGGGTCAGTGAGCAGTATATTTTGGACCTCGAGCGGGAGGCGATCCTATCCCTGTTTGGAGAGGAACGCACCCAGGCGCGCATGTGGAATATTTTACAGACGGGGAAGCCCTTAAGGAATTAACGTTATAACGTTTCAACGTGTAAACGTTTGAACGGAGGATAAACCATGAAAGAAGCTGTTATTGTTTCAGCAGTCAGAACACCTGTTGGAAAAGCCAAACGCGGAGGACTGGCTACGGTTCGTCCCGATGAGATGGCGGCCACCGCGATACAAGAGCTGCTCAAGCGGACGCCGAATCTCGATCCGGCCCAGATTGAAGATGTAGTCATCGGCTGTGCTTTCCCCGAGGGCGAGCAGGGACTCAACATGGCGCGCATGATCTCTCTACGGGCCGGCCTGCCCGATTCGGTCCCGGCTGAGACGATTAACCGCTATTGTTCGTCCGGTGTGCAATCCATTGCCCATGTGGCAAATGCCATACAGTCCGGCCAGATCGAAATAGGCATTGCCGGTGGTGCTGAGTCTATGACGATGGTACCCATGGCTGGGTATAAATTTTCACCCAATCCCTACTTCGCCCAGGAATTGCCTCATTACTATACCAACATGGGTTTGACAGCAGAAAATCTGTCGGAGAAATACAACATCAGCCGCGAAGATCAGGATGAATTCTCTCTCAAGAGTCACCAAAAAGCTTCACTGGCCGTAAATTCTGGACTCTTCGATCCTGAGTTGGCACCTGTGGATGTTGAAATTTACGAATTCGATGGAGAAGAACGACCGGTCAAGAAAAACTTTATTGTCAAGCGCGATGAAGGTCCACGCGCAGATACGAGCATGGAAGCACTGGCCAAATTGAAACCTGCCTTCAAGGAAGGCGGCACAGTCACGGCGGGCAATTCCTCCCAAATGTCTGATGGCGCGGCGATGGTGATGGTCATGTCCGCGGAACGAGCCGCACAGCTCGGATTGACTCCCTTGGCTCGATTCGTTTCCTTTGCTGTAGGCGGCGTCCCACCTGAACTGATGGGAGTGGGACCTGTGGTTGCCATCCCCAAGGCGTTGAAACTGGCAGGCTTTTCCCTGAACGATATTGATTTGATAGAATTGAACGAAGCCTTTGCCGCGCAGTCGCTGGCAGTCATCCGCCAGTTGGAATTGGATGAAGCGCGACTAAACGTCAACGGCGGCGCGATCGCCCTCGGTCACCCCCTCGGCTGCACAGGAGCCAAGCTCACAACACAGTTAATCTACGAAATGGGTCGACGCAAGTCGAAATATGGCATGGTAACCATGTGTATCGGCGGCGGAATGGGCGCCGCAGCAATTTTCGAAAATTTGCAAAATTAATTAACCTATCAAAGGAGAACAATTATGCCCCTCACAGTAGCACAGCTCATGGAAAAGATGCCCGGTGCATTCATCCCCGAAAAAGCACAAGGCGTGGATGCGGTCATCCAGTTCAATTTCACCGGCGAAGAACCCGGGGAATGGTATGCCGTAATCAAGGATGGGAAAGTGGATGTCTCCCGCGGTACACATCCCTCTCCTCGGATGACCCTCAAGGCCGATTCACAGGATTACGTCAAGATCTTCACCGGCGAGCTGGACGGCATGCAGGCTTTCATGCAAGGCAAGATCAAGCTAACTGGTGACCTGAACCTGGCGATGAAACTGATGCAAATGTTCAAGATCAGGTCGTGATTTCAAATTTTTTCCTCGAGGAAAATGGCAGCGATTTATTTGAATCGTTGCCATTTGTATTTGATATGGACTTAAACTTTTAATACGATGGATTGACGTATAATTTACCTGCAATATCGCTATTCCATTATGGCCCAGGAGGGTCGCTACGAACAAGATCGCTGTAATTCTTCTGTTAGATAGCCAGGCGCGCCCTGTTTTTTTTGTTTTGCCGCTTTTCTCATTAATGTGTAAGCTTTTTGAACCGCTCGAACTGGAATTAAAACCTGAAGTTTACATAATTATGCGGCACTCGGTGAGTACATGCTGCGATGTCGGGCCTGTCAGCGAATTTATCAGTGTTGACGACAACTCCCTGGATACGCAGGTGGAAAATATCCAGATCGCAGCTGTATCAGCTAAACGGATCCAGCTAAAAGCAAAATGCATTTTTAAATCAGCCATGCCTGGCGTTCGGCAGGAGGTCGTTCTGTCTTGAAAGGCAAATCCAACAAGTGGATCGTTTTGTCATTGATCCCGGTTCTCATTTTATATACCTACAGGACTGTGCTGGCTTATTACGCTGCTGGGAGTTCTAGCGAATTTAGTAATCTTCCTGTCCTTAAATTGACAGAGTATAAAAAGATATTGGTGATTGCTCCCCACCCTGATGATGAGACCCTGGCTGCTGGAGGTGTCATTCAACAGGCTCTCTCTGCCGGCGACCAGGTAAAAGTGGTAGTGGTCACCAATGGCGACGGACAAAGATATTCTCCGATTTTATTCGACGAGAGAGTGCCCCTTAAACCTCGTGATTATATTGTAGTGGGTGAGCAGCGTCAGGCAGAGTCAGTCCATGCATTGGAAAAATTGGGGCTAAAACGGGAGGATATGATCTTCCTGGGATATCCGGACCACGGAACTTCTTATCTATGGCTGGCAGATTGGCGATCCCAGTGCCCTTACCGGTCCGCGTATACGAGAGTCGATACAAATCCCTACCCCGATACCTATCATGCTGGAGAAATCTATTGCGGCAGCAACCTCCTGAATGATTTGCAAAGTATCCTGGACGGTTATAAGCCTGACCTTGTACTGTTACCTCATCCTTCCGACCAACACCCCGACCATGGAGCCGTAAGTGATTTTGCAAGGATGGCGATTGCCATGGAATCGGTGAAGCAGACAGGTTATAGTCCGGAAATCTGGGCGTACCTTGTGCATTATGGAATGTTTCCACAGCCGCGGGGTACACATATGGAAAATGTTCTTGTGCCTCCTAAGAATCTTCTTGAACCGGCGAGTCATTGGGGGACTGTACTTTTGAGCGCTCCAGAGGTTGTGGACAAATACAGCGCCATACGAGAATACTCCACCCAAATGCGAGTATTGGGCAGTTTCATGACTAGCTTTGCAAGAACTAATGAGCTGTACGAGTCCCTGCCAGTAGCTGTTCTATCGCCCGTCTCCTTTACTACGCTGCCGGTTTATCCTCACACTACCAAGGAAGGGACCAACAGCGGAATGCCTTATACTGCCAATGAAGATTTTCCGATCAAGGGACATATGTTCCTTGGCTGGCAGACGATCCGCTTGAATGACAAGCTCTGGCTCTATCTGGACGTGCAAAGGGATATGTTCCCGGCTGAGGAATGTTCTCTTTATGTGAAACTACCGAGTGGACAAACAGAAAAAATCAACCTTACACCTACTGGTTCCATATTTTCCTCACGTGTCTATTCAGCGCAAGTGGATTTAGCCGCCCTTGGCAACCCTACAGTTCTCGCATTTGCAGCGCAGATAACACAGGGAGGCGGTCTGATGTCTAAAACAGGATGGCATATGCTGATTCTGAATTGATGGGCAAGTATTGTGTTTGGTACTTTACTGAGTTGGAGATCGAAAATGACCGAAAGAGTTGGAAACAGTTTTGAGAAAAGAGCGGCGCATTACGATAACCCGCTGACTGCCTATATTGGCGAACGCGAGTTACGCGCCATTCGTAAGCTCGTTCCAGCCGGTAGTACGTTATTGGACTATGGCTGTGGGACAGGGCGCTCCACTCTTGACCATGCCCGGCGGGGATGCCAGGTAACAGCCTATGATTTATCTCCGAATATGCTCTCCGTTGCTGAAAGTAAGGCTAAAGGTGAGACACTGAATGTTGAATTTATCACCGATAAAAATCTTCTGACCCACAGAAAATGGCATCTGGTGTCTTGCATTGGGGTGATGGATTACTACCCCGACCCCAGACCTTTGTTAAGAGAATTGAATCAATATTTGGAAAACGATGGAAGACTGATCCTGACCTGGCCAAACGCGACAAGCCCCATAGGCTGGTTTTATTTCCTGGGCTCTCGATTTACAGTACCAAGTACGCCGCGTACCCCCGCGTTCGTCCGAAAAGTGGCTAAAGAGGTTAGATTACAAGTATCCTCATTGCTTTATGCATTTCCAGCCTGGCCGATGCTTGGATTCACACTCGTCGTGGAGATGCGGCGGTAATCAATCTAATACAACTCCAAACTGCTGTCTCAGTAAAGCATGGTATTCCTGTTTATTTGTAACAGGCTGTTCATCGCGTTTGCCCTTGATGGTCGTGATTAATTTTCCCTCCTCCAACGTGACCCGTCCCTCCGGGGTCGCCCGGCTGATCATACTTTCACGCGTAAAACTGGATCTCGGAGACGTCTGGTGATACAAACAGGCAGATTCATACTCCTCAGGGAAATTATGAGGCTGCAGATCAAAAAAATATTGGCGCTCCCAGGAACCGTCATAATTTCTTTGCCAGGTGACATAGCCTCTCTCTACTTGTTCCAGGCGGTATACCCGTAGTCCTTGCACCTGGGTTCCTGGTTCATCGAAGCGCAAAGGTTCATTGAAAGAATCTCCAAAACCAACATCTGCCAGCCAGCGTCCAGATTGACCGCGGATGGAGACGAGAAGCGCCAGATGATCGAAGTCAATGCCGAGCTTGCCTTCCCGATTGTAGACGCGGGCATCGAGATACGTGACGTCAAATCCTATTTCCTGTAACAGCCGCGCAAATAAGCCATTGAGTTCGTAGCAGAATCCGCCCCGTCTGTGGATGATTATTTTTTGCCAAAGAGCCTCTTCATTCAACTGAATCGGGCGCTTTAAGCCAATATCCAGGTTCTCGAAGGGAACGGTCAGCAGATGGGCACGTTGTAACCCATCCAAAGTTTGAGCGTCTGGACTTAGAGACCCGGAATATCCGATGCGGTGCAGGTAGGCATTTATGTCCATCGGCGCCGATTATAACCTCCTTATTTTTGGTAAAGCTGTCTGGGCAAATGAATTATCACTACGAATTGCTTGTTGCAAACGGAGATCACATGATCACACAATCCGCCGAACATTACACTCTTCATAAACAGATCCAGGATGTCAATTCGATGTTGACCGCCGTAGTGACCAAGCTCACGCTCATGGGGAATCCCATTGTATCCACGGCCATTCAGGATATTACCCGCATTAAAGACTCTCTGAACAACCTGGAAAGGGGAGTGAACGACCAGCTCACGGATCGTCGGAGCCAGCTCAAGGCGTTAATGGGGGTCGGGAACATGATCAACTCGTCCCTGGGGAAGGAACGGGTGCTCGAGGAGGTCATGGACTCATTAATCATCTTAATGCACGCCGAGCGCGGTTTCCTGATGCTGCGTCAGCCAAACGGCGAGCTGAAGCCGGTGATCGCCCGTGGAATCGCCCACATCAATCTCCTGGAGAAGGAATTTGAGTTCAGCCGCACGATTGTTCGAAAGGTGACAGATACCTGTTTGCCGGTGCTCACTACGAACGCTCAGGAGGATCCGCGTTTTGAAAATCAGGTCAGTATTGCGGCCTACCAGCTGCGGTCGATCATTTGCGCACCCTTGAAGATCCGCGGCCAGCTGATCGGTGTGATCTATGTCGACAACCGTGCCCGGACTGGAATTTTCCATGAGACCGATCTCGAATTGGTACTGGCATTCGCGAATCAGGCGGCTGTAGCGATCGAGAATGCGGAGCTCTTTGACAGCTTGCAAAAGAGCAATCATAACCTGCTGAAAAGCAACCGTGACCTGGAAAAAGCCTATGAAGACACATTGGAAGGCTGGGTCCAGGCACTAGATCTTCGTGACAAGGAAACGAAAGGGCATACAAAGCGTGTGACCATCCTGACCGAACGGCTGGCGCGCTCCATGGGGGTAAAGGGGGATGCGCTCGTCAATATCCGGCGCGGCGCCCTGCTCCACGATATTGGAAAGATTGGGATCCCTGATTCGATTCTGCTCAAGGAGGGCGGACTGACCGAAGAGGAACGGGCGCTGATTCGAGAGCATCCAAATATGGCCAAAAGAATGCTCAAGGATATTGAGTTCCTCTGGCCGGCAATCGATATCCCCTATTGTCACCACGAAAAATGGGATGGCAGCGGTTATCCCCGCGGGCTGAAAGGAATGGATATTCCTTTTGCGGCGCGGGTATTCGCAGTGATTGACGTGTGGGACGCTTTGATCTCGGATCGACCTTACCGCAAGGGGCTTCCGTACGAAGAAGTACGCCAGCGTATCAAGGTGGATGCAGGCAAGCATTTCGACCTAAATGTTGTCAGGGCTTTTTTGGAGTTGAAAGATCTGTCTGCGTGAAAGATTTCAAGACGATTTTTCCTCCGGCGGCTTGACGAGGCGGAACTCACGGAAGAGCAGCAGGTCATAAACAATCTTCAATCCACCCGATAGAAAAAATGGAGCGCTAAACAGAATAGGTATGCTGATCAGCCAGCCGGTCAGGGCAGGAGAAATGGACGCACCTAAGGAACGAGCGATGGACGTCACACCTGAAGCCGCAGAGCGCTCGTCGGGCGCGACCACTGCCATCGTGTACGACTGACGCGTGGGAACATCCATCTGGGAAATACTGAAGCGCAGCAGCAGGTTCGCGATTGCAAGAGGCAGGGTTGGCATCAAAGGGACCATCATCAATAGAATGTTCGAGGGGATGTGGGTAAAGACCATGGTGTTGATCAAGCCAAATCTCTTTGCAAGCGGTACTGCCAGCAAGGCAGATAATCCCGCAAGAATATTTGCTCCAAAAAATATACTGCCCAATATCCCAGCGTCCACACCAAAACGGATGTGAAACCAGAAAGCCATCAGACTCTGCACCAGCAGGCCGCCTGCAAAAGCATCCAAGGCAAATAGCGAGCTCAACTTGAACACTACATTCCGAGAGCGATGTAAACCAAGTACGCG
>AR_comb_assmDRAFT_10119074_pt1 | contig 12287 bp, 10 predicted proteins | sample ArasoioldDNA_FD_10543 | JGI IMG/M metagenome (IMG submission 10543) | reverse complement strand
GTCTTCAGATCCGCCTGATCAGCCGGATTCCTGCGCTGCTTGTCCACGGTCGCTCCCATTCCTTCGCCGCAACGGTTGTGTGAAACTTCCCCAATGGCGTCGGCGGAAAAATTTCCCGTCACGCTGCTCGTAATCGCTCGTGACGAGGCCCAAGTAATCGGACGCTGCCTGGACAGCGTTGCGTTTGCGGAGGAGAAGCTCGTGATCGATTCCGGCAGCACCGACGGCACACAAGCCATCGCCGCGGCGCACGGCGCGCGCGTCATCCATCAGGATTGGCTGGGTTTCGGCCCGCAGCGAAATTTCGCGAGCACGCAAGCGCGTCACGATTGGATACTCGCGCTCGATGCCGACGAGGCATTATCGCCAGAGCTCGCACAGGAGCTCACGGAGCAACTACCAGGGTTGCTCCAGTCCACGGCGGCCGGCGCGATCCTTCGCCGCAGCACCTGGTACATGGGAGCGCCGATGCATTGGTATCGACCGATGGTCGGGGAGCGCCTCGGGCGGCTCTACCATCGCGGTCGCGCGCGCTGGACCGATGCCAGGGTGCACGAATCGCTGCGCTTTTCCGGGCCCACCGACTCGTTCCGTCATCCCTTCATTCACTTGCACAATCCGACGCTCGTACACAGGTATCTCAAGAGTGTGCGTTATGCGGAGCTGAAGGCGCGCGACTGGCTCGACGGGGAGCGAGCCACGCGGATGTGGATGTGTCCGCTGGTCCATGCCGCCGCATTTTTCAAGGATTACGTGCTGCGCCTTGCGTTTCTCGATGGCTGGCGCGGCTATGTCGTGGCGCAGGTCGCGGCCTCTTATGCAGTCTACAAACGCATGCGCTATTACGAAATGAGGCGCAATCCTCCCTCGGTAGAGCTCGCCAGCATGCAGCTCAAGCGTCACGGACTGGATCCTTAGCAAAGAGATGCCGAAGCACTATCTCTTGTACGGCTCGGAACGCTACGCAGTCGCGATCCTGCGGCCTCTGCAGGCGGCCATCCGCAGTCGCGGCGGCGTGCCCATGTGGTTTTTCGACGGACCAGGCGGCGCAGAGCTTCACGCTGATGAGGGCTGGTTGCAGAGCACCCCCGAGGTGCGCACGTTCGCACCCATCGCTGTGCTTACCTCGAGCAATGCCGTGCCGCACTTTTTCCCGGGCGTGAAAGTGGAAGTGTTCCACGGTTTCGACGCGGGCAAGCCGCGTCACATCTATATTCGCGGCTTCTTCGACCTGTACTGCACCACGGGGCCGCGCGATACACGGGCATTCAAAGACATGGCGCACAGGCTCGGTCATTTTTCAGTGCGCGAGACCGGCTGGCCGAAGTTTGACCCCTACATGCGCCAGTACGGCGGTGCCGAGCCGGCGCCAGTGCGGGAACGGCCCGTGGTCCTGTATCACTCGACCTTCTCGCCGTCCTGGAGTGCTGCCAACAAGCTGTACGACACGATCCGGACGCTCGCCAGTAGCGGACGCTGGCAGTGGCTGGTGGCATTGCATCCGAAGACCGCTCCACAGACGGTCGCAAGATATCGAGAGCTTGAGAGCGAGTATCTGCACTACGCGACCGAGGACAACATCCTCGATCTGTTTCCGCGCGTCGACATGATGATCTCGGATACCTCCTCCGCGCTCAACGAATTCCTGCTGACCTACAAGCCCGTGGTCACCTTCAAGAATCGCAGGCCGGGCCCGCAGCTGATCGATATCGATGAACCGGGGAAGCTCCTGCCCGCGATCGAACGCGCACTCGCGCGCCCACCGGAGCTCATGCGCGAGATCCGCGCCTACGCGGACGCCATTCACCCCTACCGCGATGGCCGCTCGAGCGAACGCGTGCTCGATGCCGTCGATGCCTTCATCGCCGCCGGGGCGCGCAACCCACACCGCAAGCCCCTGAACCCTTGGCGCAAGCTGAAGATCAGGAAACGTATTGGCTATTGGGGCAGGGTCTAGGGCAACTACGCCCGCTCGCCGCTGCGATCCAGGCGGCTTGCCCAGCGTGTCGCCTGATTCGAGGGCGCGACCAGGCCGAGTTTCTCCAGACGCGCCTGAATGCCTGCCGAGGTGCGTTGATGCTCGAGTGCCAATTCGCCCAGTTTCTTGCCGGCGTGGAAACCTTCGACGAGAAGGGTGTCCTCCTCGCTCGACCAGGGTTTGCCTACATTCGCCGGCAAAGCCTTCTGGCGCTCCAGGCGCTGTCGGCGCTCATCGAGGGCGCGCACCGCCAGGCATAGTGCACGCACCACCTCGGGATGCTGACAAGGATTGTCGGGATCGAACGCTTCGCCGGTAAGGGGATCGACTCCAGTTGCGAGCGTTTCGATCAGTTTCGTTGCAGTCGCTTCGTCCATGGTGACTCCCGCCGTCCGTGTTGGCTGATTGGAGCAGCCGCGGCCGGTAACGTCTGTTCGCATTCCCGGTGTGTTTGCGTCGATTCGCCTGCGCTCAGGCGCAGCGGGAGTCAATCGCCGGACACCTTGATGAGAGTGCCGAGCAGCCGCAGGCGCTCGAGCGGATCTTCGAGCTCGAGGCAGAACTGTCGTGACGGCAAGGTCAACGGCAGCAACTCTGCGAGCCGGCAGCTCACCCAGCTTGCATCGTCGGGCTTGCGTTCGATGCTCGCGTAAAGATCGGAGGCTGCGTTCAGCAGCGTCTCGAGAACTCCCGGCAGGTGCCCGTACTCGGCGGGAAGCGGCTGCGGTCTTTCGAAGTCGAGCCATTGCACTTGTCCCACATGCAGGCCGTCACGTCGGCGCTCATGCGCCTGGATGCGAAATCTCCGCTCGCCAATCGTCGTCAGTCCCAGCAGGCCGTCGGAGAGCATATGGAAATCCACGATGCGGGCCAATGTGCCGAGCGTTTCGAACTCTGCAGCTCCGACCTCACTGCCCTCGCGAATCAGGACGACGCCGAAACCGCGCTGCTCGCGCAGGCACGTTCCCACCATGTCGACATAGCGAGGCTCGAAAATCCTGAGCGGCAACGGCCCGCCCGGAAACAGCACCGTATTGAGAGGGAAGAGCGCGATTTCTTCGGTGGATTTGCCAGGCGTATCGGCTTGCACGGGCATCTCACCCAGCCTATTCCTCGACCGGCTCCTCGCCCCATCGCTTCATCAGCGAATGCTCGACGCCCAGGTGGTCGAGCACGCGCGCGACCACGAAATCCACCAGTTCCGCGACGGACAGTGGACGATTGTAGAAGCCGGGATTCGCGGGCAGCACGATCGCGCCAGCCTGCGCGAGACGGACAAGATTCTCCAGGTGGATGACGGACAGCGGTGTTTCGCGCGGCACGACGATCAGTGGGCGACGCTCTTTCAGCATGACATCGGCCGCGCGCTCGATCAGGTTGCGACTCGTGCCGTGCGCGATACCGGCGATGGTCGCCATGCTGCAAGGACAAACGGCCATGGCCTGCGGCGCATTCGAGCCGCTCGCCAGTGGCGCCGTCCACTCCTCCGGGCCGAAGACGCGCAACTGACCCGCTGGCAGACGATGAGCATCGCTGAGCCAACGCTCGATCTCGGCTGGGCGCCCCGGCAGCTTTTCATCCGTTTCCATGCCGATGACCATCTGCGCCGGCTTGGAAAGCGTCAGGTAAACATTACGCCCCGCACTCAGCAGACACTGCAGTAGGCGCAAGCCGTACTGGGCGCCAGACGCTCCCGTCATGGCGAGCGCAATCGGCCTGAGCGCTCGATCGTTCACCTGCCCTCCGCGTTGGCTGCCTGTGGAGCGCTGCGCAGGGCCGCGAGGAGCCGATCGTGCAGACCGCCAAATCCACCGTTGCTCATGATCAGGACTTGATCACCCACTTCGAGTCGTGGCGGCAGCGCTTCAACGAGTCGATCGATGCTCTGGGCCAGGTGTGCATGAGCTCCGAGCGAGGCGACCGCAGCCGCCACGTCCCATCCGAGATCGGGTGGCGCGTACAGCCACACCTCGTCAGCAGCGGCGAGCGATGGGCCGAGAGTATCCCTATGCACACCCATGCGCATCGTATTGGAGCGTGGCTCGAGCACCGCGATGATGCGTGCGCTGCCCACGCGACGGCGCAAGCCATCGATGGTCGCCGCAATGGCGGTCGGATGGTGCGCGAAATCATCCAGCACCGTGATGCCGTTGACCTCGCCACGCACTTCCAGGCGGCGGCGCACGCCTGCGAAGCGACCGAGGGATGCGATGGCCTGTGCGGGCGACACGCCGGCGTGGCGTGCCGCGACGATTGCGCTCAGCGCGTTCTCCACGTTATGGGCGCCGATCAGCGGCCAGCGCACGAATCCATGCGATGTGCCGGCTTCCAGCACTTCGAAACTTGAGTAGTCCCCATCCGGGGCGACACGAGCATGCCAACGTGCGTCGGCCGTTGCTGCGCGCGCAAAACCTTCGCGAGTCGTCCAGCACCCCATCTGGAGCATTTCGCGGACGTTGCGGTCGGCGGCGTTCCAGACGATGAGTCCTGCACCGGGCACGATTCGCACCAGCTGATGGAACTGGCGCTGGATTGCCGCAATGTCAGGAAAGATATCGGCATGATCGTATTCGATGTTGTTGATGAGGAGCGTGCGAGCATGCAGGTGCACGAACTTCGAGCGCTTGTCGAAGAAGGCGGTGTCGTACTCGTCGGCTTCGATGACAAAGAAGGGGCCATCGCCGAGTCGAGCTGTGGCGTCGAAGTTCGCCGGCACGCCGCCGATCAGAAATCCCGGCGCCAGCCCTGCATCTTCCAGGATCCATGCGAGCAGGCTCGAGGTCGTGGTCTTGCCGTGCGTGCCCGTGACCGCCAGCACCCAGCGCTCGCGCAGGACGTGTTCAGCGAGCCATTGGGGTCCCGACGTATAGGGCAGGCCACGATTGAGGAGTTCCTCGATGACCGGCATGCCGCGGGTCATCACGTTGCCCACCACCACTACATCGGGTGCCGGATCGAGCTGCCCCGGCTCATAGCCCTCGATGAGCTCGATCCCGAGTGCCCGCAGCTGTGTGCTCATGGGTGGATAGACATTGCGATCCGAGCCCGTGACCCGGTGCCCGCGAGCGCGCGCCAGGGCCGCGATCCCTCCCATGAACGTGCCGCATATACCGAGGATATGAACGTGCATCGGGCTCAAGCTTCCAACGGATGGCCGGGCTACTGATAATGCGAGTCCAGCCGCCGGAGCTGAATTCGCGGCGCGATTGTACACGGACGCAACGCTCACTCGATGTCTGACCCGCTCTTCATCAACGAATCTGAGGCCCTTGTCGCACTCGCCGCGCAAATGCAGCCGACACAGGTGTTCGCCTTCGACACCGAATTCATGCGCGAACGTACCTACTATCCGCAACTGTCCCTCGTGCAGCTGGCGACTCCGGACCTCATTGCCTGCATCGACCCGCTCGCGATCACGGACCTCACCGCTCTCGATGCAATGCTGGGCGAGACTCGAGCGGTCAAAGTGGGCCACGCCGTGCGCCAAGACCTGGAGGCGCTGCTCACGCGTCTCCCCAAGCCGCCGACACACCTCTTTGATACGCAGGTCGCTGCCGCGCTCATTGGTCTTTCGCCGCAGGTGGGCTACGCGGACCTCGTGCAGCGCTTCCTCGGTGTCTCACTCGACAAGACACATTCACGCACCGACTGGGCTGCACGACCGCTTAGCGCGGCACAGCTCTCCTATGCAGCGGACGATGTGCGTTATCTGCTGCCCTTGCGGGACACGCTGACTGAAGAACTCGAACGACTGCGGCGCTTCGACTGGTTCGAAACTGAGATGACCCGGCATGTCTCCATTGGTACACGGCGCATCGAGCCGGAAGAAGCCTGGCAAAGGCTCAAGGGCATAGATGGGCTCGATGCCCGTCGCCTCGCGACCGCCAAGGGCTTGGCCCGCTGGCGCGAAGAGCGAGCGATCCGGCGCAATCGCCCCCGCGGCTGGATTCTTTCTGACGAGGCGCTGCACGAGATGGTGCGCGCGTTACCGGAGAATCGCGTATCCCTCGAACGTCTGGTATCCGTGCCTCGCGGCCTGGTGGAAAAGAGCGGCGACGAGCTGACATCGGTGGTGCAATCGACTGCGCAACTGAACGCGACGCCGAAATCCTTGCCGCGACGGCGACTCGATCCCGAACAGCAGCGACGACTCAGGCACCTGGCCGCGACCGTGCGAGGGATCGCCGAAAAGCTCAACATCAGTCCGGAACTGCTGGCGACTCGCCGTGATCTGCAGCAGCTGCTTGCGGGCAACGCGGATATTGAGCCGCTGCGGGGCTGGCGCCGCGAGGTGGTCGGGGAAGCGCTCCTCAAAGCGCTCTAGCTAGGGCAACTCTGCACAGGTTTCATGGGCGCGACAGTGCCTCCGGTCCCATACGGGTTGCGCTCCACGAAACCTGTGCAGAGTTGCCCTAATCAGCGTCGCGAGCGAGTGCGCCGCCGTGAGCTGCCGCCGCGATTCGGTGTCCGCGAAGTCTTACCGGTCGATCGGCGATTCGCAGCAACGCGCGTACGCGTGCGGGCCTTCTTCCTGGCGCTTTTTGCGGGCCGACGCGCCGTAGTCTTACGCCGCGCGACGCCAGTGGGTCTTGGCGCAACGCGTCGCGGTGCCGCGTGCTTCACCCTGACTCCCGCCGGAATGTCGCTCAGCGCGTGCTCGAGACGCTTGAACACGTCACCGATCTCGCCCTCGGCATCGACTGTGCGCAGCAATTCGCAGGCGCGATAGTGCTCGATGAGAGGCCGGGTCTGGACCGTGTACACATCGAGGCGGTTGCGGATCGTCTCTTCGTTGTCGTCGGGACGCTGCACGAGTTCGTGCTCGTGCCCTCCGTCAGTGCACGGTGTGCTCGCATCTGGCGGCGAGGTGTAGATATTGAACAGTCGCCCGCAGCGTGAGCAGATCCGCCGCCCCGTCAGGCGCCGCATCAATGCGGTCGCATCGATGTCCATTAGCACGACCGCTTCGATCGGTTGTCCGATCTCGGCCAGCATCGCACTCAGAGTCTCGGCCTGGGTAATGTTGCGTGGAAAGCCGTCGAGGATGAAACCACGCCGCGCATCCGCCTTCTTGAGGCGCTGGCGAATCAACGCCAGCACGACTTCGTCGGACACCAGTTCACCCGCATCCATCGCAGCCTTGGCGCGTTGGCCCAGCGGGGTGGCGCGCGCAACTGCATCGCGCAGCAGATCGCCGGATGAAACCTGGGGCACGCCGTATTTCTTTGCGAGCCGCTGCGACTGCGTGCCCTTACCCGAGCCCGGTGCGCCGAGCAGGATGATTCTCATGCTGAACCGCTCTCCCCTCTTGTTCGCGCGCCCGCACTCGAAGGCAGCTGCGCGAAAGCCCGGTACCGTACCGATTGAGTTCAGACGCGTCAAACGGCGTACGGATCGGTTATTCTTGCGCCCCCTTTTTCTGACAAACCTTTCACGAGCCAGCCATGCCAGCAAGAAAACCGGCACAGCCTGGGCGGTCCAAACCTCGCAACGCCTTTTACGCGCAGTCAGGTGGCGTTTCCGCCGTCATCAATGCCTCGGCCTGCGGCGTGATCGAAGCAGCGCGCAAGGCGCGCGCGCAGATCGGTAAGCTGTACGCCGGCCGTGACGGCATCGTTGGTGCACTCACCGAGGACCTCATTGACGTCAGCAAGGAGAGTCCAGCGACCATTTCTGGCCTCAAGTACACACCGGGCGGAGCCTTTGGGTCAGCACGCTACAAGCTGAAGGGGTTCGATAAGAACAAGGCCGAATATGAGCGGCTCATCGAGGTGTTCCGCGCACATGACATCGGGTACTTCTTCTACAACGGCGGCAATGACTCGATGGACACCGCCCACAAGGTATCCCAGATCGGCGCTCAGCTCGGCTACCCCGTCACCTGCATCGGTGTCCCCAAGACGGTCGACAACGATTTGCCACACACCGATTGCTGCCCTGGTTTTGGCTCGGTGGCGAAGTACGTTGCAGTGTCGACGCGTGAAGCCGCGCTCGACGTTTCGTCGATGGCGCGCACCTCAACCAAGGTATTCGTGCTCGAGGTGATGGGCCGGCACGCCGGGTGGATCGCCGCCGCCGGCGGTCTCGCCGGATCGAAGCCGGGCGATCCGCCACACATCATCTTGTTTCCTGAAATTCCCTTCGAAGAAGCAAAGTTCCTCGCTCGCGTCAGACAGTGCGTCGCCGACTACGGTTATTGCGTGGTGGTGGTATCGGAAGGGGCCGCCACCGCGGATGGCAAGTTTCTCGCCGAGGCCGGGACCAAGGATGCGTTCGGCCACACGCAGCTGGGCGGCGTTGGCCCGGTCATCGCCGAGCTCGTCAAGCGCAATCTCGGCCTGAAGTATCACTGGGCAGTCGCAGATTATCTGCAGCGCTCGGCGCGACACATTGCCTCGAAGGTGGACGTGCAGCAGGCCTACGCCGTCGGCAAAGCTGCCGTGGAGTTTGCAGCGAAGGGCATGAACGCGGTGATGCCCACTATCGTGCGCAAGTCGCATCGGCCCTATCGGTGGTCGATCGGTCATGTACCGCTCGAGGCCGTCGCCAACCAGGAAAAGAAGGTGCCGCGCGACCACATCACTGAGGATGGATTCGGCATTACTGCCGCGTGCCGTCGGTATCTCGAGCCGCTGATCGCGGGCGAGGATTACCCGCCATACCGCAACGGTCTGCCGGCTTATATCGAGATCAAAGGGGCAGCGGTACCGCGCAAGCTCAGCACACCGTTTATGCTATAGTTCGCCCCCTTTTTTGGGGCCGCGGAACGCCGCGCCTCATCAGCATAGACAAACATAAATTCCTGATTCCGGGAGTATTTTTATGACCCCTGAAGTGGCCCTGTGGGTGGCCATCGCGGCCGGCGTTGCAGCGATCCTTTTCGGCGTCTTCTCAGTGCAATGGGTGCTGCGTCAGCCCGCTGGCAACGAGCGCATGCAGGAAATTGCCGCTGCCATACAGGCCGGCGCCGGCGCCTATCTCAATCGCCAGTACTCGACGATCGCGATCGTCGGCATCGTCCTGTTCGTGATCCTGGGGCTCATCCTCAACTGGGTGACTGCCGGCGGCTTCGCAGTGGGCGCGATCCTCTCGGGCCTGGCTGGCTACATCGGCATGAACATTTCAGTGCGCGCGAATGTGCGCACAGCGCACGCGGCGAGCGTTGGCCTCAACCCCGCTCTCAAGATTGCATTTCGGGGCGGCGCGATCACCGGCATGCTGGTGGTCGGACTCGGCCTCATCGGCGTCGCGGGCTACTACATGTTCGTGCGCCATCTCACCGGGAGCGACGACACCGCATTGCACGCGCTCATCGGCCTCGCCTTCGGCGGCTCGCTGATCTCGATTTTCGCGCGACTTGGCGGCGGCATCTTCACCAAGGGAGCCGATGTCGGCGCGGATTTGGTCGGGAAGGTCGAGGCGGGAATTCCCGAGGATGATCCTCGCAATCCAGCGGTGATCGCCGACAACGTAGGCGATAACGTCGGTGACTGCGCCGGTATGGCTGCGGACCTCTTCGAGACGTACGCGGTGACCGTGGTCGCGACGATGCTCCTCGGCGGTCTCGTCATGCAGAGCTCGGGCATTAACGCGGTGCTGTTCCCGCTGGTGCTGGGCGCAGTTTCGATCGTCGCTTCCATCGTCGGCACGTTCTTCGTCAGCGCCGGCGCGAGCGGCAAGATCATGCCGGCGTTGTACCGCGGCGTGACGGTGGCCGGAGTGATCGCGGCGATCGCTTTCTACCCCGTGACGCAGAAGATCATGGGTCCGGAACACATGAACCTGTATTGGTGCGCGCTGGTCGGGCTCGCCCTCACGGCGGCAATGATCATCATCACCGAGTACTACACCGCGACCGAATACAGCCCGGTGAGGAAGGTCGCCGCGGCTTCGCAGACCGGCCATGCCACCAACATCATTGCGGGCCTGGCGGTGTCAATGAAGTCGACGGCGCTTCCGGTGCTCGCCGTGGTGCTCGCCCTCTGGGGCGCTTTCAAGATCGGTGATCTCTACGGCGTCGCAATCGCGGCGACCGCGATGCTGTCCATGACCGGCATGATCGTGGCACTCGATGCGTATGGGCCGATTACCGACAACGGCGGCGGGATCGCCGAAATGGCCGGCCTGCCGAAGAATGTGCGCGTCATCACCGATGCACTGGACGCGGTGGGCAACACCACCAAGGCCGTCACCAAGGGCTATGCGATCGGCTCAGCGGGCCTCGCGGCCCTCGTACTGTTTGCGGACTACACCCACAACCTGGCTGCGCTCGGCAAGTTGCAAAGTTTCGAGCTGTCCGATCCTGCGGTCATCATCGGCCTCTTCATCGGCGGCCTGGTCCCGTACCTTTTCGGCGCCATGGCGATGGAAGCCGTCGGTCGCGCTGCCGGCTCGGTCGTGAATGAAGTGCGCCGACAGTTCCGTGAGATCAAGGGCATCATGCAGGGCACGGCCAAGCCCGACTATTCCAAGGCGGTCGACCTGCTGACGCGCGCCGCGATCAAAGAAATGATCGTGCCGTCGCTCCTGCCGATCCTCGTGCCGATCGTGCTCGCTCTGGTCATGAACTGGCTCATGGGCCCCGGCGCAGGCGTGCGCGCACTCGGCGGACTGCTGATTGGCACGATCGTGACTGGCCTCTTTGTAGCGATCTCGATGTGCACGGGCGGCGGTGCGTGGGACAACGCCAAGAAGTACATCGAGGAAGGAAACTTCGGCGGCAAGGGCTCGGACGCGCACAAAGCCGCGGTCACGGGCGATACGGTCGGAGATCCTTACAAGGACACGGCGGGCCCGGCGATCAACCCGCTGATCAAGATCATCAATATCGTCGCGCTGCTGCTGGTGCCGTTGCTATAGCTCGAAAGAGCGTCGGCGCCGGCGGCCGTCGGGTGGCAAACCGTGCCGACAGCGCCGGATCACGGCTGGTCTTAGCAGTGTCTGACGAGGCACACCCGCAAACATAGGTAGCCGGCGCAGTCGGCAGGTGTCACCCGACGTCCACCAGCTCCTGCGCTCAGTTTGCGAGCAGCGGCGCTGGACGCGCGATCAGATAGCCCTGCACGTAGTCGACGCCCATCTTGCGAACGGCATCCAGCGACGCCTCGTCCTCGACCTGCTCCGCGACGACTTTGAAGTTGAGCGTACGCGCCAGCTTGATCATGGCGGCCACCATCGCCTGGTTCACCGTGTCTTGGCCAAGATTGCGGATGAATGAACCGTCGATCTTGAGAAAATCCATGGTGAGGTTCTTGAGGTTCGAGAAGCTTCCCATGCCGCGACCGAAATCGTCGAGCGCAAACTTGCAGCCCATCCCGTGCAGCACGCCGATGAAGCGGCGCGCATGCTCGATGTTGTTGATCACCGAGTTCTCAGTGACCTCGAAACAGATCTGCGTCGGCGCAACGCCCGTGCGATCGAGGCAGTCGACGACAAATTCCAGGAACTGAGTGTCGCCGAGCGTCTGGCCGGAGATGTTGATCGCGACGCTGTATTCCGGCGCCACGCGCAGCGCGCCTCGGCCGAGCGCAGCGAGTGTGGTCTGCACGACCCAGCGGTCGACGAGCGACATCAGGCGGTAACGCTCGGCCGCAAGCAGGAATTCCGTCGGGCTCGCTTCCTGCCCCCCATCGTCCTTGAGTCTGATCAGCACCTCGAGTGCGGGTCCTTCCTTTATCTCGTCGGTCGCCGGAACAATCGGCTGCGCATAGAGTTCGAAGCGGTTCTCCTTGAGGGCTATCTGCAGCTTCTGCAGCCAGTGAATTTCTCCGCGGTGACGAGCCACCGCCTCGTCGCGCGCCGAGTACACGTTGACGCGCGTGCCCTGTTGTTTCGCGACGTAGCAGGCAGAGTCTGCAGCGCCCAGCACTTCGTCGGTAGAGCCGCTCTCGCGGCCGATTTCCACCAGCCCGATGCTGATGTCGATGTTGAAGATTTTGTCCTTCCACACGAATCGATAGTCGGTCACTGCGCGGCACACGTCGTCGGCGATCTGCCGCGCTTTTTCCAGCGGGCAGCCGATGAGCAGCATCGCGAATTCGTCGCCGCCGATACGTGCCACGGTGTCGGAATCACGCACCGCGTCCTTCAGCAGGGCCGCGACCTCCCGCAGCATGTTGTCGCCGGCGAGATGTCCGCAACTGTCATTTACTGCCTTGAAGCGATCGAGATCCAGATAGCAAAGAACGTGCGTGGGTTCACCGGCACGCGCGCTGTCGAGTGCTTCCTGCAGGCGCCGCTCGAACTCGCGCCGGTTGACGAGGCCGGTGAGTGCGTCGTGGCTCGCCTGGTAGGACATCTGGCGCGCGAG
>AR_comb_assmDRAFT_11256141_pt1 | contig 12295 bp, 10 predicted proteins | sample ArasoioldDNA_FD_10543 | JGI IMG/M metagenome (IMG submission 10543) | reverse complement strand
ATGGCCGCCGTGTCGATCCCGGTCATGGCCAAGTGCCGCATCGGCCACTTCGCCGAAGCGCAGATTCTGCAGGAGCTCGGCGTCGACTACATCGACGAATCCGAAGTGCTCACCCCCGCCGACGAAGCGCATCACGTCGACAAGCACGCCTTCAACGTCCCGTTCGTCTGCGGCGCGCGCAATCTCGGAGAGGCCCTCCGCCGCATCGCCGAAGGCGCGGCCATGATCCGCACCAAGGGAGAAGCCGGCACCGGAGACGTTGTCCATGCTGTGAAGCACATGCGCCAAATCGTGCAGGAGATGAAGATCCTGACCGTGCTCAGCGAGGAAGAACTCTACGCGAAAGCCAAGGAGCACCAGGCCCCATATGAGCTGATTAGGATGGTGGCCAAAGCAGGGAAGCTGCCAGTCCCAAATTTCAGCGCAGGAGGAATCGCCACGCCTGCCGATGCAAGCCTGGTGATGCAGTTGGGAGCCGAAGCGGTATTCGTGGGCTCCGGCATCTTCATGAAGAACTCAACCGAGTTCGCCGACCCGGAAGAGGCGGCAAAGCGAGCCAAGGCAATTGTGCTCGCGGCGACCCACTATCAAGACCCTAAAGTGTTACTTGAAGTCAGCGAAGACCTGCAGGGAGCCATGAAGGGTCTGGCAGTCAGCGCTCTGGATGAAGCCCACATGCTGCAAACCAGAGGCTGGTAGGTAAAACGCATTCTCTGAATTGGGCGCGGGCACAAAAGCTCGCGCCTATTATTTTGCAACTCAAACTGCAATCGCAGGTGGACTTGTGGCTATTGCAGGCGGAGGCTACTCGTGGGCTCCCGGCTCTTGCGGCGCGGCCGCCGCTGCATAGTACCCGCGTCTTGAATACACCCGCAGCTTGTGCCCATTCTTTTCGGCGGTGATGTCGATCGCTCGATAGCGGCCATCACGCTCAAAGGAAGCGGGCCGGTAGGAAATCAGATAACGGCTGCGAATTACTTCCTGCAACTCTGAGAAACTACCCTGCAGTTTTGAGATAGAACCCGGTCGATAGCAGGCGCCGCCGGTCAGTTCGGAAATCGTCTGCAGAGCGCGATCCCCCAGCACCGCGCTCTCGCGTCCATCAAGAGCATCTCGTGTGCTGACCGTGTAAATGGCAATCTCTCGACGCAGTGCTTCGGCAATGGCCTCTTTCAGCGTGACGCTGCTCGAATTGTTCTGGCCGTCGCTGATCACCACCATCACGCGCGCCACCGGCTGAGTCTCCGGGCCGCTTGTCAACTTTTCTGCTGCGAAGTTCACCGCGTCCCAAAGCGCTGTACCCCCCGATGGAGCCAGCTGCTCAATCGCATGGGCCATACGAGAGTGATCCGAAGTGAAATCCTGTACCAGCAGGACGGAATTGTTCACGCCAACCACAAAGGCCTCATCGTTCGGACCGGTCACCACTTTTTGCAAAAACTGAACAGCGGCTGTCTGTTCGAATTTGAATCGTTCGATCACCGAATTGCTGGTATCGATGACAAGGGCGAGGCGCAGCGGCAGCTCTTTTTCGTTGCGGAAATTCAGCATTACATTCGGCGGGAGCTTGTCATCGCGAACCGTGATATCAGAAGTCGCCAGGTCCGTGACCGACTTGCCGCGGTCGGTGACGGCAAACAAAATCGACACTTCGTCTACCGTGGACCGGAATACTGCGCCGCGAGGCCAGGGCGTGCCCTCCGAAGCCGGAGGCGAGTTTTTCGCAAGCACTGCGCAATTCCGGCAAGTCGCATCCGAAACTTCTTCGGCTTCCTCGATCTGCGCTCGCGCGGACAAGTCTTCCGCAGCCTGCGAGGCCATCCGATTCACGACTTCCTGGCTCGTTCCAGTCGGAATGCCGATCGAGTAGGAAACTTTCTGCATGGGGTCAAATTTCAGCTGGGCGCGGCGGCCGCTTTCGTCTTTCAGCGCATCCAGAATCTTCCTGAATTCGTCCGCGGAAGGGGATTTCGGATCTTCCCGAAGCAACAGCTTGATCTCGGTCTGTGCGTCGCTGAAATCGTTTTGCGCCTCATATGCAGCAGCAGAGAAAAAATGCACGAGAGCCGCCCGCTCGTGCTTGCGGCTGTGTACTTGCTGCGCTGTTGAAATTACGGCGGGATAGTCCTTGTTGGCGAATTCGCCATACACAAGCGCAAGTTGTACTTGATTATCCAGAGGGGCGAGAGCTGCTGCTTTCCGAAACGCTTCTTCCGCCGCGGCAGTCTTTGCGAGTGCCAGCTGCGCGCAACCCAGGTTCAGATAGGAATTCGGCATGTGCTCGTCGAGCGCGACCGCCTTCGCAAACTCGGCCTCTGCCTTTTGGTTCTGCTTCAGATTCAGATATGCGGTTCCCAGCGCGTTGTGAGCGGCGACGTACTTGGGGTAGATGGCCTTTGCCTTCTCCAAGTGCTCAATCGCTGCTTCGAATTCTTTTCGTAGCAGCAATTCGTAGCCTTTTTTGTATTCCTTTTGCGCCTTGCCTGGAGCCTTCAAATCCAGCATGGAAACGGAGCCGCTCGGCGTCTGCAGGGGAGTGAGACCGGCACTTCGACTGTTAATCGTGAAGTAATCAGAATCCATTTTCGCTGACTGAATTCCGTCCAGCGAAACTGCGGTGCCGAATCGGTTGGTTGTTCCCGAGGGGAGAGACAGAACCTGCGCGCCTGCGATGGACCAGGAGACTGCGGCGAAGATTCCAGCAAGGACGTGTTGGCGAGACATCAGGCTTACCTCGTCAGATGAGCTTCGCAGGGGGAACCACAGCCAGATCTACGCGAAAGTGTAGCTGGTAACAGCCTGGCAATCAATCAACATCGATAGCGTTTCGTCGATGTTGCCGAGGGGACTTTGTCTCTTCCGCCGCGGCTGGCTACAATGACTTCCATTCCTCTTCCGGAGAATGCTCTCATGAAGCTCGGTTTCGCCCTTCCCAACATCGGACCGATTGCCACCCCTGACGCCGTGACGCAGGTCGCACAACGTGCCGAGGCTCTTGGATATCACAGCCTGTGGACGATCGAGCGCCTTCTGTGGCCGGTGAAGCCGCAGACGCCTTATCCAGTCACTCCTGATGGGCTGCTTCCCGAGCAGTATAAGCACGTTCTGGATCCGCTCGATGCGCTGACCTTCGCGGCAGCGCAGACCAAAAAGATCACGCTGGGTACAAGCGTGCTCGACATGCCGTACTACAACCCCATCCTGTTGGCGCGCCGGCTAAGCACAATTGACTATCTCTCGAACGGAAGAGTGCGAGTCGGTCTTGGCCTTGGGTGGTCCAAGGACGAGATGGATGCGACCGGCGCCGACACGAAAGTTCGCGGCGCTCGTGCCGATGAATTTTTGCAGGTCTTGAAAGCGATCTGGACCACCAACCCAGCCGAATTTCATGGAAAATTTTTCGAGCTGCCCAAGTCTTATATCTATCCAAAGCCAGTGCAGAAGCCGCATCCGCCAATTTATCTGGCAGCCTTTGCGCCGCCCGCAATGAAGCGGCTGGCGACCATGGCCGACGGCTGGAACCCGGTTGCGATTCCCGCTGCCGGCATGGCACAGATGTTCGAAGGCATCCAGCAGATGGCAAAAGCGGCCGGCCGCGATCCCTCGACCCTTGAGATGGTGGTGCGCGCGAATCTGGATATCAGTGAAAAGCCATTGGGCAACGACCGAATGATCTTTACGGGAACGCTCGACCAGATCGCCGGAGACGTGAAAGAGTGCGCAAGGATTGGCGCTCACGAACTCTTCTTTGATCCCACGTTTACGACAGGAGGCCAGTCGCTTGGCCGGTGGTTGCAACTGCTTGAACAGATGAAAGGATTGAGTTGAGTCATCATGGGCACTTCGGTCTCTGTACAAATCGCACAGCCGCGCACCTTGGCAGCCGTTCGTCGCCAAGTTCGCATTGGGCAAATCGGAGCAGCCTGGAAACCGGCTCTCGATAAGGTCTGGGACTTCCTCCGCCAGACTCCCGGACTCCGCACCGATGGCCACAACATCTTTCTTTATCACCATCCGACAGCGCGCGCATCACCGATGGACGTTGACTTTGGTGTCGAGGTATCTCGCACGTTTGAGCAGCAAGGGGAAATCTCTCTCGCGACTACTCCTGCGGGAAAGGTCGCCAGCGCCCTGCACATTGGCCCCTACGACCGAATGCGCGAAACTCACGATGCCATCCACGCCTGGGCCAAGGCGAACAAGATGACGTTTGCAGGAAAGTCCTGGGAGATTTACGGCGACCCGGCTGACGATCCGTCCAAGACCGAAGTTCGCATCGAGTACCTGCTGGCGTGAGATCCGCTTTGGATGAAGTCAATCCAGGCTTTCGAGCTCCGGCGCTGCGCGGCGAAATAGCGACTTCATTCCCATTATGAAACTTGCGTAAGAGATATTGTGCTCCGAATCATTGTCTGTTCGACCAGATTTCCCAGACACTGACTGCAGGGCCCGTGGTGTAATGGAAGCACGACACTCTGTCCAAGTGGTAGATGCGGGTTCGAATCCCGTCGGGTCCATTCTCCCTTCTGTGGAGAAAGAGCTAGGGGAGAGAATGCAGAGATAATCTCCCCCATAAGTAACTTGACTTGTGCTGAGGAACACTCAATACTGAAAGTGGACAGAGTGCCGCAACACCACGTTTTTGGATGGCTCCGGAGTTCTCGGAGCCATTTCTTTCTCTTCGATTTGATCAGCGTACTCCCGGCACCCGAATCACACTCGCCCGGCAATCCCTCAGATTCTTGCAAGCGACAGCTTTCAAATCTTTGCTCATGCAAAACGAGACAGCCGTCAGATAGTTGTTCCCGCAACTCACAGTCATCTCCTGAGCATTCAAGGCTGGGTTGGCGCGTACAAATTCATTCTTCACTTCCTGCGGCGACATGGAGAAGCTTTCGCTCTGGGCTGTGAACCGTTCCGGCACTCTAACCGAAGTGAACGCTCGACGCAGAAGTCTGAAATATTCTTGGGCATCGAGTCCGCTGCACGTTCCGTGCGTCGTCCATTCATGGGCAACAAGGCCGGTATCCGGCATGATGTCCCGCATCTGCGATGGATCTGATAGCCCAGGAGCGTTCGAACATTTTTCCGGATAGCCATCTACATACTGCGGCCAGAGACCATGAACCACAAATCCATGATGCCCCGACTGGCACTCTGGCTTGTCGGCATGGGAATGGCAGAACTCCGGCGACCACGAGAGCGTTAACAGGTAATAGTCAAACACTCCCGGCTCTCCATGGTTGGCCGAGCGCGAATGTCGGTGCTGCGAGAAGCCGAACGCTACCAGCGGAATGCACGCCAACAGGAAGAGAATCTGAACCGTCGCTTTTCTCATAAATTCAATGCATCGATGCAACTCAATCTATACCAGGACGCCTCACACACAAGTAAAATGCTGCGCGGAGGTCTCTTCATGGCCCGCTCGCTATTGGGATCCTTTCTCTTTGGAACGGTCGTTCTCGCGACAGTCACAACCTGCGTGCTCGCCGACGATAAGCCTGCCGACAAATACACCGAGACCGGCACCGTTCTCTCCGTCGTTTCCAAGCACGGACATTTCTATCAGATCGCCAACGACAGCAAGGTCTACCTGTTCCTATGCACCAAGGTGAAGGGTCTTCAATTCGGCGAACCCGAATGCAAAGTCGACGGCAAGCCAATCGTGACCGGTGACACGATTCACTTTCGCATCGAGGGTGATTGGGCCTACATGCCACCCATTTCCGGCGAGTTCATGGAAGAGAAACTGCGCATCCTGGCGACGGAACTGAAAGTAACGCCGCCATTGCCTCCGGCTCCTGTTGCGTCGACGGCTCCGACAGGGAATGCCGCGAATTCAGCCACTGAGAGTGCCGTCGTAGTCGGTACGGGCACCCATATCAAGGGACAGAAGGGCGGCGGTTACTGGTCCACCAATCGGACTGTATCGGCGCCTGCGATCACGACAGCCAGCGGCTCGACACCTGTCATAGCGACCGCACCTGGGACCGCAATCCCCGTTACAGGCGGTGCACCCGTAACTGTCATGCCTGTCGGACCAATGACCGGTGGTGTTGTCACAGGAGTTCCCGTCACAGGTGGCCCACCTGTTACCGCCATCCCGACCGGCCCCGTGACTGGAGTTCCAGTCGGTGGCGCTCCCGCCGGTGTTATGGTGCCCGCGGCACCGCAATGGGTTCACATTCTCCGCATTCAAACGGCCGGCAAGGTTTATCAGTTGGAGTGTTCCAGCAAGCCGTGCGCTGTTGGGGGCAAGGAGGTTGCGCTCGGAGACGCCCTCACGTTGCGCGTCGATAACAAGCAGCACGCCTACCTGTCCTCGAATCCTCAGGATGCACCTCAGCAGGAATACAAAGTCTTGGAAGTCAGAGCGGTTGGAACCGCGCCCGAGTCCCAGAAGCACTAGAACCGGAAGTCGTTCCGAGGTATCGCGCGTTAGAGGATTCAGTGCGCAAACCAATGCCGCTGGTATGATTCTCCAGCATGAAGCTGAGCGGCATCCTTCTTTTGCTGTTTACAACGATCCTTTCGGCGCAGACCGCGTCGCCAAGAAAAAAACAACTGCTCGCCATTGGCGAACAAAAAGGCTACCGCCACGAGGCCGTTTCCCACGCACTGGCCACCATCGAGCGCATGGGCCGTGAGAGCGGACTCTGGGACACGACCATCCGCACCGACACCGAAGCTCTGACGAAGAAGAAACTCGAATACAACGCGAAAAATCTCAACGACTTCGACGCCGTGCTCTTCTTCACCGGTGGCGAACTAGAAATGGATGCCCAGCAGAAAGCTGACTTCCTCTCTTTCATTCACGACGACGGCAGAGGTTTTGTCGGGGTCCACAGTGCCACCATCACCTTCACGGAGTGGCCTGAATATGGAGAGATGATCGGAGGCTACTTCGACGAGCATCCCTGGGGAACATTCGACGCTCCTATCCTCGTCGAGGACCCTGCGTTCCCCGGCATGCAGCAGTGGCCGCGGTCGTTCGTGTTGCGCGACGAGATCTATCAACTCAAGGATTACTCGCGCGAAAAAGTCCGTGTGCTGATGCGCCTCGACGCCACCAAACTGGATCTGAAAAACAAAAACGTTCACCGCCACGACGGAGATTTCGCAGTCACCTGGGCAAAGACTTACGGGAAGGGCCGCGTGTTCTACTCAAGCCTCGGACACGTCACCGAAAACTGGGATGACCCCAATCTTCAGAAGATGTACATGGAAGCGATCAAGTGGGCGTTGGGCCTGGTGAATGCTGACGCCACGCCCCGGCCGCTGCGCCCATAAGCGGCTGGAGCAGCTTTTTCTACACTGACTCCAATACAGTCTTCAGTTCTGCGAATGAAAGAACGACTATGTCCGCGCCTGAATCCAGAAGTGTCTGCGGGCCGAACGTAGTTGTAATCGCAGCGGCAAAGCATCCAGCAGCCTTAGCTGCCCGCAATCCATTCATGGAATCCTCGATGACCCAGCAATCCTCTGGCTTCAGGGACAAGTCTGCCATAACCATCTGAAAAACTTGCGGATCAGGCTTCGGACGATGCGAACGCCCGCTGTCCATGATTGACTCGAAGGGATTGCCGATCCCCAACAACCGCAGCGCCGCCTCGCGGTTGCGCGCCGTAGCCGACGTCGCCAGCGCAATTCGATACCGCGACTTGGCCCACACCACGAATTCCGCCGCTCCAGGAACTGTCTTCATCTCATGTTCGAGCTTTTCGAAGACCTGGTGCTTCCGATGCAGTAACTCGGCAATCTCCGCTGGCGAACGACCCTGCTCGCTCATGATCTGGGGCAGCATGGTTGCATCGGGACGTCCCTTGTAGCTGTCATACACCGATTCCGGCAGTACAATCCCAATCTCGCCGAAGGCAATTTCTTTCGCGCGCTTGTGCAAGGGCTCGGAGTCAATCAGCACTCCGTCCATATCGAAAATCAGCGCTACGGGACGTTTGAGGATCACGTTTCTCTTAAGATTCCATTCGTGGGGATTTGCTTCTCGCACCACTCCAGGAATTGACGAAACGCTGCCCCGCGATGGCTGAACTTCGATTTCTCCTCCGCACACAGCTCTGCAAAGGTTTTCTGGATCTGTGGAAAATAGAAAAGCGGATCATATCCGAAACCGTTCGAACCGCGCGGCGCGTCAAGAATGATGCCTTCCGCCACTCCCCGAAATGTGGCCAGCGTCTGCCCATCCCGCGCTGCAGCCAGAATGCAAACGAACCGTCCGGTCCGCTTCTCAGGAGGAACACCATTCAGTTCCCGCAAGACCCGAAGATTGTTTTCCCCGTCATCCGTGTTCGCCTCGGCAAGATGAGGTTGTTCTGCGGCATAACGCGCCGAATGTACCCCGGGAGCGCCGCCCAAGGCATCGATCTCCAATCCGGAGTCATCCGCGACAACAATCTCTCCCGGCACATACTGGCTGTATTCCTCAGCCTTCTTGCGCGCATTTTCTTCAAACGTTTGCCCATCCTCAACGACGAGTGGCAGGGAAGAGAAGTTCGGAATGCCGGCGATCTCAATGCCATGCACGCTCGCCGCGCCGGCAAAGTCCCGGAGTTTCCCCGGATTCGAAGTCGCAATGAGAATCTTTCGTCTCATGAGGAGAGGGTCTGAGGACGTCGGGTTCTGCGTCGCCGACTAGTCCGGATCCAGACACATACTGCAAGAACAGTCACTAGCGAAATCCATCCCCCGGTCGTCCGGTCCCATGTCCGCACAAATGTAACTTCTACATGATTCATTCCAGCTGCAACGGGTACCAACATTTGTCCGGTCCCTTCGCGCTCGCTCGTCGCTGCCGGAAGCCCGTTCACCTGCACGTGCCACGCCCGATATAAGAACAATTTGAGCGCGACCTGGTCCGCTGCCGACGCCTGTACCGTGAACTCCCTCGATTCTGCATCCCAACGCTGTACTCGAATGTCAGCGCGCGCCGGACCAATGACGGTTACCTTGCGTGCGTCCTTGTCGATCGCCGACGCGTCCGCTCCCAGAGGAGTGTATTCGTCCGTTCCTTCGTATCCCGCGCCGGTCGCCATGTTGTCCTGCATCTCGCGGAGATCGGCCGCGTTGTCCCACCAGGGAGCTTGAACTCGATCCCAGGCAGCAACAATGACGAGCAACGACACAAGGCAGACCGCAGCTCGCATCCACCAGCGCCGTATCGCGATCGTGATAAAAGTGCTGAAGATCAGGCTCAGGCAAAGCAGCCATCGCCAGGGAAACTGCATGAACAGCATCTTCGGCAGGACGTTCCACAAAAACAGCGACGCAGGAAACATCAATCCTGTGCACACGATCGCCCAAATCGACAGAGCGTTCCACACGTCGCGCCTGGACTCGCGCCACAGTCTCCCTCCAGCCGCAGCAGCAAACACAACAGCCATTTCGAATACAGCAATCCACGAGATGATCCGGTTAAAGGCGTCGTGATCCGCATCCGTCGTATGGATGAAGAGGAAGTTGTCCGCCGGACGCGATCCCGCCGATACCGCCTGCGCGATATCAATCCATCTCTGTTCGTAAATTGCCGGCATCAGATAAAACGCCGCCAGGCATGCTCCGAGCGCCACTGCTCCGGCAGCAACCAGCAACATCTGCAGCGATCTACGTCTCCATGCAAAGAAGAGCACCAGCAGGCCCAGGGAGTAGTGAATCATCACGGCCGCTGGTGCGTTGGTGAGCCACGCTGCCGCAAGCACAAAGCCGAGAGGCACTATCGTGCGGCGCTCTCCGTCCGCGGCTCTCAAAACCAGCAGCACCAGCAGTGGCACCAGGCAACTGGCCAGCATCTCTGCAAATGCGCTGCGCCAATAGACGATCACCAGGTGGTAGGGATTTGCCGCGTAGAGCACCGCTGCAAAGATGGCGTCCTTTCGCCCGACCCATCGTTGCGCTAGCAGGAACATCGAAGCGCCCGCCATCACCAGCACGATCCAGATGTAAACCGGAGAGGCGATCGCCCACGGAACAATCGCGCTAATCGCCGAACCCAGCGTCCAGGACGCCGGTGGATAGAACACAAACCTCGGCTCTCCGTAGGAGAAGTGCGCCAGCGCGGCCCATCGTGGATAGAGAATCCCATGCTTCCATTGCGCCAGGACTTCCAGCCACGAGTACAAGTGAAACTCAACATCGTGACCTGACGGAGTTCCGCGGAAGAAAAATGGAAGTTCGACAGTGAAGGCGGCTGCCGCGATAGCGAGCAAGGGTGACCAAAGCAACGAGCGCAAGTTTCCGTTCACCGGCGGAACAGTTTCGCCCAACGTCGTGCGTGAGGTGTTCAGGGAATCCTCGAGCCTGATCGGATGATTGCGGAAAACTCTAAGCTGAACAGTCTACATTTAACCCAGAATTAATATTGCTGAAACCATCGCGCAACGCTCACGCGATACCGTACTCGCATTGGGGTGGAACAGACCGCGAAGAATTGAAGACCCGCACCAGAGACGGGGTTCGGGTTCTTCAATTCTTCGAAAGATTCGCCCCGGAAGCCTCTCACTCCCAAACGTGCTTCCCGTCGCACTGCCCAATCCAATCCCTGCCCAGATAATTCTTCGCCGATGACCGCACGAGAGGCTTTTTTTGCTTGAATCATCCCGCGAGAACAAAAGCAGTCGCCATGCCTGTCCGCGAACGAAGCGAGCGTAGCGATGGTGCTCTTGTATCGCCGAGTAGGTACAACCGGGAAGGGCACGAGTTTATTCGTTCCGTTTCAGCTTCCCGAACGGTGCGGCTTTAGCCGCTGAGGGCCACTGCTGCACCAACTTGTTGGAACACCAAGACGAGTCTCTGCACTTGAGAACAGGCACTCAGGAATTGTTCTTGGAAATCTGGCGCGCACGATTCAAGCCGGGCGCCTGGAAGACTTTACTCCGACGCGACTTCTTGCGGATTCCGCTGATGTTGCAGCTCGGTCAGGAAATCATCCTGCTGCAGGGAAGCGCCTCGCCGCAGAAGTTCCAGTAACGGATCTTCCATCTCTTCACCAGCATCCGCCTTGGACTTATCGGCTTCGTACTGCGCTGGATCGGCCACCAACGCTTTAGGTGAAATGCTGAGTTCCGGCATGGCGTCACGATTACTTTGCAGAAAGCTGATCACGTTGCCCACTTGCGCCCGCTGCTCGGACGTGCGGGAAGGGAACTCGACACCCATTCCGTGACCGGGATGCGCTACCCGTACCACTCCGTCGGTGTGAACTTCCATTTCTTTCGTCTTCAGGCAGAAATCGATCAGAGCGCCTTCTGGGAAAGGCGCATCGGTTTGCACGTAACATCCGCCCAGACTCAGATCGGTAAGTTTGCAGTGCGGCACGGTCTCATCCTCGAGTGTGCCGTTGGCCACGGCGGCTGCTCTCAACCATTTCTTGAGATCTGCCGACACGTTCTCTGGCACATCAAGAAAGTGAACCCCTGCCTGTCCATTCGGATTTGTCCATGCCACCTGCCCGTGGGCATCGACTTTGAGCGTTCCATCCGGCAGTTCAAACTTGAACGCCAGCAGTGATCCCGCTACCTGGGGCTCTGCTGTCAGCACGTCCATGCCGGTTTCAGAAAGGTCCAGCAGGATTCCGTCAGCTTTCCTGTTGTCGGGAAGAGTAACTTCAACCGGTGCCTGCACCGGAACCCTGAATGCCCTCCGCCGCTCGCGATTCAGCAGAGCCGCCACTGCGCGCAGTCCAGCTCTCGCCGCGTCTTCGGAAACAGGCTTATAGAGAACAAAATGGGCACCACCGCTGAGAATTTGCCGCACCTTCGCGGTGTCGGCTACCAGGGCAATGCTGAGCGCTCCCGAACCCACCTTCTGCGCCTGCTGCAGAACATCCTCCGCCGCCTTCTGGTCGTCAAAGTCCACGACCAGCGCGTCGAACTTCTGCTGTTGGATGCGCGCAATCGTAGTCTCGGGATCGCTGGAGCGGTCCAGTGCGATCCCAAAACTCGACAGCACTCTCCCCAACACGTCTGCCGCGGAGTCGTCGGTCGAAACCAGCAGTGCCTGAAGATTCATAGGTCGATCGGATTGCCGTTCCTACGCACGGCTGAGTTTACGGCCAGCGAGGAGCTGCAGGCCGCGACGATTTGGAGGAGCTGGCATTGCTGGAGCCGGCACCAGCTTTCGCAGCCATTGAATCGGCTTGAGCCAGCGCATCGTCTCCTTCTGCCAGTACAACGTTGTCTTCTTCGTCGCTCTCGGCCAGCAGCGGAGCTACTTCCCGCAGCTTTTCCGCAGCCTGCTGGAGCATCTCGATCTGTTTGCCAAGTTGGGCGTATTTCGCCTGCTT
>AR_comb_assmDRAFT_10014184_pt1 | contig 12298 bp, 16 predicted proteins | sample ArasoioldDNA_FD_10543 | JGI IMG/M metagenome (IMG submission 10543) | reverse complement strand
TGTTTGTACGCCTCCTCGATCGTCGCGGCGGTGAGGATGTCGTAGCTCGGAGCGGCTCCGCCCTTATATTTCCCGACGCTCTGCGTCGCCCTGGTACCACCGCCAGACCCGTTCGACCAGCCGGTCACGTCGGACGCGACGAGCCACCCCGTGTTTCCGCTGATGACGCCGATCGAGACGGCTCCGAGCGCGTCCACCGTGTTCTGGAAGATGATCGTGACGTCGGCGAGGACGTCGCCTTCGCTGCCGGCGGTGACAGTGACGGTGAACGACGCGGGGCCAGCCGCGTTCACGAGCGGCGACCCCGACGACCCCATCGTCTGTTTCGCGCCATACCCGAACGGCAACGCTTGGAGGGTGAGCGTCCCGATCCACCGATTCTGGAGGTCGTCAAGGAAGTCATACGCGCCGTCGAGGACTCCGCCGAGCAGCTTGTACGTCGTTGTTTTCGACGACCCGTTCGGCGTCACCACGAGATCAGTCGGCGCATACCGCGAGGATTTCGCGAGGACATAGGCGATGGCGGAGAGTTTGGATGCGAGGTCGTCCTTCGACGAGCCGATGATCCGCATCGGAAGCGTGATCGTCCGCTGCACCCTTCCCGCTGAGAGGATCGCGTCGATGTCTTCGAGGCGGTACCCGCCCTGCGTGATCACGTCCTGGATCGCAGAGCCGCCCCAGTCGGCGCCGGATTGGATGGAGTAGCCGGTGGCGGTGCCCTGGTTGAGCTGTTGGTTGAGCCCGGTTGGTTCGAGGACGACGGAGAGCGCCACCTAGTGGCCGCCTGCGCGTTTCCGCCAATCCGCTATGACTGCGCGGCCGACCTGCGCGGCGACGCGGCGCTGCGTCGTCGCGTCTGACAGGTCGGCGCCGTGGATCGTCACGAACACGTTCGGAGACGCCATCGCCACCGCCCGCGGCGCGGCTCGATTCGCAGTGGCTACATGACCGCCAGGGACCATACCCGACACGCCGTGGCCGATGTCGCTCACCAATCCGCCCGCTCCACTAAGGAGACTCGTGAACCAGCCTGGAGGGCTCGGCCAGTTGATCGAGATGTCGAACGGAGCCTCGACGATCTTCACGATCTCATCCCAGATCGTACCGACCTTACGCTTCACCCAATCCCACGCCTCGCCGATGCGAGTCTTCAGCCAGTCCCGCGCCGTTCCAGCGGCAGAACTGATCTTCTGAACGAACCCCCTCGCGACGTCGGCGATCTCGTGGCCCCACCACTTGACCCAACTGAACGCGGACGCGCGGACCGCGTTGAACGCTCGCCGCCCCGCGTCCTTGAAGATCTGGACGAAGAAGTCGATGATCCGGCCGCGCATCCCGCTGTTCATGATGCCGCGGAGGATCTGCTGTCCGATCTGGATCCCCTGCTTCGTGAAATGATGGCGATTCCACCAATCGATGAATGGTTGGAGGACACCGTCGACGGTGCGGGGGAGGATCTTGAAGACGCCGGGTCGGATCTCGACGGGGTGGCGATCCGTCTCGCCGAACAGGAACCCGACGAAGCGGTGCCACCAATCCGCGACCATGACATGGAACGACGAGTCTTCGAACGCGACGTGGAACGCGAGCCGGATCGGCTTCGAGAGAACCTCGGCGACGCGGTCGACGAACTGGCCGAGCAGTTTCGTGCCCTGCGTGTCGATCATCCTGAACGCCTGCCCAAGCGGAAGCTTGATGACCTTGTCGAGGAACAGGAGCGCCGTCTCCGCGGCGTGTCCGAGCTCGATCAGGTAGGGGAGGAAGCGTTGCGCGAGCAGCGTCGACGTGCGGTGGAACATCGAGCCGAGCGTGTCGACGATCCCCGAGAACCCCTTGAGGTGGATACCGCCCTCCGCGGCGCGTTTCGCGGCGATCGCGAATCCGACTCCGAGACCACCAAGCAGGCCGACGAGGAGCGTGACGGGAGCGACGAGGTCAGCGACGATCGCGACCAACGTCCCAAGGATCGACGCTAACGCTTCTGCGGCGAACACGACGACCATCGCCGCCGCCGCGAGCGCCACCAACCCGATCCCGAGCGACGAGATCGTCGCGATCAACGCCTGTCCGACGGTGCCGGCCTGCTCGAAGTTCTTCGCGAAGTCGGCGCCCGCCTGGATCGGCGCGAGCATCGCCGACGCGAGGTTCCCGAAACCACGGACGATCGACCCGATCGGGCCGCGGTCGCCGATGTTCCCCAACGCGTAGCGGAGCCTGCCGAGGCGATACGCGAAGCTGTTGTGGTTCGTCTCGTCGCCGAGGTTATGACCCGCCATCGTGCCGGCGTGGTCGAGATCCTCAACCGCCAGCTTCGCGAGCTCCAACTTGAGCAGGGTGTCGCCGAGGCTCGCCTCGACGACGATCGTCACGTCGTTCGCCACTAGTTCTCCTCATGCATCGGGAGGCGCTGCCAACCAGGCGGCGGCTCAGAAGGCGCATACTGAAACGGATCCTCATCCTCGACGCCCTCGACGAGATAGTTGAACCCGACCGGGTCCTCCCACCACTTCTTACTGTCGGTCTCGTGGCGGATCAGTTGGCTCGTCAACCAGTCGACCAGGACGACGGGAAGCGCATCGACCTCGACGGGAAGGCGGCGGAAGTAGCGCGCCCAGAGGTAGTAGACCCGCTGGGCGCTCAGGCTGGGGGGCGACTCCCAGCCTTCTCCGTCAAGTGCTGCGTCAACCGCTCCAACGCGGAGAAGCTGAGGACATCGTCATCCCACAACCGGACGAGTACCTCGTCGGCTGGTGGGCCGCCGTTCTGCTGGCCGAGGAGACCGGCGAGCGCCTTGATCAGCATCCGCGCCGCGTCGTCCATGTCGACGACGTCGCCGGCGTCGGCGTGCGCCTGCATGTCGCGGGCGTGGCGTTCCTGTTCCTGGAACAAGCGGATGCGGCTCTTCGTCAACGGGAGGACGTCGTAGCGGTGTTGGACGCCGTCGCCTTCGTTGATGGTGACGGTCTCTCCTACCGGCGTGGTGACGTCGAGTTGGTAGTCGGACATGCCCTGCCTCTTCTTTCTGGTCGTCGTACGACCCCTAGACTTGGTAAACTATGGGCATGGGGCAACCACGCCCGATCAAAGAACGATTCTGGGAGAAGGTCGACAAACGCGGTCCGGATGAATGCTGGAACTGGACAGCGTCACAATGTGAGGGATACGGGCAGATCGGATACCAAGGCCGACCTCGACGCGCCCACCAGATCGCGTGGGAACTGATGGTCGGCCCACGAACGCCGGGGCTCGTAATCGACCACCTCTGTTTCAACCGCCTGTGCCAGAATCCCGCGCATCTGGAGGAAGTCACCCAAGGCGAGAACGCCAGACGTGGGCGTGTGCGCCGCAAGCCTCAGAAGAGGAAGACGCACTGCCCGAAGGGCCACCCCTACTCGGGCGACAACCTACTCCTCACGAAGCAGGGCTACCCCTACTGCCGCGAATGCAACCGAGCAAACGCTCTGCGGTACGCCCGCCAGAAGCGATCCGAACGCCGACTAGCTGACTGAGCTGTAGCTCGTGACCCCATTACACAGGGTTATCACGTAGCTCGGGCTGCCGCCGCTGCTGCGGCCGAAGGTGACGGGGATCGTCGCGCCGTGGCGGATCTTGTGCTGAAGCGCGTCCGGAGTGAGATCCGAGTAGACGGCGTTCCCCTCGATGAACAGCTTGTACGGGTACGAACCCGTGATGAACTGGGTACTGACCCACGACGCCTTGACCGTGAACGATGTCCCGGCGAGGAGCGCCGCGATGTCGTCGGTGTCGAGGTTCCGCGTCGAGAGCTGCACCGTGAGGCGAAGATCGACTCCGGTACGGTCGACGATGTCGGGGTACATCGACCCGCTGAGCGTCCGGTCGAAACTGACGGGGTTATCGAGGGTGAAGCCGAAGACGGATTGCGTGGCGCTGTTCGTGAGCCACGTCGTCGGCTGCGTCATGTGCGACCGGAGGAACGGTTTCACGGTCAGCGCGTCATACGTCGGCGAGAGCGCCGGGTCGGCTTCCTGCGCCGTGTAGAGGTTATGGCCGGTGACGTTCATCGTCATCACCTCGCCATCAGCCTGCACCTGGATCTGCTCGGGGACACACCCCCGCTGGAGGATGAAGACGGACTGGTCGGGGTAGACGATGTGGCGCTGCAATGATCGGACCTGCGTGTTCGTGGTGCCGGCTGTCCACACCCACCGGTTCGTCGACGCCGGCATGATCGTCCCACCAGGATCGGTGATGACGCCGTTCCCGGCGGTGTACGTCCCGAGGCCGTGACATGCATGCATGTACAGGCCGAACAGGTTCGGGTAGAGACGGAGGTTCGCGCCCCACTCTCCTGGGTCGTACCCGACCTGGTCGGGCTGGACGTTGTCGGAGAAGCCGCGGAGCTCGTCCGAACGGTCGTCGAACAGGACGGGGACGCGCCACGAAGCCTCCGTCAACGGGTGATAGAACGTCGTCGCCGACACGGCGCTCGGGTTGTTCTGCCCGTTCGGCGTCGTCTCGATCGCGTTTTGGACGTATCCACCAGCGGCAGCCATCTACTCCTCCTTCTTGTCCGCCGGGGCGGCTTTGACGTCCTTGATCAAGAGCGGGAGTCCCTTCTTGATCAGGGCTTCCCACTCTTTCCGAGTCAGCGGTGTCGCGTCGAGTTCGCAAGGGACGACGACGCCGTGATCCGCGAGTTCCTGCGGTTCCTGCGAGCCGGTCTTGTCAGGGTCGGGGATTAGCATCAGCGTCATAATCGGCGTCTCCTATGCGATGGACGAGTCGATAACGGTTCGTAGCGTGGCGACGGTCTGCCATACAGCCCGCGTCGATTCGATCTGTTCGAACGGTTCGATCATCGTTACGCGCGAGAATCGGCACACGCCGGGACCGTTCGGGTCGATCATCCGGTTCGCGTCGAACGCGGCGACCAGGCGACTCGTGAACACGTCGTCCTGCTGCTGCGCATCTACCTGGCCGGCGATCTGCGCGTAGATCGTGATCGTCCAATCGACGCTGTGCGTTTCCTGGCCGAGTGCTTCGGTGCCGATGCCTTCGCCGTAGACGCTGACTTCGGGCGCCGTGACCGCGCCGCGGCGGATCGTCGCGTACGGCATGTTGTTCGCCGCTTCGACGGTGCCAGGGTCGTACTGGTTGACGCGTAAGAGTTCGGGGATCGTGTTCAGGACTGCGGCGATGCCGGCGCGGACGGATGGGAAGTCGAGGGGAGTCGCGGTCACACGAGTCCCGCTTTGGCGAGCGCCTTGTCGATCTCGACATCCATGATCAGCGGCAGCTCGGCCTCGAGCCTAGTCGCGCCGCGTTCGAAGAAGTATTGGGGTTCGACCCTGCCACGACTCGCGCCCGTGTGAGTGTGGCGCTCTCCGGTGCCCTGGTCTTGCCACCGCATGATGTAGGCGTGCGGACCGCCGGCATAGATCTTCGCGGCGGCCGTGTTCGACAAGCCGCCGACCGACGAGGAGCGGATCCCTGCACGGCCGATACCAGTCTTGACGGGGGCGCCTCGGCGGACATAGGTGCGGCCTTTCGCCGCTGCTTTCCCGACGGCTGTCCTGATCGCGCGTCGCGCCTGCGTCTCAGTGAACGCCGTCAACTTCTGTTCGAGGCCGTGCGTGTCGACGTGGACGCCGAGCCTCATTCGACGCGGACCTTGTCGTAGTCCGAGAGCATCGCCTGGACACGCGCCGGGAGTTGCAACTGGTTCACGACGGCCGACAACGCCTCGCCCGGCACCTGGTAGTAGATGTGGAGCCAATCGAGGACCGTCTCGATACAGCCATGCTCGACGTCCGGCGGGACGCTCGGGAATCCCCACGTGCCCGTCACCGACGCTTGGCAGTGGACACCCGTCGGCGCGTAGCCGGGAGCGACGGGCGCGACGAGGCGGATCGATGTGTAGACGCCGTCGGGAGCTCCGATCGGAAGCGGCTGGTACTGGCTCGCCTGGAGCGTAGTCCCGGTCTGGCCGAGCTGCGTGTTGACGGCGACTATGGTGATCGTCTGCGCGTCGTAGCGGCCGAAGTTGATGTCGGCATACCCCGCCTGCCACGTGATCGGGAACGTCCTGAGCGTCGACCCGACAGCTGCCGACTTGAACTCGCGGTACGCGAGGATGCGGGTGGTGGCGCTGTTGATGCAGAACCGGATCGCTTCGTCCTGCGTCGGATCCGTAGAGCGGATCCCGCTGCCCTGTTCCTTCACCCGTTCGACGGTGGTGAGCGCGTTAGGGAGGAGCGTCGTCGGCACCTAGAACCCCGTCCTAACTTCGAACTCGCCGGCGTCGACGTGCTGCGGCTTACTGGTAGCGTCGAGGAGCGTCCACTGTCCGACGTAGACGCCGGGGACGAGCGCGGCGAGGTCGGACGATCCGAGGTCGTAGCGGACAGCGCCCGCCGACGGCGTGACGATAACTCCGTTAGTTTCGAACTTGTTCGTCGTGTCGTACGCCTGGCGGAGCGCGAACAGGACGCCGGTGTATCCGGTGAGGTTCACGACGCTCCCCGATGGATCCTTGATGATCGCGGGGAGGCTCGGCTGTTGATCACCGACGTAGAGGACGCTACGAGCCAAGATGCCACCTCATGCGTAGTAGGAGTCGAATCCGAGTCGCTGCCACGCAGCGGTGCTCTGGGCGGACGAGTCGACGTTGTAAAGGTTCGAGTCGGTCTTGATCGTCGTGAACATGTAGCGGCACACGCCGGGGCTGGTCGTTCCGCACCCGTCGAGGTAGACACGAATGCTGTCCCACCACGCCGCCTTATCCGTGTGGTTCTGGCTGGTGGCGCCGTCGGCACAGGCGATCTCTCCGATCATCCAATCCTTGTTCCGAGCGACTGCTTGGGCGCGGACGTCGTCGAGGAGCGTCGCCGCGACAGTTCCGTACTGGACGACGCCGCCACTGAGATTGTTGTAGACGTCACTCCCCACGAGTTCGTAGTAGCTAGTCCCGGCCGGCGCGGGGCTCGACCCGAGGTCGGGGTCGTAATCCGTGTACGACTTCCCCGGTAGCGGCGAGTTCACCGATCCGTTCGTGAACATGCGATCCCAGCCGACGTACGCCATGATGATCGGACCGCCGATGAATGCTCCCGTGACGGAGTGGACGCTCGCGCCGAGGCTGTCGAGCAGGACGCGGAAGTGGCGGAACGCGTCGATGAACTGTTGCGTCGTTCCGAGCGGATCCCACTGCGGGACGGTCACCTCGTGGCCGTAACAGATGATGAACGGGTTCGTGGTTGACCATCGCCCGCTGTTGACGATGTTCGTGACGGTCGTCGTGAACCTGGCGTCATAGGTGCCGCTGATCGCGGCGGCGTAGGATTCCGTCGCGGGGTCGTTCTGGAGCGCGCGATACGAGGCGGTACGGCCAAGGTCGAACTGACTGATATGGGCGCCCGTGTTCACCCAGTTCGTCGAGATGTCCGCGTTCTGTCTCAGGCCGTGGAAACTCCGACCGATCAACGCTTCGACGGCAGCTACGTCCGTGCCGCCGAGCGCCTGGTTCGAATATCCGAGGACGCAGACGTCCGTGGGGGCGTATGAGAATCGTGGAATGCCGGTGTCTCCTACGAGAGCTGAGCCCGTCGATCCGACGGCGACGAGGCCGGTATCGCCTACGCTCGTACTGCTCGTGTCGCCGACAGTGACGTACCCAGTCGCCGGCGTCGTGATCAGCGTCGGCGTGACCGCGGCCGTCGTCGGCCGCGCCGAGGGGAGGATGATCCGGGAGCGGCGGTGACGCCGCGGCCGGAACGCTGCCTGGTCGACGACGGTGACCGTCCGCGGCGGATTCCCCGTGACGATCACGGGCCGCGGAACGATGACACGACCCGTTCGTGGCCGTCTTCGCTGCAGCGCGGCCGAGTCGACGACGGTGACTGTCCGCGGCGGCGTGACGATTACCGCGAACGGGTGCGGAGCGATGACAGCTCCACCACGACGGCGCTGCAGCGGCGTTCGCGCCTGGACGACGACTGGTCGCGGAGGAGCGACGAACACCGCCTGCGTGACCGCGGCGAGTGATTGCCGCTGCGGCCCGATGACGAGGCTCCGCCGCTGCCTGCGCGGCGAAGCGGCTTCGACGATGCTCGTCGTCTTCGGCGGAGCGACGAACGCTGCCTGCACCGCCGCAGCTAACGCTTGGCGCTGCGGCCCGATGACGACGCTCCGCAACCGCCTGCGAGGCGTCGAAGCCTCGACCAGTAGCGTCGTCCGTAGCGGCCCCTGGTATGGCGTGAACGCCGCTAGCGCCGCCGGTCGCGGCGCGATCACCCGTCCCGATCGCTGCCGACGCGGCGCAGACGTGTCGATGATGGTGACTGTCCGCGGCGGCGTGATAGTCACCGCGAGCGCCTGCCGCTGCGGCAGCGTTACATCCGCGTCGCGACCCCCGTGGATGCGCTGCGGATAATGCGACTGGACGACATGGACCGTCTGCGGAGGAAGACCAGTCGGCGCCGCGACGACGCTCGCCGCGAGCTGGAGCCCGCCGAGGATGATCGGCTTCGACGGGAAGCGTCTTCCAGTCCTAGCCATCTACCACACCGCCGGCGACGAAGGAGCCACCGTAATCACCACGGGCCGCGGCGGAGCGACGAACGGAGCCGCCACCACGGGGGGCGAGACGTTCGAGAGATCCTCGAAGAACCCGATCGGCGACGTCCACGGGCCAGGCGACCAGATCGGCGGTCGATACGTGTCGTCGAGAAGATTCGCCGGCAACGGGACGCCATCCGGACGGAACACGACGATCTGATCGAGAATCCCACCACTGTCCGACAAGAACGTCGGCGCGCTCGTCACCGTCGTCGCCGCACCAGCCGGCATGATCCGATATTCGGTGTATTGGTGCAGGAACGGCGTCGTCACTCCGGCCACGGGTCCGTCCTGGAACTCGGTGAAGTTCGTCGACGGCGTCCCCGTCTCGCCCTGCGCACCAGCCCCGATATGGACGACCTGGCCGATCGCGAGTTCGCCGCCATCCACATTCCCGCGCGTCGTCACCGTCGGCTGCGCCGTACCGAACTGGCCGCGATTCGAATGCCACTGATCCGCGACTTCCTGCGCCACTCCCGAGACGCCCATCGCTGCTAGGCAATGCCGCGTCGGAGACTGGTTGTAGTTCAACGTCCACGTCGCCGGACCCGTGACGCCCGGAAAGAGCGTTGATGCGTAGATCTGGATGATCCACCCATCCCCGTTCTGGACGCCAGACATGAGGGGATAGATGATCGCGGTGAATCCGATCCCCTTGTCGTTCGTGATCGACGTGATATTCGTCGCCGAGGCGAGCCTCGTCGACGCGATAATGAAAAGCGTGTCGCCCTGCGGGACGTCCGCGTTCTGCGTGATCGTGTCAGACGCGCTAGTGGCGGTACTGGTGACGGTCGTCGCCGCCGAGTATGGGGTACCGATAGCCACTCAGTAGACCGACTCCACCGTGTAAAGATGCGCGGTCAGCGTGTTCGACGCGGAAGCGGCGCTCCACGTCAGATAGGTGCCGAGGTTCTGCTGTATCTCGACGTTGAAGCCACCAGACACGGCCGGAGCCGACGCGGGAAGGAACTGCCCGACCTTCGTGTTCGTCGCCGCGTCCGTCACCGTGAGCTCGCCGATCCCCATCACGTTCGCCGCCGTCGCGCCATATGCGTCCGACCGGCACGCGATGTCGACTTCGAGACGCCAGATCAGGTTCGCAGCGCCGGACGCTGTCGTGATCGCGGATGAAGCACACACGACGCCGTCAGCGTTCGTTCCCGCCGATCCGAGATGCACCTTGAACGTCATCGTCGGCGTGACCGTCGTGGAAAACTGTCCCCACGCTCGGATTCGGAGAGTCCGTTCGCCACGAAAGAACCTGGGCGGCAGGATGAGGTTCGGAGCGAGCAGCGTCTCCGTTGTCGTGTTCGCGACGGCGGTAAGCGCCTGGTTCTCGTACTGGATGCACTCGACCCAGGTGTTCTTACTCATGCCGCTACCTCACTCATCCCATTCGAAGTATGCGCGGGCGTTCACCGTCGCTGACGTGTTCACGCGGAGCGCGATGCCCTTCATCGACGTCGACGCCGTGTCGAACCCCGCCGGCTCGCGACCGAGCGGAAACTGGATCGTGAAGACACCCATGAACTGGGGCACGAACCACGACTTCATCGGCGTGAGCACGGTCGGCTCGGCCGTGTACTGACCCGAGACTGATGCCTGCGCGGTGACGCCGGCGTAGCCACGGATCTGGGTGATCGTCCCGACCGTTCCGGGAGTACCCGCCGTCGCCTGCGTCGACGCGCACAGCTCGACGACCGCGGGGACGGCGTTGTTCGTGACGCCGTCGAAACTGATTCCGAACTCGACCAGCACCGGAGGCGCAGCATTCGTGGGGCTGATGAGATTCAGGATCGTTTTCGCGCCAGTAGCCATCGAAAACGATGCCCCGGACGTACATGCGAATCCTGCTGCCATCTCTAACTCCTTATTGTCCGCGGAGCTTGATCGCGTCGATCAAGCCCTGTTTGTTGAGGGTTCCGGGGGTCACGCCGCGGCTGCGGGCGACGTCTCTCAGTTCGGCGATCGTGAGCGACTCGAAGTCTTCGACGGCTTGCGGCTCCTCGCCGGCTTCGGGTTCGACGGTGATGCGTTCCTCGCCGGGCGCCGCGGTTGCCTGCTCGACGCCACCCGATCCGAAACGAACGAACTGTGACTCGTCGACCTCTTCGAACAACGCTTCGCGGCCCTTCACGATCGACGAGTCGGCGGTGGCGAGGTCGCCCGCTGAGACCTGTTGGGGAGCTCCGTCGAGCATCGTCACGAACGATTCTTTCGCCCGATAAAACGTCGCCTTTTTCCGTGCCATCCCTCTTCTCCTCCTAGTGGCGGGTTGCTGTCCCTCCGGACGTGTACGCGTTAGTGAACGTCGACCCGTTCAGGGTGAACGTGTTCCCGCCTGTCCGGGTGACGACCCAGTTCCCGTTCGCTTCGACGGTGCCGCCGACGGACGCGACGGTGACGTTGCTGCCAGTCTGGAACTTGTGGCCGTTCGCGGTGAGTTGGATCAAGCCACCCGCATTCGCGGCTCCGGTGATGGCGATGCTGTACGTCTTGTGGCCGCGTTGGCCCTGCTGCTGGCTCTGCGCTCCCTGTCCCTGCTCGCTCACTTGCCGAGCCGGGGGATCGCGGGGTTCGGACCCTTCGAGAGCCGCGGCATCGGCGGAGTCCGCTTGACGATGCCTTTCCCCGTCGCCGGCTGCTTCGGGTGGACCTGGCCCGACACGACTGGCTTCTGCGCCATCTGATCCTCCTATGGGTAGGGGCGCCCCATCGTGGCGACGCCCCATATCCCCATTGGTTCGGTTTAGGTGGTTCCGGTCAGCGCGACGAACGCGTTGGCGGACAGCACCTTCGACGTGTTGCGCCAGTAGGCGTAGAGTCCTCGCTGGCCGATCGGCAGCCGGTTCGCGGCTCCGAAGATGTGCGGGATCAGCTCGACGTTCATGCCGATCCGGTCGACGATCAGGAAATAGTTGAAGTCGCCGACGATCATGATCTTCGTCGCGTTCACGACTGTCGCCTGCATCCCTGACGCCTCCCACGCACCCCGGCCGAGCAGCGTCGCGCCCGTGTTACCGGGAGTCGGCGCCTGCGTGACGAGGCCCTGCGACACGTACAGCCAGAGGGCTGCGCCGCCGGCGGTGTCGATCGCGCGGACGACGTTGTAGATACCGCGGTTCGCCACGAACGACTCGTTCGGGCGGAACCTTGGCGGGAGCGCCGCCTCCAACGCGTACAGGTTCGCGGCCGTCACCGTCAAGCCGGTAGAGGCGGCGACGGTGTTGGTGGTGCCGGTCACGAAGCCCTGCGGGAAGACGGTCGTGCCGACGCCGGTTACGAACTGGGCGCCTTCGAGCTCGTCCTTGCCGTCCTGGATCATCCGAGCCATCTCGGATTCGAGGGCTCCCCAGTCCTCCCCGATCTCCAGGGAGTAGGTGACCATCGTGTGTGCCTTCTGCACCTGCGCAGACGGCTGCACGAGCGTCGGGGACGCGTCGGCGACTTCCGTCGCCTCCGCGATGTACGTCGCCGTCACCGATGGAGACGTGACGCCCTGCCACGTGTTCGAACCCGAGATCGTCACCGTCCGCGCCAGGGCGCGAGCCGGGTTCACGACGAGGTTCGACGTCGGGATCAGAGTCGGGTCAAGCGCGAACGGGACAGCGAAACCACCGCCAGAACCTGCGGTGCTCAGGCTGGCACGCTCTTCGTTCGAGAGTGGCTTGCCGACGAGTGACTTCCCGAACGCCTGCCG
>AR_comb_assmDRAFT_10353578_pt1 | contig 12300 bp, 12 predicted proteins | sample ArasoioldDNA_FD_10543 | JGI IMG/M metagenome (IMG submission 10543) | reverse complement strand
CGCCGGCTTATCAATATGTGATCGTGCTCGGTCTGCTGCGCCTGCTCAGGTCTGGAATTGGCACGACTCGGAACTGCTGATCGAGGCGGCTAAGGTCTGCTCAGTGGGGCGAAGCGGAAGTACTTGGCACCGTCCGCTAAAGCGTGCTCATGACCCGACTCGGACATTACCGCATCGCAGCGATTGCATTGCATCCCTATTGGGCAGCTTTTCCCAACGGCCGCAGTTACTGCTTCTCCGACAGCGCTCGCGGCAAGACTGGATTGCCCGTCTGTTCAGAACAATCTCGAACTGAACCACGTCGCCTTGCACGGTCACGGGGTGACCTTATCCGGACGGCAGCCATTCGTGACAGACCTGCGAACTAAGGCGGTCTGTACAGCGGTGACACGAATCACCTTTCAAACGAAGATCAGGGATTGAGTTTCCAGATTGCGAAATTCAAAGCGGTAGCGAAGGTCACCCATGTTATTAGCGGCATAAGACAGAAAGCCGCGACTGCGTCGAGTCGATAGAAAGCAACGAAAGTTGCTACAATAACCAAAAGTTGTGGGATGATGTCGAGGAGACCCAGCAGCGGACTCCCGGCTGCAAAAAACATCCACGACCATGCCGCGTTCAATGCGAGCTGGGCCCAAAACAGGGTCAGAGCCCATCGACGCGCGCAGGTCACGGGGAGTCGCAAAATACGCCAAACCGCAAATGCCATCAGCAGATAGAGCGCGGTCCACACCGGGCCGAATACCCAACCGGGCGGGGTAAACGATGGCTTCGCAAGGCCAGCATACCAAGGCACGAGATTGGGGTAGGTGGCTAATTGGCCAGCAATCGAGGTGGCAGCAACTGCAAAGATCGCCAGCAGGCCGAAACCCAGGTTGCGACTCAAAATGGAGCGTTCAATCGCGTGCATGTTCCAGCTCATGCCCACGCGTCGAGTGCTTTATGCCGCGGATTTTCTCGTAAACCCGAAGAGCAGCTTTGCGCGCGTGATCGAGGTCAACGATCGGGAGGGGATAGTCCTGTCCCAATCTAACGCCCGCCCCCTCCAGCACCGCAGGCGCAGCGGTGAACGGAGCATGGATGTGCTCGTTGGGAAGACGCGCGAGTTCCGGAACCCATCGCCGAACATAATCGCCGTGCGGATCGAACTTCTTGCCCTGGCTGACGGGATTGAAAATCCTGAAGTAAGGAGATGCATCGGCTCCACTTCCAGCGACCCATTGCCACCCTGCGGCATTGTTGGCGAGGTCGGCGTCGAGCAAAGTGTCCCAGAACCACGCCTCACCCTCCCGCCAATCGATCCGCAGATGCTTCACCAGGAAGCTCGCCACGACCATCCGCACGCGGTTGTGCATCCATCCTGTACGCCACAGTTCACGCATGCCGGCATCCACAAGTGGATATCCGGTCTGTCCACGGTGCCACGCGTTCAGGTCGTCGGCGCTCTCTCGCCACGGAAAGGAATTGAATTCGTAGCGCCAGTTCTCTTCCGCAAGCTTCGGAAAGTGATAGAGCAGATGGTAGGAAAATTCGCGCCAACCCAGCTCGCTTAGAAACTTTCTGACCCCTTCTCGCTTCGAGGGCATTTCTCTTTCGAGCCCAAGCCTGGTCCATATCTGGCGCGGCGAGACTTCACCCCAATGCAGATGTGGTGACAGGCGCGACGTTGATTGCAGATCGGGTCGATCGCGGAGCTGATCATATTTTTCCAAATCATCATTGACGAATGCATCAAGGCGAGCCAGCGCGCCGGATTCGCCGGGCGTCCAGAGCTTTTCCCAGCCAGTGGCCCAATCGGGCTTTCCGGGACGCAAGGCCCACTCCTCCAATCGGTCGCCTGAGGGCGCAGATTTATCGATTGCGAGCTTGGGAGCTGGAAGTGGCGACGCAACAGGCTTTGTAAGGCTTGCGCGCCAATATGGCGCATAGACCTTGAACGGCTGACGACTGGCGGTCCTTACCTCCCATGGTTCGTGCAGCAGACTTGCGTTGAAGGTTTGCACCTCGACCCCGAGCTTTTGCAAACGAGTCTTCAACTCCTTGTCGCGGTTAATGGCGGCCGCCTCGTAGCAGCGGTTCCAGTACACGGCTGACGCTTGAAGTTCCTTGATCAGGACTGGGAATAGATCGGCTGGAGACCCCCTGAACAGGGTAAGGTGATCGAGATCGGCACGAAGCGCGTCAAGGCTATGGTGCAGCCACCATCTGCTTGCTCCTCCCAGCCGGGCGCGCGATGCGGTGGATCCTTCATCGAGAACAAAAACGGGGATGACCTTTCCTCTTGCCGACGCCGCGACAAGCGCCGGGTTGTCTCGCGTGCGCAAATCTTGGCGAAACCAGACGATTGTCTTCATCGGCATTTTCAGGTGTAAGTTTTATGCACGGAGCGCATGGCTCCTTAGCTGGATCGTCAGTCAAACGATATCCAGCGGCTCGGCGCTAATTGTTCAGAAAATCTTTTTGTGCCGAACAGTCCAGCGTGGTGATCCAAAATCGACTGTTCGACGTTCTTGCGAGCTTAATCGCCAGGAGAGAGCCCATGCGGAGTTCGGCAGTGATCGATGATCTCAGCCGCTCCCCGCCCATCTCTAGTATCGGCACGGTGTGGCAGCTGTTCACGGATCGGGTGATGGGCGGCGTGTCCAACGGCACGATGGTTCGTGAGCTGGTGGCCGGACGCCCGGTTATCCGAATGCGCGGCGATGTCAGGCTCGAGCACAATGGCGGATTCGTTCAGATCGCGCTCGATTTGGCGCTTGCGGGCAAACTCGTTGACGCGAGCTCCTGGTCCGGAATCGAGCTCGAAATCCTCGGGAACAACGAACAATACAACATTCACCTGCGCACAGCCGATTTGATCCGACCGTGGCAATCCTACAGACAAAGCTTTCTTGCCGACGGGCGCTGGCGGACAGTTCGGCTCCTGTTTCGAGACTTTAAGCCGTACCGCACCGACAAGCTCTGGACACGACCAGGCTGCGCCGAATTGGCCTCGTGGCAATCGGTCGTGCATTTTCGGCGGACCTTTCCGTCGGCGGGCTGCGATATTTCACATGATGCGATGGAGTTGACCCAAGCCGCGGGTCAACGGATCTGCACACGCCGGGTGATCCAATCGAAAACAGGCTTCGTTTCCATTGTCGCATACGGACTCGGTCCGACCTCGAAATGGAGATTATCAATGAGCCCCCTGAAGACCATTGCAGCTAGCGCTGTTGCGATCGCTTTGTCCCTGTCCGCGGCGAATGCGGCCGAGAAACCAAACATCGTTCAAACCGCCATGAGCAATGGCTCTTTCAACACCCTCGTCACGGCAGTAAAGGCCGCCGGCCTCGTCGATACGCTCTCCGGCCCCGGACCCTTCACTGTGTTCGCGCCGACTGACGATGCTTTCGCCAGGCTGCCGAACGGAACGGTCGAAAAACTCCTCAAGCCGGAGAACAAGAAGCAGCTCGTCGCGATCCTGACCTATCATGTCGTGCCGGGCAAGGTGATGTCAAAGGACATTGCCGGCAAGAAAACAGAGGCAAAGTCGGTCGAAGGCGAGGCGATCTCGATCGACGCCACCAAGGGCGCCGTTAAGGTGGATAACGCGAAGGTGCTGAAGGCCGACGTCGAGGCGTCAAACGGTGTCATCCATGTCATCGACACCGTGATCATGCCGAAGATGTAAATATCGCGCGCGAAAATCTTTGCGTTGTGGTTCCAACCGGCGGGGTTTGCTCTGTTACCCCGCCGGCTCATTCTTACTCTAGCAATGGCGAGGCTCGGTGATCCGCGGCGGTTTGGGCACCGTTTCACTTTCGCGAAAACGCAACGCGCCGCCAGGAATTCCTCTCGAAAATTGATTGAAAGGAGCCTCGAAGTGATCCCATCTTTCGCAAGTTTGAAGTGAGGCCGTCATGGTCACCTGGGCTGCTGGCTATCTTGCTGTATTCGTTACTTTCTTCGGAGCCGATATGCTGTGGCTGGGCAGCATGGCACCTCGTTTCTATCGACCGACGCTGGGCGACATTGCCCTCTCCGGCGTCAACCTTGCGCCAGCCATACTTTTTTACGCAATCTATCCCGTCGGCCTTCTGATATTTGCGATCAATCCCGCACTGAAAGGCGGCTCTCTCGCTACCGCGCTCGCGTCTGGCGCGTTGTTTGGCTTATTTACCTATGCGACCTACGACCTGACAAACCATGCGACGCTCAGGAACTGGACACTTGCCCTTACGACCGTCGACATCGCGTGGGGCACGCTTCTGGCCACCCTCGCCTCCGCAGCCGGCTTCGTGATAGCGAGCAAATTTGTGGCGACGGGTCTCTGATCTCAGTTCAGCGCAGCTTTCGGATCGGGAAAAAAGCACGCGTGCGCTTTCTATAAATGTCGAACGCGGCGCCACGAGAACGCAGCATGTGCTTTTCGAGCGGCGGGATGCCCGAAACATGCACCAGCACCCAATACATCGAAATCGGCGCTGCGAGAGCAAGCCATCCGTACGGATTGTGCCCGGCAAAATCAATGGCGACGATGGGATACGCCAGCCACGAGAGCCATTCAAAAAAGTAATTGGGGTGGCGTGACAAGCCCCAGAGACCCACGTCGCAAACAGCCGTTCGATGACGAGGATCGGCCTTGAAGAGTCTGAGTTGATGGTCGGCCATCGACTCACCGACGATGGCTGCAACAAGAATTGCGAATCCGATCAGATCCTGCGTGCGTAACTGCGGATTTGGGTTTTGCGCCGCGAGGGCTACCGAAACTGCGAGCAATGAACCGACAGCGGCCTGCGACTGCAGAAAGATGAACATGTGACGTGGCGCATCAGGTCCCCACTGGATGATCAAGTCGCGATAGCGCGGATCATCCTTGGCGGATCGAGCCCGTCGCGCGATGTGCAGCCCAAGTCGCACGCACCAGCATGCAGCAAGGATTGCAACGCAGAGTTGGCGCCGGCTCGGCCAGTCCTGGTGCAACGGCAGCAGCGCGGCGCCGGAAGCGGCCGCTCCCACTCCAAGCGACCACGATACGTCGATCCAGCCAGGATTTCCGGTTCTCTGCTGAAGGAGCCATGCCCCGGCCATAACGGAGCAGAGCGCAGTGCCTACGGCGAGCGCAACAATCGCGAGGTCCGCGACGCTCACCTTTGCGCCTCACAGCCGGATGAACGGTTGGACCACTCGCCCGATCAAACCTTTGAGCTGCAGGTCGCCCAGCATCGCGACTAGACAAATGCAGTCCTGGCCCAGTTCCACCACGGGCTGATGATCGATGGTTTCGTCACCCAGATCGAAATCGCCAGGTCCATAATGGGCACCCTCCTGTCTGAATGCGCCGGAGAGGACACACGTCATTTCGATACCGGTGTGAGTGTGCTGAAGCATCTTCGTTCCGGGACCAGACTTGAGCAGGAACACCCTGGTATCGCTGGCATAAGGCAGTTCGATCCGGCGAACGTGGACGGCAGGCGCTATCCACTTCCACGGCCCGAACCGGTAGCGGCGCACGAAAGCCGGTAGTCCGAGCGCGTCCGTTTCTGGCGAGGCGGGCACTGGTCTGGCAACTAACCGTGCCGGCTCGTTCAATCGCGCTTCGATGGCGGCGAGCGCGCCCTTCGACATCGTCGCAGGCGCGAGCCCTTCCAGCACGGCACCGCCTACCTTCTCCACCGAATGCACGAAACGGCGGCAGTGAGGGCAGGCGACCAGGTGAGTGGCGATCGCGATGTGCTGGCCGTGATCGAGCGTGCCAGCGGCAAATGCCGCCAACATCGGATCGGGGGGATGATGTTCAATGCTCATGACAGTTCACTCAGCAGACTGCGAAGCCGGTTCATCGCCAGGCGCAGCCGGGACTTGACGGTTCCCAGGGGGATATTGAGCATCTTCGCGATGTCGGCGTGAGCCTTCCCCTCGAAGAACGACAGCTCGATGACGCGCAACTGATCCGTCGACAACTGTGAGAGGGCGGCACGGACCCGCTCGTCAGACTGCGCAGATGCAACCTGAGCGTCGGCTTGCGGCGCGTCGTCAATTTGAAACTCGAGCTCTACGTCGGATGGCTCAAGGGGCCCCCCGCGCTGGTCGCGGCGATGCGCATCGATTCGAAGATTTCGCGCGATCGTAAATATCCAGGCTGCTGCACCGGAGCTCGCCGGGTCGAATAAAGCCGCCTTCTTCCAGACGGTCAGCATCGTTTCCTGCGCCAGCTCTTCGGCACTCGCGTCGGGGGTGCCGGATCGCAGCATGAACGCCTTGATGCGCGGAGCAAAGTATTCAAACAACTCGGCAAACGCCCTTCGGTCCTGGCGAACTGCGATAGCTGAGATCAGTTGTCCACAGTCCATTCGATTGGTTTTTATGTCGTTGTCAGGGGGCATTTGCGACGCGTGCCTCCGCGGACGGTACGGCCGGCCGAACGCCTTCAGTCGCAGGACCGGAGGCCTGATGGTCGCGGTGAGACTTTGGACGGCCCGCTGCATAACGGGAGAAACGATGCAGGGCGTCCTTTGGATCACCTGCATTCCAGGCCGTCCGGGGTGATCCAAGCAACATGAATGCTCGTTTCCTGACTGATAGGGCGGCGGGACATATCCGCACTGAGATTGTTCCCGACAAGACCCACTGGATCAACCAATCCAATGCCTTCCAATACCCGCTTGCGAATTGCAGTCATTGGCTCCGGCATCTCAGGGCTCTCCGCGGCCTGGCTCCTGAGCCGGTGTCATGACGTGACGCTCTATGAGCGGGCGGACCGCATCGGCGGCCATTCCAATACAGTCCTGGCCAGCGTCGGCGGGCGAAGCATGCCCGTGGACACCGGCTTCATCGTGTTCAACCGCAAGACATATCCGAACCTCACGGCTCTGTTCGATTTCCTTCGAGTGCCCACACGTTCTTCGGAGATGTCATTCGCCGTGTCATTGGATGGAGGAGCGCTGGAATATTCAGGCACCGGGCCATCGGGGCTCTTCGCTCAAGGACGCAATCTGGTGCGCCCCCGATTTTGGTCAATGCTGCTCGACCTTGCCCGTTTCTACCGTGAGGCCACGCGCGATGCGGCGCTTGTCGAGCACGAGAGCATGACTCTGGGCGAGTATCTCGCGCGCGGAGGGTACGGCGACGCGTTCCGGGATGACCATCTCCTGCCCATGGCGAGTGCCATCTGGTCCGCGTCGCCCAGCGAAATGCTTTCACACCCCGCCGCCGCCTTCATCCGTTTCCAACACAATCATGGGCTATTGCAACGGCGTGACCGTCCGGCATGGGAGACCGTCGCCGGCGGGAGTCGAACCTACGTCAATCGCCTGGTCTCCTCTTTCGACGGAAAGATCAAGTGCGACTGCGGCGTTAAACAAGTGCGTCGCGTGCCTGATCAGATCATCGTCACTGATTCCGAGGGCCGATCTGAAGCCTTCGACCAAGCGGTGTTGGCAAGCCATGCCGATCAAAGCTTAGAGATGCTGTCCGATGCGAACACGCGGGAGAAATGTTTGCTGGGCTCGTTCCGCTACAGCCGCAATCTTGCCGTGCTCCACACCGACGACAGCTTCATGCCGAAGCGACGCGCGGTTTGGTCGAGCTGGAATTACATCGGGTGCCGACGGAGGAGCGGCGACAGGGTCTGCGTGACGTACTGGATGAACCGGCTGCAGAATCTCGCAAGCGAAACGCCGCTGTTCGTTACGCTCAATCCGCCGCGGCCGCCGCGGGCCGGAACCCTGCTGCACAGCGAGGCCTATGACCATCCGATCTTTGACGACAAGGCGATATCTGCTCAGCGCCAGCTGTGGCTGTTACAGGGCAAGCGCAACACCTGGTTTTGCGGGGCGTATTTTGGGGCCGGCTTCCATGAGGACGGCTTGCAGGCGGGCTTAGCGGTCGCCGAGCAGCTCGGCGGTGTGCGCAGGCCGTGGCAGGTGGCCAACGAGTCTGGACGGATCGTGCTTACGGCAAGGTCGACGGAGGGGACGATGCCGGAGTTGCAGGCGTGACTTTTCGTTCCTCACTTTACGTTGGCTCGGTAATGCACCGGCGGCTGCGTCCACGTCGGCACTCCTTCCGCTATCGCGCGTTCTGGATGCTCCTGGACCTCGACGAGCTCGATCAGCTCTCGAACAAGTTGCGCTGGTTCTCATATAATAGGCCGAACCTTTTCAGCCTTTACGATACCGACCATGGCGATGGCACGCGCACGTCGCTGCGCGCCCAGGTCGAAAGGAGGCTCCACGAAGCCGGCATCGAGCTCGCAGGCGGGCAGATACGGCTCCTCTGTATGCCGCGCACGCTGGGTTACGGCTTCAACCCCCTGAGCGTTTTCTTCTGCCATGGAGCGGATGGCGCGCTCGCGGCAATCATCTATCAGGTCCACAATACGTTCGCCCAGCGCCACAGCTACATCATTGGCGTCGAGCGCTCGGGTGGTCCAATCCATCAGCAATGCTTCAAGCGCTTCTACGTGTCCCCCTTTATGGGGATGGACATGCGTTATGATTTCCGCATCGTCGGACCGCATGAGCGCGTCGCCGTCGATATCACCGCCAGCAACCCCGAAGGACGCGTGCTGCATGCCCTTCTGACGGGAACGCGCGAGCCAATTACCGATAAGAACCTAGCGCGCAGCTTCCTGAAACTGCCAGCGATCACATTCAAGGTGATGGCAGCGATCCACTGGGAGGCGCTCAAGCTTTGGTGGAAGCGCATGAACCTGTATCCCCGACCGGCGGCGCCGGAGCGGAAGACAACGTTTGTCACCGTGCCTTCCGTAGCCCTGGAGTAAGTCGAAATGTATATGGGTACAGGCATTGTGGTGCATAAGCTTCGTTCGCGCTCCCAGCCCTCTCCGTCATATGTCTCAATGCTCATCAGGAAGCTTCTGGGCGCACTGGAATGTGGAGAGCTAAGCCTTGAGACGCCGGGTGCGAAGCAATTCGTGCTGGAAGGGAACCGTCCGGGTCCGCGCGCCCAGGTGATCGTCCACAGCTGGCGCCTCTTGGCGCGCCTCGCATTCGGCTGGGATATCGGCTTTGCCGAGGCCTACATGGCCGGGGAGTGGTCGTCGCCGAACCTGCTTGCTGTGCTCGAGCTTGCGGCTCGCAACGAGGCCATGGCGACCAAGCTTAACATGCTGAGAAATCCCCGGTTGGGCCTGAGGTTTCGCCATGCGCTTAACCGCAACACGCCAAGCGGCAGCCGACGCAACATCGCCGCCCATTACGATCTCGGCAACGAATTCTATGCCCAATGGCTCGATGCGGACTTGACCTATTCAGCGGGGCTGTTCTCTCGGGCTGACCAGACCCTGGAGGAGGCACAGCGGGCCAAAATTGACCGCGTGCTCGATCTGCTGCATTTGAACGGCGGAGAAGACGTGCTTGAGATCGGCTGCGGCTGGGGAGGATTGGTGGAGCGCCTGCTGGACAGGCACAACGCTGCAGTCACCGCAGTCACGCTCTCAGTCGAGCAACTCGCCTACGCGCAGTGCCGACTGCGAGCGTCCATAGAAGAAGGTCGTTGTGATCTACGCCTTCAAGACTACCGCGACGTCCGCGGCACATTCGATCGGATCGTTTCGATCGAGATGCTGGAGGCTGTCGGCGAGGCATACTGGCCGATTTATTTCAGCCGGCTGAGAAGCCTGCTGCGCCCCGACGGGATCGCCCTCCTGCAGGTCATCACGATCAGCGAGGATCGATCCGAGAGTTACCGTCGCAGACCTGACTTCGTTCAGAAGTACATCTTCCCCGGCGGCATGCTGCCTACAACGGTGGCAATCGAACGGGAAGCAGCTAAAGCAGGGCTTCAACTGGTCTCCAAGGAGTTCTTTGGTGAGGGCTATGCGCGCACCTTGGCAGATTGGAGCGTCCGTTTTCAGCACGCTTGGCCCAAGATCAAAAGACTTGGATTCGATGAGCGCTTCAAGAGAATGTGGGATTATTATCTTGCCTACTGTCAGGTTGGATTCGAGACCGGCGCCGTGAATGTAGGCTTGTACGCGCTCACTAAAGCCAGTTAATACTCAGGCTCGCCCAGAAGTCTCGCTTGATCCGCCGCGGTAGGGCCTCATTGCCTAGCGTCCGCGGATCGTGCGATCGCGCGCGCTGATCTACTTGTGCGGTTTTCCCAAGCTTTCAAAAACCCGCGGCGCCCTTCGAGGAGAGGAATGTCCTCGGTAGGAAATTTTGCTGCGCCTGCTCAGGGCCGGTCTTGGCACAACTCGGAAGTGCCGATTGGACTAAATAGAGTCCGCTGATCGGGGTGAAGCGGACGACAGCTGAATACCAGAACCTGATTGAATAATCGCTTTCTATGAGAACTGCGCTGGCGGCGCTGGCGGAGGTCCCGGCGGCTTATCAATGGGCGCAGGCGCAGGTGGCTCCTTGCGCTCGGGCTTAGGCTCGCCGGGCTCCTGAACAGGCGCGTGCGTGGGGTTGATCGGCTGCTGCATACGCCAATTACATCGTCCCGAATGCCGTACGTTTAATGGTGCCAGAACAGCGCGAGCAGAATGATTATTGGAAGCGGTATGCCTATCAGCCAGAGTAGTAGTCCGCGGCCAAAACCCACTTTCGCCTCCTAGGCTCGGTCAGTTCTCCACACTTAACTGCGCACGGTTGCTTGCTGTTCCATCTGTTCAGCGGCAAGCCACCCTTCTTGGCTAAGCGCCTGCCGGAGTTGCCGCATCGCAGAGATCAAATCCCTTTTCTTCCGGGACTTTTCGGCGTGAACGAGGAGCTCTCGCGCAAACGTCCACCTCTTCAAAGAGCGCAGCTCGATAGGCAGCTCTTCATCTATGAGATGGATTCCCTCCGTAACCGTTCGCACTTTGGGGCGCAGCCCTTTTCCGTGGGTTCGGATGATTTCAGGCAACGGCAAGGGTTCAGAGTTCTCAACCATGAGACAGCTCGATAGGTTCGTCGACGGCTTGCCTTATCCTGACTGCTTGCCCATTACAGCTTTCCGGCTGGTGCTCCGATCCTTGCCCCATAGGCTTTCAACAACCACTCATAAATGTTCCCTGTCGAGTGATCGCCACATCGGAGTTCAATGAGTTCATCAGCAAGATTCTGGATATAAAACTTCTTCCTTTCAACACCGAAATCTCCAAAGCTGCGATCGTGTATTCTAAAGTCGGTATCCCATCAGTAGTTCCGAGTTCTTATGTCGCATCATGCTGTAATGCCATTTTCGGAACTCGCAGGTCTGTTGGGAACAGTGCATTCAATTCTGCGTTGAGTGACGGGGAGACAGCTACATTATCCAAAGGCGGTTACCGGCGATCCTGCCAACCGCGGAAGGCGCGCCCCTTTAGCACGTCAGCTGGAGGACTTTCCCGGGACCGGTTTTAACGTTGATTGACACTAACTGTTGCGACCGCGGGTGAGCTGGACATTTGTGTCAATAGCACACATAGCAAAGACCGGTTTTCCGTATCGGTTATTCTGAGATACCAGTCTTCCCAGTCCGCGCCCTCCAACAAAGCCATCTTGTAAACCAGTTGCATCGCATGCCGGTGTGCGCCGGCCAAGTCGGCGAACTCGCGGCCCTTGGTATCGGAAATCGTGGTTCCTCTCGTCGCAAGATTAAAGAAAAAGCGGGTCATTTAAAACTCCCAAATCGATAGACACGCAACGGCAATGTTTTCAAACGAGACCGCCTTCTTTGCATCAAGCGCCAGAGCCGCCCGGTTTTGCATTCTTCGCCGCAACGTCAGCGTGAAACCTAGCAAAAACAATCTAGCTCTGAATTGAAATGGGGCTGCAATTTTTAGGCGCCCTTTATGAAAACTGTAATTGATTGAGCCGGGCTAAATCGGTACCGACAGACCGCGATCGGCAGAGCCAAGCTGCGTCTGCCATGGCGTAACCACTAATTAACGTTAGGCGCCAGTTGGGTGATGACTGCGTCGAGGGTCCTGCTGATTTTTCAAAAGCCTAGCGTCTTCGTTGGCTATCTCCCACTCGTTCCACTTGAGCATGACGCACTCCCATTTACACGGTGGAGGAGCGCGGTTTTATTCTTCTGCAAGCAGCCCCTCCGGTGCCCTCAGCTCATGCCGGAATGGCGGCTGTTTTGCGGCGGGTCGCTATATCAGGCCCTAAAGCAGAAGCCCCGCCAAAGCTTGCGAGGGCTCGGCAGGGCTAGACCTACCGCCCAAGGTTGAGCTTCGGTAAGTCACGCGCACGCTGCGTCTGCTTAGCACGCAAGGTCGATAGGACATTTTGTCCCGCGCAACTGCACGTTGACTCACTCGCACCCAGTGATAGCGTTGGGCCGCCGGTCTGGTGCGCGCCATCCGGCAGACGAAGCGAA
>AR_comb_assmDRAFT_10069777_pt1 | contig 12300 bp, 9 predicted proteins | sample ArasoioldDNA_FD_10543 | JGI IMG/M metagenome (IMG submission 10543) | reverse complement strand
TAGCCGCGATCACTGGATTTGAAGTCCAGGCGGCACACCAGCACCGATACGCTTCCTCTTTATGTATCAGCAGGTTGTGAGGAGGGATTTTTCTGCTCAGACCGATTCTTCAGATTTTGTCCAGATTGCTGCGCGGCTAAATATGCTTGGGCCTGTGCCATGCCTTCCCGGACATCTTTCTCGTTGACGCTATTATAGCGGTTATACATGCTATCCGTCTTGTCGCCCGTGATCTGTTTTGCTCTCTGCTGGGGGACTCCGGCTCGGTCCATGTTGCGTGCCGCTGTGCAGCGGTTGTCATGCCTCAATTGCCCCGGCAACCTGGCTTTCTCCCGTACGGTACGCCACGCCCGGTTGTCATGCTTGAGGCGCTGACCTTGCCGGTGGAACACACAAGGACATGATTCTACACGCTCAGCCTGTCTGCGGGCAATAATATTCGCGATCTCCCCGATGAGAATAATCACCCCTCCGTCTTTGTGCTTGGCAATCTGAGGCTTGAGACGAATCATGTCATCCTGTATGTTGCTCTATTCCAGGGTCAGAATTTCGCCCTTGCGCTACTCAGTATAATAGGCAAAGCGGTCATGTCTGTGAGATACTCGGGCCAATATTCCAGCATCCGTTCCTGCTCATCCTGATTGTCTTTCTCGGAAAATCCCGACCGACGAAACCCGTGATTGCTTGGGAGAGAGCTTTTTGGCAAAAGGTAGTTCTTCCAATGGCGGTACCAATAACCTCGTGACATACAGAGAATTTTTGCTGCCTCAGCCACATCTCACAGACGGTCTTCAATAGGTGAAGTCATGCGCCTGGCTCCTCTTCGTATATTTCGATTTGGGCATGACCATTGTTATCGGTGACATCCTCGATGTCAAAGGTATCTCCGGTACCATCAGCGTTAAAAAATGCAACGAATACATCCGCGTCAGGGTTCATCATCGCTAAAATGTCGATGAGTTGTCGGATTTTCATACTCCATCCTCATAAGAAATCCCCTCAGCGTAGCCAAGGGGACAAGGGTTAGGGTTCAAACATATCTGCTCGCACGTCTAACTGCAGCTCGCGAGCTTTGGCTTCAGCCGTCAATACTCCTGGACTACCGGACAGTGTTTGCAGTGTTTAGGCACATTTGATGACCATACCATCAGTATAGATTTGATACCATGTATCGGGAGGACTCTCCGACTCTACCTCGTAGAGTTGAGGAGCTGTGCCGCGACGGACTTGCATCACGCCATCCCCATGATTTCTCCCAGCAAAGTTTTCATGCCCACATTCTCCCAGTGCAAGCAGGTCTTCAACGGGTGAGGCGCGCAAGCAGTCGCCACAGTGGTGCGAGATATCGAGCAAGCGCGGCACATGGCCATCCGCAATGTTAATATAAGCCATAGCCCCTCCTGCCATCTACCATCATACACAGTGGACGCAGGGTTGTGACAATCTCCAGTCAACTCGTGCAAAAAATCGTGAGAGCTTCAGCATGGCAGTATCTCCTTTGTCTCGTGTCACTGCAGGTATGGTATGCCTCTACTATCCTCGTCGAGAGGGTGCAGCAGGCAGGTCGGTCGCAAGGGATTTTCTCGTCTCGTGTCCATGGCGGTAATATGCTACGATGCGCCTGCGAGACGATGTGACGCTGTCTGGAATAACGCTGGGGCATACGGATACGTGTCGGAGGAGGTCGTGAGGGACCGCAGACGTGTGCGGTGCTATCCACGTGTCATCCCAGCACAGACACCTCAGCCATACAGTGCACACAACAGGTCTGCACGAGTTCATCCAGGGAGGTAAGGATCATGGGAGTCCTCCACGCTGTCGATATGCACGGTGGGCGTATGACGTTAGCGGACGCAGCCCTCGACGCACTCCGCGCCAGCATGCGGGGTCGGTTACTCCAGGCCGGCGATGCGGGATACGAGGAGGCGCGGAAACTCTGGAACGGCATGATTGATAGGCGCCCGGCGTTGATCGCACGCTGTGCGGGTACTGCCGATGTGCTCAGCGCTGTGCAGTTTGCGAAGACACACGAACTCCTGGTCTCCGTGCGCGGCGGCGGCCACAATCCTGCGGGGTACGCGCTGTGCGAAGGTGGCCTGATGATTGACCTGTCGCCCATGCGCGGCGTACGGGTCGATCCAGGCCAACGCACCGTAACCGCGCAAGGCGGGGTGCTCTGGCACGAGGTGGATCAGGAGACGCAGGCGTTTGGGCTCGCGACGACCGGGGGCACCGTGTCGGATACCGGCATTGGGGGCCTGACCCTGGGCGGTGGCCTGGGCTGGCTGATGTCTCAGCACGGCTTGTCGTGTGACAACCTGGTGTCGGCAGACATCGTGCTGGCGGATGGGACCTTTCTGACGGCCAGCGACACGGAAAACACGGAATTGTTCTGGGGCTTGCGCGGTGGTGGTGGCAACTTTGGGGTGGTCACATCTTTTCAATATCAACTCCATCCTGTTGGCCCCATGGTGCTGGGGGGGATGCTCATCTACCCTCTGGCACAGGCCAAAGAGGTACTGACATTCTACCGTGACTACGCCAATAGCTGTCCTGATGAAGTAACCGCCTTCGCCTTTATCTTTACCTCGCCAGAGGGGGCCCCTGTCGTCGCGATGATCCTAGGATACCTTGGTCCTGATCTGGCAGCCGGAGAACACTTGCTGGCACCAGCGCGGAACTTTGGCGCGCCAGTGGCGGACTTAGTTGGCCCGGTGCCCTATCGCCAGCAGCAGACGTTGATCGATGCGGCCGCGCCTCCCGGACTCCTACGCTACTGGAAATCGAGCTTTGTCAAACAGCTGAGCGATGCCGTCATCGAGGTCATCATCGACGGGGCACACCGGATGCCAACACCGCTCTCCGCCCTGGGATTTTTCCACATGCATGGCGCCGCCACCCGAGTGGCTCCAGACGCGACGGCCTTTGGGTTGCGTGAGCCACAGTGGGACTTTGACGCGATTGCACAGTGGACCGACCCGGCGGATGCGGACCGGTGCATTGCCTGGGCGCGGGAGGTCTGGTCGACGTTAGAGCCCCACTCGGCTGGCAACGTGTATATCAATCACCTGGGGGACGACGAAGGCGTAGCGAGGATCAGGGCGTCGTATGGCAGGAACTACGAACGCTTGGCGGCCTTGAAGCAGACCTACGATCCGACGAACCTGTTCCGCCACAATCAGAATATTCCTCCCCATGCCTAGTCTAGGCGCAGGCAGGGTCTCAGTGACATCGTCCTGCTCGAGGATGTCGTGGCAGGATATGGGACGTACCTCCAGCCCCCTTATATCACATCCTCTGTACTGGGGGTACGCCTTGGGAGGGTGGGCATATCTCTTCTCTACATCAAAGCCCACCATGTTCTTTCATTTGACGAGGACTGTCAGCGGGGAAATCTAAACTCTGTTGCCCTGCATTCCTCGGACACGCGGTCTGTACAAAGACAACTAATGCCAACAAGAGAATCTTGATCCATTTCATATGCACTTTCTCCTCACTGCATCGGAAATGGTTCCCTCTGAGCAAACGGTTGGGAGTATCTCCATGTGCGCCGCGGGTGCCCCCACTCTCGCCCGTGCCGTCGCGGGGGCTCTCCGTTGGGCAGTGTGGGCATCGCAGCCGCCAACACGTGCATTGGTCATGGCCGCTTGAAACGCTCGGGGGCGTGGCGGTATGCGGTGCACAGTACGCCGATGTTGGCGCTCCACTGTGCCAAGTATAACAGCACACCGGACCAGGGATTTATAGTGTCACTTCCAAAAGCTGTGTGCCAAAAGGTGGGAGCACAACTGGCAGGCCGATGTCCTGTACGGTCTCACGGCTATGCTCATAGGTGCTGTCGTGCAAGTGATCCCTGAAGCGTAAAACGCCAGAGGGCAAGGAGAGATCTGCCAGGCTAATCGCACCCTGACTCATGCGATCCGCATAATTGATGACCACGATCCAGCAATGGGTCTCATGCGCCCAAGCCCATGCCAGGAGCGCTTTATACGTGTCATCTTCCGTACGTACTGAGCGTGGGTGTAGCACCCCAAAATGGCCCTGTCGGATATCGGGCAAGGGCAAGAAACGCTCGTAAAAACTCCGCAGACGCTGGTTGCTGGATTCTTGTCGACGGCGCCGGAGTTGCACCGGGGTACGTACACGGGAGCCTTCAGTCTGTCCCTCATGCAGCAAGGTCGCCCCTGGAAGCGTCGTGATGGCGAGCATGGCCGCTTCCTGCTGGTCGTCGCTGAAGCATGCCGCAGCGCGCGCCTCGTCGTGATTTTCCAGAAACCGCAGGCTCGCCTCAAGCGGGGTGTGCGGGGTGCATATGCTGGCTACGAGCCGGTCGATATCGCGCGCCAGCAGCGTATCATAAAACTCTTTATCGTACGTGAGTCGGAAGCCAAGCTGCTGCAGGCGCGCTTGCAGACCCCAGTAGACTTCGGCTATACAGCAGAAATCGGGAAAGCGTACGTACACTGCCTGCAGGGCCTCGTGCCAGAACTCGCGGGGTGGCACTGGGAGGTCCAGGTGGCTCCAGGTCCGACTAAAGATATCGGAGAGGCACAACATCGCCATGTCACAACGCACTCCATCACACCACTGTGCCAGACGCAGGAGTTGGTCTTGCATGGCGTCGTGCAGTTCCAGGTTACTGTAGTTCAACTGTGCTGTGTCGCACCAGGAGGGGAAATAGGGGTCTTTGCCATGGGCGATATAGCGCAGGCCGTGCGCAGTTTGCACAGGGAAATAGTCCCCGGGGGCACGGGAGGCCTCTGCGAAGGCACCCTGGACATAATACTGCGGATGATCGTACACCCAGGGATGATCGCAGGCCGTATGATTGGGTACAAAGTCCAGGATGAGCCTCATGCCAGCCTGGCGCAGTCGGGCGCGCAAGCGGAGCAATCCCTCCAATCCCCCAAGCTGCTCTGAGACGGTATAATTCCGCACAGCATATGGAGAGCTGATACAATCATCGAGGGTGAAGTCGTCAAGGGCAGGCTGCAAAGACACGACAGAGGCAGTATTGTCTCGCACTACCCGAGCACTGTACAGACTGGGTTCCCACACTCCCATGAGCCAGATAGCGTCGATCTGCCAGCGCCGCCAGAGGTCAATATACGACTCGGGTATGGCCGCCAGGGTAGCTTCAGGAATCGTCTGAGCAGCCACGAGCTCTGTGAGCCAGACACGCGTGTTGATTTCGTAAATACGCCGGTAGGACATGGACGCCATCCTTTACTGAAAAAAATTTGTTCCCTTATAGCTCTCCTACAAGCCATACTTAGGTATTATTGCATAGAGGCACATAGCCAGACCACTCGACGCGCATATTGGCTGGTGCTACATGGGAGCAGAGAATACCTATGGCATACCCGGGCCTGACCCACTCCGATCCGCTTTGGTATAAGGATACAATTATCTACGAACTCCACGTGCGAGCTTTCTACGACAGTAACGGTGATGGGATCGGCGATTTTCCAGGACTGACTCAGAAGCTGGACTATGTGCAGGAGCTGGGGATCACGGCGCTCTGGCTGCTGCCGTTTTATCCCTCGCCCCGGCGCGATGATGGCTATGACGTCGCCGACTACCGGAACGTGCATCCGGCCTATGGCACCCTGGACGATTTTCAACGCTTTATGCAGGCAGCCCATGCACGCGGCCTGCGGGTGATTACCGAACTGGTGGCCAATCACACGTCAGACCAGCATCCCTGGTTTCAAGCCGCACGGCGCGCCAAACCCGGTGCACCGGCCCGCGACTTCTATGTCTGGAGCGATACGGACCGTCGCTATGCCGGCACACCAATTATTTTCCGAGACGTCGAGACCTCGAACTGGACCTGGGACCCGGTGGCGGGGGCCTACTACTGGCATCGCTTTTTCGCCCAACAGCCGGACCTCAACTACGCCAATCCCCGCGTCCTTGACGCGATGCTGCAGACCATGCGCTTCTGGCTCGACCTCGGTGTGGATGGCTTCCGTCTCGATGCCATCCCGTATCTGTGCGAACGTGAGGGCACCGACAACGCCAATCTGCCGGAGACGCACGCCATCCTGAAGGCCATGCGTCGCTTCCTGGACCAGCACTATGAGGGCCGCATGTTGCTGGCCGAAGTGACGCAGACACCGGCAGACATTCGGGCGTATTTTGGCGAGGGCGACGAATGCCACATGGCCTACCACTTTCCCCTGGTACCCCGTCTCTTTCTCGCCCTATGCCAGGAAGATCGGACCCCTATCACAGACATGCTGCAGCAGACGCCAGCACTCCCGTCCAATTACCAGTGGGCCCTCTTTTTACGTAACCACGACGCCATGGGCGTCAAAATGCTCACGGAGGCAGAGCGCCAGCGTCTGTATCAGGCATACGCCCCAGAACCGCGTATGCTCTTACATACGGAGATTCGCCGTCGCCTCGCTCCCCTGGTGCACGGGCATCGAGGCCGCATCCAGCTCCTGCACAGTCTTCTCTTGTCCCTGCCAGGCACACCCATCCTCTACTATGGGGACGAGATCGGCATGGGCGATAACGTTTTCCTGGACGATCGTGCCGGGGTGCGCACCCCGATGCAGTGGTCGGGCGACCGCAACGCAGGGTTTTCCCGTGCCGACAGCCAACGGCTGTGCGCCCCGGTGATCATGGACCCCGTGTATGGCTACCAGGTCATCAACGTAGCAAGCCAGGAGCGCGACCGGACCTCACTGCTGTGGTGGATAAAGCGCATGATCGCCCTGCGTAAGCAGCACCAGGTGTTTGGACGTGGGGAGATGACGCTGCTGCATCCGTGTAACCGTGCCATTCTGGCCTACATACGCCACGATGCCACCAACACTATGCTGATTGTGGCCAATTTGTCATCTCTACCACAACAGGCCGAGTTGGAGCTCGCGGCCTATACAGGCATGGTCCCGCGCGAGATGTGCAAGGGGGGAGAGTTCCCTCCCATTGGGACTGGACCGTATGGACTGACGCTGGAGCCATATGCCTGCTCGTGGTTTCGCCTGTCAGTGGCTTCCTAATGCCGTCCGTACGTGTGGGTGAGGGTGCGCAACCGCTCACTGAGGCGAGCGCGTAACTGCCGGGGCTGCAAACGCCAGCGCCAGTTTTTCTGATTCGTCCCCGGCAGGTTCATGCGCGCCGGGGACTCGAGTCCGAGGACGTCCTGGAGGGGCACCATCACGGTGTCAGCCACTGAGGCCAGGGCCACGCGGATCATGTCCCAATGCACGGCCCGGCCCGTGCTGTGCAGGTACCGTAAGGCACGCTGGCGTTCCTCCGGCGTGAGCGTGCTCAACCAGCCCCGCGCCGTGTCGTTATCATGAGTCCCAGTATAGACCACGCAGTGCCGTACATAGTTATGCGGCTTGTGGGGATCGTCTGGTGCCTCACTGCCAAACGCGAATTGCAAGACGCGCATGCCCGGCAGACACCAGCGTTCCCGCAAGTCGACAACTTCAGGCGTAATCACGCCTAAATCTTCGGCAATAAAGGGTAAGCCCCCCAACGCCTGACGTAAGGCCGCAAAGAGACGGTCGCCAGGGCCTTGGCGCCATGTGCCTTGTATGGCAGTAGGCGCTTCAGCCGGGATGACGTAGTAGCTTTCGAAACCACGAAAATGGTCCAGGCGTACGATATCCACGAGCTCTAGAATGGCGCGCAGCCGTGCAATCCACCACGCATAGCCCGTGTCAGCCATGGCGTCCCAGCGGTACACCGGATTTCCCCAACGCTGTCCTGTCGCACTAAAATAGTCGGGTGGGACCCCAGCGACCTCCGTGGGTTGGCCCGTGTCATCCAGGGCGAACAAGGCAGGCTGCCCCCAGACATCAGCGCTGTCGTGGGCCACATAGATGGGGAGATCGCCAATCAGACGAATGCCATGGTCATGGCAGTACTGTTTGAGCGCCTGCCACTGCCGAAAGAATTGCCACTGCAAAAACTTGCATGCCGCCACGGCCACCGGATCAGGATCGGTGCGGTGCGTCCATTGTGTCCAGGGGAGACTGGCATTGGCCTCTTTGAGCGCCATAAATCTGGCAAAAGCCTCGAGCCAGGCATGCTGCTCGGCACAAAACGCTTCGAACGTGAGACGATCAGTCCCTGCGAGCGCCTGTACACACTGGGCTGCAGTCTGCCTCAGCAGGGCGCCCTTCCACGGGATGACCGCTTCGTAATCCACAGAGGCATCTGGAAAGACCGGAGCATCGTGGAGTGCTTCTGGGGCAAGCCACCCTTCCGTCACCAGGCTGTCGAGGCTCAGCAGGAGGGGGTTCCCAGCCATGCTTGAAGCCCCCTGATAGGGAGAGTAGACCTCATCCGGTGGTCCCAGAGGCAGCACCTGCCAGTACTGCTGACCGCTCGCCACCAAAAAATCGACGAACGTATACGCCGAGGCACCCAGGTCCCCAATCCCGTAGCGTCCGGGTAAGGAGGTGGGATGGAATAAGAGACCGCTGGTACGTTGGCCTGTTGGCCTTATAATGTCATGCATACGTGGAGAGTTCTCCCTGCCAGGAATGATGGCGCGCTAACAAGGGAGGGAACAGATACGCCTGGTTAGGAATTCCCTTACAACAGAGGTACATACAATGGAGCCTGACGTGTGGCTCAGACGCCCTCGACTCCATTCAGGGCAAAGTCGAAGATGTCAAAATTACGCAGGCCCGGAGTCAATTGCTGGCGATAGGCTCCCTTGAGGGGTCGATTCAGGGCAAACAGCACACCCTGCTCAGCGAGACCGCCGTGGGAACGGAGGCCACCTTCGAGCAAACTCAAGTCGTGTTCTTCCGGTGACTTCCCGAGGGCGGTGCCACGGTCACCAACCACGACGACATCCCCGACACGATCGGGGGGGAGTTCGAAGAGACGACAGGCATCGTCACGGGTGCCGACGTACTCGATCCCTGCCACAGTCTTGAGTTGCTCCACAACCTGCTGGGCAGCAACGGTTGGATCAAGATATACAGTAGCAAAAGAACCAAGAGCGCCGTGATGGACGACGTAGGGGTCGGTAATGGGGAGAATGACCCGTGCCTTCTCAGCCCCGAACCAGGTGCTGAGCAGCTGGCTCAAGTAAATGATCTGTGGTTGCCCCAGGGCGTTGTTTTTATCGTTCATGCCGTGGTCAGCGGTGATACCTACGACAGCGCCGCGTGCGTCAAAGGCACCAAAATACTGATCAAGACATTGATGAAAGCGGTCGGATTCCACCGTCCCAGGCGCGTGTTTATGCTGAATGTAGTCGGTCAGGGAGAGGTACATCAGGGCCGGCTGATAGCGCTCAAACACGCGGAGTCCGGCTTCCAGGACAAATTCACTCAACTGACTCGAATAGACCTCAGGGGTATCCCACCCGACCAGCGTATTGACATCGTCGATGCCGTGCTCCGCCTGCTGGGCCTCATGCGCCTTTTCCGCTGAGAAACAGATGCCCTGATGTACCCCGTGTCCCAACAGGCGACGCAGTTTGTCCTTGGCCGTGATCACGGCCACACGTGTCCCTTGCTGGGACAACGCCGCGTGAATACTCCCAGCCCGCAGGAAGCGGGGGGCGTTCATCATGACTTCGGTGCCGCTCTCCGGATCAAGAAAGAAATTGCCGGAGATCCCGTGCACCGCCGGCGGCACACCGCTAACAATGGACAGGTTATTGGGATTGGTAAAAGTGGGGACGACCGCTTGGGCTGTGGTAAAAACCCCTTGCTCGCGGAAATGCCGTAAGGTCGGTAGCAGGCCGCGGGCGAAACCATGCTGGAAATAGGCTGGATCACCACCATCGATGCAGATAATGACCGTCGGCTCTTGTGGTGCTTGGTACGTCCGACCGTTGACCGTGACAGCTGGCATACGAGCCCTTTCTATGTTGTGGCGCATGTTCCTGACCTCTGTCCCTGCTCCATGCCGCTATAGCGGCAGCCATAATAATAGTCCACTGAACCCGCGTGGGCAAAATCCCCCCTGCCCCCCTTTACGAAAGGGGGGGTAAAAAGGAGAACTGCATAGCCCTGATACACACGCTCCTGCTTTACGTGGCTGTGAGAGCTATGCTATAAGGGCGGCGCGGGGCAACAACACGGCGGCAGTGGAAGAGAAGGATAGACGCGCATGGACTCTGGTGACCTGCATGAACTCGACGCACGCATTAGCGCTCTAGAGGCGGAGTTACAGCGCCTCAAAACCCAGCGCCTGGCATATCTGGGGCGGCAACCCAGGCCACTCGATGGCCTACGTGTGTTCGATCTGTCACGCCTGATTTTTGGACCGTTTTGTACCCAGATACTGGCCGATATGGGGGCTGATGTCATTAAAGTCGAACCGCACACAGGAGATCAGGCGCGGCGTTCTGGTACGGTCTTTATCAACGGCGAGAGCGCGTCATTTTTGGCGCGCAATCGGAGCAAGCGGAGCATCATTCTGGACCTGCGTCAGCCAGCTGCCCAGGAGATTGCGCACCGCCTCGTGCAGCGCAGTGACGTCCTGGTGCACAACTTTCGCCCTGGGGTGATGGCGCGCCTGGGACTCGATGCCAAGCAGGTGCAGGCGCTTAACCCGCGCCTGGTGTACTGCTCTTTGACTGGCTATGGCCAGACGGGGCCACACGCGGATTGGCCTGGGCAGGATCTGCTCATTCAGGCCATGTCGGGCATCATCAGCACCACGGGCTGGGAAGACGGCCCACCCGTGACCGTGGGCACGTACATTGCGGACATGACTGGCGCTTTGACGGCCGTTAATGCCATCATGATGGCCCTGCACGCCTGCCAGCAGTACGGCATGGGCCAGGAAATCTCGGTGTCACTCCTGGATGCCATGATCGCTGCACAGTCGATGGAAGCCACCGTTTATCTGAATTCGGGTGTCCTCCCTGGCAAGAGCCGTAGCGGCCACTGGCAGGCGTCCCAGCCCTATGCCATCTTCCACACGCAAGACCGTGATATTGCCATTAATGCCCATTCCGACGACTGGTGGCTGCGTCTCTGTAAAGCCCCAGAGTTTGCCCATCTCGCCCACGACCCGCGTTTTGCCACACGCCAGTCCCGCTCACAGCACGGTGATGCCTTACTGGCAGCCCTGCAACCCATTTTTCTCACCAAAACGCGCGACGCCTGGCTTGACCACCTCGGCGCCTTCGACGTGCTGCGCGCACCGGTGTACAACTATGCCGAAGTCTTTGCTGATCCGCAGGTCGAGCACAACGCCATGGTCGTCGAGCAGCAGCACCCCACGGCTGGTCCCATCAAGGTGATCAATACGCCCATGAAACTCTCTGAGACCCCGGTCCACCTCGGTCCTGCTGCCCCGCGCCTAGGCGAACACACGCAAGAGGTTTTAGAGTGGCTGGGGTATGACGCGACGCATATCGAGCGTCTGCGTCAAGAGCGCGTCGTGTGAGGTTGACGCGCGTGGCGCACTTCGCTACACTCGGCTGTATTACTACGCTAGTACAGAAGGGAAGGAGGCAGCATGCTAACCCATGAAGAGAATATGTTGGTTACCAGCACCGGTCCTGGAACTCCTATGGGCGAGGCGATGCGGCGCTACTGGATTCCGGCGCTGCTGTCTACGGAATTGCCCGAACCGGATGGCCCGCCGGTACGCGTGCAGCTCCTGGGTGAGAAGCTCGTGGGCTTTCGGGACACGCAGGGGAGCATTGGCTTGCTGGACGAATTCTGCCCGCACCGCCTGGTCTCCCTGTGGCTCGGGCGCAATGAGGAGTCTGGCCTGCGCTGCGTGTATCACGGCTGGAAGTTTGATGTGCACGGTGCCTGCGTAGAGCAGATGAACGAGCCCGCCGAGTGCAGTTTCGCTCATAAAATCCGTACGACGGCCTATCCCACAGTTGAACTGGGTGGGATCATCTGGGCCTACATGGGACCCCAGGCCAAAATGCCGCCACCGCCGCATTTTGAGTGGACGCACATGCCCGCGAGCCACCGTCATGTCTCGAAAGTCGTCGAGGAATGCAACTGGCTGCAGGCCCTGGAAGGCGGTATCGACACTTCGCATGCGCCGATTCTGCATCGCAATATTTCCACCACTGCTACCAGGCCGGGGATTCCCCTCGCGGGGCCCTTTGTCCAGGGCGGGGCACCGACGCTGGACGTTGATACCACCGACTATGGCTACCGCTATGCCGGGGTGCGGCCACTGCGGGACGGCCAGACCTACGTGCGTGCCTATCATTTTATCATGCCCTTTACGCAGATCCGGCCACAACAGTTCCGTATGCCGGGCGAGCGCGTGCGGCCGCGGGCTGCGGGGCACTTCTGGGTGCCTATGGATGACGAGAATTGCATGGTCTGGAAC